>Ga0265338_10009253_pt1 | contig 11787 bp, 14 predicted proteins | sample 42126metaG_FD_193579 | JGI IMG/M metagenome (GOLD analysis project Ga0265338, IMG submission 193579) | Rhizosphere microbial communities from Carex aquatilis grown in University of Washington, Seatle, WA, United States - 4-21-26 metaG | ecosystem: Host-associated > Plants > Roots > Rhizosphere... | reverse complement strand
ATTAGCACCGCTCTTAAAAAGCGGAGACGAGGATGCGAGCACCTCTCTCGGGACCAATCTTCGAAGGACATCTATGGCTAACGACCCGATTAACGATTCTCGTAAAGCGGCAGACGACGCAGAGACACACGCCCAGAACGTCTCTTATTGGAATGCTCCCGGTATGAAGAGAAACGAAAAAGGCGAGCCTCTGGGCGGAGCAGGTTCTGTAATTCACAGACCCGGAACGCCGGACGAGAGCGACGTAGATTTTATTAAGGGCACGGCCCCGGAGCCACCGACACCGAAGGCACCAAAACCGGAAGCGTGGATGTCTGATAAGGCGTCATATCGCACAGCGCACAAGGCTCGCTTGAGCGAAAAATAAAGTTTCAATTGGGATGTCGTCCAATGGTAGGACGCGGGACTTTGAATCCCGCTATCGTGGTTCGAGTCCACGCGCCCCAACCAATTTTCTGTTGCGATGTCGTCCAATGGTAGGACAGCGGCCTCTGAAGTCGCTTATCTGGGTTCGAATCCTAGCGCCGCAACCAACATCCATTTGTAACGAAACCCCCTGAAAGAGGGGGTTTTGCATATCAGGAGAACACGATGGCCGCAACACTACAAGCATTGCTTCAATCTATCAACGGCAGTTCATGGGCTACCGCGTATCCTCAGGTCCAAGGCATCGCTCAGAACCTCGACCTTTTGCAAATCGTCTCCCCGAACGGCGAGTCAGTTCTCTTGAACGTTGATTACGCAGGCGTCGTGCATAACCCCGCCAGCGGCAATACCAACGGGACGCGCATCGGCCAGTTTAAGTCCAACATCGCATCCGGCACCACCGAAGCACTCTTCGCAGCAACCTTCACCAATCCCTCCAATCTTGACATTCTCCAAGTCGTATCTCCGGCTGGCGGAAACGTCGTGAAGTACATCGACTACGCTGGCGTATCACACTAAGCTGCGCGCTTTGTGTGTCAGCGCACTTGCCCTATTTGTAAAAGATTTCTTCAGAAGCCAAACCCGTGGGACACACTCAAGTGTGTTTGCGGTTGGCTCTGGCGATAGAATGGTCTCTGCCTAGCACGTTCAAAGGTGGTCCATTAAGACCTCGGCGTTTGGGAAGAACGTTTTTCTCGGCGACCGGGGATATAAGGAAAATACCCATGTCAGTTATTAATGATTTCTTGGTAAACGGTTTGAACCCGTCCACCGTTGGTGGCGCTGGTTCGACCGTGAAGTACTTCCCTCGCCTATTCGGCGGTTTCAACGTCGAGAGCACCGCTCCTTCTGCTACCAGCAACGCTGGTCAGTTGGTGGTTCCGGGCAACAGCGCGTTGGAAGCACAGTGGTTTGACGTTCTAGTCGGCGGCAGCATCCTGTCGGGTGTGGCTGACTCCTCGGTTACCGCAAAGGTTTCCTTGTACGCCCAGACCGCAGCAGCAGGCGCAACCCCATCCTACACGGAAATCGCAACGACCGGATTCTTCACCGCTCCGCTCGAACAGACTTCCTACGCATTCGCTTTGAAGGTTCAGTTGTTTGGCTCCACGAAGTCCGGCGTTGTTCGCGGCTTCCAGAGCGGCATCTTCGGTGCCAACAACATCGCAGCAGGCAACCTAACCAACAACCTATCGGGCGTCAGCATGGCTTCCTCGACCCCGTTCGGTTTGGTGGTCGGCGTTACCTTCTCGAACTCGGACGCAGGCAACGCAGCAAGCTTGAACCAGTTCCAAATCGCAGCAGCGTAATTCCTCGGGGGAGTCTAAACAACTCCCCACATTTTCTGTATGGCGGCATGCCCCACATAAGTGGCAGCCCCTACGAAACAACGGGTGAAATCCCCGGCACGTCGAGTCATAGCCCCGACACACTTTCAAAGGCCAAACATGGTTGCCCCAGACGCGGCAGACGTAGCTCTATCCTTCACTTGGTTATTCGACCACATACACATCGCATTTTGGGTTGGGTTCCTCGGTCTAGCATGGAAAGTAAGCAGAGAGTTCACTAAGTTTATTTCTGCGCAACATGATGTTCTAACCACGGCGGCGACCACGAAAGCCTTGGTGACTGAAGTCCACGGCGTAGTGGCTACCATCAAAGATAACCACTTGGCGCACTTGGCACAGGACATCAAAGAAGTCAGCGACCACAACGAGAGACATATCGAGTTGTTGACCAGCATCGACAAGAATATCGCGGTCATTGCAGACCGCTCGGCAAGAAATTAACGAGGACATCATGAAGAAACACCACAAGTTTCATAAGACGACCATCGAGCACCACAAAGACGGTTCGCACACCATCGAGCACCACCACGAAGAGGGCGACCACAAGAACGTTCGCTCCGCCGCTGGCGACCACGATGCGATGATGGACCACATGATGGAACACACCAGCGCACCGAACCCCGGCGAAGCAGAAGCCAACGCAGGTCCGGCAGGCGCAGCACCAGCAGCGGGCGCAGCCCCGGCAGCAGGCGCACCACCAGCGGGAGTCTAACATGGCCGCACAAAACGTATCTCTTTACCGCGCAATGCACCACTTGCGCAAGGGCGGCTTGCACCGCGCTCTAGGCGTTCCTGAAGGCGAGACGATTCCGGCTGAGAAAGTTGAGGCCGCGAAGAACTCTCCTAACAAGCACGTCGCTAAGATGGCAAACTTTGCTAGCACCATGGGTGGGTTCAAGAAGTAAATGGGATTCTTCAAAGGTTTAGTCGATGATGGGATAAAGTCTGTAAACCCCGTACAAGTGATTACCCTCCTTCTCGGATTGGCAATCATCGTGTGGGGAACCCACGTTGCGTTCTACAACCATGCAATGCCTAACCTCACCGGAATCGGCGAGGCGCTGGGCGGCGCTGGACTCGCGAACGTGGCGCACAAAGCTGAAGACATCATCTCGAAGTTCAAGAAGCCAGAAGTAAGCGCGGAGCAGGGGACCCCCAAAGGGACCGCGTAAAGGCGTCAGTGCTCTGCCAAGAGACGCCTTGAGAGAATCAAGTGAAAGCACTGCTCCTATCCTTGGCTGTTGCAGCACTTCTATGTCTAGCCCCCATCGCCCGCGCGCAAGTCGGCCCGGTCGAAGATTTCCAGCAAACGCTATCGCAAGCAACCCTGTCTATCTACCAAGGCAAACAGGTTTGCGGCTACAAGCCGATTGATACTTTCTTCGGAACGTTCAATGTGTGGCAGTGTGGATTCGCTCGCCAGTTTACTTGTACTGCGACCGTCATCGCCCGCGAGAGCGAAGACACTTACGTCGGACTAAGCGCAGGACACTGCGTCGATTGGTCCGCAGAAAAAGATTATTACGTCAGCACCACGGTCGAGAAAGAACCCGTGCTGCATAGCGTCAACATAATCAAAGCGGAGAACGACGACCGCTACGACTTCATGATATTCGAGTTCCGCAGTATGAAGGAACTCCCGGTCATTGCCGTCTCAATGAAGGGCCACGTTCCCGCGCTCGGGACCAAGGTCTTGAACATAAACTTTGCAATGGGCGTAGGCAAGCACTTCTCTCGCGGCGAAGTCACCAGCGAGCCTTTGGACTCCGAGGTGTTTGGAGCCAAGGAACGTTTCATGGCAAACATCGAGGGCGCGCCGGGCGCATCCGGTTCCTCGGTAGTTGACTTGAACACGCACGAGATTATCGGACTCTGTGAATTCGGATTCAATCGCGGCAACCTAGGCATGGGAGTAATCCCGACCGGGCAACGCTTGGCTGACTTCTTGGACGACGACTCGGCAGGTATTAAACCCTTGCCGGAACCAAAAACTCCTCCAGCGGGCGCGGTACAAAACGTACTATCTAAGTTCGCGGCAATCATTCGCAAAATATTCTTTTACAGCATAGGACTTTAACATGGCAAACGACCCAGTAACAGACGCAGTAGAGGGAGCAAAGAAGGCTCTCGCAAACGCGGACAAGTTTACCTCTGGCGTAACCGGGGGAGCAACAAACGCATTCGCCCCCAAGGCCGGACCTAAGCACATCGCCGACGTCCCCTCTTACAAGGCAGCGCACGCAGAACGCAAGGCTAGCGGCGCAGCAGAGCCAGTAGGCGGAACGACAGCAGACGAAATCAAGGCACGTCAGGCCAACATCCCCGACGACATGAAGTAAACAATCAATAGTCATCGCTCACAATATGAGCAAGGAACACGGTCATGGCATTCGAACCCACGGTAGTAGAAGGCGGTCTCACTAACGCGCAGCGTCAAGCAAACAGCAGAGCGCGAAAGAAGGGACAGCCGGAACCGTTCGTCCGAGTGTCGCAGGAAGAACTCTCGCAAAAGAAGGACCAGTACGACTTGGACCTAGCCTATGCTCAGGCCCAAGATGCTACGGGTGAATTCTACAAGAGCGAAGTTCGTCTGCTTGTTGACCTCCTTGCGATATACTATGGCGCGGACATTCACGCCAAAGAGAACGATGATGAAGAGACCAGCAAGAGCAAGAAGCCCAAGAAGAAATCGAACCAGCCAAACCCCAGTCAAGATATTCTCGCTATCCCCGCAGTTTGGGGACCAAATGGCGAACCCATTGACAAGAAGTGCTGGCCTAATTGTGACCACACAACTTGCGGAAGACATCTTAGAGAGACTTTCGAGGTCAACGAAGTTGTAAGCTTTCGCCGTTGGCTCGACCTCCGCGATAAGGCTCGCAAGAACTTATTCTGGTTGTGCCGCTTGGTCGGCAAGGGTCCCTTCCACGGAACCCACCAGTATATCTGCGACCAGTTCGTGCAGAAGAATTTTGATGGCTTGTTGAAGCCGGGCTTCGACCTAGACGACTTTCACGAAGCGATTGGGAAGCAGAAGCTGTACGCGAACTGTGGAACAGGCGTCACTGTAGACGGCATTGTAGAGACCCGCGAACTCCTATTGTTGGAACAGCGCGGCGCATACAAGAGCACCATCGACGGTGTGGACTGCGTCCAGTGGCTTATAAACTGCCCGGACATCCGCATCATGATGATGACCGCAGTCAAGAAATTGGCTAAGTCGCGCGCAGGCGAAATTAAGAAGTATTTCTTTTTGGAAGAGAAAGCCAAGGCGAAGCCGTTCCACATCTTGTTCCCCGAGTTCATCACTCGCGGCGTAGCAGGGAGTTCGGACGGACCGCTCGATTGCCCGGCCCGCGTCCTTGACACCAAGGAAACGAGCATGTGGTTCACCTCGATGGACGCATCTTCGACTGGTGACCACTGCGATATTCTAAAGGGCGACGACATCGTCGAGTCTAAGAACTCCGCCGACGAAGAGATGCGCGCCGAACTGAAGTATAAGTTCGACAGCGCCAAGACCGACTTGCTCGACCCATGGGGTTTCGTTTACCAAACTGGTACGCGCTACTTCACGGACGACATGTACGGAGAACGCTTCCGCCCGAACGCAGAGTCGAAGCGCGTCAGCCCGTTCCGCTACTCTTGCCGAGGCGCGTGGACACTATCGCCAGAAGACGAAATTCTTTACGCGATGGGTGAGTTAACCGTCAACCAGATTATCGAAGAGAAGCGCGGCATCCTAACGTTCCCATACAACCGTGTGTGGACCAAGCTTCGAAACATTTACGACGAAAAGGGCGAGCGCAACTTTAAGAACCAGCAGTTGAACCAAGCGACTGACAAGTCCGAACTCACGGACTACGTCAACCACTTCACTCACGACACGCTGATTGCCCATACGTACTCAAAGGAATCGGTACCGCCGTTCCTCAAGACTTTTATCTTGTGGGACTTGGCGTATTCGCAGAGTTCAACATCGGATTATTCAGTCGGCGTAGCAGTCGGCATCGGCGAAGCCAAGGACAACTTGCAACAGGTTGTAGTCTTGGACGCTGTATACGGGAAGTGGAAGTCTTCGGAACTCGCAACCAACATGGCGTTGTTCTCCAAGAAGTGGCCGGAAGCACAAGGCTGCTTGATTGAGAAGATTAACGGCATCGAGTGGTTGATGAACGAGGTCAAGAACGCCGCGCGGTATTACGGCATCACTGACTTAAAGATTGGAACGTTCGAGATTGACAACGCTCGAAACGCCAAGCGCAACCGAATCCGCAACCTAGAAACTTTGATGTTCGACAACCGCTTGCACTTTGTTAGCAGCGCCATGTGGAATGATGAGTGCTTCAAGCAGTTCGCCGCGTTCACGGGCGAGCCTAGCACACGCCTCCGCAAGGATGACTTCCCAGACGCAGTCTCGTTTGTGTTCCAGATTCTCCGCAAAGACGCAGTACGCGGAGGACAAGGAGATCCGGAGAAGACTCGCAAAGAGCGCGAAGAGCGCCACAGAAAAGAAATGATGATGGGGAACCACAGCCGCATGTTTGGCGACGGCTCCTCCAATTACACGACGGCCAGCACTTACGACAGACGCAACGTGCCGCCTCCAACAGAACCTGAACCACAGCGTCCCATGAATCCACGAGACGCTCACATGCAGCAGTTGTTAAAGATTTTGCCTTCGGGCCTACGACGTAGAGGACAATGAAACAGCCAATCGACAACGTGAATCCGACAGCAGAGAGCAATCTTGATGCAAAGGCTGCGGAGTTAAACGTAGTTGCGGCTTCGGAAATCACCACCAAGAACACATACGTTGACGAAGAGACTGGCATCATCATGCTGGACGAAGCGGCAGCGGTTAAGTTGGTCCTTGACGACACTGAGGCGGCAGACAACTACATCAACCTTCAACAGTGGGCGAACGGCTGGACGATGGCCGACCTGCTGTATCAGTCTCCTTCAACCCAGTCGGCATTCGACGGTGGGAACCAAGGGCAAGCATCCGTGCCCAAGTATATGGTGTCCAACCACATCTCGGCAATCGTGCCGAAGATTATGGGCGGCATATTCTACGAGGACCCACCGTTCTTGCTGCGTCCGCGCCCGAACGTAACTCAACAGATTGTCGATGCCAAGACCGCCATCTTTAAGGCGCAACTGGACGCGATGGGATTTGAAGAGGAAGTCGAGCGCACCCTAGACCAGTCCGCACTATTGGGAACTGGTATCATGAAGTACGGCTACATCGAACACAAGAAGCGCATGAAGAAGTACAAGCGCAAGGGCAGCACAGTTTCCATCGAGCAACCAGATGGACACGCGGCGGAGTTCGCAACACCGGACTCGGACGATTACGAAGTCGAGTTTTACACCAAGACTGTTTCTCACCCATGGATTAAGCACACAGACATCCGCACGGTTCTCGTGAACCCCGGTTGCCGAGTGGGCGACATCCGCAAAGCGGGTTGGGTAGTCTATCGCGATTACGCAACATTCTCAGACCTTGACTTCCTACGCGGAGTCGAAGGCTACAACATCCCAGAGGAAGATGTGCTTCGTCACATTTTCGCGGGCGGCGTAACCAGCGGTCCCGACAACATCACGATGACCATCCCCGAGGGTATGATGGGATACTTGCAGCACGCGCTACCGCGAGCATACAAGACTTCCGCAGACCCGAACACGGCACCCATGGAAATCTTGGAGCGTTGGGATAACGAAAAGGTTATCGTTGTTTTATGCTACAACGGCCACAACATTCTTATTCGCAACGAAGTGAACCCGTACCAGAACATTCCGTTCTACTCGTTTAACTGGCGCAACATTCCTGACTGCTTCTATGGTCAGGGACTTGGCTTGCTAATCGGTTCAGAACAAATCGTGGAGCAAGGTGTAACCAACCTCGCACTCGACTTGTTGAACTACGGCTTGCAACCCACGGCAGTTAGAAAGAAGGGGTACAACACTCTCACGCAAGATGTCCGCTGGCGACAAGGCGGAATCATTGACGTTGAGGAAGACGTAGAAAAGGCATTCAAGTTCTTAACGATGCCTCCCGTCCCCTCGGAAGCGTGGCAGGCGATTCAACAAGCAAAGAGTCAAGGCTCTGAAACATCTGGAGCAAACGAACAAACCATGCAGGGCACATCCACCGCAGCAGGACGCGGGACCGGAATGCGCAATGCAACGGGAGCCGCTTCGGTTATTCAAGCGAACGCGTCCCGTCTAGACGGCCCGTCAGGCCGCTTCGTTCGTCAAGTCTTCGAGCCGTGGCTGTACCGCATGGACGACTTAGACAACGACTTGCTCCCGACCTCAGTCATCAAGGATATTCTTGGTGAAGAGTTGGGATTGAACTACGTTCAAATCGACCACATCGAATACCGTAACGCCAAAATCAAGTACGAAGTTTTGGCAGGCGCGAAACTGGGCGCGAAAAAGGAAATGGCTCAAGCCCTTCCTATCATCATCCAGTTGTTGAACAACCCGACGTTCGTTTCAAATGCAAACGACGCGGGGTACCAGTTCGACGCAGTTGCTATCTTCAAGGCATTCACCGACGCGGCAGGCTGGAAGTTCTCGCAGTCCTTCCTACGCAAGATGACACCTAAAGAACAGCAAAAGCACGACGCCAACTCCCCAGCGCAGTTGCAGCAGGCGCAAGCACAAGCCGCGCAGCAATCTCAGAAGGCTCAGTTCGAGCACGAGACGCAGTTGGAGAACATGAAACAACTTGGTAAGGCTGGTAATGAAGCCTTCCGTGGGGCAGTCGCCCACGCAACAGAACCGCCGCTGCAAGGCCAAGAGACCACACAAGGTTTCGGGTCCGATACAGCGGTTTAATCTAATAGGAATGGAAAACAATGGCAGACGACAAGAAACAGAAATCTCCGCTACTCGAACGTGAGCTAACACTCGCCGACTGCGTTGCCTTGGGTCAAACCCTCGGTACGCCGGGATTCGAAATCGTAAGACGACTGTATGAAGCCGCCTGCCAAGAAGCATCCAATGATTCTATTAGACTGGACCCGGAGAGACCCGACTATGAGCGTGTCCTTGCGGTACGCGCACAGCGTGCTCGCAACTTCAACGAGATAGTCGAGTGGGTGCGCTTATCGGCGCTGGCCCACCACGACCGAGTCCGAAAGAACGCGATTAAAGAAGACTCAGCAGCAGTGGATGCCGTGGGCGCAACCTTCGGCATTCACCCTGCTAAACCGAATGAGAAATCGGACGCGATTAAAAACGTGTTCGGTATCCACCCGGCGAAACCGACAAAGGCAGTAAAGTAATCCCTTCGGGGAAGCAGTACGAATTGAATGTAGCAAAGGAAAAATATGAGCACTTACGACTTGTCGTGGCTATCCACAGCCACATTTGAACAACTTGACGCAGCGATGAAGGACTACACGTCTCGCGCCGCGCTCACGCCGCTGCTGAAGACCCCGCAAGGCGAAGCCATCGCCCGCAAACTGCTTCTTGAGAATCAAACCAAGCAGGCGGCAAACCCTTTCAACCTAGCGTGGTTGCAAACCGCAACATATGAAACGCTGACAGCAGCTTTGAAAGACCCATCCTCGCGCGCGCAGTTGACTGATGTTATGCGCACCCCACAAGGTGCTCGCATGGCGTCCGAGATTATCAACAAAGGCCGTGAAGTTCAAGCCGAGCAGGAAGAGGCACCGACGCCTGAAGAACAGGCGCAAATTGACGCGGACCTAGCTCGCGCCAATGCCGAAGAGGCACAAGCGAACGAAATCGCCGCAGCGGAAGGGGAGGTAGCAACTCCAGTAGTTCCCCCGATTCTGCCAAACAAGATTATCGTAGATTACCAAGTCACCGACGAAAAGACCGGGCAGCCGATTGGCCGACCGACTCACTTCGAAGACGTGACCTATGAAGCCATCATTGAGAAACTGAAGGGCGCACACATCAACGCCGTCCGCTACGCGGAGCGTTTGAAGAAGAGCCTAGTTTCATCGACTGAGTCTGAAACACAGCAGAAGAAAGCAACGTGGCAGGCACAGCAGTCTCAACAGGAAGCCGACCAAGCGGTAGAGGAAGCATCCTCCGCTAAGGACCCGGTTAAACTGAAAGAGGCTATCAACAAAGTATCCAAGGCCCAACGCGAAAAGGAAATCGCGGAACGTATCGCGGCAGAAAACGGTAGAGTTATTGGCGACACTTGGATGAAGGACCACGCCGCAGATTTTGTTTGGTGCGAGGCATCGGCAAAGGAACTCGGGTTGTGGCTACAAGCCAATAAGCTTGAAGCGACATACACGAACCTCGAACTCGCATTCGAAGCAACCAAGACTAAGCTTCCGAAGCCTAATCCGGCTCAATTGGAAGCGCAGTTAAAAGAGGCAGGTCTTCTACCTAATGTAGAAGTTCCGGCCACTGTGGAACCTGTAGCACCAGCCGCGCCAATCGCGCAGCCTGTTGCAGCGACCCCAGCACCCACATCACAGCCAACGCAAACGACTCCCCAGTCGAGTGCGGTAACCTCGGAACCTACGCCTGCCAAAGCGACAAATACGCCAGCGGCCCGTAGACCGGGAGTCAACGGAGGATTGCAGCCCGGAACTCTTAGCGCACAGAGACCCGTGCAAGGCGCAACCACGCAAACGACTGATAGCGCAGCGTTCAAACGAACAGTTCGTAACATGAGCCGTGTTGAATTCCGCCAAAAGTACGAGACCTCGGCTAAATTCCGAGAGGAGTGCAAGGCAAACGGCATCGTAGACGCAGCCCAGCGCCAGTAAGAAATTACGGCGACATTAAGGGGAGAGAACTATCATGGCAGGCCCAAACCCGTCAGGAAATTCCGTATCAAACGTACTAACTGCACAGGCAATCATGTTCGACAAGGAACTGATTCCTAACCTAAAGGGCGAAACGGACGCCTTCGTTGCAGTGGCAGAGCGTCGTGTGCAAGGACTGCACATGGGCGCAAACCGCCAGTTCTTCACCTACAACACTCTATCGGGCGACATCGTTCCGGCAGGTGATGGTGTGATTGGCAGCCCGGAAGTAATCACGCAGCAGACTTCTCCCGCGCAAATCGGCGAGTGGAACAACTACGCGAACTTCTCGGCATTCGCAATCGCGGCCTCGATTGACCAGTTGGTTGGCAATTCCGCAATCGAACTCGGCTATCAGGCAGGCCAGTCCATCTCCGAACTGTACAGCGCAGTTGCTGACAGCGCATCCGGCGTGGACGCCAACGTTAACCAGAACGCGCTTCTAAGCAACCCTTGGACGCTCGATTTGGCAACCATCCGCGAACTCAAGCAACAGCTTGTGTCCGAAAACGTGCTTCCTTGCAAGCGTGGGAAGTACATGGGCGCAATCAGCCCGAACGTTCTTGGCGACATCTACAACGCCACGACCGTAAACAACTCCATCGTTGATTTCTGGAAGTACAGCAACAACGAGAAGTTTGACAAGATGGCTGGCAGCGACCAGACCATGGAAATCGAACTGCCGGGCACGAACATCGTGTTCCGTCAGACCCCGTTCGTGACCAAGACTGCTAACTACAGCACTGGCACGAAGACTGCATACCGCACCTACATCTTCGGCAACTACGCGATGATTGGTGTGTGGCTGCAAGTTCCGGGCGACACCGACCTCGATGAAGGCGACTGGCGTACGATTGACTGCCGAGTGGTAACTGACGCTCCTCCGTCCTCGTTCGACCCGACCGCAACAATCGGCGGATGGTGCTCTTACCGCTTCCACCAGACGGTGACTTTGCCGCCTGCAACTGGTCTTAACACCCAGCGTATCCGCTTCATCGACAGCGTACCAGCAATTCAGTAATTGCTCAACCCGAGGGGGAGGTCGATGCCTCCCCTTCACTTCCTTATTAAAGTTTAATGGACTATTCTTTAATAAGAAAATCGTTGTTAAAGCCTACTATAATAGGCGAAGGAATCCAATGGCAGTAGACAACAGAATCAGAACAATTGATGGACTGAAAGACACCGAAGAGCCTTGGAAGCAG
>Ga0265338_10009252_pt1 | contig 11787 bp, 8 predicted proteins | sample 42126metaG_FD_193579 | JGI IMG/M metagenome (GOLD analysis project Ga0265338, IMG submission 193579) | Rhizosphere microbial communities from Carex aquatilis grown in University of Washington, Seatle, WA, United States - 4-21-26 metaG | ecosystem: Host-associated > Plants > Roots > Rhizosphere >... | reverse complement strand
ATGTTCGTAATAGCGTCGCATCGTGTCGTACCGGTATTGCGGCTCGGTACGCGGGCTCTGCCACAGGAAGTACGGAACCATGGCGTATTGCGCGCGATCGACCGTATAGGGCAGCGTTGTAGCGCTGCCAAACGCACGGTAGTTGTAAAAGCCAAGCCACCCCAGCGCCAACAAGACCATTGCCGTCGGAATCGCGGCCAGCTTGAAAAACTCTCGTGCAGCAGGACGGCGTTTCCCGCGCCAGGCCCACCGGGCCAGCATCACCGCCACCGGCAGAGACAATAACATCCCCTCGTAAGGGCGCGTGAGAATCATTAATATGAGGCCCGCTGCCATCCACACGCCGTAGCGCAGTCGCGCGGTCCGCATCAGCCGAGGGAGACTCCCCAGCAATAGCGCGCCGCCCAGGGCTGCCGGCAAAGCGCTCGCGCCAAACAACGTATTGATCCAGTAACTGAACAGCCCCAGGCGCAATACTGCAAGCAGTCCACCCAAAAGTGCCCAGGCAGCCGGGAGCCAGCCCTGCAGCATCCAGCACAGCCCCGCGCACATCAGCGCGTCCAATGCCACGTTGGCAAGCCATGGATCGTGGAACACCCGCTGTCCCGCGGCCAACACAAGCCCATCTCCCGGAAAATACATCGACGCATACGTGGGCTGCATCGTCACGTGGACGGTCTCCAGGTGCGTCCACATTGCAGGCGTGGGATTCGCCAGTCGTCCGTGAGCAAACGTGTCGTCCGCAAGCAGAAAGCTGAAATCGTCCGGGATGAAGGGAAGCGGCGCCGGATAAAGAGGAAGAATGGCCAGTCGAAGCAGCGCACACATGCCCACAACGGCTACGGCCGGGCCTTTGCGCCGTGCCAGTCGCGAGCAGGACCGTTCGACGCGCTCAAACAGATTCCACCCAAGACACGGAAAAATAATGGAGGCCACGACGGCGACAGCGGAAAGCCCGGCCTCAACTTTCAGCAACGACAGGCCGTGTTCCGGTGGTGAGAGCAAGAGCATCCCCACCAGTCTATGGTGCGGGGTCTAATCCCCGCCGCATACGCGATACCATGGATCAAGGAGCCAGGCGTCCTCACACCCATGAAACTGAATCTTCCCGCGGGCTCGTTCCGCGCTTACCTCTTTGACTGCGACGGAACCGTCGTCGATTCCATGCCGCTTCATTACATCGCGTGGAAGACGTCCCTGGCCGAGTGGAATTGCGAGTACGAAGAAAAGCTCTTCTATTCCTGGGGCGGCCGGCCCATCCGCGAAATCATCTCCCTGCTGAACCAGATGCAGGGGCTCAACATGCCGATTGAAGAGGTCGCGGTCCGCAAGGAAGCGCTCTACCTTTCGCTGCTTCCCCAGCTCAAGCCCATTGCTGAAGTCATCGAGCACATCGACGCGCAGCACGGCCGCCTTCCCATGGCAATCGTCTCCGGAAGCCGCCGCGATTCCGTCGTTGGCTCGCTCACTGCCACGGGCCTCATCGATAAGTTCGATACGCTGGTTTGCGCGGAGGACTACGCGCACGGCAAGCCCGCGCCGGATGCCTTCCTCCTCGCCGCGGAGCGGCTGGGCGTGCCCCCGGCCGAGTGCCTCGTGTTTGAGGACACAGACCTCGGCATTCAGGCCGCAACGGCCGCAGGCATGGCTTCGGTCAAGGTGCCGCAGCCGTTCGAGCGCATCGGCTGATTGCACTCGGCAGTGTCGTTCGATTCTCCGCGACACACTCATTTGAATAGCGCTGTCATTCCGAGCGCAGCATAGAATCTGCGGTTGCTGTTGCGGAGCCTCCACCAGGCCTTGCTTCCGAGTTGCCAACAATGCACCCAGAGCCCTCAATGAGCGACTTGGCCTGTTTTCGTCAACCGGCGGCCGAACGCGCATCCCCACAGGCCCAGTTCCCGCATCTCCGCCGCATTGACGGGTTTGAGTTCCCGGCTTGCCGCTCCCGTCCCACCAACATCTCTGCCTCCCAGGTCTCAGAGGCCGAACGTGGGGCGCTCGGCAACCGGCAAATCGGCACAAGGTTGTGCAATGCGATACAGCCAAGGCATCCAATTCATGGAACCTTTTACGGCGGAGCATTTGCTCCCCTTTGTCATTCACCATCATCGTACCTATGAATCTCCATGCCTCAGATGCGCAAGTCATCGACGACTGCCCTCGGATGCGCCGCACGCAGGTTTTGCCAGAGGTTGAACATCCCGAGTATCCCGCCCCGATTTATGTCGCCAGCGCCTAATTGCCGGTAATGAGGAGAAGAAAGCGTGGAAGAAAACGAGGGTAAGAGCAAGACGCTTGTGAAGCGGATCGTAGCTGGTCTGTTTATACTTGCGGCAATTTCTGCACTCGCATACGCAGGTTACGTCTATCACAGGAACTCGCAACGCGATGAGGTCTTGGCGTGGGCCAAGCTGACAATCAACAGTGAGCCGCACGTCGAGCTTAAGGCGACAAACCCTTCCGGGGTTATCAATTCTCGCTACGAAATATCGATGGAAAGGGATAGTGCAAGTTCGATAGAGCTGCGTCACACCTTTGTGAGGTGGGTTAAGCCCCTCATCGCTGATCCCCCACCGAGCTGGAATGCTACGCAGGTGATCGGTTGGACATGCAGAATGGATTTAGACAGAATGGACGCCGCAGAAGTTAAGGTCCTCAAAGTAGCGAACGCAGCCAGTGAGTTTCCGCGTATGGACATGTCCTGGTTCTCAGGGTTTAGATATGAAGGGTACCCTTACTGGAGAGTCTGCCTTGGTAAACTCCATCCTGAGCGCAGTGCCTGGAATTCGGATTATGTGTCAGAGGGTTTCTATGGCTGCAATATTACGCCTGGTTCTGATACTCAGGCAGCTACAGAATGGTTAAAGTTAGATAGCACTATGAAATGCTTCGAGATGCGAGGCGAAGAGTCAGCGCATCGTACCGCTAATGCATTCAAGGCAGCCATACGTCTATCCGGCGGCAAGGACACTTCCTTCCTGAATGAAACAGGTGGGATGGCTTCCCCGATCGCAACGCCCCGAGAAGGTGAAACTCCGCAAGCAACGGATACTGCTAATACAAATCTTGATGAAACCTCGACGGCCTCGGAGCCGCCAACCGCGCCAGCGCCTGCTCCAGCCTCAGCTTCGGTTCCAACCTACTCGGATTCGCTGATCAAAATTGAGTCGATCACGACCAAGCCTTACTACGGCGGAGCCATCCTGGAAGCGACCGTCCACAACAAATCACCAGACACCCTGGATACGATCATCATCAATGTAAATTGCTTTGACGAACGCGGAGTGCAGACCGACAATGCGTCGTTCGTATTCCATGATCTGGCCCCAAATATCACTGCAGTCAAGGACATGACCGGGGCGCTTAATACCGTTCCGGCAAGGATTCAAATTGTGCGAGTGACGCACATCTGATTGATCTGCTAACCGCACTTCGCGAACGGGAAGTGGAAGGAAATCGAATGATGGTCCCAAGAAGAATTATCCTGAGCCGCAAGGGCTTTGACGGCGGGGCAGGAGGATGCCCCAGCCCCATCTATCCGGACGGGACGATGCTGAGCATCCCGATTCCTGAACCTGAAAATCCAACTCACGAAATTCATACACGCTATAGTGACCTTCGTAGGCAAGGCGCGTTGGAGTTCCCCAGATCGCTGATTACTTCGCCTGGACACCAGATTGATCTTACGGACCGCGAGGTTCACCTTGATCCCGACATTCGACCTGAGTTGCGCCCAGCTTTTGCCAGCGAGGACTGCGAGAAACTATTGCTTTTCGGTCAGGATGATCGAGCGCAAACGGAGCTTTCGAACAATGGGGTGGTCGAAGGTGATTTGTTCCTCTTCTACGGGTGGTTCAAAGACGCAAGACAAGAAGGAGAATCTGTTCGATTTGAAAGAAGAGGGAGGAATAGGATCGTTAGAGAAGCGCATGTGATTTGGGGCTGGCTTCAGGTTGAAAAGAGTCATTTGATCGAACAAGTGGGAGATCTACCCGACGAACTGAAATGCGCTGGCCACCATCCGCATATCGAGCATCGGGGCTATTACAACAACAATTGCATATACCAAGCATCGCCGACGCTCTCGTTTTGCGAGAAGATAGCTGGCGCCGGAATCTTCGAGAGGTATGATTCAGCATTACGTCTCACCTCCGAGTGGGAAGCGCGCCGCTGCCATTGGACGCTGCCTGCCTTCTTTAGAGAAGCCGGTTTGACGCATCATGGCCCGGGCACTGCTTTTGACCTTGCAAATTGGGAAGCGCGGGGTGAGTTCATTCACGGAAGGTCTGCTAGTTGTATTCCGGGACAAGAATTCGTAATGAAGACAGACGGGGTAAGCTCCAAGATAACCAGGGAAATGAAGACTTGGCTTGAGTCAACCTTCAAATATGCGAAGAAGTCAAACTGAATCGTTACATCGAGAGCGCTCGTCGAAAGACTATCAAACCACCGTAACTTTCAGCGCGACGGCGGCTCGCGTTGCCGGGACCAAGTCGGGGTTCGCACAGCCGTGTTTGCCTTTCAACTCGGTGTAGGGTCACTGGAAGTCGCCGATGCGGCCTTCCTTTTCGTCGACGAAGGCTTGTTGCGGGTAGTGACGCTGTTGAGGAAGCGGCGGTCGTCTGGCCGAGAGCGAACTCGCCGCTCGGTCGACGCATCATCGCCAACGCACAAACTCACGAGTTACACGCGTATGACCGGCTACTCTGACCTTTGACAAAGTCTCTTCCGGGAACTCGGCATTGCGCACCCTTCTACCCGCATCTCACAACCTCGGCAAAGGTTGAATCGAGAATCAATGACCGAGTCGTCGAACCAGGCATCCCTGGCGTTGAGAAACAGCACCCCTCCCTACAACCTCGCCAGCTGATCTGGCCGGGGAGTTCATGCCCGAACCCCGCTCTTCACCCAAAATGGGCCGGGGCAGGGAACTCCACGTTTCACCCCTGCGTACAAATACTGCGCGTATACTCAACTGATTCCCTGTGCCCGGAGTCCAAATGCTTCCCACCGCAGTCCGCGAAGACGCACCAGACGTCCCCGTTCGACGATCCGATGTGGCCCTGCTCGCCGCAATCGCGGCTGCCTTCGCGCTCGCGCACATCCTCACCAACGGCCAATACGGCTTCCACCGCGACGAGCTGCAGTTCCTCTCCGACGCGCGCCATCTCGACTGGGGCTACGTCTGCTATCCGCCCTTCACTCCGTTCGTCGAGCGCATCGCCCTTGGCATCTTCGGCGTTTCGCTCATCGGTCTCAGGCTTTTCTCCGTGCTGGCCCAGTCCGCGGTCATTCTTGTAACCGGGCTCATGGCGCGCGATCTCGGCGGCGGGCGCCTGGCTCAGCTCATGGCCGCGCTTGCCGTTGGTCTCTCCGCCGTTCCCATCTTTGAAGCCACCGAATTTCAATACACCTCGTTCTCTTACTTCTGGTGGATTCTGGTTTGTTGGTTCGTCATTCGCCTCCTGGACTCTGAAGATCCCCGCTGGTGGATCGCGATCGGCATCGCCATCGGCCTTGGCCTCGAAAGCAAATACTCCGTCGCATTCTTTGTCCTCGGCCTCCTCGGCGGTCTCGCGCTCACGCCCGCGCGGCGCTGGTTTCTTTCCAAATGGTTCTGGGCCGGCGTCGGCATCGCGGTGCTCATCTTTCTGCCCAACATCGTCTGGCTGGCGCGCCACCAATGGATCTCCTACACGTTTCTCCAGCACATCCACGTGCGCGACGTGGGCGAAGGCCGCGCCGAGGGCTTTCTCAAGGGCCAGTTTCTCGCCAACGCCAACCTGGTCGCCACGCCGGTCTGGATCGCCGGGCTCATCGCCTTCTTCGCCGTGCGCCGCTATCGCACCCTGGCGTGGATGTACGTGATCCCCGTCGCGTTCTTCTGGATCAGCAAGGGCCGCTTCTATTACGTTGCCGAAGCCTATCCCGCGGTGCTGGCCATGGGCGCCGTGGTCAGCGAGCGCTGGCTCTCCTGGATGCCGAAGACGGTGCGCCTCACGCTGGCAAGTGTCTACTTTGTTGGCCTTGTCGTTATCGGTGGATTCATTTGCGCAGCAATCGTCCCTATCGCATCAAGCGGGCCGTTGCGCGACTTCGCTTTCAAGAACAGCGGTGACCTGCGCGAGGAGATCGGCTGGGACGAACTGGTCCGCACTGTCGCTCAGATTCGCGATTCGCTGCCTGCTGAGCAGAAGGCGCACCTCGGCATCACTACCGGGAATTACGGAGAGTACGGCGCCATTGAAATCCTCGGCCGCGCCTACGGGCTGCCCCAGCCCATCGGGACCACCAACTCGGAATGGTACCGCGGGTTTCCCAATCCTGCGCCCACTACGTTCATTGTCCTCGGGCTCACTCCGGAACAGGCAAACGCCCTCTTCACCGGCTGCCGTCTCGCCGGGCACAACGGCAACTCGCTTGGCGTCAACAACGAGGAAAGCGTCTACCATCCCGACATATTTGTCTGCGGGCCGACGCGTATTCCCGGTGCCCAGATCTGGCGTGAGCACAGGGACTTCGGCTGAGCAGCCGTTAACCTCAGTGCTCCGGATGATAGTAAGGGCGGAGCACGGCGGACGTTGGATAGAGCAGCACGGCCACCCGGTATACCGTGAACGAGCCCTGCTCGCCCTCGGCTGGGCATGCACCCACATCGGCTTGCATATACTCGCCTGAAGCCAGTTTGTTCACCAGTCCCTGGGGCAGATGGCCCAGGTCGGGGCCCTGCCAGCGCATGATGAAACCGGGCTCGCCGCCGTTGAGGCCCCCGGGAAGTCCGTGATCCAACGGGCAGGCCAGCCGTGCATCGTGCGGGTCCTGGCGCACCTTCACTCCGCTCATTGCAATGAGGTCGGCCACGCGGCTCTCCACCTGCGCGGCGGTCAGCACCGGCACTGCCTCGGAGTAGTCGGCCACCGCAAACAGCACGCCCTGCGCTGACACCACCGCAATTCCCACGCGGTCAATCTGTGCATTCAGCAGGTTGGCGCGGTGCCCCGGCGAGTTCATCCACCCCTCGTGAATCTGTTCCGCGCGCGAGCCCACGGCAATGTTCTCTTCAATCCGGCTGAAGTGCGCGCCGGCGGCAGCCGAGCGCTCTGAGAGATCGGCCTCGCCCCCGTACCGGTGAGAGATTTCGCCCTCTCCGGCCATCCGCTGGCAATGGCGCATTGCCGCCTGTGCCAGCGAGGCGTCCCAGGTCAGCGCCCCCAGCCCTGCCTGCGCTCGCGACTGGTTGGCCAGAGCAAACAACTGCTCCGCCGCCGTGGGCCGTGCCTGGCCTGCAAACCCGCCCTGAGCGCGCAACACGCCGCTCGCGCTCGCGGCAAACACCATCAATCCAGCCAAAAGAAACGGCTTACCTTGCACAAGTCGCATGGTAATAGGAACGCCTGTTGACGTAAACAGTCGCGGTAACTGACGGCTGTTCTCACACCCGCGGCGGTGGAGGCGGCGGCATCGGGTATCCGCGCAGGTAAAGCTGCCGCCGGCGGTAGCTGCGGACTTCGTGGCCTACGAAATAGATGATGGCGAAGAGGAACACGAGTGGACCCCAGAACAGCCATGCGGGCTGGATGACGCGATCGCCGCCATTGGTTGCCGTGGAAGCGGATTGGAAGCTGCCGAACATCGACACCATGTCTTTGCCCACGGTCACGTTTTCGCCCAGGCGGATGGAGCCGAAGAAGTTCACCAGGTCCTGGCCAATGGAACTATTGTCCTCGGCGCGCACACTGCCGAAGAAGTCCACCACGTCGTGGTTGGCGTTGCCGGCCAGGTGCACATCGCCAAAAAAGACCACGATGTCCCCCTGCACGGTGCCGCGGTTATCCACGCTGCAAAAGAAGCAGACGGCGTCATGCACGTTTTGGCCCGGCGACACGTGGATGGCGGTGCCGAACTGGACCTGGTCGTTATCTGCACGGGCGGGCAGGGCAAGGGCGGCGGCCATCAGACACATGGCGAACAGGCGCAGGCGCATAGAGCCTCCTCACACCGGATACGGTTGGGAACCGGCTCCGGTTCCCGGCTTCAGTGTAACTCGTGGGAGCGGAGGGCGGGGAACGCGCTAAAAAAAACGGCTATGTGGAGTGGAATCATTGGAATGCGGGCAAAAACCGCAGTCTTTGTGTTCGCTGGATGTTCGCTGGGAAGCGGGCTGGCGGGGCCAGGGTGTTGGCGGAGGTGGCGGAGGTGGAGTGGTTACCTTTGGTGGGGAGGGGGGTGGGGTTTTCGGGGTAGTGGATGCCTATCCGGGTGCTGCGTTCGTTGATGAGCATTGAGTGGCGCTCCGATCCTGAGTCGATCTTGGGTCTTTCGTCCGGAGCGCGACTGGGAGGGTTGACCAATCCCGGTGGAGCAGCGGGCTTAAGTTAGATATATTGAGTACAATATTATCAAATAATATAACTTTGTCAAGAATAATATCCGTCGACTCGCCGGGCGGAGTTGGCAGGGCTGGAGGAGGTGGACAGGCAAGAGGGTGGATATTTTCGCCTAAGATTCGCTTTTTCCGTCTGGAGGCGGTGCCGGACTGCACACGATTCTGCACAATAAATGGTGCGTTTGGGGGTACAATCTGGCTAGCACGCCAGAATACAGGCTAAATTATTATAATAAAAGGAGATAAACGTCGCAAAGGCGGTGGGAGGGACGATCCGGCAGGAGTTTGGGATTGGGTGAGTTGTCAGTTTTCAGTTGTCAGGGTTGGTTGATCGCAACGCTCCCCGGCGAGAGAAGTCCCGCCGAGTGGCTTCATCCCGGCTTCCCGTTGTAATTGCAGGATGGGTCAGGTGCGGGCGCTGGCCCCCTAAAGCGAGGGACCGGGGCCAACCGCCGTGGGGAACGTCCCGTCTGTCCCCGGTTTCCCGATGGGGGCGCAGAGGATACGGGATGCGGTTGGGGAGGCGCTGGCAAAGCTGGGGCCGGAGGGGGAGGCGGCGATTCGACGGGCGGCGGGGGGGGGACTAGGGGAATAGGGGAATACGGAGCGGGGAGTAGGGAGTGGGCGCAGGCGTGGGCTGATGCCGGGTTAGGCTGACGCGCTTGGAACGGGCGTTGACTTAGGCGGGCCGCTTGGGAAACGGAAACCGACCTGCATGTACTATTCTCCAAGTTGGGATCATAATGCGAAGTCGGTCGTTTCACACGCCGGATAATCTGGAAATGATTTATGTCCGAGAATCCATCCTTTAAATTTCACATCTCAGCTGATCTTCCTATCAAAGGTAAGGAGGAAGACCGGCTCAACCGAAGCGAGTTTGCAGTTGCACTTGCTAACGTCATTCGATCCTGGCGTGACAAGCCCAGTCTCGTTGTCGGACTTTTTGGAGACTGGGGAAGCGGTAAGTCTTCGCTAAAGAATCTTGTACTTGAGTCGATCAGGCGCGACGGGGACGGTGGCCTTCATGTTGTCGACTTCAGCCCATGGCAGGTGTCAAGTCAGGAGTTGCTTGCCGAGACCTTTTTCAGGGAGACCGGGAAAGCCCTCGGGAAGACAGGCCCCTCCGAAGAGGCGGTAGTCAGGCGCCGCGTTGCACGCTGGAAGATGTATGCCGGTATCCTTTCTGTTGCAGCAACTGTCGCGCGTGCCTTCCGAGCAGCGGTCCCTCCCACCGATCACACCAGTCTTGCCCTCACTGGCGTCGCGACCTCTGTAGAGGGCATCGCCGCGGTAGCCAAATCCGGAGCCGAGGCTGTAGAAGCGGAAGGAACCGCCGGCTCCCTTACCCTCTCAGAACTGAAGGAGCAGATTAGCGAGGATCTCCTATCGCTTAATAAGCCTATCCTTGTCGTACTCGACGACATCGATAGGCTAACCAAGGAAGAAATACGCTACACACTACAGCTGGTCAAAGCAAATGCAGATTTTCCAAATATCATTTATCTTCTCTTAGCGCAGAAGAGGAGCATTCTCGCTGCGCTGAAGGAGATCGCGCCGGACGATCCCGGGGCGTATCTTGAGAAGATCATTCAAGTAAGCTTCGATATTCCCGTTATAAACCGCAAGCAACTTCAGGGCGTTCTTCTAAATGGGATCAACGAGATTCTGGCTGGGCCTCAGTTTGACAAGCGCTTTTCCGGCGAACATTGGGGTGCGGTCTTTCCGCATCTCTTCTCCTTGTTCCGCAACCTCCGGGATATCAACCGCTTCTTGGGGTCACTCGCCTTCCATACCCAACTATTCCTGAACGGCGAGACGTTCGAGGTAAATCCCGTCGACCTCATCGTTCTCGAAGCCATACGGATATTTGAATCGGGGGTTTACAAGAGAATTCTAGATTCCAAGGATGCCTTGACATTCTCACAAACGCCCATATGGGAACAGGAAAAGGACGCCGAAACAAAAAAGCAGAGAATAGAAGAATTACTTTCCCTGTCATCCGAGGCGAACAAGGAATCAATACGAAATCTCGTAGGGGAGATATTTCCTCCCACAAATCTAATGAAAGGACTGCGCATTCAGGGGAGGAATGCGGAGGATAGGTGGTTTCAACAACTGAGAGCCTGTTCTTATCAGACATTTGATCGCTACTTCCAATTCGCAATTCCAGAAGGAGATGTCTCACAAGCCGAAATCGACGGCCTGAGAGATAGCATGAATGACATTCTTGAACTCGATAGGAAATTCGCCAGGCTCTCCGAACGCGGTTTGCTCGACGTGATGCTGACCCGGATTGCATCGCTCGAATCATCCCTCCCCCTCGATCATGCCGCGAAGTTGCTTGCGAGTCTCTATCAGGCGAAGATCGAGAAACGACAGCACAGTTTCCTCGAGACCTCTCCCCGAGATCGAATCAGGAGCATTACGTACTGGTACCTACAGCGGCTTCCGGAAGATCAACGCCTGGTTGTGATGGAAGAGGCATTGCGACTAACTCGCGGACTATCGTTGGCGATCGATTCCGTTGCAATTTTGACTCATGAGCCAGAAGCAGGATCGAGATCCCTCCCCTTCTTCGAGGAGCAAGCGAACCGCGACCGCCTCAACCAAGCTGGCGTTGAAGCTATTATTCGGGCAGCCCATTCGGATTCGCTAATTCCCCCAGAAGAGACACTCCTCACCGTCAATTTTTGGGCCAGATTCGACGAGACTGCAGCGAAGGCGTGGCTTTGCCACTATCTCAAGAACCGCGATGCTGTTGTCAGCTATCTCGACTCGATTGTACTTACCTCAGAAGGCACGGGGGGAACCCGTCGGGCCATTTTCGTTTCCAGCTTTGAACACCTTATCCAGATCGAAGAGCTTGAGGCTAAGGTCGACAAATACGTGACCGGAGAGTTGACCGCGGACGAATCCGATTTGGTGAGTTTGTTGAAGAACGGAGTAAAGAAAAGGCGAGAAGGCAAAGACGATCCGTTCAGTGTCTTTAGCGAACGAGACGAATCCTCTTGATCAGCGGTCACTGGTCCATTGATAGGAACTGCCGCGTTAACTTGTGCCAATGCCATTTACTCCTCATAAGCGCCGCTTGCGCTAGAAATCGTCCTTGGCTGATGGGATGGGCTAGCAGATTCGAGTTCCGGGGTGCCGTCGGCCCAAAAAGCGAAAGGCAACTGCGGAACGCGCCCCTGCGGGCCGCGTTTTCTTCTTGTCTTTCTTCTTCGGGTTTGTCCCCGGGGTGCCAGCGCTGCTTTGCTGCGTGCCTACCCGTGGCTATTTTCGCGCTGTGCCTGCGGGACGCTTTGCCGGTGGGGGCGATAGGGGTGCGGGGGCCGGGAGGCCCCCGCGACAGCCGGCTGGGAAGCCGGCGCTACACGTAGCACGCCCGGTCAGCGCGA
>Ga0265338_10009251_pt1 | contig 11787 bp, 10 predicted proteins | sample 42126metaG_FD_193579 | JGI IMG/M metagenome (GOLD analysis project Ga0265338, IMG submission 193579) | Rhizosphere microbial communities from Carex aquatilis grown in University of Washington, Seatle, WA, United States - 4-21-26 metaG | ecosystem: Host-associated > Plants > Roots > Rhizosphere... | reverse complement strand
CTCCGGTCGGCAGGCAAGAAGCCAAAAGTGGCTCTGGTAGCTTGCATGCGCAAACTCGTTGTCCTCATGAACCGCCTGCTTAAAAACCCTGAATTCCAACTTGCAAACTAACACCGTTGCTGCCCCGGAACGCCGGGCTCCTGCTCGGCCAGTATCAAGAACCTCAGAGAAACCGGGCCGCATCAGAGACCGGCGCTTCGACTGCGGTTAGGATTAGGGGCAGTGTCAAGATGCGTCCCAAAGATTTATGATAGCGCGATGGGCAATTCTTCGCGATAATGTGTCAGACACTTAACAAAAGGAAACGTCATGGCCCAGGCAATCATGGATCCTGAGAAAGTCCGGCGGTTCGCGGATGAGTTGCAGCGATTCAACACCGATCTTGAAAACCGGCTCACCCTCCTGCACGCCCGTTTTGCCGCCCTCGGCGATACCTGGGGCGACCAGGAACACGCGAAATTCGCGGATGAATTCAAGACGGCGATGAAGGCGCTAAAGAAATTCATTGAGCTTTCCAAAGAACACACCCCGTATCTGCTGCGGAAAGCGCAGCGTATCGAAGAGTATTTGAACCAGCGATAACCATCCTTTCGTCCTCGTCGTCGTCCTCGATTTCGTAATCGGATTGAATCGAGGGACAAGGGCGAGGACACGAACGACTGACAACCCGTGGCAGATCGAGCCCAAGTCACCTCCGTCGAAGCGATCGAATCTTTTCGGTCGGCGCTGATAGTTTATTTGAGCAAGACGCGCCCGGCTTTGGAGGAGATGTCGAACGAAGTGTTGCGCGCCCGGCAATGGTTGCAGAATGATCAACGCCGTCTCTGGGAAACTGAAATGAAGGCGCGCACCAAGAAATTGGAGCGTGCGCGCGCGGAATTATTCAGCGTCTCCATGTCGAAAATGCAGGAGGTCTCATCGGTGCAACAGTTGCTGGTGCATCGCGCGGAGGCCGCTTATGACGAAGCGGAAAAAAAACTCGCGGTGTTGAAAAAATGGGACCACGAGCTGGAGAATCGCTCCGAGCCGCTGGTTAAACAGGTGGATCAATTTCAAAGTTTCGTAAGCGCGGAAATGCCTCGCGCGATTGCTTACCTGAACCAGGTCATTCGCGCCCTCGAAGCGTACACTGAAATCCGCATGGGCGGATCCACGGATGCGGCCGTGCCGGATAAAATCGAGGAGCCGCCGGCGGACGGCGCGGCGCCGGAACCTTCCCCGGAGGAAAAACCATGAGCCTCGGCGGCAGCAAAGCCAGATTGGTCGGGTTGACGAAGGAACTCGCCTTGAAATGGGAGGATACCAAGAATTATTGGCGTGACGCCAAAGCCCAGGAATTTGAGCGGAAATATTTGCAGGAACTTTTTATCGGCGTCGATAAAACAGTGGGAGTCGTAGAGAAGCTGGATGAACTTTTGAAAAAGGTCCAAAAAGATTGTGAGTAATCATTTCGGTGCCAAAGACATGCTCGCGTTGCTGGAGACGTTGAAAAACGCCATGCGCGATTTCGCCGCGCGCGAGGAAAAAATGAACGCGGATTTTCGCGCGCGTTCCGCCGTTGAAACCCGGGCGTTCGATCTCGCCAAAGAAAAGCAAACCTCGGCCGCGACCGAGACAATTGCCAACGCCGAGGCCGAATTTGACGCCGCCAGGAAACGGGCGAATGTGCAATACGAGCAGCGCAAGGCGAGGCTGAACGAGGCGCATATCATCGTCCGCAAGCGCGTGCTGGACGCGGTCAGCCAGCAGGAGGCGGACATCAAATACAGCGTCCAGACCGGTTCGCTTGAAGCCGAGCGCGTTCGCGATGAAAGACTGGTCGCCACCGCCAATGCGCTGGAGGACTTCAGCCGGCGCGCCGGCGAAAGCCAGAATCGCTTCGCGGAATTGGAAGCCTCGGCGATGAAAGCCTTTGGCGGTTACGGCAAATTCCGGAAATTGCTGGCCCCCGACCGCGAGCGGCCGCAGCCGGATTTATCCGGCGACGAAAATCAAATGCTCGACGGGCTTCATCGGCTCGAGAAAAAAACCGGCGATGACTTGCGGCATTTTCGCGGGCTTTTCCCCGCGATGATTTTCCGATTTTTGCCGATTTGGTTGTGGGTCATTTTGCTGGTCGGCTTCATCACGGCAATCCCTTTGCTGCCGCAAATGGGGATTAAAAATGTTCCAATATCCTACGCCGGCATCGGGGGTGGCGTGTTTGTGGTGGTGTTGATTGCCTACTTCATTGGCGGATCGCAGGGGAGCGCCTTGGCTAACGAGATCGCCGGCAACCTTGCGAAATCCCGCTGGCTCCTCAGCGCGTGTTTGGAGAAGGCCAAAGCCCGAAACCAGCAGGAGCAGCAGCGCATCCGCAATGAAACCGCTGACGAAATCCAGGCGATGAACCAGCGCTGGAAACAATCGGTGAAGGAAGCGATTGAAATGCGCGGAACGCGGCCCGTCAAGATCGACGAAAAAGCTCGGCGCGCCTTCGCGAAAAACGACGGCCTTCGCGATACGCGGCTTCGCACGTTGGGACGCGAGCGCCTGCAAACGCTGACGGGACTGCGATCAGCAGCAGATGCCGAAGCGAAGGAACTTTCGGACACGCACCGGGCCAAAATTGGACGGCTGGAAACGGAATTTCAGGGATTGTGGAGCGCGATGGAAACCGAGTGGAAGCAAATTGTGGGACCGATCTACGATACCATTCGCGCGGCAAACGAGTCCGCGGCGAAAATGTTTCCGCCCTGGGAAATTCCATTGTGGAAAAACTGGGAGCCGCCGGTCGGGTTCCAAAACGCCGCCAAATTCGGCACGCTCGACGTCGACATGGCCAAAGCCGCCGCGGCAGTACCGAAAGACCCGCGACTCGCCCTGCCGGGGCCGTCGAAATTCACCGTGCCCTTGCTGCTCGCTTACCCGCAGCAAGGCTCGATTCTTTTTGAAACCCCGAAGACCGGCCATGACGAAGCGGTGTCGGCCATCAACAATATCATTTTCCGCCTGTTGTCCACGAACCCGGCCGGGAAATTGAGCTTTACGATTTTTGACCCGGTCGGCCTCGGTCAAAATTTCGCCGGGCTGATGCACCTCGCCGATTTTGAGGAGAGCCACATCAACAGCCGCATCTGGACGCAGCAGGGGCAGTTCGAGGAGAAACTCGCGGAGTTGAACGAGCACATGGAAAAAGTCATCCAGATGTATCTCCGCAACGAATACGAAACCATCGCCGAATACAACGCGCAGGCCGGCACGATCGCCGAAAAATACCACATCCTCGTCATCGCGTCCTTCCCGGTGAATTTCAGCGACACCGCGGCCAAGCGGCTGCGGAACATCGCGACGAGCGGAGCCCGCTGCGGCGTTTACACCCTCATCCAATGGGACCAGCGCAATACCATTCCCCAGGATTTCGTGCCCGATGAACTTCGCAAAAACAGCGTGACGCTGGTGCGTCGCGAGACGGATTTCGCGCTGGCGAACTGGCGCGAAGCGGGGTCGCAAATCCTGTTGGACCCGCCGCCCTCGCCGGAATTTGCCACCCATTTTCTCCGCGAAGTCGGCCGCAAAGGGAAGGACTCCAACCGCGTGGAAGTTCCCTTCGAGCAAATCGCGCCGAAAGAAGCCGAGATTTGGAGCGAGGAAACCAGCGAGGAATTGCGCGTGCCGATTGGCCGTTCGGGCGCCACAAAATTGCAGTATCTGGAAATCGGGAAAGCGACGCGCCAGCATGCGCTCATCGCGGGAAAGACCGGTTCGGGCAAGTCCACCCTGTTTCACGTGATGATTACCAACCTGGCGCTGTGGTGCAGTCCGGAGCAGGTGGAATTTTACCTGGTGGACTTCAAGAAAGGCGTCGAGTTCAAGAGCTACGCCAATCGCCATTTGCCGCACGCAAAAGTGGTGGCCATCGAAAGCGATCGGCAATTCGGCCTCAGCGTGCTGGAGCGCATCGATGCGGAATTGCGGCGTCGCGGTGATTTATTCCGCCAACAGGGCGTGCAGGACGTGGCTGGTTACAAACGCTCCGGCGGCGCGGAACCGATGCCGCGTTCGTTGCTGATGATTGACGAGTTCCAGGAATTTTTCGTGGAGGAGGATCACGTATCGCAACAGGCAGCGGTGTTGCTGGACCGCATCGTCCGGCAAGGCCGCGCCTTCGGCATTCACGTGATCCTCGGCTCGCAGACGCTCGGCGGCGCGTACACGCTCGCTCGCGCCACCCTCGGGCAGATGGTGATTCGCATTGCGCTCCAGTGCAATGAAGCCGACGCCTATTTAATCATGGACCAGGATAACCCGGCGCCGCGGTTGTTGTCGCGGCCGGGCGAGGGTATTTACAACGATTCGGCCGGAGCCATCGAAGGCAACAGTCCGTTTCAAGCAGTGTGGTTGCCGGAAAGTGTTCGTGACCGTTTTCTCGCGCAAATCCGCGAGCGCGCCGATCGCAGCGGAAAGAAATTTCCCGGGCCGTTCGTGTTCGAGGGCAATGCGCCGGCGGACGTGAACGAAAATATCACGCTGCGCGGCCTGCTCGAAACGCCGGCGGCCAAACCGCCCGTGCAAGCCCGGGTCTGGCTCGGCGCGCCGAATTCGATCAAAGGCCCGACCGAAGCGGTTTTCCAAAAACAGAGCGGAAACAATCTCCTCGTCGTGGGCCAGAACGCGGAAGCGTCGCTGTCAATGCTCGCGGTTGGGTTGGTCGCCTTGAGCGCGCAGTACCCGCGCGGCGCGGTGCGGTTCGTCTTGTTGGACAGCACGGCGCCGGAATCGCCGGAACGGGAATTTCTCGATCGCGCGGTCCAGGCGGTCCCGCACGAAATCGCTCGCGTCAAAGGCGGCGAAGTCGCGGAGGCAATGAACACGCTGGCCGAGGAATTGAAACGCCGCGGCGGCGATGAGCAAGCAGCCGGTCCCGAGATATTTGTGCTGATTCAGGATTTGCAGAATTATAAAAAATTGCGGCAGGAGGATGAGTTCAGCTTTTCGAGCACCGACACCGCGTCGCCGGCCACGGTCTTGTTGAGTTTGATCAGCGACGGACCGGCGCACGGCATCCACGTGATCGCAACGTGCGACAGTTTCAACAACGTGAACCGTTTCCTGGGCCGGAAAAATTTGAGCGAATTCGAAATGCGGGTACTGTTCCAGATGAGCGCGAGTGATTCGGCGAGTTTGATTGATTCCCCGGACGCAGCGACGCTCGGGATGCATCGCGCGCTCTACTACAACGACCGCGAGGGCTACACCGAAATGTTCCGGCCCTATGCGCGGCCTGGGAATGAGTGGGTTGAAGCGGCGGCAGGGCATTTGAAGAAAATCGTTTCGTCAGGAGCTCTTCTGCCAAAATAAACTAAGCCCGCGCCGACCAAACTCCAATTTCTTCGGGCGCGCGCCGCCAAAATTGAAGCCGCCATTTCGAAATCCGCGCAAGGCGTGACGATCAGCGGCGTCGTGACGGAAACCCTGAACGAGATCGTTCAAAAGGTGGCCCAGGTCGATGAATTGGTCGCCGGCGTCGCCAATGCTTCCAAAGAACAAACGCTCGGGATCACTCAAATCAACATAGCCATTGGCCAGATGGATAAAGTCACTCAAGCCAACGCTGCCGGCGCGGAACAAAGCGCCGCCGGCGCGGAAGAACTTAAATCCCAGGCCGAAGGCCTGAAACAATCAGTCACGGATTTAATGCGGTTGGTCGGTGGACGTGCCAGTGGAATTGAGGATCTTGTGAGTCGGGTTTCCGATCCCAACGGGATTGTGGCAGCCAGCCCTAGGTGAACTTGCGGCGCATCGGCGGACAAATAACTTCCGACTCCATCGAAAAACAGCGAGGCACCGAAATTAGAAGAGGGGTAGTTTTCATTGAGGCACTTCGGCTTGGACCGGAAATAACCTATCTTCGGGTAGCAACTTACCTCCATGGTGCCAATGAGATTGGGCCCTTAAATTGAAGGCATGAAAACTCCTATTAAAATATACTTGGTGACGGTCATCGCCGCCGCCGGTCTGGCCGCCGGTTGTAATAAAAGCGTCGAAAGTAATTCGCAGTCTTTCAATGCGCTCCCGACGGCGGTGCAAAAGACCGTTCGCTCCCAATCGCCCAATGGCGAAATCACCAGCGTCGCGAGGACCTCGGAGAACGGCATGGACGCCTACAAAGTCCAAATCCACAATCCAGGCAATAACAACGATTCCACGATGTTGGTCACCACGGATGGAAAAGTCCTGAGCAGCGATATGCCGAACACCCAGAACGGCATCGTCTCGGATGTGAAGAAAGCGTTGACGCCGACCGGCGCGGTGGGAACGCAATTCAGCGCCCTGCCGGAGAGTGTGCAAAAGACCATTCAAGCGCACGCCCCCGCCACCGAAATTTCGGACATCTCTCGCCATAGTGATAACGGCCGGACGATCTATGAAGTTTCGTTTAAGGAACCCGGCAAGAATCCGTCACTTAAAGTCGCCGAGGACGGCACCCTGGTGCAAGACCTTCAGAAGTAGCCGACCACCGGGAGGGGCGCCGTTTCGGCGTCTCATTCTATCCCAAACGGGGGCGCAATCAAATGCGCCCCTTTTTTTGGCTCAATTATTTTGATTTAAAGAAATCAATTCCGCGTGCCCGGAGGCATAACGTACCAGTGCCACAGGTTGATCGGAAAGCAGCGTTACCAATTCCTTGTCGTTAATCTCCCTGGGCCGGTTTGACTCGCTGGTTTGAACCACCACGAGTGTCGAATCTGGTTTAGTGCCGACAACCTGCGGATGATCTAAAGAGGACTGAGACGCTACGGCCAACGTTTGCGGACGGATTTGCGTCGATGGAACCGCTCGCTCATGCATTTGAAAGGTAAAGGCAAAGATTCCGATCAGCGCCACCGCGCCGAGCGCCAGGCTGAAACGCCGCACCCCCTTTCGTTGCCGGGCGCTGCGCAGGGTTTTAGCCATGGTCTCGGCGTGAAAATCTGGTGACGCGGAATCCTCCAGCAAATCGTCGAGCAATTTCTTATTCGGGCGTTTCATTTTTCAATCGGTTGAGAACCAAGGTTTTTAACTTGCTGCGAATTCGCAGCAACCGTGACTCCATGGCCTTTTCGGTAATCTGCAATTCTTCGGCCAGGCTGCGGGCCGTTTCTTCGGCGAAATATTTTCGTTCCAGCAACAAACGTTCGTCATCCGGCAGCCTGGCGATTTCCTGCTCCACCAAATTTTGAAATTCAAGGTCTTCATTCGCGGCATCGGCGGGCCGTTGCTGAAAAAATCGTGCGAGCAAATTTTGCTGCCGGGTCCGTTTTCGTAATTCGTCCACTGCGCAGTTTCGCGCCAGCACGGCCAGCCAGTTCCAAAAAGCCGTTTCTGATTCGAATTTCCGCACGCGACGGGCGACACGCACAAAGGTAAGTTGCAGGGCCTCGCGCGCGAGGTCTTCCTGCCCCCGGCTCACCACCAACAAGTAACGCAGCAATCGCGGAAAATACAGCGCATGAAATTCGTGGAAGGCTGCTTCATCGCCGCGCGCCATCTGGCCAGTCAACGTCAGCACGTCCGGCGGCTTTGGTTCGGTCGCCATCTTCGCGATGATTTCGATAGGCGGACTAAAGAATGCCGGTGTGATGCTCATTCCGGCGAAATAATGTTTACTCCTGTCATCCAGTGAAAGGGTCACTGATCCTTGGATTTCGGCAAGTCTTTGTTGTTCGACTTTTCCTTCGGTACCGCGGGCAATTGCTTAAGCACGTCACCGATCAAAACGACTTTGTCTTCATCGCCGACGGCGATCAACACCTTGGTGTCTTTGTGATAGCTAATTGCCGGCGTATTCGTGACTCCGAGCATTCTCCAGGCAGTTTCTGCGGCAGTCGTAATGTCGTCCACTGTGTAGCCCGCTTCGAGGTAGGGGCCCAATTGATAGAACTTACAGACTGTGGACGATATGACTTGCCACGGTGCGCGTTCATCCCCTCGGTCCCAATAGAAATACCAGATTGAATTCTCAGCAGGCGTGCCTTCGGTCCTGAAGCCATAGTTTGACGTATATTTGTACCAGGTGTCAGTCTGGCCCTTGGTGGTAGCGTCTCTCGGATCCAGGACTATAAAACGCTCACTTTTTTGAGAGGCTTGTTTCAACGCTTCAAATACTTGCGAGACCGTTACATTTTTTACTTGTAAGGCGGGCATTTGTAACCTGGCGTACTCGTCAGGAATCACGGCATTGATCGGTCTGTCAGATGCCTTTTCAATAGCCCCAACCAAATCCTTCGGCGAGCCGCCTGGAAAATCTAAATCAAATTTCGGTAGTGAATTGGTGGCTTTTACCAAAACATAACCTTCGGGCGGCGACATGTAAGGGGTGCCTCCAAGAGGTTGTGCCGGCACGGTATTAAGTGTTAGGAGTGAACCGGCTACCAATAACAAGAAGTGTTTTTTCATAAATTGCATTTCAAACTCATCCAGATATACGCCTCTCGGTGCTCAACCCTTCAAAGTTTTTGATTTTATTTCAGCGTATCGATTCAACTTGGCGTTCCCGGGTGCTGTGGCGCTCGGCCGCTTTCCCCCAAAAACCATTGAATGATTTTCCAATCGTTGTAAAACCGCGGCGAGAAGAGCGGGAGGACCAGAAAGGGAAATTGACCAGCCAACCATAAAGGAATGCCAAACCAGAAGGGATTCGTATGATATCCGCACCGATTCGTCCGTCTTATGGAGCGCCGATTTGCAATCGGCTTACCGCTGTCGTCGTTCTTTCGCGCAGAAGCACAGCGAAGGTGGACCAAGTTGCTGGGAAACAACACATTTCCAACCTGTGCGGGGGGCATGTCTGCCAGCCAACTCGAAGCCCAACATTCAAAAATGATAGAGCTTCCTCACGTCGACTCCCGTAAATTATTTGTCGCGCCATGCAAATGACCAAGACCGTTCTCTTGATTTTAATTTTAGCTGCGGGCGTCTCCGTGGCTGTTGCGTCGCCAACAAACGCGGCTCCAAGTGAATCGCTTGAAGCCATTCGCAAAAAATACGACCTGCCCGCGTTGGCGGTCGTGGTGGTAAAAGACGGACAAATCCGCGAGCGCGACGCGGTGGGCGTGCGCAAGTTGGGTGACCTAACTCCGGTCACCACGAATGACATGTTTCATATTGGTTCCTGCACGAAGTCCATGACGGCAACGCTGGCGGCCATGTTCATTGAAGCGGGGAAATTGCGTTGGGACACGACCATTGCCGAGGTGTTTCCGGAGTTGAAGGGCAAAATGGACAAGCGGTACGAAACGGTGACAGTGGAACAATTACTCCAGCATCGCGGTGGAGTTCCTGCTGAACCGCCGCCTGCGGCTTGGGTCCAAGCGTGGCAGGAGAAGGGCACGCCCGTGGAGCAACGCCGGGAGTTTATCGAAGCTGTTCTCGCAGTGCCGCCGGAAGCAGCGCCCGGAACGAAAATGATTTATTCAAATCAGGGTTACGCCATCGTCGGCGCGATGCTGGAAAAAATCACCGGCCGCGATTACGAAACTTTGATCACGGAAAAATTGTTCAAGCCGCTGCGAATGGACACTGCCGGATTTGGACCACCCGGCACAGTCGGTAAAGTGAATCAACCGTGGGGACACGTGAAGAATTTGATAATGACGGTTTCCACGCAAAGAGATAATCCACCCGTGCTTTCTCCGGCGGGCCGGGTTCATTGTTCGCTCGATGACCTTGCGCGCTTCGCGATGTTTCATTTGCAGTCGGGAACCAACGGGTTGTTGAAGGCAGAAACCATGGCGCGACTTCACGCGCCGCCCAAGGGAGTGAAGATTGAGAGTCCGGCGGATAATTACGCATGCGGCTGGATTGTGCTGCAGCGTGGCTGGGCGGGCGGCACGGCGTTGATGCACAATGGCTCCAACACAATGTGGTATATCGTCATGTGGCTGGCCCCGGGAAAAAACTTTGCGGTGATCGCGGCCACCAATATCGCCGGAAAAGGTGCAGAAGACGCCTGTGATGATGCAGCGACCGCGATGATTTATAGATGGCTGCCGTGAGCTATTTTGAATATGAACTCGTAAATCGTACATCGTAAATCGTAAATTCATTGCATGGCAAAACGGTTATTTCTGCTCGACGGCATGGCGCTGGTTTATCGCGCGCATTTTGCGCTCATTGCGCGGCCAATCTTCACCTCGAAAGGCGTGAACAGTTCCGCGCTTTACGGTTTCACGCAGACATTGCTGGAAATTCTCAGCAAACAACAGCCCACCCACATCGCCGTGGCGTTCGACACGGACGCGCCGACACCGCGTCACACGGTTTATCCCGAATACAAAGCTACCCGCCAGGCGATGCCCGAGGATTTGTCCGCCGCGCTGCCGCATGTGCGGCGAATGCTGGAGGCGTTTCGCGTCCCGCTCCTTGAATGCGACGGCTACGAGGCTGATGACATCATCGGCACGCTCGCGCGCCGCGCTGAAAAGGAGGGCTTTCAGACTTTCATGGTCACGCCGGACAAGGATTTCGGGCAACTTGTGGATGAAAACACGTTTCTCTACCGGCCATCCCGGCAGGGTGACGGCGTGGAAATCATGGGCATACCGGAAATTCAAAAGCGCTGGGGAATTCAGCGCACCGAACAGGTCATCGACATTTTGGCCCTGATGGGCGACTCGGTGGATAACGTGCCGGGTGTGCCCGGCATCGGCGAGAAAACCGCCACGAAACTGATTGCGGAATTTGGCAGCGTGGAAAATCTGCTCGCGCGCACGGGCGAATTGAAAGGCAAATTAAAGGAAAACCTGGAGACCCATCGTGAGACGGCGGTGCTCTCGAAGAAATTGGTCACGCTGTTGTGCGATGCGCCGTGCGATTGCAATTTGGAAGGGTTGAAGCTGCGTCCGCCGGACGAGGAGAAGGTCAAAGAGATGTTGATCGAGTGGGAGTTTAATTCCATCGGGAAACGGTTGTTCGGTGATGATTTCAAAGCGGGCAGGGGATTTCAAGGGGGCGGTGGGGCGGTTGCTTCGACTCCGCTGCTCTCGGAGGAGAAGGGCGAGGCCGACGCGGATTCGGAACGCCGAGCACCCGCTCGGGCTGATCGGAGTGCGATTCCCCCGGATGCCGAGCCGGTGCTCGGCGTTCCTCACGCTAACCTGAAATCACTCGCTGACGTTCCGCACGATTACAAAATCATTTCCACCGCCGCCGAGCGGGCGAAGCTCATCAAAACGCTGGCCGCCGCGCCGAGCTTTTGTTTCAAAGCGGACACGATCGGTGAGGACGCGAAAGACGTGCGGCTCGGCGGGCTCGCATTTTCTCTGAAAGCGCATGAGGGATTTTATGTGCCGTTGCCGGATGAAGCAAAAGCCGCTGGGAAAATTCTCGACGAGTTTCGCCAGTTATTGGAATCGGCCTCGATTGAAAAAGTCGGTCATAATTTGAAATTCGACGCCACCGTGCTCAAATGGCGCGGCATTTATCTGCGCGGAAAACTTTTCGACATGATGATCGCGCACAGCCTCATCGAGCCCGATATGCGGCACACGCTCGGCTATTTGTCTGAGGCCCATCTGGGTTACAGCCTCAGTTCGGCGGCGGTCGAGGGCAAGCAGGAGCAACTCAGCCTGGGTGATGTGGCGTCGGAAAAAATCGCCGAACGCGCCATGGAAGCCGCCGACGTGGCGCTGCAATTGCGTGCCGCGCTGGAGCCGTTGCTGAAGGAAAAGGCGCAGGAACGGGTTTTTTACGAGATCGAATCACCGCTGATTTCAGTGCTGGTGGATATGGAGTTTGAGGGGATCCGGGTGGATTCCTCCGCGCTCG
>Ga0265338_10009250_pt1 | contig 11787 bp, 16 predicted proteins | sample 42126metaG_FD_193579 | JGI IMG/M metagenome (GOLD analysis project Ga0265338, IMG submission 193579) | Rhizosphere microbial communities from Carex aquatilis grown in University of Washington, Seatle, WA, United States - 4-21-26 metaG | ecosystem: Host-associated > Plants > Roots > Rhizosphere... | reverse complement strand
ATTGAGGCCGCCAATCCGATCACCTTGCCTTGAAGTCGCAACGTCTCCTCGACGGTTCGCGCGCTGGCTACAGTGAAAAAAGTAGCTGAAATGAGAAACACGAGTTTGACGCGCATGGCTTCTGCCCCGGCTGCAATGACTCGCGAATATTACAACGGGGCAAACGGCACTGGAAACAGTGACAGCGTGCGTTCGGGGGAAGGACTAAGGGCAAACAACGGCGATATTTATGCCGATCTGCAATTTACCAAGCCGGACGTGTTGCAGCCCTCTATTCTCCCTCTTCCCTCGCGAGGTCGCGCGCACATTTGATAAGTGCGCGGCGATGCTGCGGAGATTTGATGCTTGCGTATGCATTTAGCAAGTCGATTGCGCCGGTCTGCGCGAGCTGCGCTGCTTGTGCATTTGCACGTTTGTTTCGGCCTATGTCGCCGGTCAGATCGGCGATGCTGCATTTTAGTGCGGTAGCGATCTGCGCGAGCTTCGAGAAACTTATGCGGTTCGCGCCATGCTCATACTTTTGAATCTGCTGAAACGTGAGATCAATAGCACGGGCGAGATTGTCTTGTGACATGCCAAGCTCTTTGCGACGAAAGCGGACGCGCGTACCTAGTGCCATATCAAGCGGATGCGGGTTGCCATAACTGGTGCGCGGCCGGGGCATATTGAATCCTTAGCTTGATTGAAAGTGCGCCTATTCGATCGCCGGGTAACCTAACAACCGTCTAGTGCGTCGATACGCTGGATGTAATTGTTTCCTCCACGCTCTTCTGTGGTCACAACCGCACGTCCACTGCATTCGTGTGCTGTAGCAGAGTATCTGTATCGGACGACGAATTGCGTTGGGCTGTTTGACGAAATCTCTTCAAGACGAATCGGGTGCCGGAGATGCCCATAGAACCTGCTAAGCTCACTTGCAGAAAACGGACCGTGTGATCGTTTCTCCGACACAACCAATTTTGACGCTATGTCGCCTTGGCCTTCCGATAGCGCCGCATAAAAGGCCCTGATTGTTGTCGCGGGCGTTCCGTACTCTTCTATGAATTCCATGGGGTGGCTCGCCGATGCAATACCGGTCACCCAAGCGACGAGCGGCTCATGGTGATGCCCAGTTTCAGCCGCCATCTGATCCGTTAGTCTGACGGTGACTTGTCTGTGAAGGAATGGCTTTAGTTGGCCGCTGGTCTGCTTGGTTTCCACAAGTTGGACATTCCGAAACAGACTTTTGGGATCGGCGAAACCGTCACCTCCGCTCAGGCAGATAGGCTGCGCAAGCCGAAGTACAAAGCTCGGTTCCGGAGTGTCACCCTTTTGAACGTCCTCAAAGTTGGGAGGTCCAGCGAATAGAACATAGTCGAGAGTTCCTGTGAGCGTTGCAGGCTGCCCTCTATCCACGTCATAGCACTGCGACATTGCAATGCTTGGGGAGACGCCCGTCACCAGTCCGCCAACAAGGAATGAGATTGCAATAGCACTCATATTCATCATGTTCGCTGCCCCTCAAATCCATCGCAGTCTACAATCCGCTTACGTGTTCCGCCACTCGGTAGCGATTCATTGCATTCGGGCGCTTTTCTCTTTGTTGGTGACGCACAGGATCTACGCTTCACCCGCACTAAACAACGAGGAAAGCGATGATCGTGCATAGGTTTGTTTCCTATTATCGAGTCAGTACGGATAAACAGGGCAAGTCGGGGTTAGGACTCGACGCGCAACGTGAAGCCGTCGGTCAGTTTCTAGACCGTGGCACCGGTACGGTTATCGCCGAGTTCGTAGAGATCGAAAGCGGGGGAAAGTCTGATCGCCCACAATTAGCGGAGGCGCTCGCCGAATGTCGGCGTAGCAAAGCGACTCTGATCATTGCCAAGCTGGATCGTCTAGCGCGTAGTGTGGCATTCATCGCAAATCTCATGGACCAAAACGTCGATTTCATAGCCTGCGATATGCCGGAGGCATCGCGCCTGCTACTTCACGTGATGGCTGCATTTGCCGAGCATGAGCGACGGGTGATCGGGGAGAGAACTAAGGCTGCACTAGCGGCTGCGAAGGCGCGTGGAGTTCGTCTGGGAGCTAACGGGGCTCGATTAGCTAAACAACGACAATCGGCTGCCACCGATTACGCGCTTACGATGGAGAGTATCATGCGCGCCGCCCGGCAAGCGAGCGCTAGAACGACGCGTGAAATCGCCGAATATCTCAACGCTCAGTGCGTCCAATCTCGCGACGGTGGGCGATGGCACCCCGCGAGCGTGTCCCGCGTCATGAACAGGCTCAGCGCAATGCATACTGCTTCGCCAGCCGCTGAGTAGCTCAGCGAGCGAGACCGTGCAGCTGAAGAATTTGAAGCACGCAACAGGTTTGGAGCCGGGTTAAGGCGCTAGGCGCACGAAATTGGCGGCGGTTTTTGACGGCAATGACACCAAGACCGTCAGGCCTGGAAAATCGGGCAGGAGCGATCAACGCGCTGTACGGGGTTCGGCCATCAAGCAGAGCAACGTTATTGACCGGTGCCCCATTGTCGGCCACCGCGCTAACCGCACCACACATCACTGGCATGTAGAGCCTCGTCGAGAAACCGACGGGGCTTTTTCGTTTGTGCTATGGCGCGCCGGTTTGAGACCGCGCTCAGTCAGATCTTACAGCTCCATGCCTCCAGTATGGAAACGATGATAAGCGATGCCGCAGATTGGTTTCTGGATTCCGGATGTGTGTCGAGATACTTGCGAGTGATGTCTACGACTTGTTGAATGGTTACATTCGAAGGGAAGCATTCAGTTTTTTTCTCGCCGTCGCGCCAGACTTCAAATTCATCTGCAACGCCGGACACGTAGCCTGAACAACGCGCAAAGTCTGCCGCATCTGCGCTGTCGCAAAACGCCTTGAGCTCGTTGCCAGTGTAGTAGCCTTTCATGCTGTTTGCGTTGCAATTCGATGCCATCAAAACAGCGGCAATAGTGCCGAGCGCGATCTTCATCATCTGTTGCCGCTCCCAAAAAAGCGCACAATGATAGCGGGAAATAGTTCCAAATCCATAAACACCCGCTCGCCAGAATTAGTGGGCGGGGTTTCCTTTCTTGGACTACTTCACGGCGCCATTGTCGATGTCGAACTTAGCCGCGTCTATCGGCGATTGTTCGTCTGAGTAATAGTGAGTGCCGAAACGCGGCGCTGATGTGTCGCCGACAGTCATAGTCCTGCCATCCAGTCGTTCGTACCAGACAACATACCCCTGCTCGATGTGAAACAATTTGAGCCGAAATTCTTTGTAGTCTTTGGTCTTTAACAGATCGCTCATTGTGAAATCTCTTTCTGACGAGGCAACCACTATAATCCGTCGCTGGTCCTGCACCCCATCTATATGCGATCATCGCAGAGGACGCGCGTTGATGTGCTGATAGCGCACATATTGGCGCAGTAAGCACCGACAAGCCCTGGCATCTTGGAGATTTCCGGTTTGTGCCACGCTCCAAGCCACGACGACTAAAAGGCGCGCACGCCAATCGAAAACCGTGTCCGGCTACCGCGACATCTTCGGTGTACGCGACGCGCGCAAACAGCCCCTCATACTCAAGGACTGCAGGTCTACAGAGCGGCCGAAGGGTTGGAGCGAGCGAGACGCCGCTGGCTGGCGCAAGGCGAATGGGCTGGAGCGGCCCTAAAAACTGTAGTTGCTGAACGTTTCTGCGGCCGAAGGCAATCTTCGCCGCGCTATGAAAATACCGAAGAACTGCGCTCTCGGAAACCTCTCCGAGAGAACGCTGTGCATGGCCCTAAAATGCCGTCCAGTCGTGAGCATGTCGTCGAAGATTGCGATGGTGTCGCCGCGAGGCTGCTGTAACAAGCCCTGATCTATGGAATAGTTGTCGATAAGGCTTTGTATGGTCGCGCGATCTCCTTCATGGGAAGGCTCCATGTTATCGACTTGGGTTACTATCTGCCTTATATCGCAATCATCATTTCCCGCCATGATGTCGAGAACGCGAATTAGCCGGTCATCGTATCCTGGGTCCCCGACAATCTTCGAAGGTGGGACGGGAACAAACGTCATCCCGCTTTTGTCGTTGCCAAAGATCTTCCTGAGATTGGCACCGCAAGTGCGAATAGCCTCGCCCTTGTAGCGCCATTGTGGCGTACCGCGCAGGTTCATTTTCTTTTTGAGATTCTTTATCAGTCCGTTCGTTTCGCTGAACGAGAAATCCTGCCGCGGCGTATACTCTCCCAAGTAATAGCAGCGGTCGTCGGGCTCAATAAAATAGTGATCAGGCCGAGTTAACCCATCTACTAGAGTGAATCGCTCGTACACGGGACATCCAGGTGTTTTCTAATGTCGGAATAGTCTTTCACACGAATGCCGCCGAGCGCTTCGAATTTTGCCGGCCAAGCAAGACCCTTGGTGAAGCAGCTATCGAGAATAAAGAGCTTACGACCTTGGTCTAGTGCCGCGCGTGCCTGGTAGAGCGTGCCCGAAGTTTCACCAGCCTCAACGACGATCGTCGCCAACGTTAGAGCGGACATCGTTTTGTTGCGCTCTGGAAAAAAATATGAGTTGGCCGTTGGATTTTTTGCCTGCATGTAGCGTAGGCAAGGGACTTGGCTGACAACCAAAAAATTGTCAGCAATGAATTTCTGTAAATCAGCGTTTGTCTTCGGATAGACCGCGCTCAACGGCGTCCCAATCACCGCTATCGTTCTTCCTTTGCTTGAAATTGCTGTTTGATGGGCGATGGAGTCGATCCCTGCTGCCAGACCAGAAACGACGGTATAGCCATCCTCGACGAGCAATCTAGCGAGCCGTTCAGCGCGCTTCGCGCCATCTGCCGATGGCTTACGTGTACCGACGACAGCTACCGATGGGCTGTCAACGAGATCCCACCATCCTTGATAATAGAGAAGCTCCACAGGATGGCGCGCGTCCCTTAGCTTCATGGGATATTCACCGGCGCCGTGAACACGCACGCCGAACTTTTCAATTCCATTTGATCGGAAAATTGCTGTTACGCGTGTTGCGCACTCGAGGGCTCGTTCCGCCATCACGAAGTCGGAGGGCACCGCACCGATGTTCTCGCGAAACTTATCAGCAACGGTTTTGAAGGTCGATTTTTCGTCGAGCCAAATGGCTTCGTAAGCCCCCATTTCCAGCAATGGCGAAATGGCGCGAGACGCGTAGTCCGTCGGCGATAGGGAAAATTGCTGTGTCATCTGGTTCTCAATTCTAGTCTGTCATTTCGCGCGATTCGGCACAACGTCACCGAGTTCTAAGTTTCATTGTGGAACAAATCTCCAATTCCCCGCGGTTCACAAGAGTTCACACCGGATCCAAGAACTCCGCCAGATCGAGTTCGCTGCCCCGCTTCGGCATCTTCCGCTTTACTGGCGTCATGCTCATTTTCTCGGCGGGATAGGGCCTCAGCATGGCGACGAGCTCGGCCCGCGTGGCCGGTTCTTCGCCCAGCCATTTCGGCCAGTCGGCTTCTGCGATCAGCACCGGCATGCGGTTGTGGACGGGCTCGAGCAGTGAGTTCGGCTCCGTCGTGATGATCGCTGCACTGTGCATCAACTCGCCGTCGTGCGTGCCGACGTTCCAGATGCTGGCCATCGCTGTGAACTTCTCGTTAGTGCGGAAGATAGCGTAGCGCTGTCCGGTCTTGCCCTGGGCGTTGCGCGCCCACTCATAGAAGCCGTTGGTGATGACGAGCCCACGGCGGCCGGCATCCCAAGCAGGCTTGAACGATTTGAGCTGCGTCACCGTCTCAGCCTTTGCATTGAAGGTGCGAACGCTTTCCGTTTTCCAGTTCTTCGCCCAGTGGGGGATTAGCCCGAACTTCATGCGGACCTGACGACGCTCGCGTTCGGCCTGGTCGAAGATCAGCACCGTTAGGTCGTTCGTCGGCGCAACGTCCATCTCGCCGCCCTCCGTGTTGGGCGTCGGTCCCCGCGCACCGGTGTAAGCCGCGACGTCAGCGGGATCTGAGAACAAGAAAATTCGGCCGCACATCAGGTCATCTCAAAACATGCTCGATTGGCGCACGGATCATAGCCGTGACTCGTGACCGGCACCGGCGACAATAGAACAAATCCTTGATCGGCACGAACAGCGGCAGCGCGCGGCCGTCCGCCTTCTTTCCGATCTGCTGGACCAATTCGAACGGATGCAGCTGACGATAGTGGTTGCACCCGATGCACACGACCTGCACCGGAACGTCGGCAAAGATCGCCTGTTCGACCGTGCGAACGGCTCCGGTGTATGGCGGATAACCCACCTATTCCTCCGGCCGTTGATAAAGATGGTTCTTGTCGACAGGAAACACGACCAATTCGTCGCTGCTGCCGGGCACGCGTAGCGATGAACCCTTGTTCCCGCATCTCGAGCAGCGCAGCCATTCGCGCATCAAGTCGAGGACTTCGCCTTCGCTGACTTCCCAGCGGATCATCCACGGCACAATCGCCATTGCGCGGTAGTGCGTGCAGTAGGTTCGGCAATAGACCCACACCCACGAATGCCGCACGCGAATAACCCGGCGTGGTTCTCGCCAGGGCGTGAACGAGACACAGCCCTCCCCGACGGGGGCTTTGAAGTCCTCCGGCTCCATGACGCTCCAGGCGAAGAATGATTAGTGTGTATGAATCTGCTGAATCGACCGTATCTCAGGCTCGTCTATAACGCGGGCGCCTGCTGCTATGCGCGCGGATCGTTCGGCGTTCTGCTCGATTGCGATAAGCACACCCTTTGAGATCGCGACCGCCATGTCGCTGGACATGGTGATCTCGAAATCGTTGCCCTTCTCATCGGCGCCAATGAGTTTCAGATTGAACCGGTCGCTGCACTTCTCGAACCGGAATTGCATGTCCGCGATGGACGCAACGTCGATCTTCCCCGCCTCGTTCAATAGAGCCTCCCAGCCAGTGCGCGTTCCCTACCCTGAGCCATGGCGCGGTCGCGATAGAACGCGGCCATCGGCTCCGCATACCATCCACGCAAGCCCGCGCTGATCACCTGCCGCATGATCTGGTCGCGACTCCGGGTTCCACCAAACGCAGGCGACGTGAATGTCTCGATGAAGGCACCGGGCTCGATATCGCCCACGAAACGACCCCTGAAAGGCTCGTCCAGGTATCGGAAGCGCAGGCGAGTCTTGTCGCCGTCGACGTCCCACACGGGCTCATAATCGCAGTGAGCCATTATCGAGTGAAAGGCTTCGGGCAGGGACAGGCCGGTCTCGTTGCAATCCGTCGGATCGTCCTCGAAAACGGCGTAGCGGGTCGGGCTTTGGGGTTCGTTATGCATGAGAACAAGAAGAGAACAAAACAGTCCCGGAGTCTAGCCACAACTTATTGAGCAGGCCCATCTGGGAGGCACAACGCGCCGGCAGGATTGCAACCACAGCCCGTTCAACTGACAATTTAGAGGGGCAATCGGGGGCACTAATGTCGGATTATTCCTGTCCAAAATGCCAATCGGAGAACACGCAGAAACTATCCGTCCTTTACGCGGCGGGCTCCTCATCATCTAGCCAAACGACGGTCGGCGTCGGCCTAATCGGTCGTCACGGGGCGGTCGGTGTGGGATCAAGCTCTGCAAACTCGCAATCGGCACTCGCACAGCAGCTTGCGCCGCCTCAACCTCAAAAAGTGGAAGTCGGCTGCTTACTTGCAATCGGATTGTTCATGGCGATTGCGTGTGGCATCGGAACTCAATCGCCGGCGGTGGGCTGGGGCATCGCAATATTAGTGGTGGTCGCGGCAATCGCCGTGTCGCGGCCACCTGCGATATACAACAAAAATGTGCTCCCAGGCCTGCGCGACGAATGGAACAAAAAGTTCGTCTGCCTTCGATGCGGTGAAGTGTTCAAGAAATCCAGTTGACGAGAGCTGCAACTTGCGAGGGCGAACGCAAGCCCAGCAAGAATGTGAAATGAGCTCAAGACCCTCATCGTGGACGTCTGAAAATTGAGATTCCGCATTTTGGCTCAATTCATGGAAAGCCGCCAACAGCTCGGCAGTGAGCGCAATATCTTGATACCCAATCTATCAGTCCACCCAAGATAGGCCGGTCCAGAGCGAAAACCTTCTTGGAAAGCCGTTATTTTGGACCCCGAACTATAAAGTCGCCCTTGGATTGGCGCGGGGCGCAGCTAAGGCCAAGGCCTCCCAATTCCTTTCTGCAGTGCGGATTAGGGCCGAAGAATTTGAGCCAAAATACGAAATTGATGCTGGAAACTCGGCGCTCGCCGTACGGAATTGACGGGGATTTTTGGCGGGGAGACTAAGATTCGTTGCCTTCATGTCCGATATGCAATCGATTGCAAAATGAAACTGCAAACGAAGGGCTTTGATGAGCAACTCAAATCATGTCGCACTCACTGAGTACGCAAGAATGCTGGATAAGTTTGGTCTTTGTTTTCAATCGCCCCGGAGATGTTGCCCTTCCTGTCGATTGCGTAGGGCCTGACGCCCCATGAGTTTTTGGGCTCAAATGTCTTTACCGTGCCGTCAGATTTCCAGATGAATCCGAGCGGCAGACCATTGTTTGTGGAATATCCGGTTGCCGTGCCGTCGTTATTGATCGCAAATGCCGCAGTATTGCCAGGCAGAGAGATCGTCTCGAAAGTGCCATCCAAGTGCCGCCTGAAACTATAGTTCACGCCTTCCTTGAGAAAGCTTCCACAGATAATCCCAGCGTCATTGATGGCGGATGGAATGGTAGCCCCGGCATCGGGCGCATCAAATTTTGTTATCTTCCCGCGAGCATCTCTTATGAATCCGTGGAACACGTTGTTCTTGTCGACGAATTCGCCAGCAACCATTCCCTTTTTATTGATGCCCATCGGCCATGTTTCGGTGGCCCCACGAACAGTAAAGCTTTGAAATGTTCCGTCGAGGGCTCGCACGTAAGCGGCTGAACTTTGACCATCGACGGAGTATTCACCAACGATCACACCCTTGCTGTTGGTGGCCGACACCTGAGTTAGAATCGCACCAGGAACAGTGAAGGTTGAGAAAGTCCCATCTGGTGCGCGAACGAAACCATACAAGAGACAGTTGCTATCTCCGCCATAGCCGACGATCTCGCCTTCCTGCGTGATGCCGACGACAGAAGTACCGCACTGAGTATGTGGCTCGTCGATAGACACCACGGTCCCGTCCGGTGTCCGCAGGAAGCCTCGATTTCCCGTCGCATCAGTATAATCGCCAACGACGGAGCCTTCATCGTTCATTCCGGAAGGGTTCATATAGAGAGCGCCTGGCTCGGAGAACCTGACGATTTTGGCCAGCACGGTTGAACTTCCGAACACTGTCATCAGCGCCAGAAACACAATTGACGCCACGTCCCGTCGGATTCTGGGTAGCATCTTAACAGTTCCTCAGTCCGATTGACTCAAAACAATGCCTAGGCTCATTTTTGCTCCTCCGTTTGTACGTCGCAACAGAGGAGCTTTCTGGTCACGCTGTAGCTGATAGCAGGATAACTTTGGAGGAGGCTATATTTGATGAGAATTCCATTCTCATTGCCCCACAATCGCGCTACACGTTCAATATTCGTAGGGCTCTAGCGCCTTGATCTATAACGGTTGCCACTGACATTGTTTCGCTTCAGTTCGGCGGAACCACACCCGCTGGAGAAAAACAGCTGGGACCATGTGCCCCGTAAAGGAACGGACAACTATGGCCCACCGGCGCCGGGCCAGTCACGGCCACCGGGGTAATCGTGATTGCGCCCTTGGATGCGAGCGCGCGTGATGAGCATACACCGGTCAGGCCGGGATGAAACTCGAATGGGCAAACTACAAAACTGACCGGGAATTTCGGGTCACCGTCGCCGTCAACGAGGAACTGGTCTGCGTTGTTGATCCCCCAAGCTTCAGTGCCGCCATTGGTGTTTTGGCTCTCTCCCGGAAGGTCGAAGGAACGCCAATGAACAAGATCGGCGCTCAGATAGAACCCGTGAGAGACTCCGTTCGCGTCGCTCCATGATCCGGTGATGTTTCCGGAGTCGTTTATTCCCACTGCGGTAGTGCTAGCGCCCGCCTGCGGGAAGTTGAGGACGTAGACCTGCGACTTCTTGAGCAGAAACGCGCTAGATGAGATAGAACCATCCGGATTCGACTCGGTCAGAAATCCGACAATGTCGCCTTTCTTATTGATGCCGCGTGCTTTGGCCTGCTTCACCGAACCAAGAAAACTTAAATCGATCTTTGTCTGGACTCTTCCGCCTGTGCCATAAAAAGCGATCGACTTGCTGAGCTGCTGACTGTGCGAGCAAACGCAATAGTTTCCGACAAATGTGCCGGCGTAGTTGATGCCGGTTACCATAGCGACCATCGGCGTACCGTTAGCATCCGTAATCGTTTGCGGCGACGCACTCGCGCTGTACCGAACGAACCCCTGACATCCGACTCCGGTCAGGCCCGCAGCCGGCGGGTTCAGGTACCCGTTCTGTTGGCAAGTCCCCGAGCGGAAAACACCGACGATGTCGCCTTTGTTGTTGATGCCGCGTGCCTGGGTACCGTCGGTCTGGCTTGTAAAACCATTGACAGAGAAAGTTTGATAGGGCCCGGCCGCAGGCCCGTAAAAGCTGAATTCCTCAACGAGGTTTGGAGTATGATTTCCGGTATGAATTGTTGTGTCAACTGAACCTGCGACAACGCCCGTATCGTTGATGCCGAACGCAATGGTGTCGGTCGACTCCGGGAAACTCGCAATCGGCACGAGGGTCATAGTTTGTGCGAACGAAGGAGTCGCCACACTTAGCGCCAGCGCGAGCGGCGCGATTTTCCAGAGACCCATATGCTCCCCCGAACTGAAAGTTTCTTGTAAGCCAACATTCCCCCGATGACGCCAGGTTGGGGCACACAATAGCCCTTTTCCGAGAGATACAGAAGCCGGAGAGGTTGCTGTCGTCGCGGTCAGCGTACCTATCGATGCAAGACTATGCCCAAGGGGCTGGTTTGGTTCGATATTGCTGGCATTCAGACACACTCCTCCCGTCATCACTATCTATTGCACGGTCGCAGCTCTCAGGCCGGGCATGGCACCGACGCAACGCTGAAGAATTCTGGACCCTAATGGAAATAGGCTTCGGGAAGGGGCTGCTCGACGCACAAAATTGGTGGAAAATTTGCTGAGGCAAACAATCCCACTGCCCCACAATCGTGCTACACATCGGAAATCCGCAGGGCAGTTAACGCCTTGGTTTATATCGATTGCGCTTTCTGAAACTTCGTTTCACGCAAGCGGCACCACTCACCGTCCCTCAATGTCTATCTTGCGTTCGCAGCGACGGACAATCCGTGGGCCAAAACGTAGGTAGAAGTAGCTCGTGCTACATAACTCTCTGTTGTATCTGCTTATTCTATGAAATTGAGATACCACCCTGTCCGCCACGGCGACTACATAAGACATTGAAAAATAATAACTATCTGTGTTCGCCGTAATCGGCACCCTAATATCCGGCCTATCGTAAAATTTTTCTATACTCGCGCCGTTGTGCGGGGCCCCGAACGAACCCGATCGCAGCGTTACACAAATTCCGACGCTCAAAACGATTGGACAGGTATGCTGCACGGGTTTAGCGGGCTGTAGATTCAACTACGAGGCGCCAATGCTTAAGGCAGTACGATTTCGCATTCAAAATTTTCGTAACATCGAAGATAGCGGGTGGATCCCTATCGAGCGAGTGACCGCGTTTGTTGGGCGTAACGAGTCGGGCAAAACGACGCTTCTCAAGGGGCTGCACAAGTTCAACCCCGCAACCCCCGAACCCTACAATCCACAACGCGAGTTTCCGCG
>Ga0265338_10009249_pt1 | contig 11788 bp, 6 predicted proteins | sample 42126metaG_FD_193579 | JGI IMG/M metagenome (GOLD analysis project Ga0265338, IMG submission 193579) | Rhizosphere microbial communities from Carex aquatilis grown in University of Washington, Seatle, WA, United States - 4-21-26 metaG | ecosystem: Host-associated > Plants > Roots > Rhizosphere >... | reverse complement strand
AATCCATCGTCGCAATCCGCTCAATTGGGCGCGCGAATCCGGCTCCGATTTTATGTCGCCGGTCGTCGCGTCAATCTATTGCTCGCCCTGTCACCATTCTGCGCTCCAAATTGACCCGCCGCCCGGCTCCGGGGCTGGCCGCGTAGGATTCGCGCGCGGGAAATGATTTACGAAGTTTCCAGACCACAATTCACTGACTCACTCCCGCGTTTTCACCTTCAGGACCTTGGTGACTTTCAACAACGAGGTCGGCGAAATCCTCATGTGGCCGCGCTCGACTTCCCCAATAAAATCATGATGCAGGGGCCGAACGGGACAAATTGTGTGCGATTCCGAGACACCCTGCCCGGCGATGTTCTTTTCCCGGCAGACTTCACCCACGCTCTTGCCACCGTCCACTTCCCGCAGGATGCGGATCTTGTCTTCTGTCGTATATCGTTTGCCTTTCATTCGTCTGGTCCTTTCTTGCGTCCCAGACTAACACATCAGTTGGCCCGAAAAAGCGAAGTCACGTCAGAGGAACTGAAAACGGAATTGCTGCAAATTGAAGATTCCAAATTGAAAGATGGTCCATGAAACATACAGGCTTACATGAGGCTGATCACTTTCAGGATTTTTCAGCCTGTTGGTGTTGCAGAACGAGAACGGATCATCTCATTTTCGCCTCCATTTTTTCTACTTCTTCTTTGATCAACTCGACCACGCGATGTTTCGCCAAATAAACCTGGTTGATCGAGATGCCGAATGTTTTGGCGACTTTATCCGGCGCCCATTCTTTGTTCACATAGAAGTCGAAGATTTGATATTTCTGGGGATCAAGGCGTCGTTTCACTTTTGTGATTGCTGCATCGAATAGATTCTTCTCCCACTCGGCATCCCACAAGGCTTCGAAGTCCGTGTTCGACTGAACCAGCAGTTTGTTTCCAATGCCGTTGCCGGCTGAATTCCCGCGCTTTCGAAGCTGGTCAATCATGCGCCAGCGCGTCATGTTCAAAAGCCACGCTTTGAATGAGCCGATTTTGCGGTCATACTCGAAGTTGGGCATGTGCTTGGCGACCGAGAGCATGGTTTCCTGCACGACGTCCTGCGCTTCGGTCTTGGTCAAACCGCCCTTGATGGCGACGCCGTAAATGAGTTTCCAGTAAGTGTCGAAAAACTCCTGCCAACTCGACTGGTCCTGCCAATTTTTGAGGCGCAGGATCAAAGTCGTCCGTGTCGGTATCAACTCGTCTTCGTCAGCCGGTCGTGACATAAACAATTAATGCGGTCTCGCGAGACGATTGGCAAACAAAATTGAATTTTTTACTCGAAATGATTTAAAAAACGTCATAAAACCATCGTAACGCAATGCATATAAAAGAATAATGCAGAAAGTCAATATTGAGGGACTGTTTGAACACATTTCCTAAATCTGTCTGGAAGATCTTGCTGGTTGTGATTTGGGGAATTGTTGCGACTTGGGGTGGGCATTGCGGCGCGCAATCCGCAATCAGCAACCAGACTACAAACGAAATCCGCATCGTGGAAATCCAGGGCAAAATGGAAGTTTCGCCCGCCGGCACCACGACTTGGGGGCCTGTGCAAACCAACCAAATCCTGCACCCATTCGACAGGTTGCGCACCGGCGCAAACACTCGAATCGCACTCCGTTGGTCCGATCAGAGCATCATTTCTTTCGACGCTTTGACAGAAATTGAAATTTTGCCGCCGGCCGCTCCCGATGCCCAATGCGGTTTGCATTTAATCCGTGGGATTGCCTCTTTTTTTCATCGCGACAAGCCGGGCAGCATCCGGGTCATCACCCGCGGGGCCGTTGCTGGCGTGGAAGGCACCGAGTTCGTGGTGGGCGTGGACGACACGGATCGAACGACACTTTCCGTGATTGACGGCAAAGTTCAATTTGGCAACGAATACGCCACGCTCGTTCTCACCAATGGCCAGCAGGCCGTCGCCGATTTCGGCAAAGCACCGATTCAAACCGCCGGGTTCATAGCCAACAACGTTCTGCAATGGTGCTTCTACTATCCGGCGGTGCTCGACGCGACCGATTTGCCGCTCACACCAGACGAACGAAACATTCTCGGCGCTTCGCTGGTCGCCTACAATGCAGGTGATTTGCCGTCGGCGATAGCCCAATATCCCGCCGGGAGACAGCCCGACTCTGATGCTGAACGCGTCTATTATGGCGCGTCGTTGCTTTCGGTTGGGCAAGTTGAGAAAACCGAAGCCGTGCTTTCTTCATTGTCCTTTCCTGGAGCTTCCGAACAAACTGAACGTTTGGCTGCGGCTTTGCGCCAACTCATTTCTGCGGTCAAATACCAGTCGAATTCTTCAATTTCCAATCCGCAACTCGCTTCGGAATTTCTCGCAAGCTCCTACTATGAACAATCGCGTGGCGTTCATGAACTTTCGCTGGAAACCGCGCTGCATCTGGCAATACAGGCCGTGACCAATTCGCCAAATTTTGGGTTTGCTTGGGAGCGAGTCGCGGAACTGGAATTCAGTTTCGGCCGCACGGCCAAGGCACTGGAAGCCTTGGAAAAAAGTCTTGCGCTCGCGCCACGCAATGCCCAAGCGCTCGCATTGAAAGGTTTTCTTCTTGCCGGACAAAATCAAACACGTGAAGCCATCGTCTGGTTCGACCGCGCGCTTGCGGTTGATTCCTCGCTTGGCAATGCCTGGCTCGGCCGGGGCCTTTGCCGCATCCGTCGTGGTGACGCAACCGGCGGACGCGAAGACTTGCTGGTGGCCGTCGCGCTCGAACCGCAGCGCGCCGGGTTGCGAAATTATCTGGGCAAGGCTTACGCGAACGCGGGCGACTCCATACGCGCCGCAAAGGAGCTTCAACTTGCCAAAAAATTGGATCCGAACGACCCGACGGCGTGGCTTTATTCCGCCCTGCTCAATCAGCAGGACAATCGGATCAACGACGCCATTCGCGATTTGGAAAAATCAAAGGAACTGAACGACAACCGGAGTGTTTATCGCTCGCAACTATTGTTGGACCAGGACCAGGCCGTCCGCAGTGCCAGTCTCGCGAAGATGTATAAGGACGCAGGGATGTTCGACGTGAGTGTGCGCGAGGCGGCACGGGCGGTTAACTACGATTACGCGAATTATTCCGCGCATCTTTTTTTGGCTGACAGCTACAACGGGCTTCGCGACCCGAACGAGATCAATCTGCGTTACGAGACCCCGGCGGAAAGCGAATATCTGGTTGCAAATCTGCTCGCCCCGGTGAGCGCCGGCCCGCTTTCGCCGTCTATTTCACAGGGGGAATATTCCAGACTGTTTGCGCGCGACGGCTTTGGTGTCGTTTCCAGCACGGAGTATTTGAGCCGGGGCGCGTGGACACAATCAGGCGCGCAATTCGGCGTGTTCGGAAATTTCAGCTACGATGTGGAGGCGCTTTACCGCTCCGACCCCGGCCAGCGGGCGAACAACGACATCGAGCAGCGGCAGCTTTCCCTCACGCTCAAGCAGCAACTCACGCCCAAGGACAGCGTTTATTTGAATGTCGAGCAATACGACGCGAATTTTGGAGACTTGCAGCAATACTACGATCCCAATTTGGCAAATCCGGATGTCCGCTTGAAAGAAACGCAAAATCCGATTGTGAGTCTCGGCTATAACCGCGAATGGAGTCCCGGTGTTCACACCTTGTTTTTTGCGACCCGGCTGAATGACACCATCTCGTTCACCAATCTGGCAGGGCCGACGCTGGTTGAGTTCACGCCGGGATTTCCGCCCGCCCCTCCAATGCTGAGTTCCGTGCAAGGTCTCACGATGCGGGAGCATTATGTGGACCGGTTGACGATTTATTCGGGGGAATTGCAGCAAATCTGGGAACAACCGGCGCACACAACCGTTATCGGCACACGCATTCAATACGGTCATTTTGACACGGCCAACCTGCAGGACACGCCTTCAACTTTGGCCGGCGTATTTGCGTCACCGGCGGCGGATCAGGACAATGCTTCCCTGTTCCGGCGCATCAGTTTTTATGGCTACCATCAATGGCAGATTTTCGAGCCGCTGCAATTGATTGGCGGAGTGGCCTACGACCGCATCACGTTTCCCGAAAACTTCCGCACCGCTCCGGTCTCCGGGAACGGCAGGACGGAGAACCAGATTTCCCCCAAGGCCGGCATGATTTGGACACCGTTGAAAGACAGCACCGTCCGTTTTGCCTACACGCGCTCGCTGGCCGGCGCAAGCGTGGACCAAAGTTACCAGATCGAACCTTCGCAGGTGGCCGGTTTCGTCCAATCCTTCCGCAGCGTCATTCCTGAATCCATCGCCGGGGGAAACGCCGGGGCCAAATTTGAAACCTTTGACCTTTCTCTTGAACAAAAATTCCGCACCGGCACTTATCTCGCCATCTCCGGCGAGATACTGAATTCCACCGTGAACCGGATTGCCGGGGCATTCGACTACAATCCGTTCTCTCCTGTCTTGCCCAATCCCGCGCCAGCCGGGATGCGTGAAAATCTGGATTGCCAGGAAAAATCGCTCCAGTTCACCGCCAACCAGTTGCTGGGCCGGGGCTGGGCGTTTGGCGCGAAATACCGCGTGAGCGAGGCCGTGCTGAACGACAACTTTCCGGACGTGCCGGACGGTCTTTTCTTCAGCAATTTCCAGCCACGGCAGCGGACGCGGGGCACTCTCAACCGATTGGACCTGACCGCCATTTACAATCATCCCTGCGGATTTTTTGCCGAAGGCGAGGCCCGGTGGTTCGACCAGAGCAACGGCGGCTATCCCAATGCCACCACTGCTGCCGAATCGGGCGGTGACTTCTGGCAGTTCAACCTTTTTGCCGGCTGGCGTTTCCTCCACCGCAAGGCGGAATTGTCCGCCGGCCTGCTGAACGTGGCCGGGCAGGATTACCGGCTCAACCCGCTCAACATCTACAACGAACTCCCGCGCTCGCGCACGTTGGCGATGCGCCTACAGATTAATTTTTAGGACGGGGTTTCAACGCAAAGCCGCAAAGCCGCCAAGCACGCAAACTCGACGCAAACGATCAGCTTACTCCTTTGAATTTTCAGCCTCCAAATCCTTTTTCAGCCGGGCGAAGGCGGATTCAAAGGCGTCGTGGTTTTTCCAATTGGAAAAGTCATTCGGCATCGCATACTCGCGCACTTCCACCGCCAAATCCTTGCCGGTGTCGGCATCAAAACAAGTCCAGTCTCGCAAGGTTTCAAAATCGGTCAGCCGGATGGGAAACAGCTTGCGGCGCTTTTCCTTTTTCTCCGTCTCGCGGGCTTTACGGATTTCGGTCATCACCCATTCGCTTTGGATGCTGTGCTCGGAAAGCACAACCAACAGCCGATCTTGAATTTGGATGGCCTCGAAAAGCTGCTCGTGAAGTTTCTTACCGCCTTTGAGGTTTTCCGCCGCAAACCAGACGCGCAAGTTTGCCTCGCGCATTCGCGAATGCAGTCGCCGGGCAAATTCTTCGTCTTTGGTCGAATAACTGATGAAACAGGAATGCCATTGAATCGGCGGGCCGTTGCGGATTGAGCGCGCAATATCAATGATTTCTTCCGGAACACCGGCATCACGAAGGAATTTATCAGGGATTTGGCCTTGGGACTTGTAGAGCGTATCAATGCCGACCGATGAGGGGCCGCTATGTAATACATCATCTAAGCCGCGAACTTCGCTAAGGTCAACATCGGCGAAGACCGTATACATTAACTTAACGCCATTCAAATTGGCTTTTTCTAGTTCCGCGCCGCGGAAATTCGCATAGCTAAGGTCCGCGCCTCTGAGGTCCGCGCCATTGAGGTAGGCATTGCCGAGTTCCGCGCCGTTGAGGTCCGCGTGACTGAGGCTCGTGTTATCGAGATAGGTGTTGAAGAGATTCGCGTTTCTGAAATTTGCGCCGCTGAAGTTCGCGCCCCTGAGGTCCACGCCACTAAGGTCCTCACCCCTGAGGATAATTCCCTCGGTCGGGTGCTCTTCGCGCCACGAGTTCCAAGCTTCGACTCCCTGTGTTAGAATATCCAGATGTTTTCAGGATTTGCCATAGGCGTGTGGATTATTAGTTGCCCAAAAGTTCCTGCTCGAAACGCACTTTGGCACAAACCCGCTTCGTCCCGGCGGACGCATACCGAATGACACGGATTCAATTGCGCAATAAACGGTTCTGTAATGGATAGCCGCATTTGTCCTTACGAAGAATTCGCTGAAGGTTTCGTTGAAAGTGTTTTAATCAGCTGGAAATTTTGGTCGAAATCCAATTGCGGGCTGGTTGCTATGAACGGTCGTGAAATCGGATAATGGTTCGCTATAAGCAGAAATGAAGTCGGAAACTGTATGAGAGCGGGATAGATCAATCGGTGAGGGCGTCTTTTCGCGCCAGATGACCAAAGGAGTGCGAATGGTCAATAGTCCAGTAGGAGGAAATATAGGAACGAGGCTGGGCGGAGTATCAAACATGCAATACATGGTGCCCTCTAAAACGACTGCCCCTGGCGGAAGGATGTCTATGTCATTTACGTTTGAATTGGTTAAACCTTCCGCGGCGCGAATTTTCCATGGAGCCGCTACAAACCAATCGTGTGCAATCGGTTCGTCGTTCATAATTTTATGGTAGACAGGCATCCAATCCGTTAGATTCTTTGGTGAAAATGGATTATAGGCTGGTAGTATCCATTGGCCATGCTTTCGATAGAATATTCGCATGTTTTCGTTTGTTGTCTCTAAGAGAATCTGAACCTCTTGCGATAGCTCATCACGTTCGCGCTGAATCTTCGTCAAATCATCCAAATATTTTATGGCATTCGTATCTGCACCAGCCAGCCGCCGGGCTTCTGATTCAAAATGCTCCTTTGCAGAACGTAGTTGGTCTCGGTCTAATTGCAGTTGAACAACTTCATTGCTCAGAGTTGCCTTGTCTATTCTGAGGCTTTGAGCATCATTTTCGATATCTGACAAATGTTTTTTCTGAATCTGTGTTTGAACCACCAAGTTGGAATGGTCTTCAGTAAGCTGTTCCTTCTCAATTGTCAGTTTTGTGCTGTCCAGTTGTAGTTTTTCATTCTCAACTTGGATGCGTGTTTGCTGCACCTCAAACCAGCCGCTTGCCCAAGTGAACAGCAACCCCAAAATTGCTAGGATGACCGGTGAAATGGCAGCATAAAATCCGGATGTGCGATAAAACGGTGACCGGATAACCTCAATCTACGCCTGCAATTTTTCACGCTCAAGTTGTTCCTTGGTTTTCAACTTTAGTTGTGGCTCCACCGCGTCACTTTGTGATTCATCCTTTGTGGGAAGTTGCAAATCGGCTTCGTTGCTCATTTGGCTGCGTCTTCGACGATTTTGATTTCGGCTTCGGTCAGGCCGTAAAGGTCATAGACGCGCTGGTCTATATCGGTGTCGAGCTGCTTGATTTCGGATTCAATTGCGGCGAGGTCGGCGCTGCCGGATTCCTCGGCGACGGATTTCATCAAATCGCGGATGCCGCGCAGATTGTCCCCGGCGCTGGCGTTGAAATAAACCAGTGGTTCGAGCAGATTGACCAGCAGCGGATAAACCGGCTCCGGCTTTTTGCCTTTGGTCCACTTCTGCTTGCGCGAGTTTTCATTCAGAAATTGCCGCCAGCTTGCATAAATGAACTGGCGCAACGCCTCATCCTTGAACGCCAGCCGCAAGATCGGCACGGCGCGCGGTTTGTCCGCCGGCTTGTCGGCGACAACAGCGGTGAGCGTGAGTTCGTTGGCGTTGGATTCAAGGCGGATTTCGTGGACGAAGCCGGTGCGCTGCACGTCGTCAATCAGCTTTTCCTCCTTCACCGCCGCCGCGAAATCTTTTTGCAGGTAATGCGCGAGGTTGCAGGGCGTGCGGTTTTGGGAATGAGCAATCTTCCGGTGAAGCGCGTTGGGCAAATTTAGACGTTGCCTGTGCGCGGCTTGAAGCGCCTCGACGCACTCGACGATTTCCTTTTCCAGCTTCGCTTCGCGCTTGTTCTTCGGGTCAACGAGTTTGATGGGCAGTTTGTCGAGGAATTGCTTGTTTGCTGCGAAGTAGCCGCCGCGAAAATTGGTGCTTATCTGTTTAAGGTAGGCATCCAGCAAGCTGCTGTTCAATAGACCGGTGACAAACTTGTCCATTTTGGGCGAATCAAAACGCAGACCAAAGCCGCCTGTGGTTACGTTCACGAAATAATTCGAACCTTCATCGTAATAAGCAGAAAGCTCTTGAATCATGTAAGGCGCAAGAATTTTGGGCGTCTCCCAGAACTCCAAATTTTTAGGGTAAAGCTGCCACCAGCCTTTTTCGGCGAATTTACCGTGCTCACGCGCTCGCAGTTGCTGCTCGTTCTTTTTGAGATATTCCCACGCGAGCGGGAACTGCTTTGACAATTCCTTTTCGGTCAAGAGTTCCGCCTTGCCTTTGACGAGCTTGTAGGGAAATAGCACAAGATGCGTCGGCTGCGCCCAACCGCGTCCAATTTGCCCACTGCGGATGACTGGTTTGAGCAATGTCGATTCCAGTTCAACCTCGTTTTGCAATGACTCCGAGAACACCTTGCATACGTTCTTGCGCGGCTCGGCAGTCTCAAACAGGAAAACATCATCGGCGCTGGTTTGCAGACCGACGAAGACTTCCTTGGTCAGTTCACCGAGCAGTTTTCCGGTTGCCGCCGCCTTCTCCATCCACTTTGTCGTGGTAGCAGACAGGAAATTCCATGGCGCGGCAGTCAGACGTGACGCCGGCACTTTGAAGGATGAAAGCGTCTCGTGCTTCGATGAGAACTGCTCTAATTGAGCATCGGCGTAATCCACAGAATCACAACCGCCCTTGGCAAGATGCAGTAAACAGGTGTAGGTGCTGATTTTGGGGAATATTTGCTGGTCGCCGAACGAAACAATGTGCCGGACGTGTTTGCCTTGGCTCAAAAGTTTCCGCACCGGCTCACCATATTCAGCCTGAAAGAATTTGTGCGGGCAAATGTAGCCGAAGAATCCATCGGCATTGAGCAATTCCAGCCCGCGCTCAATGAAGCAGACATAAATGTCGAAGTTGCCGGAAGCCGCGCTGTGATAGTTCGCCTTCAAAAACTCCGCCGCCTCCGGCGCGTTGGCCTGCATCACTTGAATGCGTTCGTAAGGCGGATTGCCAATGACTACATCGAAACCACCGTGTTTCATGGCTTCCGGGAATTCTTTTTTCCAATCGAATGCGGCGTCACCGGCAACGGCTTTGTCGGCGATGAGCGAGTTGCCACGCTTGAAATTCTTCGTGAGGTTGGGAAGCAGGCTAAACGGCTGGCCGCCGCGTTGTTTGTGCCGGATGCGGTCGAGGAACGGGTCGCGGTTCACAGCCATGTAGCGCAGCCAGAGGTTGAGCTTGGCCACCTCCACGGCCTGTTTGTCCAAATCCACGCCAAAGATGTTTTCGGTGAGCACATGCAGCGGCGCGTCCAGCACCTCCTCGGCGATGACGAGGTCGGCATCAAAGAGCGCGCCGTGGCCGTTGCGGTCTTTTTTGATGCGGCGGCATTCCTGATTGTAATCATCGTAGGCCCTGACCAGCGCGTCAAAGGCGCGGAGCAGGAACGAGCCGGAACCCATTGCCGGATCGAGCACCTTGATTTCACCGAGTTCGCGGATTTTGGCGAGCGCACCCTTGAAGTTTTTGTAGCCGAGCAGCGTTTTGGCTTCGGCGAGGACGGGTTTGATTTTCTCGCCGAGCGTGTGGGCGACGATGTAATCCACGATATACTGCGGCGTGTAGTAGATGCCTTCCTTTTTGCGCAGTTCGTCGGTGTCCTCGATGACGACGCGCCCGCCGTTCTGGAAAAGTTTGTGGGCCAGGAAACGTTCATAGACCGCGCCCATCACGTCCGACGACATGAGGCTGAAGTCGTAACGATAGAGGTGGCGGAAGGCGAGCAGTTCGCCCTGGCCGGATTCAAAGCCGCATTGCGCGGCGAGTTCGGGCGCAAGCGGTTCGTGGCCGATGACGGCGGAAAGCACGGCGTTGTCAATGTCCAGCTCGTCGCACAGCAGCGGCTGCTCGAACAACTCGGTGTTGAAGTCGTTTTTGATTTCGACGAAGAGCGATTCGCGGAGGATTTCGCCGAAGGTCTTGTCGGCGCGGGCGTAAAGGACTTCGTAGTTGCTGTAGGTGCGGGCGAGCTTGTTGAATTCCACCAGCCGCTGGGTCTCGAGCATGAGGCAGAAGATGAAGCGGTCGAGGAGTTGCTGGCTGGCCAGGGTGATGTCGTCGAGCGAACGTTTCTGGTTGCGCAGGGCAAAGCCGTTGGCGATGAGCAGCCGCCAGCGTTTGAGGTCGGCGAGAAACATCTGATCCAAGCCGGCCCGCTTGTGCTGGTCGTAAATCTCGTCAATGCGATTCGCGTTGAGATTTTCGAGCGCAAGCAGTTCCCAGAGTTGCCCGCGGTTTTTCCAAAGTTCGTCCAGTTTGAAGGAGAACGAGGGTGTGACTTCGTTTACGCGGATAAAATGAAGCTGGGCGAAATTGGTAAGCAGAATCCATTTGACCGGCTGCTCCATCATTGTGATTTCGGGGCTGAGGCGGTAATTCTGGATGTAGCGGTGGACTTGCTCGCGATGCTTGTCGAACAGGTTTTTGCCCCAACAATCCAGCAGGCTCTTGGCCTCGACGAACATCAGGGGGCGCGCGGATTTGAGGAGGTAGTCCACCGAGTCGCCGAGAATTTTGAATTCCGGCTTGATGTTCTGGGTGCGGAAACCAAGCGAGTCGAACAATGGCCGGATTAAATCATTGCAGGTGGCTGCCTCCGGCTCCTGCTCGTCAAAACCGGAAGTCTGAAGACTTTTCGCCTTGGCGATCAGCACTTCGAGTTCGGCGAAGAATTTATCTTTCCCTGATTCGGTTGGCACGGCGAGAGAGTTTGCGCCGGAAATCCGGCAGCGTCAACATCAGGAAAAAAGCTGAAATTCTGAAAGCAGAAAGCTGAAATTCCGACCCGCCTGCATCCGCTTCCATGTGATCCACCAAGCCCGACCGCGTTTTGTGCCCTGCACCACGGACAGCGACCACGATTTGCGCTTCGCTCCCAGGGTTTTAATGGGATTTGCTGTCATTTCTTAACAGCCGTGGCAGACCATGCCGTGCCTTTGGTTTGACCCTGGGCTTCAAGCACCGAACGGTCAATGCCCCGCAAAATGTCGCGCATCAGAAGCATCGTTTTGCCGGAGCCAAAATAAGCGCTATGGATGTCCATGCCCCCCACGCTGTCCGGGAAAAATCCGGAGCAGTCTATATCCCAGATGTTGTCCTTGTCGGTAGGCGGACGCACCGCCAGACCGGACCGGCCCAATCGCCGGGTTCCAAAATGTTTCAAACCGGCGGAAGCGCCGAGCACGGCATCCCGTCCGCTGTAAAGCGCCGTGATGCGATAGGTGAGATTGGCAATCGCGTCACCGTCGCTTCCATCGCTCGAATTCGTTTCAAAGAGATCGTTGTCAACGTCCGCCGCGACCATGACCAGTTGATTGATCAAGCTGACGAGCAGCGGCTGATTTTTGCGGGTCCAGGCGAGGGCCAGGGCCTTTTGAACGACGTAATTGCCCATGCTATGGGAAATCACCGAGATTTTGGCTTTGCACGGATTCGTATTGGCCACGGCCTGTTTTTGCAGCAGCCAATCGTAAAGGTCGCTGAAGACGTTGACCAGATCATCCGCGGTTTCCCGCGCGTGTTCACGGTCGGGCAAATAGCCAAGAACACTTCCCAGCGAGGGCCAGTCGAAACTGATGCAGAGGCCAAGACCATCCGGCCCGGC
>Ga0265338_10009248_pt1 | contig 11788 bp, 10 predicted proteins | sample 42126metaG_FD_193579 | JGI IMG/M metagenome (GOLD analysis project Ga0265338, IMG submission 193579) | Rhizosphere microbial communities from Carex aquatilis grown in University of Washington, Seatle, WA, United States - 4-21-26 metaG | ecosystem: Host-associated > Plants > Roots > Rhizosphere... | reverse complement strand
CGATTCCGACCCTCGCCTCCAGCTTCATTCCAGCTTGGGTCATGGCACCCCGGCAGATTCGATGCGTGGCATCCTCTAACTTCAGGTCAATGGATTTCAGTCGGTCAAAAATGTCTGAGCCACGACCGACCGAAAAAATCCATTTGCTACCCTTTGTTTCCCAAGCCGAGACAATGCCTTCAGCGCCTTCGAGCATATGCAGAATTTCGATTTGCGATCATAAAAACTTTTATTATAGTCGTGAGCCAATGCCGGATTCTGCAAGGGAGATCAGTGATTTCTCCACCACCAATTGGAGTGTGGTGCTGGAAGCGGGGCGGACAGATGTTGCACGAGCTGCCGTTGCCTTGGAACGACTCTGCCGCAAATACTGGTATCCGATTTATGCGTTTGTCCGCCGGCGCGGCTCCGATAGCCATGAAGCGGAGGATTTGACGCAGGCCTTCTTCGCCTACCTGATCGAGAAGGAATCGCTCAGGCAGGCGGACCGGCAGAAGGGGAGGTTCCGTTCATTCTTGCTCGCCGCCTTGACGAACTTTTTGAACAACGAGTGGGATAAGAAACGCACCTTGAAGCGTGGCGGCCACCGCCAGATTATTTCGCTGGACGAAATGGTTGCCGAAGACCGCTACCGGCACGAATACTCTGATTCGGTGACACCGGAAAAACTGTTTGAGCGTCGCTGGGCTTTGACGCTTATGGAGCAAGTGCTTGCCCGGCTTAAGCAGGAATACACGAAGGCAGGCAAGGTGGAGTTGTTCGCGAAGCTGGAACCACTCATCACTGGAGAAGTGACCACGGGCTTGTATGCCGGGTTGGCTTCGGATTTGGCGATGAAAGAGGAAAGCGTTCGGGTGGCGCTCAGCCGTCTGCGAAAACGCTTCGGTGAATTATTGCGGAGTGAAATCGCACAAACGGTCGCTAGCCCGGCAGAGGTGGACGACGAAATCCGTCATCTTTTTGCGGCCATTTCCCTTGCCGGGTAGGGGGGCACGCCGCACTGCCGGTCGTCGCAACGTGACGAATCCACGGAAGATTTGTAACATTAACAGCGGTTTCGCTTTAGAACTGAAGGTGAAGCTGAATTGAGGAATGGTTGAGTTAAAGAAATGTTCACATTGTGGAGCGGAGCTGGCACCGGATGCGCCCGGCAATCATTGCCTCAATTGCCTGCTGCAGCTTGGACTGGCGACGGCCGATGTTTCCACCGAACAAACTGAATTGTCCGGGCCGGGCCCTCTGGATGAAAAGGCCGGCGCGCGCATCGGCCGTTACAAGCTTCTTCAACAGATCGGCGAGGGGGGTTGCGGAGTGGTTTACATGGCGGAACAGGAAGAGCCGGTTCGCCGCCGCGTTGCGCTGAAGATCATCAAGCTGGGCATGGACACCCGGCAGGTAATCGCCCGATTCGAAGCCGAAAGGCAGGCACTGGCGATGATGGATCATCCGAACATCGCCAGGGTGTTTGATGCGGGTACAACCGAATCCGGGCGCCCCTTCTTTGTCATGGAACTGGTTCGCGGCTTCAAAATCAACGAATACTGCGACCGTGAAAAACTTTCCACACACGAACGCTTGAATCTTTTCATAAAAGTTTGTCAGGCCGTTCAACATGCCCACCAAAAAGGAATCATTCATCGCGACCTCAAGCCCTCCAATATTCTTATCACCGAACAGGATGGTGAGCCGCTGCCCAAAGTGATTGACTTTGGGATCGCCAAGGCGACCGGCAACCAGCCGTTGACCGACAAGACCCTTTTTACCGCGTTTGAACAATTCATAGGAACGCCGGCCTATATGAGCCCTGAGCAGGCGGGCTTGGGTGGGCTGGACATTGACACGCGCAGCGACATCTACTCACTGGGTGTGTTGTTGTACGAATTGCTGACCGGCCAGCCACCGTTCAATGCAGAAGAACTACGCCGGGCAGCCATTGATGAAGTTCTTCGTGCGATCCGTGAAAAGGAACCGCCACGGCCGTCCACCCGTTTGGCAACGCTTACTCAGGCGGAACTAACCCTTGTCGCCCAACAGCGCCAGACCGTGCCGTCGAAGCTTCCAACCCTGCTTCGAGGCGACCTCGATTGGATCGTGCTGAAGACCATGGAGAAAGACCGCTCGCGACGGTACGAGACGGCCAATGGACTGGCAGCCGACCTCCAGCGATATCTTAAAAACGAACCGGTCGTCGCCCGCCCGCCGGGTAATCTGTACCGGTTTCAACGATTGCTTCAGCGGAACAAGATTGCCTTCCTGGCCGCCAGCGCGGTGACCGCGGCCCTGATCATCGGATTAGGCGTTTCCATTTATTCAGGCATTCAGGAGAGACAAGCTCGCCAGCGCGCCGACATTGAGGCGCAGAAAAGCCGGCAAGTGTCTCAATTCCTTGAAGACATGCTTCAGGGTGTCGGTCCCTCGGTCGCGCTCGGCCGGGATACCACGCTGTTGCGGGAAATACTGAACAAGACAGCCGTTCGCTTGGACCGCGAACTGACAAACCAGCCGGAGGTCGAGGTTGAACTGCGGACTGCCGTAGGCGACACCTACAGTGGAATACACGATTACGAAAAGGCGGAACTAATGTATCGCCAGGCGCTTGCGATACAAAAGAAGCTGTCCGGGAACGAAAGCCTCGAAGTTGGCAGATTATTGAGCAAGCTTGGGGCATCGCTGAGTTACCAGTCGTCCTGGGGTGTGGGCCGGTTGGATGAGGCCGAAAAAGTCGCGCGCGAAGGCCTGGCGCTGCAGGCCAAATACCTGGACAAAGACGATGGCAGATTGATCGATCCGGTCGGTCTAATGGTGGATATACTCTATCGCAAAAGGACCAATCTGGATGAGGCCGCTCAAGATGCCTGGGAAGTCGTTCGGCTCACGAAAAAAGCGTTTGGCCAGGACAGCCCGGACGTGACCAGTTCCCTGCGCCTGGTTGGCAATATCCTCCTCGCGCAAGGAAAGTTGGCGGAGGCTGAAGCGATCCTGCGTGAAGAGGTGGCGAGTCAGCTAAAAATAAACGATCCAACACAAATATCATACACCTATGAAGCGCTTGGTTTTACTCTCGAGCGGGAAGGAAAGGCCGCCGACGCCGAGGTCTGCTTTCGCAACGCGCTGGAAATCTGGAAGAAGCTGCTCGGTGCCGACTCGCAATACGCTGCCATCGGCCTTATCGAACTGGCGCGCGTCATCCAGGAACAGGGCAGATTCGCCGAAGCCGAACTTCTCCATCGCCAGGCTGCGGACATCGCTCGGAAACTGCAGCACGTTCCGCATCTGGAAAACTTCAACGACCAGTTGACTCGCTATTTGGCGGACGTGCCTGTCAAAGAGGGAAAACTGGTTGAAAGCAGTTCTAGAACGAACGAGGTGAGCAGCGAAGGCGGCAGAAAAACGAGCGGCGATGTTAAGTAAGTAGGCGGCTTTTCGCCCTTTGTTGTTCTTGGATGACTTGCCGCCGGAAGCCGGCCCTTATTTTCGCTGCGGAATCTTTCCTGCAATTCCTTGTAACAACTCCTTTCGAATCCTTTTGAAAGAGGGTGGAACAGCGGGCCCATGGCTTGGGGGGGGCTCGAAAAAGAAGCAGTTCGGGAAGGACGCCTGATTCAGGTCCCGCCCGAGCTGCGGCTCAGAAGAGCGAAGCCGTAATGATTTAAACGAGAAATCCAACGAATAGCATGAAAACGACCATACAAAAACTGCCGACCACGCTGGCTCTCCTTGCGCTCTTAACCCTCAACCTTCAACTCTCAACCGCCTACGCGCAGGGCAGTCTCACGCCGCCGGGCGCGCCCGCGCCGACGATGAAATCGCTCGACCAAATCGAACCGCGCACGCCGATTTCATTCGCGCCATTCACCATTTCGGCATCCGGATCGTACTATTTGACTACCAACGTCACCGTCAATAGCGGGAGTGCCATCATCATCAGCGCGAACAATGTAACGCTGGACTTGAGCGGGTTCACCATTTCCTCGACCAAGCCAGTAGCAAACACTTTCGATTCGGCCATCCTGATAAATGTCTCTGTAACGAACATTTTCATTCAGAACGGCCAGATCAGCAGCGGGGTAACTAACACTGCCAATGGAGTTGTCTACAGCGGCAGCGGCTTCGGCAACGGCATCCACACCCTATTTACCTCCTACAACGAACGAGTAAAAGACGTGTCTGTTTCAGGGGTATTAGTCGATGGCATTGGCCTCAGCGCCGGCGGCTACTCCACGGTGGTGGCATCCTGCACGGTCAATGAGGCAGGTAATGTCGGAATTTCTGCCGACAGTGTGTCGGATTCAACGGCCAACAATTGTGGTTTTCAAGCCATCGCTGCAACAACCGCCCAAAACTGCTGTGCCTCCAGCAGCGGCACTGGCACCGGCTTGATTGCAACCACCGCCAACAACTGCTACGTCACGGCCAATGGCAGCGGCATCGGCCTCCAGGCCTACGTCGCCATCGGCTGTTATGGCCAAAGCGCCACAGGCGTTGCAATCTCTGCCACCATCGCCAATTCATGTTACGTAGGCGGCGGCAAAACAAATATCTCCTACAAATACAACATGCCCTGAAGCATTTATGATTTACGATTTACGATTTACGATTTGCCGATCCGCCGCCGGCCTCGCGCTGGCGTTACTCTCAGTTCTCAGCTCTCAACTTTCAACTGCCCTCGCCGCCACCACCATTGACACCGCCAACAAATATGCCTACGGCGCGAACCTCGGCTGGATGGATTGGCGCGGCGACACGGTCAACGGTGCCGTTATCGGTGAGTATGTTTGCAGCGGTTACATTTATTCGGCCAACGTCGGCTGGATCAATCTCGGCAGCGGCGCTCCCGCCAATGGCATTCAGTATCAAAACAATTCCGCGACCGATTTCGGTGTGAACCAGGACGGCCTCGGCAATTTGCGCGGTTACGCTTACGGCGCGAACATCGGCTGGATCAATTTTGAAAACACCGGCGCACCAAAAGTGGATTTGTCCACCGGCAAATTGAGCGGCTACGTTTGGAGCGCGAACTGTGGCTGGATCTGCTTGAGCAACGCCGTCGCGTACGTGCAGACAGATACCATCCAACGAGGCGCGCTCGCACCGGACGGATTGCCCATCGCGTGGCTACTGGCCAATTTCGGAACCACCAATGTAAATGCCAATGCCGATCCTGACCACGACGGAATGTCAAACTTGCAGGAATATCTGGCCGGCACGGATCCGAATAACATCAACAGCGTTCTGCGCATCACTGCTGAAAGCTTCGCATCCGGCGGAGCCAGCGCCACACTCACCTGGAACAGTGTTCCGATGCGATTTTATTACATCCAAAAAACGCCCGGCTTGAGTTCACCCGTTTGGATGGATAGCGGTTTGGGTTTGATCACTCCATCAGCCGGTTCCTCCACTATCGCTGGTTTCACCGACACCAGCGCGCCGGCGCGTTTTTATCGGGTGCAAGCAGTGCGGCCATTAACACCTTGAGATTTCAATTAAAGAAAAACCAAACAAGGAGCGAACATGAAAGCCAACCTCAGACTTCTCGCCGCTTTGCTGCTTCTCTCAACGCTCAACTCTCAACCGCCTTCGCCCAAGGCACGGCGTTCACTTATCAGGGCCGCTTGAATGACGGCAACGGTCCCGCCAGCCGGACTAAAACACAAATAAACGCAAATCGAAATAAGTGTTAAATAAACATCAAACAAAAACTATGAAAACAACAACAATTAAAAAACTAAAAAAACTGCTAATGTTGCTGGCGCTGTTTGCCGGTGTTCACCAAATCGCCGCGCAAACTTCGCTGGATCTGGATGCATGGACTAATCGCTTTTCAGGTATTAGCAACCAAGTGTATGGACTCACATACGCGAACGGAATATTCGTCGCAGCTACAGACGTCAAAGGTATTCTACGTAGTTCTGGGGACCTTGACATAACTTCACCGGACGGGGTTAATTGGACACTTCACTCCACATCTGTTTATGGCCAAAGAGCGGTGGCGTTGGGCAACGGTCAGTTCGTTGAAGTGGGCGTTGGTGGGGAAATAAATACGTCACCTGACGCAATCAACTGGACCGGCCAAGATTCAGGCACCTCGCAAGACTTGGAGGGGGTCGCCTACGGTGACGGCAAATTTGTTGCTGTGGGAATGGCCGGGACAATACTCACCTCCCCGAATGGCGCGAATTGGACGGCGCATCCGCTCGGCGACACCACCGTTACCCTCTATTGCGTCATCTATATTCCTTCCCGCGGGCTCTTCGTGGCTGTGGGAACTGGACTAGGTATTGACGATCCGGGGTATTTGGCCGAAATTTTAACTTCGCCGGACGGGGTTAATTGGACATACGCTGGAACGTTTAGCGGTCCCAGTCATTCCAATTTCCTAGGCACACTTTACTCCGTCTGCTTTAACGCAGGCAAATTCGTGGCGGTGGGGTCTTCTGGGCTGGTGTTTGATTCCACAGACGGCAGCTCTTGGATAAATGTCGTTTCGGGAACCACTGCCGACTTGCATGCGATAGCGGTGGCACCTTCTTTATTTGTCGCTGTCGGAACGGGAGGAACAATTTTAAGTTCCCCGGACGGGACAACTTGGACCAGCCGGAATTCGGGGACGACGACTAATTTGTTTGCCATCGCATTCAACGGCTTGACATTTGTAGCGGGCGGAACGAACGAACTCCTCCTGCAATCCGGGAGATTCCTCCTTCCTCCGCTTTATACCAAGCTTCCCGGCGGTGGTGGCGGTGGTGGCGGCGATCTGTTCAGCTTGACTTGGTCTTCGGCCGCTGTTGGGTTTATACCCCAGCAAAGCACTCAACTTTCCGGTGGGACAAATTGGTTCAATTACACCGGGGCGATCAGTGACGACGGGACCAACATGAGCATTTCCGTGCCCATCGGTGTGGGAAATGGGTTCTTTAGGTTAAAATACAACCGTTTGGTTTCTGGCACAGCCTTGAGCTTTGACGGCACGGCGTCTTATGTGTCTGTCGGAACCGCGCCGTTGTCGCCACCTTGGACGGCGGAGTTCTGGGTCAACCGGCAGGACGCGCCCAATTACTCCGCCAGCCTGCTTGGCGATGGGAGCACGGCGTTGAAGTTGGAACAGTTCAACTTCACGCGCCTAGTCGGTTTCACACAATTTGGCGTCGCCGATTATACATTTAATTATTCCGCACCCACCAACACCTGGGTGCATCTGGCGTTTGTCTGCGACACTACCACCCGCCTCTACGTCAACGGCGTGTTGCAGGACTCCAATCCCAACACCATTAATCTTCCGTTGGGCCGGATTGGTTACGACAGCAGCGGCGTCCCCGACTATTTGCGGGGCACGCTAGACGAGGTCCGGGTGTGGAACGTCGCTCGCACGCAGGCGCAGATTCAGGCGAACATGAACCACACATTGTCGGTGCCGCAAGCCAATCTGGTGGGTTACTGGAAATTTGAAGAAGGCACCGGCACGACCGCATCCGACTCCAGCGGCCAGGGTAAAACTGGAACGCTTCAGAACAGCCCCGCCTGGGTCAATTCCACCGCGCCGCTGGTGCCGTGACCGATTTACCGACGACGAGAAATTTATTTTCCCGACTCAAACAATGAACCGCATGTGAAATGCAGAACGTATGAAAACCAAAATCCGGTTCATAATCGCCGTGCTTTACGCTACAACGCTAAATTTCCAAGCCGCCGTACTCACCGTCACCAGCACCGCCGACAGTGGAGCAGGTTCGCTCCGCGACGCCCTAGCCAGCGCCGCCGACGGGGACACCTAAATCTTCACCTAGCGAGCAGTGAATGAGCGGTAAAGGGGCAATGGGCGAGCAATAGGCGAGCGGTGGCCAAAAACTCGCACGCCGTGTTTTCAAGCGGCTTGCCTAGTGGATACCTACTGAATGCCTTGTGGATGACTAGGTCGTTTCATACACAATTTCATACACAGTTTTCCATTCTGCCAACCCAACCTCTCCTCTATCAACCACTTCGATATGGAGGCGAGGGTCGGAATCGAACGCGGAAGCTTTACCGTTCCGAGCCTAACACACTCTGTTTCAAGGCTTATTCTACTACGGGATGCTAAAGTTTTTTTGATTAAATGCGTAGCCTTGGGAATCCATCAGATTATGGATCTGCGCCGTCATCTCGTTGGTTCCGGTGTAATCGCCAGCTTTTGTAGGCCCTGCGTTTAGGAGTGCCATCATGGCAAAAAGCAATCCTTTCAGTCTCAATTTTTCAACAGTTTCACCAATGCCTTGGCCGCTTCGGCGGAAGAGGCGGGGTTTTGACCCGTGATCAGCAATCCGTCGATCTGCACATAAACGCCCCAATCGGGCCCTTTGCTGTAATGCGCACCCGCTTTTTTTAATTCATCTTCCAATAAAAACGGCACTACCTTGGTCAGCTTCACTGCCGTTTCCTCGGTGTCGGAAAAACCGGTCACATTCTTTCCTTTTATCATTGGATCACCGTTGGCCAGTTTGACGTTGAGCAAAGCACAAGGAGCATGACACACCAAGGCCATCGGCTTTCCCTGTTGCTGGAAGGCTTCGAGCAAAGCGATGGATTTGGCATCCTTGGTCAAATCCCATAACGGGCCATGGCCGCCCGGATAGAAAACCGCGTCATAATCCCCCGCCTTGACTGCACTCAATTTCAAAGTGTGCGCCAGCTTCTGCTTGAGCGGTTCGTCTTGGTCGAAACGATGGGTGAACTTGGTTTGTGCCTCAGCCTCTTCGCTCTTGGGATCAATCGGCGGCTGTCCGCCTTTGGGAGAAGCAAGGGTGATCTCCGCGCCAGCATCCGCCAATTCATAGTAGGGAGCTGCGAACTCTTCCACCCAGAACCCGGTTTTCTTGCCGGTGTCACCCAACTCGCTGTGCGAGGTTAAGACAATTAAAATTTTCATGATGATATGGGCTGCCATTTTGGTTTTTGATTTAAATAGTGAACATTGGCCATAGCTCGGTTGGAATCGTTAACCAGTCTCATTTGCCGAACATTTTCGCCACGATGAAAATGAGCACAGCTCCCCCTAGTCCGCCTCCGAACAGGAGATAAATCAGGGAATAACCGGCGGCGGCAAACATCGGCGTTATCAAAAGTGCCAGCATATAAGTGAATCGATAAAAGATTGATAGCTCGGCAACCATCTCATGATAGTTGCCGGGCTGTAGCGATGCTTACACCAAAGCGCCTGCGCGCTTGCGGTTCATTCCAGCGGGTCGGATGCCCCAGCGCAAATTAGCCGGCTGCTGATCCGAGCACTCTTTTTCTGAATTTTTATTGCAACCGCATTCACCCAAAGCTTCTTTGTCGCTGCCATTGAGCGCCAGCTTGGTGAGCGTTGTGTTGGCGGCCTTCTCTTCGCCTAGAATTTCTTCCAGGAGGCCGGCAGCCTTGCTGTTGCCCAATAGTTCCGCCCATTCATGCAGCGCACCGTAAGAAGCGATTTCGTGATGTTCAACTTTCTGTGCGGCCGAGATCAACGCCGCATTGAGGGCTGGTGACCCTTTGAATTCTGCCACGATGTTGCCGCCCTCTTCCAACAGTGCCACGGTGGTTTTACATGTTTTACCTTTGGCTTTTTGGTCGAGGGATTTGAAAACCTGTTCGAGCTTGGTCACATGGCACTCGGTTTCCTTCAAGTGAGCCATCAACGCCGCCTTCAACTTCTCGCACGTGGCTGCTTTGACCAGCTTCGGCAACGCTTTGACAATCCGGCGCTCGGCGTCATACATGTCCGCGACTTCATCCAGGAATAAATCTTTGAGTTTTTTCATATTTTGATTTCGTTTGTTTTTTGTGAGTTTTTTTTGTGTCAGAGCGCTCACCATAGACGGCGGACTCTGTGACTGCCATGGGGTGTTACCCGACTGCGGACAATCTTAAGACGGTTGGACTTCCTTTGCCCTAGCCAGTGACGTTTAATGATGCCGTGCCAGCGTCAAGAATTTTGAAGTTTCCCGATCTGTGGCTGCGGGCCGAGCGGCTGGGCCATGATGGCTTTCGGCACCAACGAGTGCCCTGGCGTTTAACTGGCATGAAACCTCGAACCAACCATGACCGTCCCGACGTCAAAACTAGTGCATACGATTTCGGTGCGTGACTTGGTCGAGTTTGTCCTGCGGCAGGGCGATCTCGGCGGCGAGCGCGAGTTTGTCGGCTCCGAACGGGCCCTCGCTGGCATCCGCGGCCACCAGAAAATCCAACGCTCGCGCCCGACAGGTTATCTGACCGAGTTGCCCGTGGAATACAAGGTGGAAACGGATGAGTTCACGCTGCAAATCCGGGGACGGATTGACGGTTTACTCATCACGTCCGGACAAGTGTTGCTGGAGGAAATCAAAACTGTTCAGGGAACTTGGAATCACGCAGCCGATCCACTGCACTGGGCGCAGGCAAAATTCTACGGATTCATCCATGCACAGGAACACGCCTTGAAGGAAATCAAAATTCAACTCGTGTATCTGGAATTGCCCGCCGGCAATGTGACCGAGTTTCGCCAGACATTTTCATTTGCCGAGCTATCTGATTTCTTCGCCACCACTACCGTAATGTATGTGGACTGGCTGCGTGAACGTCATCACTGGTGCCTAGCGCGTGATGCCTCCACTGCTGCGCTGGCTTTTCCCTTCGCCAATTATCGTCCGGGTCAGCGCGAATTGGCGGCGGCCGCCTATCGGGTGCTCGCCAATGGAGGACGACTTTTTCTCGCCGCCCCGACGGGCATTGGCAAAACCATTTCCGTCCTGTTCCCGGCCGTCAAAGCGCTGGGTGAGGGAAAACTCGAACGTATATTTTATCTGACCGCCCGCACGGTCGGACGCGCCATCGCCGAGAAAGCGCTGGTTGATTTGCGCCGGGCCGGATTGAAACTGCGCGCCGTGACGCTCACCGCGAAGGAAAAAGTCTGCGTTCGCGATGGCAAGCCGTGCGATCCGCTGACGTGTCCGCTCGCGCTGGGATATTACGACCGCATCAAACCCGCAATCCGCGAAGCCTTGGAGCGGGAAGAAATCACCCGCTCCGTGCTCGAAGTCGTGGGCCCGAAACATCAGGTGTGTCCTTTTGAACTTTCCTTGGATGTGTCCCTGTGGGCGGACGCCATCATCTGCGATTACAATTACGTCTTCGATCCGCAGGTGTATCTGCGCCGGCACTTCGCCGAGGACGGCGGCGCATATGGATTCCTAGTCGATGAAGCGCACAATCTGGTGGACCGGGCACGCGAGATGTTCTCCGCTGATCTGGATGGCCGGGAGATTCTGGACGTCAAACGCGCCATCAAACAGGCCGCCCCGCGTTGCTCCAAGGCCCTGACCCAACTGCACACGGCGATGCGGAAACTGGGCAATGCCACCAAACCACACGAAGATTCGTTTGAGGCGTCCGATCCGGCCAGCGAACTCAATTTGTTTCCAGTGAAGACCGCGCTGATCCGGAGTGAAGAAAACGGTGTCAACGCGAGCCCTGAATTTCCCGATAGTTTAATCGAGCCATTGGAAACCGCGTTGGACGAGGCGGAGAACTGGCTGGTCAAAAATCAACCGGCCGAATTTCGTGAAGCCCTGCTTGCGCTGTATTTTCGACTGCATTCATTCCGGCGCACCGCCGAACTTTACGATGAGCGCTTCGTGACCATCATCGAAAGTGACCCGGCAATGAAGGTGCGCCTGTTTTGTCTCGATCCTTCCCTGCTGCTTCGAAAGGCGCTGGCCCGCGGCAAAGCGGCCATCTTCTTCTCCGCCACGCTCACGCCCATGGACTATTATCGCACGCTGCTGGGCGGTGC
>Ga0265338_10009246_pt1 | contig 11790 bp, 13 predicted proteins | sample 42126metaG_FD_193579 | JGI IMG/M metagenome (GOLD analysis project Ga0265338, IMG submission 193579) | Rhizosphere microbial communities from Carex aquatilis grown in University of Washington, Seatle, WA, United States - 4-21-26 metaG | ecosystem: Host-associated > Plants > Roots > Rhizosphere... | reverse complement strand
TAACGACGGAATGCTCACCGTGCTGTCCGCGGATGGAGACATGCAAGAGGGGCTCGAGCTCGACGTCGTGTTCGAGGATGAGCTCCACGTGTTCACCAGCAAGAAGCAGCAGTCGCTCCACTTCGCTCTGATGACGACGCTGCATAAGAAGCCTGAAGTCCCAATGACGATCATCACCACCGCTGGCAGCGACAAGGATTCGCTGCTGGGCGAGATGTTCGACGCCATGGTCAAACTAGGCGAGGTCGAATACAGCGAGGATCGTTGCCTGATGGTGGTCCGCGACTACGAGACGCGCTCCCTGCTCATCTGGTGGGGAGCTCCCGACGACGCGGACGTGTCCGACCCGGCTGTATGGAGAGCGTGCAACCCGGCACCCTGGATCACCGACGAAGCCCTCATGCTCGCGGCTCGCCGCCTACCCGAGTCCGAGTTCCGCCGCAAGAACCTGAACCAGTGGGTCAAAGGCGAGGACGCGGCGATCCAGCCGGCGGCATGGGACGTGCTCGCGGACCCTGGCCTATACGCGCACATCCCGGACGGCTCCGAAGTCTGGGTCGGCATCGACAACGGCGGGCGTCGCGACACCGGTGCCATCGCGTGGGTGTCTCCGCTACCGGACGGACGGTTGCGTGCGGCGGCGAAGGTGTTCTCCGCTGGCGATGGTCACGCTACAGCAGCGCCGATCATCGAATCAGAACTCCGATCCATGGCGGAGAGGGTCCATATCCGTCGCGGTCACTATGACCCATGGCAGATGGCCGACACAGCTGAGCGCCTCGCCTCTGACGGTATGCCACTTTCCGAGTTCGCGCAGAACGCCACGAACATGGTGCCCGCCTCGCAACTGACTTTCGACCTCATCAACAGCTCCGGGCTCGTGCACGACGGCGACAAGACGCTGCGCTCGCACGTGCTGGGTACCGCCGCGGAGGTCACACCGACCGGCGGCTGGAGATTCGTCAAGGCCAAGACCAAGAGCGGCAACCGCGACCTGTCGAAGAACAACGACGCGATGATCGCGCTAGCGATGGCGATCGCCGCATACCACGCGGACAACGCCCCGAGCAGTGAGGCATGGGTGACCACATGGTGAAACTGCGCAAGGCCCTCGGCCAAGTCGGGGCAGAGGACGTCTTTCTCGCCGTTGGGTCGGTTCTTCTGTCGGCCGGTTGCGCCCTCGCGTTCGGCATCGCGTTCGGGCTGATGGCGGCAGGTGCGCTCTCGACCGCATATGGCGTATGGATCGCGAAAGGGTCGGTGAGCTGACGTGGGGTTCACTCGGTCCCAAGTTCAGCAGCGCGCAGTCGGCATGGGCGGGCTCATGCGCGGTGGCGTCAGCATCGGCACAGCCGGGCAGTCGGTCACGCGGAGCACTGTTGCTGGGCTGCCTACCATCCACCGAGCGTGGAGCTTCGCGTCCAATGCCGTGGCGTGTCTGACGATGGGCGTCTGGCGAGGCGAAGGAGTCGTCCCAGAGCGCGTGCTGACGACCTCGGCAGCGCGGCTGTTCCGCGGTGTGCCGTGTTCGTCCCAGGACTGGTATCGCTTCTGGTTCATCGTGCAGAAGTCGCGCGAGAGCCGCAACGTCGCATACGTGTGGAAGACGAAGAACTCCGCCGGCGTTGTGACCGCGATGACGGCGCTGCATCCCGACCAGGTGTATCCGTACCCGACCATCGGGCCAGACGGATCCATCCGATACGCCGTGACGTTCACGCCGTGGTATCCGCGCCCCGATGACGTTGGAAACGGCATCGGGTCAGTGCAGGTAGGGCGCGACGTCATCTGGCCCGTCTACGGTGACGCCGGGTGTGGCGAACTCATCCCACCGACGCCTATCGAGTTGTTCGCACGCTCGCTCGGGATCGCGCTGGCGAAGCAGGACTACGAAGCGAACCTATACCAGAACGGGATGCTCGGCGCGATCGGCGTGACGTTCCCGCCCAACTCCACGAAGGGCCAAGCCGACGAGTGGTCGGCTGCATTCCAAAACGATCATGCCGGCACGCGCAACGTAGGGCGTCCGATCGTCGTGGGCGGCGGGGCTACGCTCGCGCAGATCGGCATGACCCCGAAGGACCAGGCGTTCGTAGAAGCTGGCGCGATGTCGACGCTCGATGCCGTGAACATGACCGGCGTGCCGGCGTGGGTGCTCAACGCCAACGAGAAGTCCGAGAAGTCGATGTCACCGGAGCAGCAGGAAGCTCAGTGGGTTAACCACGGCCTTCACGGTCGCGTGATGAGCATCCAGTCTTCGCTGTTCGCCGAGCCCGACATCTTCGGTCCAGCATCGAAGGACTATCCGCAGTTCGACACCGGCAACGTCATCCACCCGGACAGCCGTACGGCCGACGACATCGCGCACCAGCGGGTGCAGGACGGGCGCATGCTTGCCGACGAATGGCGTCTCCCCAACGGCATGCCTCCTCTCCCCAACGGCGCCGGAATGATCCCGCAAGAGACGCCAGTCGGCGGCGCGCCCAACCCCGCGAAGACGAAGGAGTAGGCCATGCCCGACACGGTGAACCTCGACGCACTAGGCGTCGAGGTAGTACGAGCTGCCCTGTTCGGCGACGTGCGCATCCGGGAGCGCCTCGGGGCTGAAGTCGCGTGGCGCGCCTCCGGAGATCCCGAGCAGAAGGACGTCCGGGTGCTCACGGGCTACCCTGCAGTCTTCAGCCAGGTGTACACACTCTATGAAGGCAGCACATTCGTCATGCAGGAGCAGGTCGATCCCGGCTTTTTCGACGACGTGCTCACGAACGACTGCCATCTGAACTACTCGCACGTTTCCGAGTCCGCCATGTGCCGCAACAACCCGTGCATGCCTGCCGATAAGCAGGGCGGACCCGGCTCGATGGAACTCTCCACCGACGCCCACGGGCTGCGAGTGTTCGCCCGCGTCCCGATGAACGACCTCGACGCGCAGCGGCTCGCTCCGAAGATGGACAACGGCGTCGTCGACCAGATGAGTTACGCATTCCAGGTCGGCGAAGAGGACCTATCTGTCACCCAAGATCCGCAGGGTCGCGACATCTACCTCTACACGCTTCGGAAGTGCTCCCGACTCATGGACGTCTGCGTGTGCCCGCTCGGGGCCAACTCGCAAACCGAATCCATGCTCCGTGCTTTCTCCGTGCAGCTTTCGGGTCGCTCGCAAGAGGGCCGTGGAGGCGTTGCGGGTCGCTCACCCGAGGGCTCGCAGGACGGCGCCGATCGCTCGAATGAGGGTCGGACATCAGTAGGCGAAGTCGCTGCAAAGGGGCTCGCCGCGTCGCTCCGGTTCCACCCACGAGAGGAAGCGTGATACGAGTCATGGCCCGTGAAGACCTGATCAAGCAGTACAACGCCGCCGGCGAACGCGTCAACAAGGCCGTCGAGACGTTGGGCAAGGCGACCGAGGAAGAGCGCAGCGCCTGTGAGCAGGAGATGCGTGACGCCACGGCCGACTTCGAGCGCATCGAAGGCAACCTCCAGGCTCTCGACGGCGGCGAGAAGACCGCCAAGCGGTTCCAGCCGATCGCGGCCGCTCCCATCGCCGACCCGTCGGACCTCGGCATGGATGAGCGCGAGGTCCGCAGCTACTCCATCGTGCGCGCCATCCGCGCGGCCGTCGACGGCGACTGGAGCAACGCGCAGCTCGAGCGTGAGGCATCCGATGAGATCGCCAAGCGCACCGGCAAGGCGGCAAGCGGCTTCTACGTCCCGTCCGACGTCCAGCGCGCAAAGCGGGACTTCTCCCGTGCCGCGTCCATGCGCCGCGATGCTTTCGCTGGGCTGAACGGCGGCACGAGCGGTGGCGGCGCGGCGCTCGTCGACGACACGCTGCTCTACACGTCGCTCGTCGAACTTCTCCGCAACAAGATGCAGGTCCGCGCTGCGGGAGCGCAGGTGCTGTCCGGCCTGACCGGCAACATCAAGATCCCGCGCCAGACCGGAGCGTCGACCTTCTACTGGGTGGGCCGTAACGGAGCCGTAGCGGCTTCGACTCCCAACACCGACCAGATCCCCATGTCTCCGCACACCGGCGGCGCGGGAGTCGATATCGGCCGCGACCTGCTCAAGCAGTCCTCGATCGATATCGACAGCTTCGTCATGCTCGATATCGCCACCGTCTGCGCTCTCGGCATCGATGCCGCGGGTCTGATCGGAACGGGCGCCGACGACCAGCCGACCGGTATCGCGCATACCGACGGTGTGAACCCGATCACCTTCGGCGGAGAGCCGACGTGGGCCAAGCTCGTCGAGATGGAGTCCGCGATCTCGGCCGCCAACGCCGACGTGTCGACAATGGCCTACCTCTTCAACGCCCTCACCCGCGGCGCTCTGAAGACGATCCCGAAGGTCGCCGGCTATCCCGTGTTCCTGTGGGAGAACGGCGCCGAGCCGGTCAACGGCTACCGTGCGCTCATCACCAACCAGCTCCCGTCCGACCTCGGCCACGACACCGACCGCTCGGCTGGCGTGTTCGGCGACTTCTCGCAGCTCATCATCGGCATGTGGGGCACGATGGATATCCTCGTCGACCCGAACACGCTGTCTCGCTCGGGCTGCGTGCGCGTCACCGCGCTCCAGGACGTCGATATAGCCGTGCGGCACCCCGAGGCGTTCTCCTACGCCAGCGACATCGTGACCACCGTCACGTCCGGATCGTAGGCGCACCATGAAGGTGCGAGCGATTCGAAACGTCATCCTCGGCGGTTCACCGCTGGATCGTGGCGAGGTCATCGACCTGCCGGACTCCGTCGCCCAGCGTGCCGTGATGAACGGATACGCAGAGGCCACCGACGCGGAGCGTGATGTCGCGCAGGGTATCGACGGCGTCATCTCGACCGCAGTGCCCGGCGGGAAGCGTCCCGCCCGGAAGCGCATCAAGAAGTAGTCGAGCGCGGGCAGGGGCCGCTTCGGCGGTCCCTGCCGCCTCTTCCATCACATAGGCCGTCCGCCCGGACGGCCTTTCCTGTGCCCAAAAGGAGTTGCGAATCATGGCTCTCACCGAGTACGCAGCCAAGAAGCTGCTCGACGGCACGCAAGGATGCCCGGCGCTGTGGGTCGTCCCGATCACCGGCGCGTCGGACCCCGGCACCACCAACCTCAAGGCGGCAACCACGACCGTCACCGGCGGCACCGTCGGCTACACGTCGTGCGTCCCGATCGCGGACGCGACCTTCAACGGCAACACCGCGACGCGTGACGCCGCGATGACGCTGGACGGCTCACTCAACGAGCAGCTCGTCAACGCCGCCGACATCGTGTGGGCCGCATGGGCCGCGGGCGGCATCGTCCACCGCGTCGCGTGGGTCGACTCCGTGACGCTCGGCAGCGGCAACATCTGGTTCTTCAACGACGCCGACCTGAACGTCACCGTCGGCGCAGGCAACCAGCCCAAGATCGCCGCCGGCCAGGCCACCACGAAGCTCGGCTAGGGAGTCCCGACGTGCGCAAGGCCATCGCCTACAGCGGAGGTGTCGACTCGACCGCCGTCGCGACCGCGCTCCTGCGCGATCACCCGGAGGTCGAGTGGACGCTCGTCTACGTCGACCAAGGCCAGACGTCGTCCGCCGCTCAGAAGGCCGCGATGGCGGAGCTCGTGCGGCGCTTCCCGGCGTTCCAGACGTACACCATCACGATCGACATGGGGTTCAACCCCACCGTCGTGTCGTGCAACGGCACGGTGCTCCAGAACGCCCCGGTCTTGCCGACCATGTGGGCAGTCGTCCAGTCGGTCGCCAATCACCTTGGCGCTGACGAGGTCTACACCGGCTACGACCGCTGGACCGACGCGAAACAGGACGCCTACGAGTTCCTGTCGCAGGGCATCGCCGCAGACCTGCCGCCGCTCAACATGTTCGGCCCCACCCCGCGTGGCATCCAAGGGACGCTGGACGAGTGCGGGCTGACGTGGGCCGACGTGTCCTTCACCGTGTCGTGCTCCGGCGATCCGTCCGATCCGCTGAACCCCGCCAAGGTTCCCTGCGGCGTCTGCCCCAAGTGCATCGAGAGGAAGGCGTTCCAGTGACGCGAGATCAGAAGGTGCTTGTCTTCCTCGCGATGCTCGTGGCGGGTCTGTACTCGCTGACAGCCATCGTCGGGCTCAAGACCGTCGCTATCGGCCCGGTTATCTTCGCCGCCGGCGGCCTGTTCGTCGCGGTCATCAAACCGGTGGTCGACGTCGTGAACGAGCTCTACGGCAGGCGAACGGCCGCGTTCGTCGTCTGGGGCATGGCGTCCGTCAGAACATGCGTCTACGCCGGCATGTTCGCGATCGCGCTGCTGCCGACGTTCAAGCAGCCTCCGGGCTTTCGCGCAGTGCTCATGGGCGGCGTGCTGCTGTTCCTTGCGAGCGTCAGCGCGGAGCTGTTCGCATCTCTCGCGATCAACCTGCCGGTCTTCACATGGCTGAAGGCGCACACGCGGCTTGGGTTCGTGCTGCGTTCCTACATCTCCAAGGTGTCGCTGCTCATCCAGGCGGCCATCTTCGCGACGCTGTACGTGCTGCTGAACCCGCATGTGCCGTGGGGCCCGTTCTTCTTGGGGCAGTTCGTCGTCGTCGCCGTGATCTCGCTGGTCCTCGCGCCCGTAGCCGCGCTCGTGGTGCGCACCGTCAAGAGGTAGGCACATGGACAGGGAGGCCGTCAGCGCGCTCACGGAGGATGCGTCGCTGCGGACCTCCAACCAGCGGCACTACCGGCGTCCCGACGGCCTCATGCAGGCTATCGTCGGCCACCACCTGAACTACCGATCCGGCGGCAAGTGGAAGCGGCGCGAGGACCACGCGCTTGCGATGTCGCGCACGGCGAAGTCTCTCATCGAGGTCCGCAACGACTCCGATGAGCTGCCGGTGCGCATCGTCGGCAACCGCGTCCATGTCGGCGATGAGTGGTTCGAGGTCGAAGGCCTGTACCTCGACGATGCGCTGCTCGAGTCACCGGGTAAGGTGACGCCCACGATCGACGGCGAGACCGTCACGTTCGCGGGAGTCTTCCCGGACATCGACATCGACTACCTTGTCACTCCGCATCGGGTCAAGGAGACCATCCACATCCGGCGCAACCCGATGGTGGGTCGCTTCGTCAGTGGCGAACGTCTCTCCGTGCGGTTCCACGCATCGCGCCGTCAGGCATTCGAGGCGGTGAGCGCGAGAGACCGCATCCGGCCCGTCCCCGTCGTCGAGTCGTGGAAAGGCACCTACTACACGATCGGCGTCTCCACGACCGACCTGCGTAGTGTGAGCTACCCGCTCGCGATCGACCCGACCATCGTCAACGGAGTCTCGCACAACGTCTGCGCCGATGGGGCATCGCTCGTTGGCACGACGGACCCCTACTACCGCGTCGGCGACACGTACAGCGACGACGGCAAGGGCGACATCTCCAACAGCTTCGACCGTACGCTCTTCCGATTCTCGCTCGCGGGCATCAGCGGCATCACCAACGCGCTGTGCTATCTGTACCAGGAGTGGTCCTCAGCTGGGTCCGCCGTCTATCTCCACCGCGCCACGACTCCGACCGACCCGGCGACGGCCACCGCCGCGCAGGTGTGGTCCAACGCGCTGGGAACGTCCATCACGTCATGGAGCAGCGCATCAGGTCTCGCGGCGTGGGCGAGCGCGCAGGACGTCACGACCTACGCGCAGGCGTGCGCCGGGTCCGCCATCGACTTCGGGCTGACTGGCGATGAGACCGGCGGTTACGGCTCGGACGTGGGATTCGCCGCCGAGAACTTCGGCACGACGACGCTGCGGCCGTACCTGTCGGTCACGTACGGAGCAGCGACGACGCCGATTACGGGCGTGGCGAGCATCGAGACTGGCGCCGCGTCGGCCACGGTGCGGCAAGTGCTCGCCATCACTGCGGGCGCGGGCGACGGGTATGTGGCGTGCGGCTCCGCTACGACATGGGCGAACGCCGTTGCGGGTACCGGCACGCTCTCCTCCTTGGCGACAGGGCCGACCACCCGAGCAAGTGCCGCGCTCAACACCACCTACACCAACAACCGCTCGTTCTTCCCGTTCCCGCTTACTGGAGTATCGGGAGCCGTCACCGCTGCTACGCTGGTCGTTGTTCAGGCCGTCGCGTCGAGCGAAACGTGCCTCCTGCATCTCTACGCGGGCAATGAGGCGTCACCGTCCACGCTTGCGACGACGGACTACGGGCTATACGGCACGACGGAACTGGCGCCGTCGGTCGTCACTCCCGGAGCACTCGGCGGCATCGCGCTGTTCACGCTCAACGCCGCCGGACTTGCGTATCTGAACAGCGTCGGAACCGGCACCGCGCAGTTCTGCATCCGCAATGACCACGACGTGACCGGCACCGCCCCTACTGCGAACTTCAACAACTACCTTGGCACCTCCGAGAACACCACCGTCGCCTATCGCCCGGTGCTCACGGTGGCATTCGGCGGCCCGTCCGCCGTATCGCTCGGAACCGTGTCCGCGGCCGAATCGGCATCCGTCACGGCGGCCGTCCGCACGCTCGTCCCGATGATCGTCGCATCCGGCGCATCAGGGGCCGTCGCGGCCGCAGTCGCCGTGCTGGTGCGCTTTGCAGCCGCGTCCATCGCCGCTGCACCTGCCGCGGCCTCCATGCACACGCTCGCTCCGTTCGCCGCAGCCTCGCAAGCGACCAGCACCGAGGCCGTGACTGTCAACAGCCTCGTCAAGCTCGGCAGCGAGGTGTCGGCGGCGGTGGGCGGCGCAACCGTCGCGTTGCAGCAGCTCGTGCCGATGGTGGCAGCGAGCTCCGGGCAGGCAGCGGCCAACGCCGTAGTCAACAGCCTCGTCAGCGTCATTGCGTCGGCGAAGGGCGTATCGACCTCGACCGCAGCTCTAGGGTTGCTGGTGACGCTCGCAGCCACATCGCAGGGGACGGCAGGCGTCACAGCCATCGCCAACGCGCTGGCGCCGTTCGTTGCAAGCGCGCAGGGGACGTCGGTCGAGACTGCCACCGTCATCCTCGCAAGCGCGCTCATCACCGCATCCTCGACCAGCGCCGGGCCCGCATCAGCCGCTGTGAACGTGCTCGTGCCGATGGTGGCCGCGTCGCTGGGGCACGCCACCGATCAGGTCAGCGTCAACGACCTCGTGCTCATGGCGGCACAGGCTGTCGGGCTGGACACCACCGGCGCCACCGTAGACGTACTTGTGCCGCTCGTGGCCGTCTCCGGTGCCGTAGGGGCCGCTGCGGCCGCGCTCTACACGTTGCAGACGATGAGCGCGGCTTCCATCGCCGCGGGTGCCGCAGGGGCGCTCGTGAACGCGCTCGTGCCGTTCGTGGCGAGCGCACAGGGAGTGTCGGAGGCGGATGCAAGCGCCCGGCTGCTCGTGCTGCTGCAGGCGTGCGCAGACGTGCGCGCGGAGGTCGATGCGACCGTCACCACGTCGCACTTCGTCGACATCGGCGTCGTGCTCGCCGCGGCGTTCGGATCTGCCGAGTCCGCGATCGGGCAGTTCCAGCTCCTGTCGCCGGTATCGGTGGCAGACGCGACCACCGCCGCCATCGTGAGCACGCTCGGCCGGCCGCGCTACGGCGTGCACACGTCCCGGCCGCGTATCGCCTCATCGACGCACACATCGACGCCACGCATCGACAGCTCGCGCCACACGTCCACCCCGCGCCTCCGGAGGATGCCATGAACCTGTACCGAGCGGGCGCCATCACCGACGACGTGTACGCGGCCTGCGACGCGAACGGCAACGTGATCCCCGTCGCAGACTTCGCGCTGTCCGCGCCGGATGCGCTGGGCGTCGTGCTGGGCGACTTCGAGGCTGGAGTCGGATTCCACTTCACCGTGGAACCGGACGTGTCACTGGCCGGCGCGACGGGCGAGATAGTCGCCTCCGGTACCGGCTGGCGCGACGTGATCGCCTATCGAGTCGTTGATGTGCTGGCTGAGACGCTGTGTACGTGCGAACAGGTCAAGTCTCGGGGTGGCATCAAGACTGACGGTGCAGACGCGCAGATACAGGACCTGATCGACGTGGTGCTCCCGACGGTGAACGAACGATATGGCTGCGAGTTCATGCCGCAGGTGGCCGAGACGCGTACGTTCGAGTTCTCAGGCAGTCTGTGCGAACTCACCGGGTGCGACCTCGCGTCCGCTACGTCCGTTGTGCTGGATCCGAACGGCACGCCGCAGACGCTGGTAGTGGGCATCGACTACGTCCTTCGCACAAGACGGCTCACCGGGACTGCCGTGGCCCTCCAGCTCGCGGAGCCGGTCGATCCGGGCCGGTTCGGGCGGGCAGAGCTCGCTATCACCGGAACGTGGGGGATCTGGGCAACGGTCGATGAAGTGCCGTCGCATATCCAGCAGGCAGCCGTCGAGTGCGTCTTGTCGTGGAAGGACCGCACCGTGGCATCGATCCCGAGCCTGGACGGCGATGCCCCGCGGCAGATGATGCCGACCGCGCCGTCGACGTGGGATATCCCCGCCGGCGCACATCGAAAGTTTCGGCCGTACAGCCGCGAACTCGGCGTCTACTAGAAGGCGGACCCCATGCGCTCATCTGTTCCGTACTTCAAAACGGCGCTGCTTGCACGCCTGAAGGCGGCCCCAGCGTTGCAGGGGCCAGACATTCTGGTGTCGTGGGGCAACCCGTATCCCGACGATGCCCCCGGACAACTCGTCGCGGTGGGCAGCGCACACGATCGGTCCCGCGAGTTCGTCGCTGGCATGTCACAGGCTCGAGAGACGTATGCGGTCGACGTCTTGGTCAGCGTAGTCGATGCGCCGGAGAATCCGATAGCAGATCGCGAGGTGCGTGCGTACGAACTCGCCGACGCGGTCGATGAATCAGTGCGGGCGTGGAATCTTATGGGCGGCCCGCTAGTGTCGGGCGATTGGGGACAAGTCAGCGCGGCGGTGCCCGGTGAGTCCAGCGACGGGGATGCGCTCATCACCGGGAGCGAGCGCGAGTCGCTGATAAAGCTGACCCTCAACGTGACCGCGAGAGTGTAGCCATGGCGAGCGTCAACGCCTCGTCTGGCATGGAGAGCTTCATCATCTCCGTGGACAAGGCCAGCGATGCGCGAGTCAAGGCTGCGATCAAAGCCGCGAGCAAAGAGGCGCGCACGTCCGTCAACCGGCGGCTGAAAGAGGTCGGCGAAATCGTCGCGGTCGAGATCCGCAACCGGAGTCCACGCGGGGCGACTGGACTGCTCGAACAGAGCACCAAATCGACGCCGCGTCCAGACAGCCTGTCCGTGCGGGTCTTCAACAGCGCGACTCACTCCAGCCCGCGCTATCCGAACTACCGCTACCCCAAGCGGCTCGAGTTCGACCCATTGTTCGGCGGACAGTACGCGTTCTTCTATCCCGGCTACGAGGCCAAGAAGGCCGAAGCGATCGAGAAGCTGAGCGGCGTCCTGGACGACATCGCCAACGAGTTCGGACAAGGAGGCACGTGATGGCCAAGGCACGACATAGCGCGCCCGAGAAGGCCCCGGACTCCGGGGCCTTCGCCGTTGCCGAGTTGGACCCGGCAACCCAAGCGTTGCTGGAGCAAGCCGGCGAGCTCGTCATCGACGGCCGCCTGTACGTATACGAACCGCCGGAAGTGGGCGCCGAGGCGTCCGATGATCCAAAGGAGAGTGGGATCGATGGGTGACTACCTCGGCGCGAAGCATTGGGTAGGGTTCAAGCCGGAGGTAGTTCCGGGGACTGCGGAATCCACTGTCACGACCTTCCTCGTGTCCGAAGGTCTCGACATGAACGCAAATCCGAAGGCGATCGAGCGCAAGTCCAGCATCGGGACCGGTGCGGCGCTCCCGTCGCGGCCAGGTT
>Ga0265338_10009245_pt1 | contig 11792 bp, 9 predicted proteins | sample 42126metaG_FD_193579 | JGI IMG/M metagenome (GOLD analysis project Ga0265338, IMG submission 193579) | Rhizosphere microbial communities from Carex aquatilis grown in University of Washington, Seatle, WA, United States - 4-21-26 metaG | ecosystem: Host-associated > Plants > Roots > Rhizosphere >... | reverse complement strand
CTCCTTTTCATCCCAAATCTTAAAGCTCCTGCTGCCTCGCCACCAAATCCTCCAGATTTTTCACCGTGATTTTCCCCCGGGAGCTGGAAACATAACCCTCCCGTTCGAGGGTGGAAAAGGTGCGGATGCAGGTTTCCACGGTGGTGCCGGTCATCTCGGCGATTTCCCTCCTCGTGAGGGGGATGGTATTCCCGAATTCCGCCACCAGGTTGGCGAGGATATGGAGGATTCTTTTTTCCACGGTTTCCTGCTCGAAGGTCTGCATGTCCTTGGATTGGCGCAGGCGTTTGGAGAGCTGGGACACGACGGCTTGGGACATGGCCGGATATTCCTCCAGCAAGGCCAGAAAATCCTCCATCGGATAGGACACCACGACCGTGTCGGTTTCCGCCACCGTGTTGCAGGGATAGGCCCCGCCGCCGAAACAACAGCAGGTTCCGAAGAGGTTGTTGGCCCCCACCATGCAGAGGGTCAAGTCCTTCCCATTCACCGTGTGGATCACCGCCTTCACATGGCCTTCCTTCACGAACCAAACATGGTTCGCCGGGTCTCCCTCAAAAAACAGGGATTCCCCCTTGCGGTACTTTTTCTCGGTCATTTTTTTCTCAATGTCCGGGATCCGCGCCGCGGGGATTTCCTTGAAAATCTCAAAAGTGGATAAAAAGGATTTAGGAGCCATGCCGACATCCTAAGCCCCAAATCCAACCCCCAATATGACCCCGATCATATTGATATTTCCCAGGGAGGCCATCATGATGAAGGACCAAAAGCCAGCAACCCCTTTTATCCCAAGGAGATTCCGTGGAACCGAACCGCGCCTCTACCCCTGCCGCCTTTGACCCCTCCCACGATTTCCTGAGGACCCAATCCCGGACCCTCTCGTCCCTGCTGAGCCCCAAAACCGTGGCCCTCATCGGGGCCACCGACCGGCCTGGCAGTGTGGGCCATTCCATCCTCTCGAATTTGGCCAAGGGGGCCTTTCAGGGGGGAATTTATCCCGTCAACCCGAAACACGGCGAGTTGCTCGGCCTCAAGGCCTTTCCCTCGATCGCGGACCTTCCCCTTTGCCCGGACTTAGCGGTCATTGCCACTCCCGCCCCTACGGTTCCCGGCCTCATCGGCGACTGCCTGGCCAAGGGAATCCCCAACGCCATCGTTATTTCCGCCGGGTTCAAGGAGCTCGGTCCCGAGGGCGCCCGATTGGAGGAGCAAATCTCGGAAAAAATCAAGGGAAAGGGCCTGAGGATCCTGGGGCCTAATTGCTTGGGACTGATGAATCCCCTGATCGGCTTGAACGCGACTTTCGCTTCCCAATCGGCCCTGCCGGGATCCGTGGCATTCCTGAGCCAAAGCGGAGCCTTGGGCACGGCCATCCTGGAATGGAGTTTGGAAACCAAGGTGGGTTTCAGCGCCTTCATCTCGACCGGTTCCATGCTGGACGTGAGTTGGGGCGACTTGATCGACACCTTGGGCAGCGACCCCCATACGCGCAGCATCCTGATCTACATGGAATCCATCGGCGACGCCCCTGGCTTCCTTTCGGCGGCGAGGGAAGTCGCCTTCACCAAACCTATTATCGTTCTCAAGGCAGGCCATACGGCCGCCGCGGCCAAGGCCGCCGTTTCCCATACCGGCGCCCTGGCCGTCAGCGACGATGTGTTGAAGGCCGCCTTCCGGCGCTGCGGGGTTTTATGGGTGGACCAAATCGAGGACCTCTTTTACATGGCCGAGGTTTTGGCCAAACAACCCAGGCCCAAGGGGCCCCGCCTCACGATCCTCACCAACGCGGGGGGGCCTGGTGTGCTCGCCACCGACACCCTCGTCTCCGGCGAGGGACAAATGGCCGAGTTGTCGGCCAAAACCATGGAAGGATTGAACGCTTTTTTGCCGGCCCATTGGAGCCATGGAAATCCCGTGGATGTTTTGGGCGACGCGGGACCGGAGCGCTTCGCCAAGGCGGTGGACTTGGTTTTTCAAGACGAGGCCAGCGACGGCCTTCTGGCCATCCTGACGCCCCAGGCCATGACCCTTCCCGCCCAAACCGTGGAACGGCTGAAGTCCTACGGGAAAACCAATCCCAAGCCCCTTTTAACCTGCCTGATGGGCGGAAGGGACATGAGGGCCCTGAGGGATACCCTCCAGCAGGCAGGGATTCCCTCCTTCGCCTATCCGGATACGGCCGCCCGAATCTTCAACCACATGTGGCGCTACAGCTCCAACTTGAAAAGCCTTTACGAGTCCCCATCGCCGACCGGGGAAGTGGCGGCCCAGGACCGGAACCAGGCCGGGGAGATCCTGGCGAAGGCTTCCGCGGAGGGCCGCGCCCTTTTAACCGAAATGGAATCCAAACAAGTCCTCTCCCTATACGGCATCCCGACCGTTCCCACGGAGCTGGCGCCGACGGAAAAGGAAGCCCAAGCCATCGCCGGCAAAATCGGCTTTCCCGTGGTCGTGAAGCTCCACTCCCTCACCTTGACCCACAAGTCCGACGTGGGAGGAGTCCAACTCAACCTGAAAAACGGGGAGGAGGTAGCCCGGGCCTTCCGGACCATCGAAGCTTCCGTCCTGGCCAAGGCCGGGCCGGGGCATTTCCAGGGCGTCACGGTCCAACCCATGGTTCAAGGCAGGGGTTTGGAATTGATTCTCGGTTCCAGCCCCGATCCCCAATTCGGCCCCGTCATTTTATTCGGGATGGGGGGCACGCTGGTGGAGGTGTTGAAGGACAGCGCCCTAGGCCTGCCGCCCCTGACCTCGACCCTGGCCCTGCGCTTGATGGAACAAACCAAGGTCTATCAGGCCTTTAAAGGCGCCCGCGGCATGCCCCCGGTCGATCTGGAAAAATTGGCGGGCCTCTTGGTCCAATTCAGCCGTCTGGTGGCGGAACAACCCATCATCCGGGAAATCGACATCAATCCCTTAACCGCCTACGGCTCCCAATTGACGGCGCTGGACGCCCGCGTCGTTCTGAACCCTCCCCCCCCATCCGCCTGGGCCAAGCTCGCCATCCGCCCCTACCCTTACCAATACTCTAAAAAACTTCTGATGAAAAACGGCTCCCCCGTCCTCCTGCGTCCCATCCGCCCGGAAGACGAGTCCTTGATGATTCAATTTCACGAGAGCCTTTCCGAAACCAGCGTCTACATGAGGTACTTCCAGGCCTTAAAACTGGACCAAAGGGTGGCCCATAACCGGCTCATCCGGCTTTGCTTTATCGATTACCGCCGCGAGATGGCGCTGGTCGTGGAGTCCAAAAACGCCCAAGGGCTGGTCCAAATCCTGGGGGTGGGGCGGCTCAGCCGGTCTTTCCGGGAAAACGAAATGGAATTTTCGCTCCTCGTCGGGGACCCCTGGCAAAAACAGGGGCTGGGGTTTCAGATATTGAGCCAGTTAGTCGCGGTGGGAAGGGCGGAAGGGGTCCGGAGGATCGTCGGCTTCATTCTTCCCGAAAACGCCGCCATGAAATCCATCTGCGGGAAGTTGGGGTTTCAACTCCGTTATTCCAACGAATTGAAATCCATGGAGGCCGTCTTAACCCTTGAAGGCCCTCCGCCAACGGAAAAAGACCCTGGATGAGCCTGGTCATATTCACCCGGCGGGGATCGGTCTAACCTGGGATCGAAAACCGATCCTTCCGATGGAGGCCGCCTTGACTGAGCCTAAAATCCTAAAAGATTTTTTTGAAGCCCAGCATCAAAAACTATTCCGCCGGGCCTACACCCTCCTCCAATGCACCTGCGAAAGGCGCCTGTCGAATGCCGGACGCGGTGAATGGATGAACCGTAAAAACGGGAGTGGGCCGCCGGCCTCCGCCGAAAGTTATTGTCCTTTCCACGAACTGAGAAACCAAACGGAGAATTAAGGCGGTCTAGCTTTCAGTTGAAACCGGAGGAACGATCCCCCTGTCCAGGGGCCACCAGGTTTCCACCTTGGTTCCCTCCTGGGGGGCGCTGGACAATTCCACCCTTCCCCCATGGCCGTTCATGATTTTTTTCACGATGGAAAGTCCCAGGCCTGTCCCGAACTTCTCCTGGGTTTTCGCGTTGGTGGCGCGGAAAAATTCCTCGAATATTTTTTTCTGCTGCTTGGGGGGGATGCCGATGCCCTCATCCTGGACCGTCAGGACCAGCCAATCGTCCTGGGTATGGAGATCCACCACCACCGGGTGGGTTCCGGCCTGCGTGTACTTGACCGCATTGGAGATGAGGTTGTCCACCACCCTCTCAAAAGCCTGCTGGTCCGCCTTGAGCCTGAGATGCGACTCGCCATGGAGCTTAAACTCGATTCCCTTTTCGCGCGCCTGGGACTCCATGGCTTGGATTCTTTTTAAAACAGCCTCGTAAACATCGAACCATTCCTTTTTAAAGGGAATGTCCCCCACTCCGGCGCGGGAAAGCCAGGTCAAATCCTCGATCAATTCCAAAAGAGCCCAGACCCTCTTCTTCGCGGCCTGAATCGCTCCCATGGCCTTGACGTTTTTACCGGGAACCACGCTTTCCACGGTGGAGAGGTCGAAATCCATGTCGATCGCCGGGCTTTTGAGCTTGAAGACGACCTGCCTGAGGAAATGGTTCTTATAGTCGTCCAACTGCTGGAGCTGCTCGTTGGCCTCGTGCAATTGGCCGCCCGTTTCCCGGAGGGCCCGCTCCCGGGAGCGTAGATCGGAGGCCAAACGGGAAAGAAAAAACCACAGCCCCGCCACCGCGGCCGAATAGGCCCAAAGGATGGACCTCTCATGCACCCGGGACAATCCGGCCATTCCCTCCCATAAACTTCCCCCGGACGGAAAAACTTTTTCCGTGAGGTAAAGCACCCAAGGCAGTCCCATGGCCAGACCGGCGTAAAAAAGGCTTTCGGCGGGGGTGAAGATCATGGCGCTGATCGCCAGGTGGAAGAGGTAAAAAAGAATCAGGGGGTTTTCCGCCCCGCCGCTTAAAAAAAGCATGAGGGTCAGGAGAAAAAGGTCGGCGATCATCTGGAAATGAAATAAACCCTGGGCCTTGAAGGCAAGCTTTTCAAGCGCGTAACCGGACGCATTAGCCTTCCGCCAATAATAGAGGTATCCCATGTTGAGCAATCCCAATGCCGCCAGGCAGGGAAACAGCCGCTCATATTTAATATCCAAGGGCAGAAGCCAGGGTCCGGTCAATAAAATAAACAATCCCACTACCACCGCGATCCAACGGAGGTTGATGAACCAGGACAGGCGGTCTTGATGGATTTCCGGCGCTAGGGGCGTCAAAGGTCTTCCTTTCTAAGGACAGTTGGGAATGATCGTCACCCCGGCTCTACCCCATCATCCTCCAACCGAAAATTATTTTTATGACGGGGCTCATAATGCCTTTAAATTCCCGGTCCTTCCGCCTGAAAAAAGGGAAGATGGTTAACGGACAGCCGTTTTTTCCTCTAAAACTTCCCGGATCTTCAGGCTCAGGGACTCGATGGAAAAGGGCTTTTGGATCAAATGGATGTGGGGATCCACCACTCCGTGCTGGGAAAGCACTTCCCGGGGATAACCGGACATGAAGAGGATTTTCATCCTGGCGCAGGCTTCCCGGAGGATATCGGCCAATTGTTTTCCGCTCATTTTCGGCATAATGGTATCGGTGACTAATAAATCGATTTTACCCGCCTGTTGGGCCGCCAGGGCCAACCCTTCCTCCCCATTACCGGCTTCCAACACCTTATATCCCTTTTGCCTCAGTTGACGGGATAATATCCTCCGAAGCGGTTCCTCATCCTCGACCAACAGCAACGTTTCGGCGCCTTTCAGGAATTTTTCGGAGGGAGGGGCGGGAAAACCCGTCTCACCCCCTTCCGCCCTTGGGAAAATCAAGTTGAAGGTCGTTCCCTTTCCTATTTCGCTGTAGACCCAGACATGGCCGCCGTTTTTTTTCACGATGCTGTAGACATTGGCCAATCCCAATCCCGTTCCCTTCCCTATCTCCTTCGTGGTGTAAAAAGGCTCGAAGATATGGGTCAGGGCCTCCGGCTCAATCCCCGTTCCGGAATCGCTCACCGAAAGCAGGACATAGGAACCTGGCGGGATCTCACCCGTAGTTTTTTGCTGGGGTTCGGAAAAGACCAGGTTCCGAGCCTCGATGATGAGCTTTCCACCCTGGGCCATGGCGTCCCTGGAGTTGGAGCAAAGATTCATCAATATTTGTTGGATTTGGACCGGGTCCGCCTTGATTGAGTTGATATTGGAATCGGTCCGAAGGGTCAGCTCCAGGTCCTCCCCCATCATCCTTTGAAGCATCTGTCCCATTTCCTTGATGATCCGGTCCAGGTTTAATAGGGAGGGCTGGGTTATATCCTTCCGCCCGAATACCAGCAGTTGGTTGGTCAAATCCGCCCCCCGGAGGGCCGTTTTTTTGATCTCCAACGCTTCTTCCCGCCGTGGATCCCCCATCGGCAATTCGGAAAGAAGAATCTCGCTGCTGCCGCTGATCACGCTCAAAAGGTTGTTGAAATCGTGGGCGACCCCCGCGGCCAATTGCCCGATCGCCTCCATTTTTTGGGCCTGATTGAGAAATTCCTGGCTTTTACGAAAGGCCTCCTCGGATTTCTTTTCCTGGGTCAAGTCCCTGGCGATGACGGAAATACCCGTGGTCCTGCCGGCCTTGTCGCGCAGGGGGGAGAGGGTGAGTGAAACGGGGAACTTTTCCATCCGGCGGTTTTTCCGGACGGTTTCAAAGTGGGAAAAAGCCACGCCTTCCTTGCATTCTTCCATCATCCTCAGGGACTCCCCGTGGCGGTCCGCCGGCGCCAAAACCAGGACATTTTCCCCGATGATTTCCTGGGGTCCATAACCGTATAATTTTTCCGCCGCGGGATTCCAAACCGTGATATTTCCCTCCAAATCGGTTCCGTAAATGGCGTCGGCGGAGGATTCCACGATGGAGGCAAGCCTTACTTCATCCCCTTCGGCCTTCAACCGTTCCGAAAGGTCCCGGCCGATTCCCAAAAGGACTTTTCGGCCGTCCAAGTCCACGAAAGCCCCGGAAAATTCAACCGGGACTATCTCCCCGTCCGCCCGGATCATCCGAACCAGGGTCTTGACCGGTTCCCCCTGCTTGACCTTTCCGATGTCCTCCGCGGCCCCCTCCAAGTCCTCCTCCAGCAGCAGCGAGTGGTAAGGCTTTCCCTTCAAGGTCTCCTTCGAAAAACCCAGGAGATTTTCGGCCTGGCGGTTGGCGTGGAGGAAATTTCCATATTCATCCAGCACGAATATGGCGTCGTTGGCGTATTCCATGAGGAGCCGGAAACCCTGGTCATTCAAACTTGGTTGGCCAACCTGGGGATTTTCTTTTGAATCCATAGCAAGGCCTCTTTCCTCAAGATCCGGCGGGACGATTTAAATTTCACCCATCCGGTCGCGCAAGGCCTGGACATTTTTGACCGTGATTTTCCCCCGGACGCCGAAGACCAGCCCCTGGTCCTCCAGTTTGGAGAAGGTCCGGATGGAGGTTTCCACCGTGGTGCCGGCCATTTCGGCGATTTCCTTGCGCGTTAAGGGAATGGTGTTCCCGAATTGGTCGGTTAAGCCCACTAAAATGTGGAGGATTCTTTTCTCGACGTTTTCCTGCTCGAAGGACTGCATGTCCTTGGATTGGCGCAGGCGCTTGGAAAGCTGGGCCACCAGGGCGGAGGCCACCAGCGGAAATTTCGCCAAAATTTTCATGAATTCATTCATGGGAAGGGATACCACCACCAGGTCCGTCTCGGCCACCGCGTGGCAGGGATAGTCCCCTCCGCCGAAGGAACAGCAGGAACCGAACATTTGTTTGGCCCCCACCATGCAAAGGGTCTGGCAGCGGCCGCTGGCGGCGTGGGTTTCCGCCTTGACATAGCCTTCCTTGACGAACCAAACCGATTCGGACGGATCGCCTTCCATGAAAACCGTCTCATGTTTTGAGAATTTCCTCTCCACCATTTTCGGCTCGATCCCCTTCAAAGCTTCCGCCGGGACATCCCTAAACAACTCCGTCGTGGCTAAAAAACATTTGGTGGCGATCCTGGGCAGGATGGCCGAGACATGGTGGGTGGTGAGCATTTGATCCTCCGTAGTAATCGTTAAGCCGGCTGTTCAAAAAGAACGGTGAATTACGAAAATTTCCCGGATTGGCCGGTCCCATTTCCCATCCGCAAATACTCCGCGATGACCGAGGGCAGGACCTTGGTATCAAGGGGTTTCGTCAAGTAACCGTCGCAGCCGGCGGCCTTGGCCCGGGCCTCATCCCCCTGCTGGTCATAGGAGGTCACCATGAGAATGACGGCGTTCTTCGAGCCGGGATTTTCACGGACCTTTTTCGTCAATTCCAGCCCGTCCATGCCGGGAAGTTGAAAATCCATGAGAATTAGTTTGGGCTGGAACCGTTCCAGGAGCCTCAAGGTTTCATCGGCGTTGCGGGCGGTCAGGACTTGGTAGCCCTCCACTTCCAGGAGACGTTTCTCCAATTTCAAGTTCATGGGGTTGTCATCAACGATCAGGATCGGTTCGTTCGTCATGGTGGGACTCTCCCGGTTATGGCTAAGGTTTCGCCGGGACTAGGTAAAGCAACAGGGATGCCAGTTAACAATGGCGTAAAATGGGGGTTTTTCAGGATCGGCGGGGTTTAAAAGGAGGGGCTATGGCGTGGGCGCCATAGCCCTTCTACCACAACCTTATTCTTCGGAAGCCTTTAAACCGTACTTCTTGATTTTGACATGGAGGGTTTTGTAATCCGTCTTGAGGACCTTGGCGGCCTGGCTTTTATTGCCGCCGGTGGCCTTCAGGACGCTTCGAATGGCTTGTTTTTCCGATTCCTCGACGGCCTTCTCGGCGATTTCCTTCAGGGATTGCCCCGGCAGGATCGGAACCTCGACAGGACCCGGCGATTCCCGCCTTGATTTGGATTTTCCCAGGAGGTCTCGGACCTGCTCCTTATGGATGGTATTGTCGGGCGTCAACAACACGGATTGGCGGATGACATTGCGCAATTCACGGATATTGCCGGGCCAGGTATGGGCCGACAACAGCAAATTGGCCCCTCCTGAGAAAGAACCAACCGGCTTATGGAATTCCACGCTGGCTTCCACTAAAAAATGCCGGGCTAATTCGGAAAGATCCTCCATCCGGTCCCGCAAGGGGGGGATATTGATCGTAAATTCGGCCAAACGATAATAGAGGTCGGCGCGGAACCGGCCCTCCTCCGATTCCGATTCCAGGGGGGCGTTGGTGGCGGCGATGAACCGGATATCGATGGGAATGGATTTCTCAGCCCCGACTGGCCGGACTTGGCGCTCTTGGAGGACCCGGAGTAATTTGGCTTGGAGCCCCATGGGAAGGTTTCCCACCTCGTCCAGGAAGAGGGTCCCCCCCTGGGCCAGAACCAGCTGACCTTCCTTTTTCCGGTCCGCTCCGGTGAAGGCCCCTTTTTCGTGGCCGAAAAGTTCCGATTCCAATAGATTCTCGGCAAGGGCCCCGCAATCCACCGCCACGAAGGGCTTGTTGCGGCGGGAGCTTTCATCGTGCAAAGCCCGGGCCACCAATTCCTTTCCCGTGCCCGTTTCCCCCTGGATGAGGGCGGTAATATCGGATGCCGCGATTTTTCGGATTTTGGCCACGACTTCCTGGGTTCCAGGGCTATGCCCCAAAATTCTCGATAGGGCCGGCCCCTTGCCGGCCCTTTGGCGAAGCTCCTCCATTTGGGAAAGAAGTTCAGTCTTCTCCAGGGCGTGGCCCAGGGTGATGAGGAGTTGGTCGTTCTCGAAGGGTTTGGTCAGGTATTGGTGGGCGCCTAGTTTGACGGCTTCCACGGCTTTTTGGATGTCGGTGACGCCGGTGAGCATGAGCACTGGCAAGGCGGGCCGGGAAGCCTTGAGTTTTTTCAGGACTTCCATGCCGCTCATGTCGGGCAGCTGGAGGTCCAACAGCACCGCGTCCACCGAGGCCACGGCCCGCTCCAACCCGAGCTGGCCGTTTTCGGCGGTCAGGACCTCGTAGCCCCCCACCTTCCCCAAAACCGTTTGGAGCAGCCGGCGCTCGATAGGATCGTCGTCAATGACCAGGATTTTTTTCATAAAAAACACAAACCTTTCACCAAGGAGTTACGGAGTTCACGGAGAAGGATCCAAAACGTTGTATCCATTTGAAAAAATAATTTCACTTTAAATTCCCTGCCATCTTAATAGAATTCCGTTTTCTTTTCTTTCTCCGTGAACTCCGTATCTCCGTGGTAAAGGATTATTGTTTTAAATAATCCGCGATCATTCCGGGGAAAGCTAACGTATCAAAGGGTTTGGTGATGTAGCCGTCGCACCCCGCCGCCCGGGCCTTCTCATCGTCCCCCTTCATGGCGTAGGCAGTGAGGGCCACGATCAAAATATCGGCGGTTTGGGGGTGTTCCTTCAATTGGCGGGTGAGGGTCAGGCCGTCCATGCCGGGAAGCTGGATATCCATCAGGATCAACCGGGGTTTGAAGGCTTCCAGGATTTTCAACGCCTCTTCCGCGTCGGCAGCGGTTTTGATCTCGTAGCCTTCCTTCACCAGAAGGACCTTGGCCAGCTTCAGGTTGACGGCGTTGTCGTCCACGATCAGTATCTTTTCACCGGCCACAAGGGTCCCCTTCAAAATTGATTTTCACCGCCAAGCCGCCAAATCGCCGAGAAAGACTTTGAATAAACTTTGAATCTTTTTTGAAACCCTCTACCCTCATCACGGGGGGTCTTGGCGGTAAATCAATTTATTCTTTTGCTCATTTCCTTAGGGAAAGTCGCGTAAAAAACGCTTCCCTTGCCAGGCTCGCTGGTAAACCCTACCTCGCCCCCCTGGGCCTCCACCAGCCGCTTGGTCAGGGCCAGTCCCAGCCCGGTTCCCGCGTGTTTTTTGGCGGAGCTGGAGTCCAACTGCTGGAATTCAATGAAGAGCTTGTGCTTGTTTTCCGGGGCAATGCCGATGCCCGTGTCTTCCACTTCCATCCGGAACTGCCGCTCGCCCCGGGGGGAAATCCGGATGTCGACCCTGCCCCTTTCCGGGGTGAACTTAATGGCGTTGGAGAGGTAGTTGTAAAGCACCTGTTTGAACTTGGACCCATCCAGGATGACCTGGGAAAGGCTTGAGTCTATCACCGCTTCCACCAGGATTCTTTTTTCCGAGGCCAGCCCCCGGAGGATGCCCTTGACCTCCGCCACCATCTTGGCCAAGTCCAGGATCTCCGGGCGGAATTCCATTTTGCCCGCTTCCACCTTGGTCAGGTCCAACACGTCGTTGATCAATTGGAGCAGATGCCTGGCGCTGGTGAGGATGTCCCCCAGGTATTCCTTATGCTCCTCGGAAACCGGGCCCACCTTCTCGTTGTACATCAGCTCGGAAAAACCGATGATGGCGTTGAGGGGCGTCCGCAGCTCGTGGGACATGTTGGCCAGGAACTCGCTTTTGAGCCGGTTGGCTTCCTGGGTCCTTCGGTTTTCCTCCTCCATCTGGCGCTTCCGGTCGCTGACGTCCCGGATGGCGGCCGTCACGAAAGTTCCATTGGGGGTGTGGATCGGGGACAGGGAAATTTCAGCCGGGAACTCCGTGCCGTCTTTTCGAAGCGCGTAGAGGTCGAGCCCCGCGCCCATGGGGCGGACGTTGGGGGAACCGAAATAGCCGTCGCGGTGGCCTGGATGGTTGCGCCGGAACCGTTCGGGAATGAGGACTTCGATGGTTTTCCCCAACAGCTCCTCCCGCTTGTAGCCGAAGAGGGTCTCGGTTTGGGCGTTGACCAGTGTGATCCTGCCGTCCTGGCCCACGATGACCATGGCGTCGGGAG
>Ga0265338_10009243_pt1 | contig 11795 bp, 12 predicted proteins | sample 42126metaG_FD_193579 | JGI IMG/M metagenome (GOLD analysis project Ga0265338, IMG submission 193579) | Rhizosphere microbial communities from Carex aquatilis grown in University of Washington, Seatle, WA, United States - 4-21-26 metaG | ecosystem: Host-associated > Plants > Roots > Rhizosphere... | reverse complement strand
AAGTGCTGCCCAAGCCGGTAGTGAGGCTAAAAGCCAGATCTTAAGCGGTGGACAGGGCTTTTTGGACAACCCGGTCATCTCTGCTAGTACGATTAAGAGCGGTAATTCAAACCAAAGTGTCTTTGCCGACCAGCTAAAGAGCGTGCCCAAACAGTATCAGCGGGCCAAAAAGACTCCTTATTTGCTCGCCTTAGCAACTATATTGGTCGGGGCGGCACTAGTTTTTCTAAGGAGTTCTTGGCGCAAAGGTTTGAGGCACATTGGCATAGTGCTGGTGGTAACCGGTGTGTTTATGCTGGTGTTTGCCTATGGCCTGCACTACGGCATCAACAACAAGCTCGTACCTAACCTGAAGTTTAGTAGTGCGCTGCTTGCAACCGATGTAAAATCACTTATTAAAGACTTGTCCGGCGCGGTGATTAATAACTATTATTTGTTCGGGGTCATTTATGGAATCCTCGGCACAGCTGCCATAGTTACGCCTTTTATACTTAATAAGCGCAGTAGCCCGGCAAGCCATCCCACACCACAACCAGAGACAACAACGTCCGACGAGCCCAAAAAACCTGAGGCTAAGCCGTCCAAAACAATCAAAATCAGCGACGACTCCGAATAGTCGCCAAAAAATCAGTCTGCGGGATAGGTGTTTTTAACTTGCCCTAAATTAGGTATGATGTTCTTGAAATAGGAGAACAAATGTTTAAGGAGTTTAGGAAGTTTATCTTACGCGGCAATGTGGTGGACTTGGCCGTTGGTGTAGTTATTGGGGCGGCTTTCAACAGCGTTGTACAGTCTATGGTCAGAGATATGATTACGCCGATAATCGCGGCAGTTGGTGGCAGCAAGCACTTTGCCGAAGCCAGCTTTACAGTTCACAATAGCGTCTTTGCTTACGGCGATTTTCTAAACGCAGTAGTATCTTTTGCGGTCATTGCAGCGGTAGTTTTCTTCTTTGTGGTCCAACCAATTAACAAGTTGTCGGAATTTGCTGCTCGCAACAAAACAACGGGGGAACCAACTACCAAAAAGTGTCCTTATTGCTTAAGTGTCATCCCTAAAGATGCTACCAAATGTATGAACTGCACCTCGAAGCTTAGCGCTAATTCTAAAGCCTAAAAATGCGTTTTTTAAATGAGCTGCCCAGTTACGACCTGACCTATAATGACGTTTTTTTCGTACCGAATTATAGTAATGCTCGCTCGCGTTTTGAAGTAGACATTGCTCCACAAGATAGTACGGGAGCGACTTTGCCGCTAGTGGTCGCCAACATGAATGCTGTGGCCGGAAAAAGGATGGCCGAGACGGTAACCCGGCGCGGCGGCCTGGTGGTTATTCCGCAAGACGTACCTTTTGACGTGCTCGCTAGTACCATCAAATATATAAAATCCCGCAGTATTATTTTTGAGACGCCGCTGACGCTGCAGCCAGACAATACCATTGCCGAGGCGCTCAATATTATCCATAAAAGGGCGCACGGAGTGGTGATAGTGGTTGATGCCAAAAACCGTCCGGTAGGTGTTTTTGAAGAACAAGATGCTGGTAATTTTGACCGATTTACCCCAGTTAGAGAAGTTATGACGAAGGATGTCGTATGTGTGCCGAGCGACTTTTCGCCCAAAGCTATGTTTGATTTTTTGGTCAAAAAAAGGGTAGAGGCCGCACCGGTTGTAGACAAGGACAAAATCGTTGGCATAATGACGAGAAAAGGTGCGGTACGCAGCAGCCTTTACTCGCCGGCAGTAGATGGCAAGAAAAAACTTTTAATAGCTGTAGCTATTGGCGTCAACGGCGACGTAGCCGCCAAAGCTAGAGCTGTTTTGAAGCTTGGGGCCGATATTTTGGTTCTTGATACCGCCCACGGCCACCAGAAAAAGATGATCGAAGCCATTAAGATTGTTAAACCGATTGCCGGTAAGAAGCTGGTTGTTGCCGGGAATGTAGTGACAGCTGTTGCGACGAGAGATTTGATTGAAGCTGGTGCCGACATAGTTAAAGTTGGGGTAGGGCCGGGGGCAATGTGCACAACCCGCATGATGACCGGTGTTGGTCGTCCGCAATTTAGCGCGGTTTTAGAGTGTTCTGTAGCGGCAAAGGAACTTGGCAAGCACGTCTGGGCCGATGGTGGCATTCGCTACCCACGGGACGTAGCACTGGCCTTAGCGGCTGGCGCTAGCAGTGCGATGTTTGGCTCTTGGTGGGCAGGAACATACGAGAGCGCAGGTGATCTAAAACGTGATCAAGAAGGGCGCCTGTTTAAAGAAAACTACGGCATGGCCAGCCGCCGAGCGGTTAAAAATCGTAGTCGAGACACTAATTTGTTCGAACAAGCCAAGCGCGAATTATTCGAGGAGGGTATAAGCGAGAGTCGCTACTACTTAAGCGACGAACGACCAGGGGCAGAGGACATAATTGACCATATTGTGGCAGGCTTACGTAGTTCGATGACTTATGCGGGCGCCAAAACTATAGAAGAATTTCAGGACAAAGCAGTTATTGGGATACAGTCGACTTCCGGATACCAAGAGGGCCGGGCGCTAGACACCAATTGGGACTAGCAATTAAATTCTCCGCACTCCCGCAAAACAGGATGGCGCACACTTGTGTTACCCGTTTCGTGCGGAGCTGCACGAAACGGAGAGGAACAACAATATAAAACCCTGCTAAATTTTGGCTACTCGATTGCCGAAATTTCTAGCAGGGTTGATATTAGTTGCGACGTGGTACGCGTGGCAGGATTTGAACCTACGACCTTCGGCTCCGCAAGCCGACGCTCTATCCAGCTGAGCTACACGCGCATAATCACCGCAACAGGGGTAATATTAACAGATAACAGATTAAAATACCAGAGAAGCTGTGTAGCCAAATATTATTAAAAGTGGAGGCGACGGCTGAGGCGCTCAACCGCGTCTAGGTCGCGGTCTTCGTAAGGCACCCTGTCTTCAAGAACATCAACGATCTTGTCTTGGTCGGTTGTTTCAAAAAAAACAGAAATTGGAGCGGCTAGACGCTTTAGAGGTGTTAGTTCGATGCTACTTACGGGCCCTTCCTCGATTATAGAAAAAGAGCGGAAAGAATCTAGGGGATATTTTTTGCCCCCTATGGACAGGTTGGCAGTATCCAGCTCATAGCTTAGTTGGCGAGGGGTGTGCCGGGCGGCGATAGCAACGATAATGCCCACTATTCCAATTGTTGCAGGAGTAAAATATGAGCTCGTCATGAAATAGGCAGCAGTAGCTACTAGGGCAGTCACAACAATTAGTCCCAGGAACCACTTGGCGCCCTGTTCATGGTCGATATATTCGGATGCCTGCCAACTAACCGCCTGGGTATCACCCGGGTTTGGGGCAGCCGGGATATCCGGCGCGTAATCAAAAGTATCTTGCTCTTCATCTTTCATGCTAATGCTTATTGTATCTTAAACAAGCAAGTACTGGCCATCCGACTGGCATGTTTGGTATACTTACCTCTGTTCTATTCCCTTAGGAAGGGTGACCGAGCGGTTGAAGGTACCGGTCTTGAAAACCGGCAAGCGAAAGCTTCGTGGGTTCGAATCCCACCCCTTCCGCCAGAATGTTCTTTAAATACAAATTGCGACGTGGAGAGGTACCCAAGTGGTTGAAGGGGACGGTTTGCTAAATCGTTAGGGGGGCGAAAGTTCCCGCGAGAGTTCGAATCTCTCCCTCTCCGCCAAAATTTATAAGTATTTAAATTCTTTTGGCGAAAACCAGAGCATCTACACTGCGTGCGCCTGCGGCGCGCAAAACTTTTGTGGTAGCTCGCAGTGTTGCGCCGGTTGTTACTACGTCGTCAATTAGCAATATTTTACGACCTTTGATTTTATCGGGCTGCCGGACGTAATAGTTGCCGGCCTGCTGACGCAGGCGGTCAGATTTACGCGCACCGACTTGGCGGCTTTGGCCCAGGCGCCCAAGAAATGGCCCGGTTTCTAAATTTAGGCGAGCGGCTAGTATTCTTGCGAGTAGTTCGGCATGATCAAAGCTGCGAGCTCGGCGACGACTGGTGGCTGTAGGCACTGGTATAATCAGCAGCTTTTGTTCAATTAGATTTTCTAGGTCATTGTGAGTTCTTAGCGTATCAACCATTTGTTCAACTATTGCACCCGCGGCCTCGCGTTGGTGGTGAAATTTATAAGCGCGGATTAATTCCTTAGCGACACTATGATAGTCGGTAGTTATAAAAACATGGCTTGGCGAGCTTGGGCGGCAGCGCGGGCAAGTCCGCGAGCGTGGACTTAGCGTACCGCACAAGTAGCACCGCTCGCCGTAAGCTAAAATTTCAGCCGCAGCACAAGGCTCGCAGAGGCTTGCGCCTTCTTGCCCGCAAGCTACGCAGTCGGCAGGAGCCAGAACGCCAATCATTGCCTCAAATAGACTCATCTATTAAAAATTAAAGGCTCTTTGGGCCGTTGTAAATGTTTTGTTGTTAAAGTTCGCGCGCTAGTATTGCGCAAAGAGTTAGCCCTAAGCTATACTAGCTTTAACACAAAGATGCAAATCTAAAACAACCTAAAAGAACAACCTATTTAAGATTTTTGGAGGGAGAACAAAAATGGCTCGAGGTAGCCGAGGACCACAACAGGACGATTTATTAATGGGCGACGACATCACTGCCGCATTCTTAAGCGAAGATGAAGTGGTAGTTGACGATGGGTCTGGGACCCAGCCAGCGGCCACAGCTGCTGATGACCAATGGGACGAAGATGAACCAGTAGCTGGACAGCTAGCTGTAGATGTTTATGAAACTAAAGAAAAACTTGTAGTTAAGGGCCGCGTAGCCGGTGTTAACAAGAGCGATTTAGACGTCAGCATTTCTGACAATACGTTGACTGTACGTGGCACACTTTCAGCTGGTAACGAAGATGGGGTAGAGAATTACTTCCTGCAGGAATGTTACTGGGGCGAATTTAGCCGCAGCATTGTACTCCCAGTACAAGTTAAAGAAGATGAGATTGAAGCCGTGCTTAAAGACGGCGTACTGACAATTAGCTTTGCCAAGCAAAAGCAAGATACCGTTAAGAAGATTCAGGTTTTGTAAAACAAACATTGAATTCATAAATAACCCGCTAGGTCCAAAAACCAGCGGGTTATTTTTTATACTAACTACTAGCCAGATATATTGCGAATCGTGAAGTGAACTAATATTTGAGACAGTGCCACAATTACCAAACCAATAATTGCATAAAGTATCGTGTTTTTAGCGCTGGTAACACTAGAGTCATTGCCGCCACTAGTCACATAGCGGAAGCCGCCAAAGATAATCATAACTACAGCAACCAGAGCAACCACTGCAGACAAAACATTAATAACGTGGTGGGCAATCCTGTTTATACTGTTCGAGGATTCATTGACCGTGTTTTTACAATCGGGGTCATTAGGCGGCAGTTCTAGATTGGAGCCAGCACATAGTCCGTTATTGATTTCTTGCTGCACGGTTTGAGCGCCTGCCGGGGCCGCGCTTAAGAACATAATAACTGGGCTGAATAAAATAAGGACTATAAGTCTTAACCTCATAGGTGACATTATAGCCCAGATTTTAGTTTGATTACCTATATTTTAAGAAGCGACGTTGCTGATGACGAAGTGGACGATGACTTGAGCTAGGGCTACTACGACTAGACCGATGATGGCATAGACGATAGCATTCTTGGCAGCTTTCACTCCAGCTTCTCCGCCGGCACTAGATACATAACGGAAACCAGCGTAAACAATCATGACTACTGCAACTAGGGCAATGACTGCTGATAGAACATTCAAAATTGTCTTGATCTTGGTCGAAAGGGTGCTTTGGTCGGCGGCACACTTGGTCTGGTCATTGGTTGTTGCGCCACCAGTAATATCAAAGTTACTACCGCTACAGAGATTACCATTGATGGAATCCTGTTGCCCGGCCGCATAGACAGGTGCGGATGCTAAAAGAGGAACCGCTACGGCTGCGGATAAACTAAAGCTGAAAAGCAAGCTTAGCGATAATATAAGACTTTTAATTTTATGGATCATTTGGATTCCTTTATATGATTACTGTTTTTAAGTTATACGTAAGCGCTTTATCTGTCAATACACTTATGGGGTACATGTATCGCCGGTTACGCTATTGTGGTAACCGCGACCGCCTTCAAGTACGCACTGACCCGTCGAGCCGGATGAAGCGGCAGCACCAACATTAGAAATCACAAAGTGGACAATGACTTGGGCAAATGCAATAACTACAATGCCGATTACGGCGTAGATGATTGAGTTTTTAGCGCCCTTAACGGCACCCTCATTACCACCACTCGTGATAAATCTAAGGCCAGCAATAACTAACATAACAACGGCCACTACTGCGGCAACCGCAGACAGAATATTTAAAATGGTGGCAATCCTATCGCCTATGTCAGGGGTTGAGACCGGGGCACTACAATCGCCGCCAGCGGCGATATCGGCCCCGCATTGTGCATTGGATTGCACGTCGGCGGCCATAACACTTGCTGGGGCTCCAGCAAAAGCCAGCGGCACAAACCCTAAAGTTAGAATTAAAAAGATTTTTATCTTCTTAAGCATAAGTTATTTATATCACAATACCCGGGAGATGACGAAGCTGATAATAAGATAAGCAGAGGCCGAGATTGCTAGGCCAATGATAGCACTCATAATTCGCTTGCGGGCATTGGTCACCGCCTCGGCATTGCCGGCGGAAGTAATAAAACCAATACCGCCCGCAACAAGAATAATTACCGATGCTACACCCGTAATAGCAGAAATAACTCGAGCAGTTTTGGCAATATCGGTGATTACTGGATTGGTTTGGCTGTTTTGTTCGCCAGCGGCCTGTTGGCAAACTGCACTACTCTGGGCATTGGCATTCTTGCAAGCATCATTGAGTGGGTTGACCGGATTAGCTGCGTAAGTGGGAGCCGCTAGCCCCACACCCAGCACACAGAAAACGCCTATTAGAACGATGGCAAGCTTCTGGCCTAATTGTTTCATAGGCTAATAATCCCCTTTACTATAGCTCCGGCCAAGCTAATTACGACTATACCAACTAGAGTGTAGGCAATCATCCGCTTGGCCTCCGATATTTTATTGGCGTCACCGCCGGCTAAGGTATAACGCAGGCCAGCAATCAAGAGTAAGAGCAAGCCAATAGCACCCACGGTCGTATAGAGGACAATCAAGATTCGATTCCAGGTGTCGCTACCGGCCGAGGTGTGCGGTAAGTTAACCTGGTTTTTACTCAAAAGTTCTAGCGCGATTTTATACATATTAGCCATTCCTTAAAATTGTACCTATGAACGATACGAACGCTGCGGCGGCCATAACAATGGCCAGGCCAACTATAGAGTTAATTATGCTGCGGCGGGCAGAGGTGACTTTTTCGGAGTTGCCAATAGCGAGCATATAGTTAATGCCGGCTACAATTATCATGACTACAGCCACAAAACCGGCCACAAAAATGAGCATGTCGAGCACCGCTAGGCCAATAGCAAGAAGGTCCCCGGGGATACTAACGGTAGTGACTGAGCAGCTAGTGGAATTATCGAAAGCGCTGTCTGGCAGGTAGGCCCACCAGTGAGGGAAACTTAGGAAACCGCCGCGCTCACAAAGGGTGCTGGCAAAAAAGCTAAGATCCATTAAAAACTCCTCCTGGTATTAGCCACTGCAGGAAGGCAAATATTAAGAAGTAGATAATCAGTGCTACTACGGCATTAGCAATTCGCTTGCGGGCGGCACTTACGGCCGTTGCATTATCGCGGGCGCTAGAATACTGAATACCGCCCACCATAATCATGGCAACCACTACCACTCCGACTATACCGCTGAGGGCATTAACAAAAACACGCAGATCTCTAATAATCGGATTTTTGGCTAAACAGGTGCTCTCGGTATTGCCGGCGCAGCCATTCCCTAGAGTTTGACACTTGGTCTTGTCGCTTGGGTCTACGCCTAGGTTGCCACAGTTTTTAATTGTTTTCTGCTCTACGCAGTTGTCTTGATACTTGCCATCGCTAGCTTTTGGGTGCAGGTAATTAACCGAGCTCCCGGCAGGAATGGGACATGGAGGATCGGTGGCACTATTGGCTACCGCCAAAGCAGAGGCCTGGGAAAGCACAGCTATTCCAGTTAAAAGTACGGCTAAACTTAAAGTGATTTTTAATTTTTGCAGCATAAGTGGTGTTGCCTTAATTAATAGCTTACCAGCTTATGCTTGTTTGGCAATACGCTCTTATCTGTTACAACCATTAGGCTTATGGTATAGTGGCAACAGAGAAAAAGCACATGGGCAAATACAAAAAAATTGGGTTGGGGCTATCTGTAATAATTAGCTTGTGCATCGGGTTTTTTATTTTAACACCCAAAACCTATGCCGCCGGCATTGTCGGTTTTACCCAGGATGAGATTACTGCAGCCTCTAAGAACAACGATAATTTTCACTTTACAGATAGCTCTGCCAAAACTATAACTGGCACCATTGATCACAATGGCAAAGCAGTTACGGTTACATTTACTTCAATAGAGAACCTGCCTATAAGCGCCAATAATAGTATTTCTTACCGCTATGTTGATGCGACCGATTTTTGTACACCGGCCAACAATACTTATACGGCTCCTTATTACCCCCAGAGTTATATAGCCGTTCAATTTACCAACACCAACCCCATGGAGGGCAAGTTAGTCGCTAACTATGTGCAGACATCTTTTAGCCCGGTCGGGCTTTGGCCTGGACCCAATCAAACTAATTGCGGCGTTCAGTCTGCCCCAGCTAACCCAAACCGCACACCTGTAGCCATACAGCAAGATAAAATTACGCTTGCCAATACCTCTACGCCCACGGGTCTTGGCTCTCAGTACACCACCGCCTCTATAAAAAACGCCAGCTACATATTCGTGAATAATGGCGGCCAGATAAAGATGAGTTTAAAGGGCGGAGCAGCTAGCGATGACGTAACCTTTATTGACAACAAGCCCTATGACACGAACTATGGCTATGCTTCGAGCACTACACCTTTTTGTGGTAGCCCTAGCGGCAATAATGGCAAATTAGACCTTACGCCCACTAAAACCCTCGGTGCCGATACGGTTTTGGCTTCAATTACTGTTCCGCATTTTGACGGGATCAAATGTATCACCGATACCATCAATAACATCAGCATCACCAATCCGGACGTTAGTTTGGCAGATGGTAGCAAGAGCAAGCTTGCCCTAGAGTTTGCCCAGTGGGATAAAGACTCGGGCGGCAACCCCGTTATTGATATTTTGCAATGCGATGTTAGTAAGGCTACCTGCTCTTCAGATTTTAGCTTGTCATTGCTTGCTAACGCAGGCGGTAAGACCTACATCCAAAACACTTCAGCCTGCGGAGGCTATAATTTGAAACTCAACGCTTCGGCAGACTATGCCGGAAATTTCTATCAGAATGGGTCTTCAAGCTGTGGCAAGTCAGATAACCGTCTAGTAAGCGTCATGGGCACTAAAGGGCAGGCCCCTGCTGACCCTACGGGCGGGGGAGGCGGCACGGTAACTAATGATAGTGTGGATTCTTGCGACCAAAGTTTGCCTAGTTTTGGCTGGTTGTTCTGCCCGATTTTGCAAGCCATCGACGGTGTTTTTAGTTCTGTTGACAGTACAATCCAAGGCCAGCTCAACTTTAACGTAGACACCAATTTGGATTCTCACGTACAGCAAGCCTGGACAGCCATAAAAGATATATCGACCATTTTCTTAATTATCATTATGTTGATTATGGTCATTGCCCAAGCGTTTGGTGGTGGTCCGTTCGATGCTTATACGGTGCGCAAATTACTACCAAAACTAGTTATAGCTGTGATCTTGGCCCAAATTTCTTGGCCGCTTAGTAGGTATGTGATTACTCTTGCCAATGACGCGGGCAAAGGCATATCGGATATTTTATTCTACCCGTTTGGGGGTGGGCAGGCCATGCAGTTGCAAAATCTTGTCGGCGGCCTGGGTGCTGGAGCGCCAGCGGCCGTAGTTGGCGGCAGTTTCTTTGCCGGAGCTTTGGTGATTATTTTGAATCCATTTGGCGTCTTAATCTTAGCGCTTGGCGTAGTTATGGCCGTCTTTACAGCCATTGCAACCCTTTTAGTTAGGACAATGCTAATTATTGGCTGCGTAATCTTTGCGCCACTGGCGCTAATGGCCTGGATTTTGCCGGGCACCCAAAAATACTGGAAGATGTGGTACGACAACTTCTTTAAAGCACTCCTAATGTTCCCGCTTATAATCTCTCTGATTGCGGTAGGTAGAATTTTTGCCTGGATTGTCGGCAGTTCTGGCGGGGCAACCGGACTGCTTGATATGCTGGCGGTGCTGGTTGGTTATTTTGGCCCGTATTTCTTCTTGCCTAAAACTTTCAAGTGGGGCGGACAAGCACTTAGCATGGCCGGCAATGGTCTTAACAGTGTTTCTAAAAAAATCGGCGAGAAACCAAAGGCTCTTTTGCAGGAGAGGCAAAAAGAATTATCGAACCAGAAACAAATCAGTGCTGCTATGCGCTTAAACCAGTGGGCTAAAGGGAATTATGACAATAAGCCTTGGAAGAAATTCGGTAGTGCAATAAGGGGCGACAAGCTACGCTCTGGTGAATGGGACCCTACTTACGTAGGTATGCCGCCGGGTGTGGGACGGAAAGAGATGATGCGCCAACGCCGCGAGAAGATGGCCAAGTTCCGCGCGGCCGTACCTCGCGCCGAGGAAGAAGAGATCAAGGACGAAGTGGACAAACTGCGATTGCGCACATCGGACATGAGCGAGGCTGACCGTGGAAACTTAGTGAAGGGTATCATTGCGGCTCCCCGTGGTACTCATTCGGAAGCGGAAGTACAAGCCGCTCTTAAGCAATCTTTGTCTGACCGCGATTACGCTACTGTTGAGGCGTGGATTAACGGCAACACTGGATCGGCCGAGGGGCGCGAACAAATTAACATGTTTAGGAACTTAAACGCGGGCGAACTCTCGGCAACTGTACCTCACCTACTTAAAGGCGATCTTGATCAGCATCGCCTAAACCAAGGAGTGGTACGAGCAGCAAAAAGCAGTCAGCAGGAAGTTGCCCTCTTCCACCCGCGTGCCGTCGAATCAATTTTGTCTCATTTAAGTTACGAGTCCCAACACAATGCCGACGGGCAAAGCCGTATCGAGGCTCACGATGCATTAACTACGTTCCTTCGAACCTACGCTGCGGCAACTCAAAACACCAGCGTGCAGGGTAGTATCAACCAAGGTGCAGCCGATAGAGTTCGCGAATTTTTGGATGCCCATAATGCAACAATTGGTGATTATGGTGAAAGGGCCAGAACTAATGCTGCCTACAATACAGCTACGGGCGGGGACGCACCAATTCAGCGGGGTCCTGATGATGCCGAAAGAACAGCCATATTTAGCGACCCGGCTATGGCGACCACGGTCCAAACTATAGAGACAAAAATTCAACCGGGCGGGGTAGTAACACCTGGAGCGGCTTCTGTTAATAGAACTCTGCCACCTACCGAAATTCGTATTGAGCACCAAAACAATTATCAAGTTAGTATCCCCGGTGTAGCTACTCTGGCCGCAGCCGGCCCTCAGCGCGAGGCTTTTAAGGCTCAGATAATTTCAGACCCTGGCACAGTAGAAACATTAGCCCATTCGCTGGCCTACGATGTCGACCCTAACCCCAACTTCAAGCCTACCCAAACTGCAGTACTGCAAGAACTCCGCACCTCGATTGTTGCTCCGGCTGGTGGCCCGCCGACACCAGATAGAGTGGCGTCTTACAACAGAATTATCGATACTGTT
>Ga0265338_10009242_pt1 | contig 11797 bp, 14 predicted proteins | sample 42126metaG_FD_193579 | JGI IMG/M metagenome (GOLD analysis project Ga0265338, IMG submission 193579) | Rhizosphere microbial communities from Carex aquatilis grown in University of Washington, Seatle, WA, United States - 4-21-26 metaG | ecosystem: Host-associated > Plants > Roots > Rhizosphere... | reverse complement strand
GATCTGTTATGACTTTTTGCGCGGACACCAACGAAACCGCGAATCGTCATTTACGGATCTAACCGAACCGGAAACCGACTGGCTGGAGCGTTTTGTAACGCAGCCGGAAGCCGCCTCTGAAAATGCAGAGGCAGCCAAGTTGCTCGTTGACCGCATCTTGGAACGGCTGTCGCCCAAGGCGCGGCTGGTGATCACGTTGCTTGAAATCGAGGATCGTTCGATCAAGGAAATCGCCCAACTCACCGGCTGGTCGGTGCCGCTCGTAAAAGTTCGCGCGTTTCGCGCTCGGGCGGAAATGCGAAAGATTCTGGCCAAGATGGCCAAGGAAAAGTATCTGTAACCCGGCATGGGATGATGCCGTCTGAAAAACTGGGGATTGTATGAACATTGCTGAATTACAAAGAAAATTGCTCGCCGCTGCCCGCGCCAATGTGCCGGGCGAGCATGTACCCTACGCGTTTGAAAAGCGCGTGATGGCCCTCCTGGCGGCTCGTACCCCGGGCGATCATCTGGCCCTGTGGGTGCGCGGTCTTTGGCAGGCCGCTGCGTCATGCGTGGCCGTCACCTTGCTGCTTGGCGCCTGGGCTTTTTTCAGCCCGCCGGCTAACTCTTCCAAACCTGACGATCTTTCGCAGAATTTTGAAAACACGCTGCTGGCGTCCGTGGACCAGGGCGATCCAACACAGTGAATTCCTGGAAAGTCATCCTGGCAACCGTGGTCATATTTGGTGCCGGCGTGATCACGGGTGGTTTGCTGGTCAACCATGTAAACGGCACGCGCCAAGAAATGGCTGACCAGCCGGTCGCCGTGTCGAATATCCGTCCGCCTGTGGATAATCACGCCCAATCCCGCCCGCCCGAAGTTGCGCTCCCGCGACTGGCGGAAAGGCTGAGCAAGGAATTCGTCCGCCGGCTCGACAAGTCGCTTCACCTCACCATGGTGCAAAGCAACGCAATCGCCGCAATCGTCGCGGAGGGCCAGGAACGCAATCATGTGATTTGGACCAATGTCGCTCCGCAAATGCGCAAGGTGATGCAGGACGTCAACCAGCAAATCCGCGCCGAGCTGACCCCGGCGCAGTTGAAACAATTTGAAGAGTTGATGAAACAACGTCCGCCCAAGCGATCATCGGCCACGAATGCCCCACCGGATGTTACAGCGCCGACCAATGCCCTGCCGCCGGATGTTTGATTTCTAGGTTTCGCCCAGCAGCGCGGCGATTTTCTTGCGCAATTCCTTGGTGACCGAATCCATGGAGCGATTGGCATCCACAACGTTGAAGCCGTAGGTCTTCTGCAAATTCTGGAACACGGCCTGGATCGCGGTCTGATACTTCACAAAACTGTCGAACATGTCACGCGACATGCCAAGGTCCATGCCGCTTTCCCAATAATCGAGCGTCGCGCTTTTGGCGAGATTGCGTTGAACAAGCTCCTGCGGTTCCACGGAGAGGTAAAACACCGCATCGGGTTCAAGCGCGATGCCATACAGATTTTTCAGCCACGCCTCGTCCATGCCGCGCACCATGTCGCGCGCCATGAGTGTGTAAATGTAGCGGTCGGCCAGCACGATGAAACCCGCCTTGAGCGCGGGTAAAATGATGTTTTCCAGCTGGTCGGCAAAATCCGTCGCGTAAAACAAACTCAGCGTCGTCCGGCTTAGAATATTTCCCTCCTGCGCCTTTTCCAGCTCGGAACTCACCAGTGTGGAGCGTTTCAGCCCAACCTGCACGGTCGGATGGCCGCCGGTTTCGAGGCTGTCCACCAGCCGCGCGATTTGCGTGGAACGGCCCGAGCCATCCGCGCCCTCCACCACGATCAATCTGCCCGTAAGCTCCTCCAGCCGGACGCCGGGAATGCCATGCCCGTAAAATCTGCGGCATTTGTTGGTCGGTTCGGAATCTGTTTTCATGCGGCTGAATCCTCCTCCATTTCCATCACCTTGTCGCCGTGGGGGGCCGGGGGCGGCAGTGGCAATGGGCTGCGCCGTTTGAATTTCTTCAATTCAATGCGTTCGCCCACCAGTTTGCGCACCAGCACCTGTTGCTTTTCCACGTGCAGGTTGGCATCCATCACCACGAAATCAAATTCACCGCTCATGGCCATGTATTGTTCCAGGATGCGGCCCTGAAAAATGCGGAAACTTTCGTAGGGATCCTTTGACAGTCCCAGGTCCATGCCGGCCTCGAAAAATTTCAGCTTCGGACGGCCTTCCAGGATGCGGCTGAGCGACACCTCCAGGTCCGCCTTGAAGAAAATCGTAAGATCGGGCTGGGCCGCGAAATTGTAATTGCCCCGCACCCATTCGGGCGGGCAACCGCGCACCACGTCGCGCGCAAATGCGGTAAATACGTAACGATCGCAGAGAACCACGTAGCCCGCGCGCAACAGCGGCAGCAGATGACGCTCGTAACGATCGGCAAAGTCCGTGGCATGAATGAGGCTGAAGGTTGTCGGCGTGAGCAGTTCGCGCTTTTTGCCTTTGCTCGTGGCCTTTTTTACCAGTTCCGATGAGTTCCATTCGCTGAAATAAACCTTGATGCCCTCGGCTTCAAGCCAGCGCTTGAGCAGATAGATTTGCGTGGATTTGCCCGACCCGTCGAGTCCTTCAACGGCAATCAACCGCCCCGGAAAATTCAATTCTGAAAAGGTTTTCATGATTCACGTCAACCGCGTTTCTTGATGCTATACCATCTGGCGCGGCTCACAAGCGCAAGATGATATCAGAATCGTCATACGCAGCATTGTTAAAATTGTGTTAAAGTTCCGCACCCGCCGCCGGGTCCGAAATGGACGGCACATGGTGCCGGGGGCGATGCGAAACGCATGAATTCTGCAATTCATCCTGCCATCTTTTTGCGCCCGCCATAGTGCATCAGTTTTATTCACCAACCGGCAGCCGAGCACGACAAAAACTGAAACATTGTGAAAAAATTCACAATTTGCCTTGTTACAATTAACATCGTTGTTTACGTTAGTTTTAGCGCAGCTTTTTTAGGGGGCGTGTGCTTATGCAAACCCGGAGTGAAGTAAGTTACGATTCAAAAATCGAGGGCGACGTCATTGTTACACGCATTGACGCGGCCTTGAACTGGTTCCGCAAGAACTCCATCTGGCCGATGCCAATGGGTCTGGCGTGTTGTGCCATTGAATTAATGGCGGTCGGTGCCAGCCGGTTTGACATTTCACGCTTTGGTTCGGAGGTCATGCGCTTTTCACCCCGGCAATCGGACGTGATGATTGTCGCGGGAACGGTCACTTACAAGATGGCGACGGCAGTAAGGCGCATTTACGACCAGATGAGCGAGCCGAAATGGGTGATTGCCATGGGGGCCTGCGCCTCGACGGGCGGCATGTATCGCAGTTACGCCGTTCTGCAGGGCGTGGACAACATCATCCCGGTGGACATTTATGTCTCCGGATGTCCGCCCCGGCCCGAAGCCGTCCTGGACGCGCTGATGAAGTTGCAAAACAAGGTGCAACACGAACCGTTCCTGAAAACACTGAAAACAGCCGCGGCTTGATTCAACTATCATTTCAACCCGGATCAACACTGATGCACATGGATTACTTGAGCAATGGCTTCAATGGGTTTTCCGTCCGTGCCGGTCGGTGTTCATCTGCAGTGATGTACTCAAAACGTGACCGCGCTTGAATCAACCGATAAGCTCAAAGCCCGGTTCGGCGATTTGATCTCCGAACCGTCTGAATTTCGCGGCGAAATCACGGTCCAACTCGCCGACGCGGAACGCGTCACCGAAGTGTGCAGCTTCGCCAAAAAGGAATTGGGGTTTGATTACCTCGTGGATGTCAGCAGCCTGGACAATTACGGTGAAGACCCCCGCTGGACGGTCGTTTACCATCTGCGCGGCCTTGCGAGCGGATGCGAATTGCGCATCAAAACCGCTGTCAGCGAGGAAAAATCCGAGTTGCCGACCATCATTGGTGTGTGGCGCTCGGCCAACTGGCACGAACGCGAAATCTACGACATGATGGGCATCCGGTTCCGCGGCCATCCTGATTTGCGCCGGATTCTAATGTGGGAAGGCTATCCGTATTTCCCGTTGCGGAAAGATTTCCCGCTGGCCGGCAAGCCGACCCGGATTCCCGAGGTCGCCTTTACCCAGGCCGCGCCGCTCGAAGGCGGCCCATTCGTGACCGCCCCGGGCGGCAAGGATGCCATCGAGCGTGAACCGCGGGTGCGAACTCCGGAGGCATAACATTCATGGCTACGGTTCAAGACATTGAAATTCGCGACCCGGCCGCCCGCGTGAGCGGGGCGGTCGAGGAACTGCGCGACATGCAGGGCGAGAAAATGGTCCTGAACATGGGACCGTCGCATCCGGCCACGCACGGCGTGCTCCGCATCGTGCTCGAACTCGACGGCGAGGTCATCACCAAGGCCGACCCGGACGTGGGTTATCTGCATCGCGGCGACGAAAAAATCGCCGAGAACATGACCTACACCCAGTTCATTCCGTACACGGATCGGCTGGATTATCTTGCGCCGCTGGCCAACAACGTCGCTTACGCACTGGCGGTGGAAAAGGCCCTCGGCATCGAGAAAGCCCTGCCGCCACGGTGCCAGTACATCCGGGTCATGTGTTGCGAACTCGCGCGCATTTCGGCGCATCTGCTCGGGTTGGGCGCGTTTGCCATGGACGTGGGCGCCATCACCGTGTTCCTGTACGTCTTCACCGAACGCGAGAAGATTTACAACTTGTGCGAGTCGCTCACCGGCGCGCGGTTTACGACGAGCTATACCCGCATCGGCGGCGTTTCCCGCGATTTGCCACCGGGCTGGACGGACCAGTGCCGCCAGTTCCTCAAGGAATTCGCCGTCACACTCAATGAATGTGAAACCCTGCTCACCCGCAATCGCATCTGGGTGGATCGGACCCGGGACGTCGGTTTCATTTCGAAGGAAATGGCAATTGATTACGGCCTGAGCGGCCCGAATCTGCGCGGCAGCGGCGTGGAATACGATTTGCGCAAAAACCAGCCTTACCTCTGCTACCCGGAGCTGCAATTCGACATACCGGTTGGCTCGGCGGGCGACTGTTATGACCGTTATTTGGTGCGCATGGAGGAAATGCGCCAGAGCGTGCGGATCCTCCACCAGTGCCTCGATAAAATTCCCGGCGGCGCGGACAACCAGATCAAGGAACCGGTCAACGTGGCGGATGGAAAAATCGTTTTGCCGGCGAAGGACCGGGTGTTGTCGGGCATGGAGGAATTGATTCACCAGTTCATTCTCGTGACCCAAGGCATGAACGTGCCGCCCGGCGAAATTTATTTCGGACACGAGAATCCCAAAGGCGAGCTGGGTTTTTATATCAACAGCCGCGGCGGCGGCACACCGTACCGGATGAAAATCCGCTCCCCGAGTTTTGTGAATCTGAGCATCCTGAGTGCGCTGATGCCCGGCCACATGATGAGCGACACCGTGGTCATTCTCGGTTCGCTGGATTTTGTGATGGGGGAATGTGACCGATGAACGCCACGCACACCGAACCCATTCCGAATCCGCTCCGGCAACAGGGCGCGTTCGCGGTTCCGTCCGCGCTCGAAGCGGAAGTGGATGAATTGATCACGCATTACCCGGTAAAACGCGCGGCATCGCTGATGGTGCTGCACGCAATCCAGGAGCATTTCGGCTGGATTTCACAGGAAGCCGTCGAGTGGACGGCCCGGAAGCTCGAACTGCAGCCCATCAACATTTACGAAATCGTGACGTTTTATCCGATGTACCGGGCGCAGCCGATGGGCAAATACCAGATCAAGGTCTGCCGGACGCTGAGCTGCGCGTTGGGCGGCGCATACGAATTGCACAAACATTATTGCGAGAAGCTGGGCCTCGATGCGCACGCGCACGGTCCGCAAACGACGAAGGACGGAAAGTTCACGGTCGAGTTCGTCGAATGTCTCGCCAGTTGCGGCACCGCTCCAGTGATGATGTGCAACGATGATTTCTACGAAGGCGTCAGCCACAAAAAGGCGGATGAAATCATGGGGAGGTGCAAATGAAGACCCTCAATTCAGCCTTTAGCCTTCAGCCTTTAGCCTCGGGAAATTGGCTGCCCGACATGGATTTGAACCATGACAAACAGATTCAGAGTCTGCTGTGCTACCGTTACACCATCGGGCAGGCCGGAGCGTGCGTTAACGTAAAGAGTTTGGCCGCAGAGTCAAGCTGGTGATGATATGCCGCAGGAACACAAGCTCATTTTGAAATACGCCGATGCCCCGGGTTACACGCCCGACATCGAATGCTATTTGCGAAACGGCGGCTATGACGCGCTCAAAAAGGCGCTCGCCATCCAGCCCAAAACCCTGCCGGACGGCAAAACGGTGACCGCGCAGGAGCAGATCCGCCAGGAAGTCATGACCGCCGGTTTGCGGGGACGCGGTGGCGCGGGTTTTTCGTGCGGTTTGAAATGGAGCTTCGTGGACCGCAAGAGCGGCAAGCCGATTTATCTCATCTGCAATGCCGACGAATCCGAGCCGGGCACGTTCAAGGACAAGCAGATCATATACAAGGACCCGCACCAGTTGCTCGAAGGCATGGCCATCGCCTGCTTCGCCAACGATGTGCATCTCGCCTACATCTATATTCGCGGCGAATTCGTCGAAGGCGCAAAAATTTTGAATCGTGCGCTGAAGGAAGTCCGCGCAAAGAATCTTCTCGGCAAAAACATTCTGGGCACCGGTTATGACCTGGAAATCCATGTCCACCGCGGCGCCGGCGCTTACATCTGCGGCGAGGAAACCGGCCTCATCGAATCGCTTGAAGGCAAACGGCCCTATCCGCGCATCAAGCCGCCCTATTTCCCGGCGGTGCTCGGCCTGTGGATGTGTCCGACCATCGTCAACAATGTCGAGACGCTCTGCGACGTGAAGCACATCGTCGCCATGGGCGGCGCGGAATACGCCAGTCTGGGCACACCCAACAACACCGGCACCCGCATCGTCAGCCTCAGCGGACACGTCAAACGCCCCGGCTATTACGAAATCGAGGTCGGCAAGGTGACCATCGGCCAGCTCATCCATGATCCGGCGTTCGGCGGCGGTTTGCGGGAAGGCCGCAAACTCAAGGCCGTGATTCCCGGCGGCTCGTCCGCCAAGGTTTTCAAGGCGGGGGAAAAATTCAAGCTCAAGAGCGGCGAGGTGGACATGCTGGATCTGCCCTACGATTTCGATTCGTTGATCCAGGCCGGTTCCATGAGCGGTTCGAGCGCCATCATCGTGATGGATGATTCGACCGACATCGTCGAAGCGCTGGCAAACATTTCCGAGTTTTACGCGCACGAAAGCTGCGGCCAGTGCACGCCCTGCCGCGAAGGCTCACTCTGGATGAGCAAGACGCTCCACCGCCTCACGCACGGCGAGGGGCGCGCGCAGGACGCCGATTACCTGGTGAAAATTGCCGACAACATTCCCGGCGGCCGGACGATTTGCGCCTTCGGCGAGGCCTGCTCGTGGCCGGTGCAAAGTTTTGTGGCGAAGTTCAAGGACGAATTTGTCGCCAAGGGCGCCGCCGATGAGGCGCGTCGCGCGAAGGAAAATGCCGTGCCAACGGAACAAAGAGCTTTGGCCACAGCGCATCACTGATTTCAATGTCCAACGCAGCCACAACCGAAACGAAGCCCGCGCCGACCGCGATCGAAAAGATCAAGGTCAAGGTGGACGGGCGCGAAATCGAAGTACCGCGCCTGATGGCGGACTGGTCTGGCAAGCTGACGCCGACGACCATGATCCAGGCCTGCGAGCTGGCCAAGACGGACGTGCCGCATTATTGTTATCATCCCAAGCTGCCCGTCGCCGGCAATTGCCGCATGTGCCTGGTTGAGTTCGGCACCCCGGCGCTCGGCCCGGACCGCAAGCCGCTTTTGAATCCCGACGGCACGGTGAAGATCGCCAAATCGCCGCGTCCGGCCATCGCCTGTGCCACGCCGGTTTCGCCCGGGATGGAAATTTACTCGAACACCCCCGGCGTGAAACAATTGCGGGAGGGCGTGCTCGAATTCCTGCTCATCAATCACCCGCTCGACTGCCCGATCTGCGACCAGGCCGGCGAATGCAAGTTACAGGAATATTCGGTGGACTACGGCCAGAGCGCGAGCCGTTTCGTCGAAGCGAAGGTCCATAAACCCAAGAGCGTGGACCTCGGGCCGCGCATCGTGCTCGACGACGAACGTTGCATCCTGTGTACCCGATGCATCCGGTTCACCAAGGACATCGCGGGTGACGATGCGCTCGGCATCGTCAATCGCGGCAGCTACAACACGCTCACGGCATATCCGGGCAAAACCTTTGACAACAATTACACGCTGAACACCGTGGACATTTGCCCGGTGGGCGCGCTGACGTCGAAGGATTTTCGTTTCCAGATGCGGGTCTGGTTTCTCAAGGAAAGCAAGAGCGTTTGCACGAGCTGCGCGACCGGCTGCAATGTCATCATTGGTTCGCGCGAGGAGAAGGTTTACCGCTATACGCCGCGTGAAAACGACGCCGTCAACGGCCCGTGGATGTGCGATGCCGGCCGGCTGAATTACAAGTGGATCGGCCGCGAAGACCGGCTGTCAGAAGTCAGAAGGCAGAAGTCAGAAGGCAGAAGTGAAAAGACCACCTGGACGGTCGCACTCAATGAAATTGCGGACAGACTCAAGAAGGCCCCGCCAGGCTCTGTAGCCATTGTTGCGTCAGCACGTCAGACGAATGAGGAACTCTGGCTGCTCAGCAAGCTCAAGACCAAGCTGGGGGCCGCCAGCGATTCCGTTCCCCGCACGGGCGAAGGCGACCAGTTGCTGGTCAGCGCAGACAAGAACCCGAATGCGAACGGCGCGCGGTTGACGGGAATCTGCTTCACCGAAATGGGCTCGAACCTGCCCGGCATCGCCGCGGGCATTGCATCCGGAAAAATCAAGACGCTCATCGTCTTCGGCGAAGACGTGACGAAACACGGCATCGGTGCGGATCTGCTTGGCAAGCTGGACACGCTCATCGTCAGCGACATTCTGCCGAACGCGACCACGAAGCTCGCCCATTATGTGTTGCCCGGCTGTGCGCACGCCGAGAAGCGCGGCACATTCACCAATACGAAGGGCCGTGTCCAGAAATTCATGAAGGCCGTGGAAGCCCCCGGCGAGGCGCGACCGGAATGGGAATTTTTGCATGATTTGGTTTATAACGTCACCGGCCGGGACGGGTTCCTGACCATCGAAGGCCTGTTCAACGAAATGGCGAAGGACGTGCCCGCGTTCAACAGTCTGACCTGGGCCGGCCTCGGTGACACCGGCGCGACCGTAAAAATTTAGACGATGATCCAGACAATCCTAGATTGGGCCAGATCGCCGGTGGGACAGTTCGTGCTGTTCACCGCCGTGAAGGTGTTTGTCGCGTTCAACGTCATGATGGTGATCGTTGCCTACATCGTGCTGGTGGAACGGCGCGTGTGCGCGTTCATGCAGGACCGGATCGGGCCGAACCGCGTCGGACCGCTCGGCCTGCTGCAACCGGCGGCGGACGCGGTCAAGTCGTTCTTCAAGGAGGAATTCACGCCGGCGCATGTTCGCAAGATTTATTTCCTGCTGGCGCCGGCCATTGCCCTGATGCCGGCCATTCTCAATCTCGCGGTCATTCCGTTCGGCTCGAAGCTAGGCAATCAGCCGATGGTTCTGGCCAACCTGAACGTCGGCATTCTCTACACCTTCGGCTTCGTGTCCCTCGGCGTGTACAGCATCGCGCTGGCCGGCTATGCGGCGAACTCGAAGTTTCCGTTTCTCGGCGGCATCCGGGCCAGTGCGCAGATGATTTCGTATGAAATTTCCATGGGGATGTCGGTCGTCCCGGTGTTCATGCTGGTCGGCAGCCTGAACCTCACCGACGTGATCGGTTACCAGTCGCACGGGCTTTTCAGCTGGCTGGTGTTCAAACAACCCCTGGCCTTCGCCATCTTCCTGGTCGCCGCCTTTGCCGAAACCAACCGCACGCCCTTTGACCTGCCGGAAGCGGAACAGGAGCTGGCCGGCGGCTACAACATCGAGTACAGCTCGATCAAATTTGCGCTGTTTTTCATGGGCGAATACGCGAACATCACCCTGGTGTCCGCGATGATGGTGACACTGTTTTTCGGCGGCTGGACGCTGCCCTGGTTCGGGCTGGACCAGGTGGCGACGACCCTGCCGGCCGGCATCGCGCACATCCTGATTTTTCTGGCGAAGGTCTTTGTTTTCCTGTTTGGATTCATCTGGGTGCGCTGGATGTGGCCGCGCTTCCGGTATGATCAGCTGATGGATTTGGGCTGGCGTCGGTTCATTCCGGTGGCGCTGGCGAACATCGTGGTGACCGCGGTGATTTTGTGGATGAAAAGCTGAATTTATAATGATTGTCAAACGCAAACCCTTGAACTTCTGGGAGCGGCTTTACCTGCCGGCGATCACCGGCGGGCTCAAGATCACGGCCCGGCATTTTGCGCGCACGCTGTTTGGCGGCAAGACGGTCACCATGCAGTATCCCGAGGAAAAATGGGCCGTGCCGCCGGATTACCGCGGGGCGCCATATCTGGTGAAGGATCAGGACGGGAACACCAAGTGCGTCTCCTGCCAGCTTTGCGAATTCGTCTGCCCGCCCAAGGCGATCAAGATCATTCCGCCCGGCCCGACCGGCCAGCTTGCCGACCGGCCCAACGCGGAGAAGATGCCGGCGGAATTCGAGATCAACATGCTCCGCTGCATCTTCTGCGGCTTTTGCCAGGAAGTCTGCCCGGAGGAGGCCATCTTCCTGCTGAAGGATTATTCGCTCACCGGCACCAGCCGCGCAGAGATGATTTACAACAAGGAAAAGCTGCTTGAGCTCGGTGGCGTCCACGGCGGCATCCAGAAATGGAAACACAAGCTGGAGGAAGCCAAGGAGCAGGAAAATTTCCCGGTGAAAATCTGATCCATGCCCGCTTTGCCTGACATTTTATTTTACGGGTTCGCGTTCCTGACGCTGCTGTGCGGCGCGCTGGTCGTCGCCAATCCCTTCAGCCGCAACCCGATCACGAGCGCGATGTTTCTCGTGCTGACCATCATCTCCATGGCCGGGCTGTTTGTGCTGCTGCACGCCTTCTTCCTCGCGGCGGTGCAGATCCTGGTTTACGCCGGCGCGGTCATGGTGCTGTTCCTGTTCGTCATCATGCTGCTGGACTTGAAGGAGGAGGAACGCCGCAAAATCAAGCTGTTCAGCCTCGTCGCCGCGCTGGTTTCCGTCGGCGCCGTCGTGACGATTTTTGTGAGATCCATCATGGCTCCCCATTCGGACGCTAATTTGGCCGTGCCCACGCTGGAAGGTGAAACCGCCGCGCTCGGCAAACTGTTGTTCACCCAATACCTGCTGCCCTTTGAAGTCGTCTCCGTGCTGCTGCTGGTGGCGATGATCGGGGTGATTTTATTGAGCAAAAAGGACCTTAAATGAAACAACCACGAATAAACACCAATAAACACGAATTGAATACTGATTCGTGTCCATTCGTGTCCATTCGTGGTTAAAAATATGAATGTCGGACTCGAACATTATCTCGTGGTGAGTGCCCTGTTGTTTTCGATTGGCCTGGTCGGCATCGTCACGCGCCGCAACCTGCTGGTGATGTATATGTCGCTGGAGCTGATGCTCAACGCGGCCAACCTCGCGCTCGTCTCCTTTTCCCGGTTCAACAACAACCTGAACGGCCAGATCATGGTCTTCTTCATCATCACCGTCGCGGCGGCGGAAGTGTCCGTCGGCCTCGCGCTCATCGTCGCGCTCTACCGCAAAC
>Ga0265338_10009241_pt1 | contig 11798 bp, 5 predicted proteins | sample 42126metaG_FD_193579 | JGI IMG/M metagenome (GOLD analysis project Ga0265338, IMG submission 193579) | Rhizosphere microbial communities from Carex aquatilis grown in University of Washington, Seatle, WA, United States - 4-21-26 metaG | ecosystem: Host-associated > Plants > Roots > Rhizosphere >... | reverse complement strand
CTTAATTTTTCTTTGCCGACTTTTAATCCTTTCAAATAATCGGCTAAAAGCCTGTGTGCCACTATATCGGGATATCGCCTTATGGGAGAAGTAAAATGAGCATAATATTCAAACGCCAGACCATAGTGCCCTATGTTTTTCGTGGAATAAATGGCTTTGGCCATAGAACGCACTACTGCGCGCTGCACCGTGTCTTTTATCGTATTTTTATCCGATAAATTTTTTAATAAGTTATTTATCTCGTGCGTCGGTATGACTCCGTCTATCAAAGATACTTTATGTCCCAAACTTCTCAGGAAAAATGCCAAGTCGGTCATTTTCTCTTTAGTCGGGTTATCATGTATCCGGTAAACAAATACGCCTCCATCTTTCTTTGTGCCCTTGGAAATTGTTTCCGCTACTTTTTTATTCGCCAAGAGCATAAATTCTTCGATTAATTTATTGGAATCTCCCCGTTCTTTTTTTATTACTTTTAATGGTGTGCCATTTTTATCCAAAACAAATTTTACTTCTTCCTGTTCGAGTGATATTGCGCCATTTGCGAATCTCTCTGTCGTTAGTTTTTTTGCCAGATTGTTTAAAATAAAAAGTTCTTTGTGTAGTGGCACCCCTGTGTTCTTTATGGCCTCGCCCGTGGCCGTGCTATGGCCGAGGGATTTTTCCGCTTCTTCATAAGTGAATCTTTTTTGAGAATGTATTATTGTCCGCCCGTACCATTCATTTTTCACTCGCGCGTTTTTATCTATAATGAAAACCGCGCTCATAGTAAGCCTGTCTTTGTCGGGCAAGAGGGAACACAAGTCGTTTGAAAGCGCCTCCGGAAGCATTGGTATTGTTCTATCCACCAAATACACAGAGGTGCCCCTTTTTCTTGCTTCCTTGTCAAGTTCGCTTCCGATTTTTACATAATGGGTCACATCGGCTATATGTATGCCTATCTCATACTCATTTTCGCTGATTTCTTTAAAGGATATAGCGTCGTCAAAATCTTTTGCGTCGGCTGGGTCTATGGTGAAAGTTAAAGTTTTTCTGAAATCACGTCGTCCTGTAAAATCACCTTCTTTAATTCCAAGGGCTTTTATTTTTTTTGCTTCTTCCTCCACCTTTCTTGGCAGTTCGCTGTCAAAGCCCTTTTCTATAGCGATGGCCTGCATTTCCGCATTATTATCTCCCGGTTTTCCCAATATTTTTATCACTTTGCCTTCCGGCGCTTTGAGCGGGTCTTTCCAAGATATTATTTCAGCATAAACTTTCTCTCCGGCTTTTGCGCCATTTAACATTTTCTCCGGTATTAAAATATCCGTGTACATTTTCGTATCATCCGGCTTGAGGAAAAGCAAGTCATTTTCTTTCTCCAATACACCGGAAAAACCGACTTTCGCTCGAGAGATAATTTTAGACACTTCTCCCGTAAGTCGCTCTTTTCCTTTAGGGTGTAGTATTAACTCAACCATATCACCGTGAAGCGCTGTATTTAGATGCCTGAAATCAATTTCAGGATCTTCTTCATATTCTGGGACCTTCACATATCCAGTGCCTTTGGCAGAGATTGATATTACACCCTGTATAGTCTTATGTATTTTTTTAGTTTTTTCTTTCATTATTTTAAATATAACATAAAATATTTTATTTGCCTTTTTTGTAAGTTATGTTAGACTGTCTCTATGTTAAAAATAAGATTACAAAGAATTGGCAGAAAGAACGACCCTTCGTTTCGGGCGGTTTTGACTGATTCTAAAAACAGCACAAAAAGCGGAAAGTTTATGGAAATAGTCGGCACTTATAATCCGAAAGCTGGGGAAACGAATTTCAAAATTGATAGGATACAATATTGGGTCTCAAAAGGCGCGCAACTTTCCGATACGATGCATAATTTTATGGTGCATCAGAAAGCGATAGAAGGCAAGAAAATAAACGTGTTACCGAAAAAGAAGCCGACATTGAAGAGGAAAGAGTTGAAAGCCAAAAAATAACTTGCCCCGCCACGGCGGGGTGAAGTATAATATACAGCAAGCAGTGAAAAATAATTACTAAGGTCGTAACGCTGCTCAAATATTAAAAAGTAAAAATCTGAAACACCATGCAAGACGCTGACAAAGTATTTCTGGAGTATGTAGTGAAGGCATTAGTGGACAATCCGAACGATGTAAAGCTCGACAGGACTGTCGATGAAATGGGTGTGCTCATTTCTCTTACCGTAAATCCTGCTGATATGGGTAAGATTATCGGGAGGATGGGAAACACAGCGAAGGCTATTCGTACCTTGTTGAGAATAATAGGTATGAAGAACAATGCCCGCGTGAATTTAAAGATAAACGAGCCGGAAGGCGGTATGAGGCCCGAAAGACCTGCAAATGGAGGGATGGCAACAAAGACTGTTGACCAAGCAATGGAAGACTTGAAAGGAATCTAGTTTCAAATGAAAGATAATAAAAACCGTGATATAGTGATATCACGGTTTTTATTTTATGCGTTTTCATATTATTACAATTTTTCCGGACATTTTTAGCTCATATTTGAATGAGTCTATTATCGGGCGGGCGATAAAAAACAAGCTTATAAAAATGGAATTTTATAATCCAAGGGATTTTGTTAAGGATAAGAATAAAAATGGCTATCGCCCAGTAGATGATAAACCGTATGGCGGAGGTCCAGGAATGGTAATGCGAGCGGAACCTATAATCAAAGCATTTGAATCGGTTTATAAAAAAATATCAAAATCAAAAAAGAATAAAATTCTTACTGTGAATTTTATTCCGAGTGCAGAAAAATTTACGACTAGCTATGCGAAAACAATTTCAAAAAAATATACAGATATTATTTTAATTTGCGGAAGATACGAAGGCATAGACGCTCGAGTGGACAAGATTTTAAAAACTAAGAAACTTTCAATAGGGGATTATGTTTTAACTGGGGGAGAAATTCCGGTAATGGTTTTAGTTGATTGTGTTTCTCGGCAAATTCCAGGAGTTTTAGGCAAATATGAATCCTTAGAGGAAGAAAGAATCTCTACAAGTGAGGTTTATACTCGTCCAGAGGTTTTAAAATACAAAAATAAAAATTACAAAGTTCCAAAAATTTTACTTTCCGGAAATCACAAAAAAATTGAGGAATGGAAAAAGAAAAATTAATTTTCTGAATGTATTTGACAAAAAATATAATATAAGTATACTTGTAAATAAGAGATTGATTGAGTTTCGGGTGCATCTCAGATAGCATTAATAGGCTTATATTATAAGCATTAAGTTAATCAGTATCCGAAATAAATAATATTGTGTGAAAATAAAAAGAAGCGTTTAAGACTCCAGCTCTTCTTTTTGTTTTTAATATCTATGTTTGTTTTGGGGATTTTATAAAATATGCAAACAGAAAAACGTCCTAAGAAATATTTTGCGAGGTATAAAGACCCGCTGATACAATTTCCAAACTTGATAGAAGCCCAGACCAAATCTTACAAGTGGCTGGTAGAAGATGGCATCAAGGAAGTCTTCAAAGAATTTTCTCCTATCGCAGACTATTCCGGAAAAAAATTTGAACTTGAATTTAATTCTTTTTCTCTAGGTGAGCCGAATTGTAGCGAAAACGATGCGAAAGTAAACAAACTCTCATATCAGGGGCTTCTTAAAACCCGCGTGAAGCTGACCAATAAAATTTTAGGCACTGTGAAAGAGCAGGAGATTTTTATGTCCGAATTTCCGCTTATGACCGCCCACGGAACTTTCATCATAAACGGAGTGGAACGCATTATCGTGCCGCAGTTAGCTAGGTCTTTCGGAGTATTTTTTACTGAATCCGAAAGCAAAGGCAAAAGATATTTTGGGGCCAAAATTATTCCGGCCCGCGGAGTTTGGATTGAGATAGAATCGGAATCAGACGGAGCAATTTATATAAGAATAGATAAGAAAAGAAAATTTCCCGCCACCGCGCTCCTGCGGGCTATGGGTTATAGCACCAACGAGATGATATTGAAAGCATTTGAACACAATCCCGCCTGTAAGGAAGCTATTGAAGCATGCCTGGCGAAAGATGTCGCCAAGACATTGAATGACGCTTATATTGAAATATATAAACGCTTAAGGGACGGGGATATGGCCACGGCTGAAAACGCCAAGGAATTTATTAATTCTTTATTTACTCCCGAGAGATACGACCTTTCTCCGGTCGGACGATACAGATTCAACAAGCGTTTTGAAAAAGGGTTAGATGAGGAAGGGCTTGCTCGCCGAACCATTTCCAAAGAAGATTTGATGACGGTAATCACAAATATTATTGTCTTGAACAATACTCCGGGCGCCAAGTCGGACGACATAGACCATCTAGGACAGCGACGCGTCAGATTTGTCGGAGAAATGCTCCAGCAAAAAGTGCGTACCGGTATGATGCAGATTAAAAGAAACATTCAAGACAGAATGTCTATTATTGATGTTGATACCGCATTGCCGATTCACATTATCAACCAGCGTCCGCTCCAAGCACGTATCAAGGAATTCTTTACGACAAATCAACTTTCACAATTTATGAGCCAGGAAAATGTGCTGGCGGAAATAGAACATATACGTTTACTCTCAGCGCTTGGTCCAGGCGGACTTACCCGTGAACGGGCAGGACTGGAAGTTCGAGACGTGCATCCTTCCCACTACGGAAGAGTTTGCCCGATTCACACTCCGGAAGGTCCTAACATTGGTCTTATCCTACACCTTTCCACTTACGCCAAAATAAATGATTTTGGAATTATTGAAACTCCTTATATAAAAGTGAAAAATGGAAAAATTACCGGAGAAGTTCAATACCTAAACGCGTTGGAGGAAGAAAAATACAACATCGCCCATGCCGGAATTCCTTACGATGAAAACGGAAAAATAACGAAAGAAAGAGTAGAAGCCAGAATAAAAACAGAAGCGGGCACTATTCCGCGCGACCAGGTTGACTTCATAGACGTGGCCGCCAATCAGGCTTTTTCCATAGCGACTTCAATGATTCCATTTTTGGAACACAACGATGCCAACCGCGCGCTCATGGGCTCCAACATGCAGAAACAGGCGGTGCCTTGCGTGCTTCCTGAAGCGCCGCTCGTGGCCACAGGCATTGAGGCCTTGGCTTCCCGTTATTCCGGCAGGGTAGTTACCGCGGAAGAAGACGGTGTTATATCTTATTTAGATGCTAAAAAAATAGTTATTGATGGTAAAAAACAAAAAACTTATCCGCTGGTCAACTTTTTAAGAAATAATAATTTTTCCGCTTTCCATCAGCGTCCTGCGGTAAACGTCGGTCAAAAAGTTAAAAAGGGTGATGTGTTAGCTGATACAACGAGCACGGTAGACGGGCAGATTTCAATCGGACAGAATGTTTTTATAGCCTTTTTGTCCTGGTCCGGGTCAAATTATGAAGACGCCATAATTATTTCCGAACGCCTCGTGAAGAAGAGCAAATTCACATCCGTGTACGTTGAAGAATTCGTCTGCACAGTTAGAGATACCAAGCTTGGACCTGAAATAACTACCCGCGATATACCGAATGTCGGAGAATTAAAACTCAAAGACCTAGATGAAGACGGTATTGTCCGCATCGGAGCCGAGGTCAGGGAAAATGATATCTTAATAGGAAAGATTACGCCAAAGGGCGAGACTGAGCTTACTCCCGAAGAGCGATTATTGCGTTCAATCTTCGCTGAAAAAGCCCGCGATGTGAAAGACACATCACTGCGTATGGAGCACGGAAAACGCGGGCGCATTATTGGCGTCAAAATTTTCTCCAGGGATTTAGGTCATACTCTTGAGGCTGGAATTATTAAGAAAATTGTGATTGAAGTCGCTCAAATCAGAAATATTTCGGTTGGAGACAAACTTTCGGGACGACACGGAAATAAAGGCGTCATATCAAAAATTCTTCCGGAAGAGGATATGCCTTACGCGGCGGACGGCACTCCGGTTGATATAATACTTTCTCCGCTAGGCGTTCCTTCCCGTATGAATTTGGGACAAATCTTGGAAATGCATTTGGGTATGGCGGCGAACACTTTGGGTTATCAGGCTATTGTCCCTCCGTTTTTGGGGGCGCGCCACGAAGAAATCAGAGAAGAATTAAAGACGGCTGGTTTTCCGGAGAACGGCAAACTGAAACTTTTTGATGGACGCACCGGAGAAGCCTTTGACCAAGATGTTGCCGTTGGTTATATGTATATGTTGAAGCTGCATCATATGGTAGAGGACAAGATTCATATGCGCTCTATCGGACCTTACTCACTCATTACTCAACAGCCATTGGGAGGAAAAGCCCAGGGCGGGGGACAAAGATTTGGAGAAATGGAAGTCTGGGCGCTGGAAGGATACGGTGCGGCGTACACGTTGCGTGAAATGCTTACTATCAAATCCGATGATATATTGGGCCGTTCTGCTACCTTTGATTCCATTATTAAAAATGAAGTTATTAAACCGCCAAATTCTCCCGCATCATTTAATGTGCTCTTGAATTATTTACGCGGGCTTGCGCTTGACGTTAACTTGAAAAAATATGAAAACATTAAATAAAACAGATTTTGATTATATTTCGCTCAAGCTTGCGTCACCCGAGCAAATAAAGGAATGGTCTTATGGGGAGGTTACCAAACCGGAGACTATAAATTACCGCACTGGCAGGTCTGAACGCGGCGGTCTTTTCGACGAGAAAATTTTCGGTCCGGAAAAAGATTACGAATGTTATTGCGGAAAATACCGCAGAATCCGCTACAAAGACATAATCTGCGAGAAATGTGGAGTGGAAGTGACCCGTTCCATCGTAAGACGCGAGAGGATGGGGCATATAGAACTTGGAACTCCTGTGGCTCATATTTGGTTTTTACGCGGAGTACCTTCAAGGATGAGCGTGCTTCTTAATATTTCCGTGTCTGACCTTGAGAAAGTCATATATTTCGCCGGATACATAATTACCAAAGTTCACGAGGATGAAAAAGAAACAATCGTGCAAAATTTGGAAAAGGAATACAAAGCCAAATTGAAAAATGCGGCTGATGACGATACTAAAGAGAAGCTAAAAGATTTATTTTCCAGCACCAAGAAAGAAATTTTGGAAATTTATGAAGGAAAAGTTTTAAATGAAATTTCCTTCCATCATTATTCTTTGAAATATGGCACTTGTTTTGAAGCGAATATCGGAGCCGAGGCCATTTACTCTATTTTTAAAAATCTGGACTTGAATAAATTGAAAGTTCTTACCGAAAAGATGATTGAGAAGGCAAGCATCGTTGAAAAAGAAAAATTGCAAAAGAGACTTTCATTAATCAGAGCCATGACTTATGCCAATATAAGGCCGGAATGGATGTTTTTGACTTCTATTCCTGTTATCCCTCCGGTCTTGCGTCCGATGGTTGCTCTTGATGGAGGACGTCATGCGACTTCCGATTTGAACGACCTTTATCGCCGGGTTATAAACAGAAATAACCGCCTAAAGAAATTAAAAGAAATAAACGCGCCGGATGTAATTTTGCGAAATGAAAAAAGAATTATTCAGGAAGCGGTGGACGCCCTTATAGATAATTCAATCGCGAAACAAAATGACAGCGCCGCAATGAGCCAGTCTCAAAAGCGCCCCCTTAAATCTCTATCGGACAACTTGAAATCAAAGCAGGGTTTATTCCGTCAAAATTTGCTCGGCAAACGCGTAGACTATTCGGGCCGCTCGGTTATTGTCGTGGGTCCGGAATTAAAACTCAATCAATGCGGACTCCCGAAGCATATGGCGCTTGAACTTTTTAGACCGTTCGTGATTTCCAAAATTTTGCAAGCAGAATTAGCTTTTAATATTCGGGGAGCGAACAAACTCATAGAAGAACGCACGCCGGAAGTTTGGGCAATGCTGGAAGAAGTAATCCAGGGGAAATATGTTCTTTTAAACCGCGCGCCAACACTGCACCGCTTGGGTATTCAAGCCTTTAACCCTATTTTGATTGAAGGAAATGCAATTCAAGTGCATCCACTTGTATGTCAGGCTTTCAACGCCGACTTCGACGGAGACCAGATGGCCGTGTATGTTCCTCTTTTGGAAGAAGCTCAGTCCGAAGCCAAAGAATTGATGGCTGCCAATAAAAATTTACTTAAACCTCAAAACGGCGACCCGATAGTGCATCCCAGCAAGGATATAGTGCTCGGGTCTTATTGGATGACGAAGTCTGTTCTAGGCGAACTTGGAGAGGGAAAATATTTTTCGAGTCCTAACACCGCCATAACCGCTTATGAGTACGGAATTATTTCTCTCCGGGCCAAGATAAAAGTTCTGGCTACCAACACCCACAAATATAATAAATTTGACGGGGGTATTTTTGAGACTTCCGTCGGCAAGCTTCTTTTTAACAGCACACTGCCGAATGATTTTTCCTATGTGAGCGATGAGATGACTCAGAAAAGATTATCTTCGCTTGTGGACGAGCTCATAATGCATTATGGGGTGGATAAAACTCCTCCGATTTTGGATAAAATAAAAAGTTTCGGTTTCAAATATTCCACCTTTTCCGGTACGACTTGGGGATTGGACAATATAAAAGTTCCGGTTGAAAAAGCGAAAATTGTGGAAGAAGGAAGAAAGTTGGAAGAAAAAACAGTTTCAGAATGGAACGAGGGTCTTCTTTCGGAAGAAGAAAGATATCAAAAAATTATTGAAATTTGGACATACGCCAAAAAAGAACTGGAAAAAGTTCTTCCTAAAACGCTTGATAAAAATGGTTCCACCTACGACTTGTTTACCTCGGGAGCGAGGGGGACAATGACATCTTTGGTTCAAATGATTGGTATGAAAGGTCTTATCCAAAACAACCAAGGCAAAACACAGGAGTTTCCTATTATTCCTTCTTACCATGAAGGACTTTCTCCGATTGAATATTTCGTTACCACTCACGGCGCCAGAAAAGGCGCTTCGGACACCGCCTTAAATACCGCTAAAGCCGGATACCTGACCCGTAGACTGGTTGATGTGGCTCAGGATGTGGTTATTACCGAGGAAGATTGCGGTACAAAAGAAGGGAAAATGGTCAGAAAGGAAAATATTTCCGGAATTGAAATCCCGCTCTCAAAAAATATACGAGGACGCGTGTTGGCTGCTGACCTGAAAGATAAAAACGGAAAGGTGGTTTATAAAAGAGGATTTTTAGTTACCAAAGAAGAAGCTTACAACATTGAAGGGATGAATTTTGAGGAAGTATTTGTCCGCTCTCCGCTTACATGCCGTACCACTCACGGTCTTTGCCAAATGTGCTATGGATTGGATTTGGGACGAAATCACCTTGTCGATTTGGGTGAAGCGGTAGGCATCATTGCGGCTCAGGCCATAGGAGAACCGGGCACCCAGCTTACGCTTCGAACGTTCCATGCTGGAGGTGTTGCTGGAACAGACATAACCACAGGTTTACCTCGTATTGAAGAAATTTTCGAGAGAAGAATTCCCAAAAATCCGGCGGTAGTTTCGGAGACCGATGGGGAAGTTTTTGAAATAAAAGACAAAGATGGCAAAGAAAAAATGATTAAGGTTCTTTCCGATACCAAAGTTGACGGCAAGCCTAACGAAATAGAATATGCCGTTTTATTGCGCAGGACACCGATAGTAAAAGTGGGGCAAAAAGTTAAGAAGGGCGAACTTTTGACTGATGGCTCCGCGGACATTGCCGAAATATTCAAATTTGGAACCAAAGAAATGGTTGAAGAATATATAATAAGGGAAATAAATAAAGTTTATGAGTTGCAAAGCGCTTCAATTTCCAGAAAACACACCGAAATAATTATCCGCCAGATGTTTTCACGAAGAAAAATAAAAGATGCCGGTGAAACCAATTTCTCCGTCGGTGATATAGTTGAAAATACAGCGTTTATTGAAGAAAACAACAGAGTAGCTAAGTTAGAACAAAAAGAAGCCAAAGCGGAAACGATTGTGCTCGGTATCACCGAAGTCTCTCTACGCACCAAAAGCTGGCTTTCTGCGGCGTCCTTCCAGAATACCAACCGTGTTCTGATAGAAAACGCAATCAAGGGTGGGATTGACTCACTCCGAGGATTGAAGGAAAATGTTATCATCGGACGATTAATTCCGGCCGGGACTGGATTTAAAAGCAGGGTAATTTCTCCCGAAGAGGAGTAAAAAATATGAACTCTCCCGTAGAACAAATTAAGGAGAGGCTTTCAATCGAAGAAGTAGTCTCTTCATATATAAAGCTGGAAAGAGCCGGAGCAAATTTGAAAGCCAAATGTCCTTTTCACAACGAAAAGACAGCTTCATTTTTTGTCTCTCCGGACCGGGGAAGTTATTACTGCTTTGGCTGTTCCGCCAAAGGAGACATATTCACTTTTGTGGAGGAATTTGAAGGACTTGATTTTAAAGGCGCGTTGAAAGTCTTGGCAGGACGTGCCGGGGTAACATTCTCCGCGTTCAATAAAGAAAAAGAAGGGGAGAAAGAGAAAATATACAGAGCGATGGAAGAGTCCGCTAAATTTTTTGAAAAAAATTTGATGGAAAGTAAAGAAGCGCTGGAGTATTTGAAAAATAGGGGCTTGGAAGATAAAACGATAAAGGATTTTAGAATTGGATTCGTAAAAGATGATTGGCGGCTTCTTCATTCCTATCTCCAAAATAAAGGATTTACCGATACGGAGATGGAAAAAGCCGGTCTTATAAAAAAAACGGAAAAAGGTTTCTACGACAGATTTCGCGGCAGGATTATGTTTCCAATCTCCGATTCGAGCGGGCGGATTATCGCTTTTTCCGGCAGGATTTTGGTGCCTGCCCGCCCTCCCGGTTGGTCGGGAGCAGGCGGGGATGACGGAAAAAGTGCGAAGTATATGAATAGTCCCGATACTCCTATTTTTAACAAATCCGCCGTTCTTTATGGGTTAGACAAGGCAAAAGAATCAATCAGGAAAAATAATTTTTCCATCTTGGTTGAAGGGCAAATGGATTTGGTTTTATCTCATCAAGCGGGTTTTAAAAATACTGTGGCCACGTCAGGAACTGCGCTTTCGGATTCCACAGTTTCAAAAGAAAATGTTGTTTCAAATTTGGGATTGTTGCGTCGTCTTTCAGGCAATATTGTTCTTGCTTTTGATGCCGATAAAGCGGGGTTCAATGCGGTGGCACGAGCTGGTAAAATCGCCCTTTCTCTCGGAATGGATGTGAAAGTTATTTCAATGCCGGAAGGTGTTGACCCGGCAGATTTGATTTCCAAAAGCGGAGTAGATGCATGGCGTCTAGTCATACGCAGTTCGAAACATATAATAGAATTCTTGTTGGACAAAATTTTAAATACTTACAAAGAAGACCCTCGCAAAGCCGGGAGAGAGATAAAGGAGAAAGTATTGCCGTACGTTCAGTCGCTTGAAAGTTCTATTGAAAAGTCTCATTTTATTACGCTCATCGGCAATAAATCCGGTATAACTGAAAATGCCCTAATAGAGGATTTGAAAAAAGTTGAATCTGAATTAAAATCTGAAACGGAAGAAACGAAAAATGCCATAGAAAATATTGAGAAAAAAATCAGAAAAGATTCCATTGAACGAAGACTCCTGGGTATAGCCTTTTGGCAAGAGGGTTTGAAAGACAAGTTAATAGAACCGGAATTGATTTTTAAAAAATTAGCCTCGCCCGTAGGGCTATGGCCGAGGGATAAAGTGAAAGGAATTTATGAAGACATAAAGGAAGATTTAATTTATGAAGCCGAAGAATTTTATTCAAACAGCGAGAATTTACAAAAAGATGTGGATGAAATGCTGCTTAATATTGAAGAAGAGTATTTAAATGAGGAATTAAAAAAAAAAATGATAGAT
>Ga0265338_10009240_pt1 | contig 11798 bp, 9 predicted proteins | sample 42126metaG_FD_193579 | JGI IMG/M metagenome (GOLD analysis project Ga0265338, IMG submission 193579) | Rhizosphere microbial communities from Carex aquatilis grown in University of Washington, Seatle, WA, United States - 4-21-26 metaG | ecosystem: Host-associated > Plants > Roots > Rhizosphere >... | reverse complement strand
GTTACGTTGAAAACGTGATGGTCTGCGGAACCGCCGAAGGAACCCGCGTGAACAGTGGCGGCCGCCATGGCAGTCACCACATCATTACCGTAGACGCCCAACTTCCCCAGGGCAACATCGTGCGCGTGCAGATTGCGATCAACGACTCTCTGGATGGAGCTGTGAGCGCGACACGCGGTGAGCAGGTCTTCGCTTACGGGCAGGGCTATATCAGCGGCGGCGGATGGGCAGCCGGCATCCACGACGTCCACTGCTCAACGCACCGAACCGCCGATAACGGCTGGGTCGTAGTAAACGGCACAAAAACGCCGGCATCCTGCCGCTAAAACAATCCTGTAACGCAATGCCATTGACGCGCACTATAACTGTGCGTAGACTTCGTGCAACTCGATACTGTGTCGGGTTGCCCTTCAATCTGCATTCGCATTCCCCCTTTTGGAGGTTCCCCCATGCTTCCCCGCCTGCAGTACACAATTCTCTCGCTCGGCCTACTCCTGCCCGCAACGCTCCATGCCAGCGATTACACCTATCAGCAAACCACCCAAATCACCGGTGGTTCGCTCCTCAAAATGATGAAGACCGTCGGCGTCTTCAGCTCACAGGCCCGCCATATCGGCGACCCCGTCGTCTCCACAATCTACCTCAAAGACAATCGCCTCGCCAACGTCTCAGCCGATAGCATCGAGATCATTGATTTGGACAAGGAAACCGTCACGCATGTTGACGTAGCCAAAAAGACCTACACCGTCACGACCTTCGCACAAATGAAGCAGGCCATGGAAAACGCACGCGCGCAGATGCAGCAGCAGGCCGCCAAGCAGCAACCGCAACCCGCCGCCAATCCTGACGCGCAAAACGTCAAAATGAGCTTCGACGTCAAGGTTCGCAACACCGGCGCACAAAAGGAAGTCAGCGGCCTTTCGAGCAGCGAAGCGATTATGACGCTCATGATGAACGCAACCGATACGAAGTCACAGCAGTCCGGAAGCATGGCAATCACTAACGACATGTGGATGGTGCCTTCAGTCCCCGGCTATGACCAGGTGCGCGATTTTTACAAACGTTTTGCCGTCAAGATGTCCGACGCCTCCATCGGCCTCGGCTTCGACTTCAGCAAGATGCTCTCTCAGAATCCCGGCGCGGGCCAGGCACTCAACGACATGGCCGGCGAGATGCAAAAACTCAAAGGTGTTCCCATCATGCAAGTCATGCGCATGGGAACCACTGTCAACGGGCAGCCTCTGCCCGCCGCTTCAGAGGCGCCACTGCCTGCTGACGCAAGCCCTGCAGCTCCGAGCTCCGGTCAGATTGCAAAGTCCGCAATGGGTTCCATGCTCCCCCACTTCGGCGGCTTCGGGAAAAAGAAAAGCGATTCTTCCGACCATAGTGCCGATCAGGACGGGAACTCGTCCGCTCAGGCGCAACCCACCAGCGCCATCCTGATGGAGACTCAAATCACCACATCCAATTTTTCGTCAGCGCCAGTCGATCCCTCGCACTTCGAAGTCCCCGCCGGCTACAAACAGGTGCAGCCACCGACCGGCGTTGCGCCAAACTGAACCAAGATTCCGGGATCAGCCAGCCGTTTTCAGCACGCATCGATTAAGGCGAGCCGTTCGTTATCAATGTGTTTTGTAGCCATTCCAGGCGGAAATGACCTATTGCAAATGCAGTATTCCGCAGCCTCATTCGCCGTAAGGAACCCAGATGTTCTTCACCTGCGTGGCGTGCTGCAAGAACCAGCGTCCTTCCGCCTGCTGGCTGAACCAGTCGTACTCGTGACCGTCGTTGGTCCATACCTGCTTCATATTGCCGATTGAAGCAGCGCGTACCGCGTCGGCTTCCTGGTTGCTGCGGAAACACCAGATCGACTCAATGCCGTCGTGTTCGGCAAGCGTCTTGGCCAGCTCCGCGGGGCGCCCGGCAACAAGGTTCACTACGCCGCTCGGCACATCGCTCGTCTCGAGAATCTGGTAGAGATCGCCGATGATGAGCGGATAGCTTTCTGAAGGCACTGCAACAACAGCATTGCCGACACAAATGGCCGGAAGAATAAGCGAGAGCAGCCCGAGCAGCGGAGCCTGCGTCGGAGCCAGAATACCGATGACGCCAACCGGCTCCGGCATGGCAATCGTAATGTTGCGGCCGGGAGGATGGTGCACGATGCCTTCGTACTTGTCGGCCCAGGCACCGTAACTGAAAATGCGCTGAACTGAAAGATCCACCTCGGCTGCCGCCTGATCTTCGCCGACCACGCGCGCCAGTCGAGCAACAATTTCGTCGCGGCGCTGAATCATGTTTTCGGCGATGTAGTAGATCACCTGCGCTCGGCCATGGGCGCTGATCTTTGCCCAGCTCGACGCGCCGCGTGCTGCCTCCACCGCGTTGCGAATGTCTTTGCGATTGCCGAGCGGCGCTTCGCCAATCAGCTCGCCATTGCTGCCGTAAATCGGGTAAGAGTAGCCGGAGTCAGGTCGCGCCTGCTTGCCGCCAATGTACATCTTAACCGTGCGATCAATCGGCGAACCTTCTGGCAGAAAGAATTCTTCTTCGTCGTGAACTGGATTCGCCGCCGGAGATTCTGCTGTTGGGGAGAGGGTGTGCAGCCATTTTGGCGTCAGATATTCGAGTATGCCTTCGCGTCCACCTTCGCGGCCATAACCGGACTCGCGATATCCGCCGAAACCGCAGGCTGCGTCAAACTGATTGGTGCAGTTTACCCACACCACGCCAGCCTTTATGCGCGAAGCAAGATCGAGCGCAACATTGATGTTCTCGCTCCACACGCTGGCGGCCAGGCCATAAACAGTATTGTTGGCAAGCTCGGCTGCTTCAGCCGGCGTGCGAAACGTCATGCCGACCAGTACTGGCCCGAAGATTTCTTCCTGCACAACGGTCGCCGCAGGATGCACATCGGTAAGCAGCGTTGGTGGGTAGTAGCTGCCCTTCTCCGGCATTGGATGGCTCGGCTGCCAGCAGCGCGCGCCTTCGGCTACGCCCGCATCCACCATCTTGCGAATGGTTTCAAGCTGCACCGGCGAGACAATAGCGCCGATGTCGATGGACTTGTCGAGCGGCGGTCCAACGCGCAGCGTTTCCATGCGGGCGCGCAGGCGCGTGTAAAGCGTTTCCGCCACCCGCTCCTGCACCAGCAACCGCGAGCCGGCGCAGCAAACTTGTCCCTGGTTAAACCAGATTGCATCCACCAAACCTTCGACGGCGGAATCGATATCGGCATCGTCGAAGACAACGAAGGGCGATTTGCCGCCAAGTTCCAGTGAGAGCTTCTTGGTCGAATTCGCAGTGGCCTTGCGAATGACGCGGCCCACCTCGGTGGATCCGGTGAACGCGACTTTATCCACGCCGGGATGCTCGACGAGAGCCTGACCGGTTTTCGCATCGCAGGTAAGCACGTTGAGCACGCCAAGGGGCAAGCCAGCTTCCATGGCAAGCTCAGCAAACGCGAGAGCGGTGAGTGGCGTGTACTTTGCAGGCTTGATAACCACGGTGTTGCCCGCCGCAAGTGCCGGAGCTACCTTCCACGCAAACATCATCAGTGGAAAGTTCCAAGGGATAATCTGGCCGACGACGCCGCATGCCTGGTAGTTGGGAAATTCGGATTCAAGAAGCTGCGCCCAGCCGGCGTGATGATAAAAGTGGCGCGCGACCAGAGGAATATCAATGTCACGGCTCTCGCGGATCGGTTTGCCGTTATCCATGGTTTCTAGTACGGCAAGACGGCGGGCGTGCTTCTGCACCAGCCGCGCCAGCGCGTAGAGATAGCGCGCGCGTTCATGTCCGCTCAGGGCCTGCCAAACGGGCAGGGCTTTGCGCGCAGCGGCAACGGCAGCATTCATATCGTCGATGTTGCCCTTAGCAACTTCAGCGATGGTCTCACCCGTGGAGGGATCGCTGGTGGTCATGTATTCGCCGCTCGCAGGCGCAACCCACCCGCCGCCAATGAACTCATTGAAGCGGCGATGATGACGATCGAGCCATTGCAACGCTTCTTTAGGATCTTCCGGCGCGACTCCGTATTCCATGCTGTAGAACTTTTCCACGATGCTCATTGCGCTTCCTTCTGAACTTCAAAACACCGGAGACAAACTCCGATGGTCTTTACGCGATCGGATGACGATAGGTGGCCGAGTAGCGGCCGGTTAAATAATGCTCAAGCTGGCGCTCGATATCGCCGAGCATGCCGCTGGCGCCAAAGCGAAACAATGAAGGCTCTAGCCATGGGCGGCCGAGTTCTTCTTTCATCAGCGAAAGCCAGTCAAGCGATTGCTTTGCCGTGCGAATGCCGCCGGCAGGTTTGAAGCCCACGGCCATGCCGGTGCGCTCGGCGTAATCGCGAAGACAGCGCACCATCACCAGCGACACGGGCAGTGTGGCGTTCACAGATTCTTTGCCGGTGGAGGTTTTGATGAAGTCAGCGCCGGCCATCATGGCCACCCAGCTTGCACGAGCCACATTGCGCAGCGTCATTAGATCGCCAGTGCCGAGAATGGTTTTCAAATGCGCGTGCGGTCCACAGGCTTCTTTGAATGCCGCGATCTCGTCGTAGAGCGCCTGCCAATCGCCATTGAAAACATGCGCGCGTGTAATCACGATGTCGATCTCGGATGCTCCAGCTTCAACGGAGCGATGAATCTCGTCTACGCGCTCGGCAAGCGGAGAAAGCCCATGCGGAAAACCGGCGGAAACAGCGGCAACGGGAATGCCGGAGCCTTCAAGCGCTTTGACCGCGGTTTCAACAAAGGCGTGATAAACGCAGACAGCGCCAACGTGCAGATGCAGATCCTGAATGCCGAGGCCCTCGACAATGTGGCGCTGCAGCGGGTTGCGCGCTTTGGCGCACAGGCGTCGCACGCGATCGGGTGTGTCGTCGCCGCTGAGTGTCGTCAGGTCCATGCAGGCGATGGCGCGCAACAGCCACGCAGCCTGGTTGTCCTTCTTAACCGTGCGGCGCGTAACGTGAGTTGCGGCGCGGCGCTCGACAGCGCTGGTGTTGACCCGGACCTGGTCAACCCAATCGATATTGAGCGGGATGCGCCGATTCGCTTCGAGGGTACGACCGTTGAGCACGACGGGGATGGATTCAACACCGTGCGCGGATTCTGCTGGTTGGAGTGCCATATTTCTGTCTCCACGAGAACACAAGATTGCAAAGTAGAAAAGATACCGGCTCCCGGAGCCTTTATTAAGTGCCGCTGACAAGGGAGCGGATACGCCAAGAGTCAGATAGAGAAGAATAAATCCATGCGACCTGCAAAGCAACCGCACTAGAGAAGGACGCGATTGGATCAATTGACAGATCTCCGTGGCCAATTCGCGACTGCACGGCTCCCATCGCTGAAATTAAAAATCGTGAGCCGAAAATTGGTGTCTATACTTAGCATTCAAAACACTTTCCCCTGAAGGAGGACGAGAATGACTTTGGTTTTGAGAATTGCCTCGGCCGTGGCTGCTGCGGCTTGGTGCCTTGTGCCCGCCGTCATCTACGCCTCAGACGACGCAGCCACAAAGACTGCATCCGTAGAGAAGGCTGCCGAATTGACCGCCGCCGAACCTGACGCAACGACACAGGGCGAAGTGAATGCCGGCGGTAAGCACATTATCTACACCGCCATTGCCGGCACCATCACCGTGGGAGCAACCGACTCTCAGGACGCGCAGCTCGAGCCGGACGGAAAGCCATTGCCGGGCACACAGCTGGCAGTCTCCGCGCCAAAGGATCCCGCCGATGCCCCGCCGGTTGCGCGCATGTTCTACGTTGCGTATTCAAGAAGGACGCCAAAGCCGAGTCAAGGCCAGTCACGTTTTTCTATAACGGCGGACCAGGCAGTTCGACCATGTGGTTGCACTTGGGCTCGCTAGGGCCAAAATATGTTGAGACTAACGGAGACACGCATCTCCCGGGGGCTCCCTACAAGTTGGTTGAAAATACCGACAGCCTGCTCGACGTCAGTGACCTGGTCTTCATTGACATGCCCGGCACAGGATTTGGCCGCCTGATTGGCAAGGATGCAGGGAAAGCGTTCTGGGGCGTGGACCAGGATGCAGAGGCTTTTGCCCGTTTCATCGCTCGCTTTCTCTCAAAATATGATCGTTGGAACTCACCCAAGTTTCTGTTTGGCGAGAGCTATGGAACTACCCGCTCTGCTGTTCTGGCAAATGATCTTGAGAACAAGAAGAACATCGACTTGAACGGCGTTATGCTTCTCGGCCAGATCTTCAATTTTCCTGTTGGCATCGGCGTCGGCGGAGCCCGGCCGGGAATGGACCTTCCTTATGCGCTCGCGCTGCCCACTTTTGCGGCCACGGCCTGGTACCACAAGAAACTGTCTCCTCTGCCACCCGCGCTCGCCCCGTTTCTGAATGAAGTTGAAGAATTCGCAATGGGCGAGTACACGCATGCACTGGCCCAGGGAACTGCGCTAAGCTCATCTGACAAACAGTCGGTCGCCGAGAAGATTCACCGTTACACTGGTTTGCCAGTCGCGTATGTTCTAAAAGCCAACTTGCGCATCAATGGTGGCCAGTTCGAGAAAGCCTTTGCCGACGATGACAACATGACCACGGGCCGATATGACACTCGGTATCTCGGACCCACCCTTGATCCACTGAGCGAAGGCGCAGAATACGATCCGCAAAGTGCCGCCATTTCTTCCGCCTACTTCTCTCTTATCAACAGTTATCTTCACAACGATCTTAAATATGGTGCGGCCTCCACCTATTTGCCCCGTGCATTGTTCGATGGCGCGCGTTGGGATTTGTCGAGGAGCGGGCAAAGCGGAGGATTGGCAGCCGCAATCGGTCTGGATGTCAGCGAGGATCTGGCGAACGCCATGAAGACCAATCCCAACCTGAAGATCATGTTGAATGACGGTTACTATGATCTCGCCACGCCATTCTTTGCGGCGATGTACGAAGAACGGCACTTGTCAATCCCTGATTCTTTGACGAAAAACATCGAATACGACTGGTACGAGGCTGGGCACATGGCGTACGTGAACGATGAGTGCCGCAAGCAACTTCACGACCGCGTCGCTGCTTTCATTACAAAAGCAGACGCAGCGGGCAAATAAGAACTCGGGCTTCAAATGGCCCGTACATCGTATTGCAATTTTGCCGATGGCAGACACAAAGCTTAGGAAAGACCGACGTTAAGCAGTTGGAGAGTGTTCTATTGGCTTGGCGTAAAGCAGGGCTGGAATGCCCTTGGCGTAGAAATTCTCTTCCCTGCCCTGCTGGCTGTAACCGTGCGCCTCATAGAGGCGAATGGCAGGCGCGTTGCTCTCGGCTACGTGCAGCCAGATGACGTGTGCTCCTGCGGAGCTGGCCGATTCTTCTACGCGACGCAGCAACTCGCGACCAACTCCGCGACTGCGATGCGCGGGCAGTACTTCCAGCGTTTGGATGTAGGCGAGGGGCTGCTCCGGCGGTTGCGCCCAGTAGAGGATGGCGAAGCCCGCCATTTGCTCCTGCTCCTCTGCGATCCAGGTTGCGGAGTCAGGATCGGCGATGAGCCGCCGCATTGTCTGCCGCGAAAAACGAAACGGGGGCTCGAAACACGCAAGCTCGATATTGTAGAGCTGCGTGAAATCGTCGTCGCGATAAAGGCGGTAGTCCATAAGGCAGCAAGTCAGCAGGTCAGCATGGGCTGTGCTTCGATTGTTACTTCTGCAATTCTATTGGGCCGGATGCCGTTCAAGAATTTCCTGCAAAAGCAAAAAGCCATCCTCCGTGGGAGGATGGCTTTTTTATGGAAGCATGGGTTTGGTTAGACCTTAGCTTCGAGGCCGGTGATCACATCAAAGAAGCGCTTGTCGAGGCGACGATTGGTCGCGATAGCTTCCTTAATGGTGATGTCGGTGATGTCAAGGCCGTGCAGAACTGCAATGCGGCCCCACTTCTGTTCGTGCACCATGTCGATGGCATGGAGGCCATAGCGCTGTCCGAGCAGGCGATCAAACGCTGTAGGCACGCCGCCGCGCTGGGTATGTCCCAGGTTCACTGAGCGGGTTTCAAAGCCGGTCTTCTTTTCGATCAACTCCGCCAGTGCTTCGCCAATACCTGAAAGGCGGGCGTGGCCGAAGGAATCTACCTGTGCCGAGCCGACTACCTGGCCAACTTCAGGCAGGTGGCAGCCTTCCGCGACGACCACAACGCCATAGTGCTTGCCGTGATCGTAGTTGTACTTGAGCAGCGCGCAGACGTGGTCGATGTCGATTTCCAGTTCGGGAACCAGGACTACGTGAGCGCCTCCGGCAATACCTGCCGCGTAGGCGATCCAGCCGGCGTCGCGGCCCATTACTTCAATAACAACCACGCGGTTATGCGAGTCGGCGGTGGTGTGAATGCGATCGACAGCCTCAGTGGCAATGGCCACCGCGGTATCAAAGCCAAAGGTCTGATCGGTGCCGCTGATGTCGTTGTCAATGGTCTTGGGCACGCCAACAGCTGGCAGGCCGTGCTCGCTCAAATAGAGCGTGACCGACTGTGTATCGTCGCCGCCAAGTGCGATGAGCGCATCGATCTTATTTAGCTTCAGAACTTCCTGAACCTTCTCGATGCCGCCGGGGATCTTCTTCACGTTGGTCCGCGAAGAGTGAAGGATGGTGCCGCCCTTCAGCTGGATACCATCAATGGCCTCAAGGGTGAGAGGAATGAAGCGATTCTCAAGAACGCCCTTCCAGCCATCGAGGAAGCCGATGAACTCGTCACCGTAATGGTTGATGCCCTTTTTCACCGCGGCATAGATAACCGCATTCAATCCGGGGCAGTCGCCGCCACCGGTCAACAAAGCAACTCGCATCGCACAATCTCCTGAAATCGCGCGGCCACCGGCCGAGCAGTGAACCTACTTGAAGATGGGCGTACAAATCGGGACAACGGCCGGACTCAACGCCTTAGACAGTGTACCCCGGCGCTGTAAAGGGAAATCGTGACCGCGCTCACGGAAGTCCAGGGGATAGGGATTAGGGAACCGGAATCAGGGAATTGGAGTGTGCGTGTATGCATACCTCAAGGCTGGAAATTCGGGTACAGGGGTTTGGGTGATTGAGCCCAGAATCCGTCTCTTTATCGACTTGCAGGCTGGTTCCCTCGCCCCCCTTGTAAACTGGTGAACATATGCCCGGAGTTGGAGCACTTTTACTGCTGGCATTTGTCAGCCTGGTGGTTATTGTCCTGCTGGTTCTATTGCAGCTGACCCGGCTGGGGTTCCTGGTGCGGAGCACAATACCGGACCGGCCACGGCAGCGCATGTTTCTTGCCTCGGTTTCGTTTCTTCTCACCTTTGTAGGCGTGCGGCTCCTCGTCCACCGGATTGCCGCCCACGAAAGCATGTTCCAGTGGGTCGTAGTGCGCGGGATGCATATTCACCACCTGGTGTGGGGCATCCTGATTCTCTTGCTGGTGGGTTATGGATGGCTGGCTGACCTGGGCCGCTCCCATACGCCGATCTCAATCTTTTTTGGCCGGCTGATGGCCGTCAGTTACGGAGCGGGCGCGGCGCTTACGCTCGACGAGTTCGCGTTGTGGCTAAACCTGAGCCCGGATGCGTACTGGTCGCGGCAGGGGCGACTGAGCATCGACGCCGTGATTCTGTTTGGTGCCTTGCTGGGCGTTGGTGCTTTGGGCAGCCCATTCTTCAGAGGCTTGAAGATACTGGCGATAAAAGGACTTCTGTTCGGAAAAGATCTGACGCGGTGGGGTTCGCCTATTCGCCTCGTGCGGTTGCTTCGTCCTCGTAAAGCTCGGCAATTACCGCCGCGTACTTCTGTGTAAGCACCCGGCGTTTAAGCTTCATTGACGGGGTCAGCTCGCCGCTCTCCTGAGTCCACTCATCGGCCACCACGCGGAAACGCTTAAGCGTTTCAAAGTTGGCAAGGGTGCCGTTGACTTCGCGGACAATTTCTCCGTAGAGCGCAACAACCCGGCTGTGCGCCACCAGATCGGCACGCGAGCCGGCCTCGACACCGTGCTGCCTGGCCCAATCCTCAAGAGCTACGAAATTCGGCGAGATGAGCGCGGAGATGAACTTATGTTTGTCGCCGACCAGTGCCACCTGGGCAACCAGAATGCTGTTTTTCAGCTTGTTCTCAATTGGCTGGGGCGCCACCATTTTGCCGCCCGAGGTTTTCAGCAGTTCCTTTTTGCGATCGGTGATGTAGAGAAAGCCGTCGGCGTCAAAATGGCCAATGTCGCCGGTTCTGAACCAGCCTTCGGCATCAAAGCATTCCGCGTTCGCATCCGGCTTGTTCCAGTAGCCGAGAAAAACGGACGGTCCACGTACCAGCAGCTCGCCGTCATCAGCAAATTTGAGTTCAACATTGCCAATCGGCATGCCGGCAGCGCCCATGCGGTGGTGCCTCGGCGTGTTGAGAGAGATCACCGGCGAAGTTTCGGTAAGCCCGTACCCTTCCCAGAGCGCGATACCTACTGAAGCGAACCAGCGAGCCGTGTCGATGCCGAGTGGAGCGCCGCCGGAGACAAAGACTTTAACGCGGCCACCAAAGGCCTCTCTCACCTTGGAGTAGACGAGCTTGTTAGCCAGGCCCCATCGTTTTGACGACGGCTTGCGGCCGTCGTAGACCGTGTCAATAAAGTTGGAGCCCAGTCGAATGGCCCATGCCAGCAGCCGCTTCTTAATTGGCGAGAGCGCGGCGCGGCTTTCAACAGCCTGGCGAATCTTTTCAAAAACGCGCGGCACGCCGACGATGACGGTCGGCTTGATCTCCTTCATTGCCTGCGGCAGCTTGTCGAATTGTGAACAGTAGACGACCTGCGCGCCGGAGTTGTACATCACGTAGTCAAGCGCGCGCGCAGTCACGTGCGAGAGCGGCAGGAACGAAATGCACGCATCAGTGGAATTGAATGAGAATTCCTGCGGAGCGTAATTCTGGTTGGCGGCAATGTTGCCATGGGTCAGAGCAACACCTTTGGGCTCCCCCGTTGTGCCGGATGTGTAGATGAGCGTGGCCAGATCCTTTGGTTCGACGGACCGCACCAGCGCGTCAAAGACTGGATCCCGCTCAGAGCCGCGAATATCGTAGTCGTCGATCAAGGAACCAAATGAGATGGCGCCCTCGGGTGCAGGCGCATCCATGATCACGATGCGTTCGAGCGAAGTGCGTGCGCGGACCGAGTTGAGCTTGTCATATTGCTGACGGGTAGACACGACGGCAATGCGGCAGCCGGCATCGGCAATAAGCTCGGCGATCTGCTCACCGGTGAGGGTGGGGTAGATGGGCACGTCTGCGGCGCCGATAGCGAGCGCGGCAAAATCGGTAACCACCCACTCCCAGCGGTTCTCTGCGATGAGCGCGATGCGGTCTCCCTTTTGCGCGCCCCAGTTCAAAAACGCCTGAGCCAACGCACGAACGCGCTGGTAGATCTGGTCAGAAGAAATAGGCTGCCATTGGCCAAACTCGTCCTGCCAGAGTACGGCACGAGGATTGGCTGCGGAAGCGACGCGGCAAAAAAGATCGTTGATGGTAGAGATGGGCGGATTCATCGTGGCCTATTCGAAAACGTCGTTGCTGAATTGTCTTTGCTGAAGAATTAGCTTATTTGAGCTTCAGCGGGGGTCACACGAGAGTGTATCAGCGCGGGTGGTCGGCAGGCTTTCGACGACGACTCCGGCGAGAACTTGAGAGGAATTGTCGAAGCCGCCGGGCGTCCCAGATGCCGCTTCTGGCACCTTGGATAGCAATACGATTTGCTCCTGCACACACGCGACAACCTTCCAACTTCGTGCTAAAGAATACGCGTCGTCGCAGCCCGCTTTT
>Ga0265338_10009239_pt1 | contig 11799 bp, 8 predicted proteins | sample 42126metaG_FD_193579 | JGI IMG/M metagenome (GOLD analysis project Ga0265338, IMG submission 193579) | Rhizosphere microbial communities from Carex aquatilis grown in University of Washington, Seatle, WA, United States - 4-21-26 metaG | ecosystem: Host-associated > Plants > Roots > Rhizosphere >... | reverse complement strand
GGCGGTGGCGCTTGATCGGCTGGAAGAAACATTTGGCCGGTGGGGAACCGCGCTCTATCGCAAAGCGCGCGGAATTGATTCGTATGAGTTTTTCATTGATGCCGAGCCAAAATCAATTTCTCACAACCAGACATTTGGGGAAGACACGAACGACCGCGAGCGGCTGGAGTCCACGCTCAGTTATCTCTGCCAAAAGGCTTCAAAGCGGCTGCGCGACGCCGCATTGCACGCCCGCACCGTCACGCTCACTCTGCGGTACGCGGATTTCACTACGATCACACGGAGCCAGACGCTGCCCGAGCCTTCCGATCTGGATGCTGTTTTCTTGAATGCTCTTAGCGAATTGTTACGGCGCTCGTGGAATGGGAAGGCGATGATGCGCCTGATTGGCGCGGCGCTCACGCAGTTTTCGGGAAGCCCCGGCCAGCAGCTAGAACTGCTCGATCCAGGGCGGCGCGAAAAGCTCGAACGCCTGGCCAAGGCAACAGACAAGTTGCGCGACCGGTTCGGATTCTCCAAGGTGCAACTCGGCGGATCGCTTTCTCCCCGCGACAATCGCGACTGAAGTCGCCCTTGAACCGCCTTCCTGCCGTATAATTCCGCTTCCCATGTCTTCCTCTCCCAATCCTGGTCGCAAGCAATCGCCTCATGGAGCCCGCCGCCTCGCCGTCTTTTGGGCACGTGTGACCGAGGGCCTTGAGCTCGAGCAACTTTGGGGACAGTTCAAATCCGAAGCCAAGGCTAGCTACGGGCTCTACTCAAAAGACGTGGATTGGGAACAGATTCAAAAGGAACGAAGCAAGGTCAGGCGGATCTTCCTTTCCGTTTGGGCGATGTTCCAGGCGATGCTGATGAAGCTCTCACCGGCGCGCCGTGTCCTTTTATTGCTCGCCATCGTTCTGCTGGCTTTTCATCCCGATTTCAAGTGGGGCTCGAGAGGAGAATTCGGCCTTTCGCTGGGTGGCTTCGGTGTTCTTATCTTGTTTGTATTGCTGGCCGTGGAACTGGCTGACCGCGTGACGATGAAACGCGATCTGGAAATCGCAAGAGAAATTCAGCAGTGGCTTGTGCCGGATCACCCGCCGCGGGTAGGCGGCTTTGACATCTCATTCGCTACGCGGCCGCAAAACACAGTGGCTGGTGATTATTACGATGCTTTTCTCCGCCCGCTTGCTCCACACGATACTGCAGTGCAGCCATTACTCGTTGCGGTGGCGGACGTGGCGGGGAAAAGTGTTCCCGCAGCGCTGTTGATGGCCACGTTTCAAGCGAGCCTGCGCGCGCTGACGGCCACGCCCGCGACGCTGGGCGAAATCGTAGTTGGGCTAGATCGCTATTGCCGCGCACACAGTCTTGAAGGCCGCCGCTTCACCACAGCGTTCCTCGCGGAAGTAAATCCCGAGACGCGCGAGATGACCTACGTGAATGCAGGGCACAACGATCCCATCCTGCGCCGCGCATCGGGCAAGATTGAACGGCTTGGAACCGGCGGGCCGCCCTTCGGCCTGCCACTTTTCACGGATAGCGAGGTGCCGTATCCTTCCGCGCGCGTGCAACTTCAACCTGGCGACCTGCTGTTCATTTTTACGGACGGCGTGATTGAAGCCGTGAACGATGCCGGCGAGGAATATGGCGAGGCGCGATTGCTTCCGTGTATTCAAGCGTCGCCTCCCGAGAGCGCTGACGAAATGTTGAAGCGGGTGATGACGGAGGTGAACTCGTTCGTCGGCTACGCCCGGCAACATGATGATATTACGTGCCTTGTCCTCCGAGCTGGCGTCTAACACGCAGGCTCGGCCTGATGTGCGCATTTTGACCCCTTGCTCGAATGTTCCACGTGGAACCTTTTAACCCCCGCGCTTTTCCCGCATAATCCCGGTATGAGCCCTCGCTCCTTCGCCGAGCACGTTTGCCGCACGTTGCGGCAGGCAGGCCATCAAGCCTACTTCGTTGGCGGGTGTGTGCGCGATATTCTGCTCAAGCGCGAGCCTGCCGATTACGATATTTCGACGGATGCGACGCCTGATCGAGTGCAGGAGCTTTTTCCGCACAGCCTGGCGGTAGGCGCACAGTTTGGCGTGATTGTAGTTTTGGAAGAGCCGAGCGCAGAAAATCCCGCTGCGACCAGCTCAGCGCAAGTAGAGGTTGCGACGTTTCGTTCAGACGTAGGGTATTCAGACGGGCGCCACCCGGATCAAGTGGTTTATTCGAAGACGCCGCAAGAGGACGTGCTCCGGCGCGATTTCACCATCAATGCGTTGTTACTGAATCCTGAAACGAACGACATTCTCGATTTCGTCGGCGGGCAAGACGATTTGCGCGCGGGAATTATTCGCGCAATCGGCAAGCCTGAGGAACGCTTCCGCGAAGACAAGTTGCGAATGATTCGTGCCGTGCGTTTTGCGGCACGATTCCGCTATGCCATTCACGCGGCAACCTTCAGCGCGATCGTAAAACTCGCTCCGGAAATTTGTCAGGTTTCGGCGGAGCGCGTCCGGGATGAACTGACGAAACTGCTCACGGAAGGCGCAGCGCGCCGCGGTTTCGAACTTCTCGACGAAACGCGTCTTCTTCCCGAAGTGTTGCCCGAAATTGCTCGCATGAAGGGAGTCGAACAGCCACCCCAATTCCATCCCGAAGGCGACGTGTGGATTCACACGTTACTAATGCTTGATGGCTTGGCAGCCGGATGCTCCCCCACACTGGCCTGGGGAGTGCTCCTGCACGATGTGGGAAAGCCTCCAACTTTTACGCCTCCATCCGGCCCGAATGGGCGCATTCGATTTGATCAGCACGTGGAAGTGGGAACGAAGATGGCCGAGGAAATCTGCCGTCGGCTGCGATTTTCAAACGAAGATACGGAGCAGATCGCCGCGCTCGTGGCGAATCATTTGCGGTTCAAGGACACGCCTCAAATGAAGGCTTCCACGCTGAAGCGGTTCGTCTGTCTCGATCGGTTCGACGAGCATCTCGAGCTGCACCGGCTGGATTGCTCATCCAGCCATCGAAACCTGGAGAATTACGAGTTTGTTCGTCGTTTCCTGGCCGAGACCCCTCCGGAAGAGGTACAGCCCCCGCGGCTCCTTACAGGCGATGATCTGAAGGCTCTTGGCTTCAAGCCGGGGCCAAGGTTTAAGGAGATTCTGGACGCCGTCGAGGAGGCACAGCTAAATGGCAAGGTCTTGACGCGTGAGGCGGGCCTCCAATTCGTCAAAAACACCTACTCGTAGCCTTCTATAAGGCAATAAAGCCTTATAGCACATACTGATACATAAAATTCATGACATGGCTAACGTCTAGGGCACCATTCGTTGAATCTCGTTGTGTAAATATATGAGTGTGATATACTAAGGTCTCTTTATAGCTACGCACGAATAGTCTTAAATCCTTCTTATTGTTTCTCGCATCTAAGTCCTCATACAGCCGATAGGCAGGCTGTAGGACTCATTTGCTTTTGTTGTCCAAGGGGGACAAAGTGAGCAGACAGGTGAACATGAAGCCACAAGATCTTCCCGTTCTTCCCGTCCGAGATACGGTGCTCTTTCCTGGCGCAATCATGCCTTTGCCAGTAGGCCGGGAAAGTTCTTTGGCGCTGCTGGATTCTCTCGAAGGACCGGAAAAGATTCTGGCGGTAGTCGCGCAACTCGATCCTCGCGTGGAAGTTCCCGGAGGAACAGATCTTCACAATGTGGGAACGCTCGCGAAAGTCCACAAGATGGTGCGCACACCGAATGGGACCGTCGTAGCGTTTCTGGAAGGCCTCGGCAGGCTGCGCGTCGCGGAAGTGATTGGACTGAAGCCGTTTCTGCGGGCGCGCGTGGAAGAGCAGCCCGATTTGGAAGATCAGCCCGGAGCGGAATTGACCGCGCTGGAGCGCAACGTGAAGGAATTGTTCCGCGAAGTCGTTGTGCGTTCACCGCAGCTCTCCGACGATTTGCAAACCGAAGTGATGAACATTGATTCGCCCGCCCGCCTGACGGATTTCGTGGCTTCGACGCTGCCTTCGCTTAATACAATGGTCAGGCAAGAGCTGCTCGAAACTTTCAGCGTGAAGAAAAGACTCGAAAACCTGATTAACGAACTCTCAAAAGAAAAAGAAGTGCTCGAACTTCGCAACAAGATTCACGACCAGGTGCAGGAGCAGGTCAACCAAAGCCAGCGCGAATTCCTGCTGCGCGAACAAATGAAGGCGATCCAGAAGGAACTTGGCGAATCGGAAGACGGCGCCACCGAAGTGGAAGAGCTGCGCAAGAAGGTGGAAGAGTCCGGCATGTCCGCCGAAGCGAAGAAAGAATGCGACCGCGAGTTGAAGCGGCTCATGAAAATGACCCCGGCTTCGGCCGAGTACATGGTCGCTCGCACGTATCTGGAATGGATGACTTCGCTGCCGTGGAACAAGGTTTCCGGCACCGAGGAAATCAATATCGCAAACGCGCAAGTGATTCTGGACGAGGATCACTACGACCTGAAGAAGGTGAAGGACCGCATCCTGGATTTCCTGGCTGTGAAGAAATTGCAACCGGGGATGAAGGGGCCGATCCTTTGCTTCGTTGGCCCTCCAGGCGTGGGCAAGACCTCGCTCGGAAAATCCATCGCGCGAGCTTTGGGACGCAAGTTCCATCGCCTGTCGCTCGGCGGCATGCATGACGAAGCGGAAATTCGCGGGCACCGACGGACCTACATCGGGGCTTTGCCGGGACAAATCATTCAGGGGCTTCGCCGCGCGGAGACGATGGATCCTGTGCTCATGCTGGACGAAGTGGACAAGCTCGGCCGCGATTTCCGGGGCGATCCGTCGTCCGCGTTGATGGAAGTGCTGGATCCGGAGCAGAACGGAACGTTTCGAGATCACTATCTCGACGTGCCGTTCGATCTCTCCAAAGTCCTATTCATCGCGACGGCGAACTGGCTCGATCCCATTCCAGAACCGCTGCGCGACCGCATGGAGATCATCGAACTTCCCGGCTACACCGAGGAGGAAAAGGTTCACATCGCGAAGCGGTTCCTGATCGCGCGCCAGGCGAAGGAGCACGGCATCACGCTCGGCGAGCAAATTGAATTCACCGACGAAGCACTGCACGACCTGATTCGTCATTACACTCGAGAAGCTGGAGTCCGGAATCTCGAGCGCGAGATCGGCACACTGGTTCGCAAGCAGGCTCGTCGCATCGCCGAAGGCAAGACGGAGAAACACACTGTTACTCCCGAAGTGATTCGCGAAGTGCTGGGCATCCAGAAGGTGCACCTCGAAAAGGAAGTCGAGGAGCGTGTCCAGAAGCCTGGCGTATCCATTGGCTTGGTGTGGACTCCGGTAGGGGGAGACATAATCTTCATCGAAGCCAGCAAAATGCGCGGCGGGAAGTCGTTCACCATGACGGGGCATCTCGGCGAAGTGATGCAGGAATCCATGCGAGCGGCGCTCACGTGGGTTCGCGCAAATGCTGACCGCTACGGCGTTGATCCGGACTTCTTCCGCAAGCAGGACCTGCACATTCATGTGCCGTCCGGCGCCGTGCCAAAGGATGGTCCTTCGGCGGGTGTCGCGATGGTCACGGCGCTCGTCAGCCTGCTGACCGGGCGTCCCATCAGGCCACGCGTGGCGATGACAGGGGAGATTTCGCTTTCTGGAATCGTCCTCCCCGTGGGTGGAATTAAGGAAAAGGTGCTCGGAGCAAAGCGTGCGGGCATTCGAGAAGTCATCCTGCCTTCGGAGAACGAGCCGAACGTGCAGGAGGACTTGCCACCCGAAATGCTCGAAGGAATGAAGGTGCACTTTGTACGCTCGGCCGAACAGGCGCTCGAAATTGCACTGGGCAAATTCGAGAAGCCGGTCCGTCCTATTTCGGGCGCACCGCGTGGCGAGGATCAGCCCTTGGCGGGGCCCGTGCATTAAGAAGCGCAAATCAGAAGTGAGCAGAATAGGAACGCTGAAAAGGCCCGGAAGGAAACTTTCGGGCCTTTTCTTTTGGGTGCACGCATGACCTTTATTGTTGCGGCGCGCGGCGGATTCGCGTACAGCTAGAAAATTCCCGATGCCTTACCGGCCACGAGAACTTGTCATCCGAGCGCGCGAAGCCGCTGGCGTGCTCCTCGCAACGCTGGACCACAATGAGATGGTTCAGCGCTTTCTGGATATGTACGCCGCGGAGTTTCGACGGCCGGGCCGCGCCGACCAACCGGGTCACTACCGCGAGCAAATGGAAACAATTCGCCGCGAATCGATTCTGGTGATGGCATTGCGCATCGAAGGGGCGCTTCCAACGCGCCTGAAAGTGCGCGTGCCGGTGCGGGCCGCGAAGAGCAGCAAGAAAAGGAAGAAGGGAAAGAAGAAGTCGCGCGCGAAGAAAACAATCAAGCCCGCATGGGACCTCGCCATTCCTTTGCTTGACCTCTTTCGGGAAGAGTTTTTCGTCGCACTCGGCCAGGCCCTACAATGGACCGATCAGGATGCCCGTGAATTCTGGCGTGATCTCGATGTCTATCAAACGTTGTCTGGAGGAGAGCGTCGGCAGCCCCCGAAACGGAGAATGCAAGGCAGCGCATCCGGCCCATTTGTGGATCGCGTGGCGCTGTTGCTGGATCCTTCCCTGATGGAGCAGGCGCGCCGCGCGGCGGGGAAATTCCAGATTGAACTGCACGCGGCGGCCGACCGCGTTCTTCGCAAGGTATTCTCCAGCCGCCGCGCGAATTAATACCGCTGAAGCACTCCGCCGTTACGCCTGCGATTCATGGACGATGTTGATCGGAGCCTCCGCCGCGATGAACGCCGTGTTCATTGCTGTTCCCCTCTCTCCAACGGCCTTCATGAAAAAATCGCGCAGTTTGGGCTGATCGACTCCCTGTCACAAAGTTATCAGCACAAGTTTTCTCCAGGGCGAGCGTGGGCTGGGAAGATGCCGTAAGAATTGGGGGAGACTTTACAGTTGCGTGTTCGGCAAGTCAATCGCAGACGGTGTGCCGCTATGGGTCAGTTTTTGCTAACCTCGCATTCGTGGACGACTTCTTCTACATCCTCGTCATCCTGCAAATCGCGCTGGGGCTCTATTCCTTGTGGGAGGGATACGAGTGGCTGCGCATGGTCAGGAGGCGGCTCGGTTCGCATGCTGGTTTTTACGCGCCGGTTGCCGCGGTGATTTGTCCCTGTAAAGGGACCGAAATCGGATTGGAAGACAACCTCACAGCACTCACAAAATTCGAATACTCGAATTACGAAATCTATTTTTCCCTGGCCACTAGTCTTGATCCGGCCCTGAAAGTCATCGAGCGCGTGAAGGCGGCAAGTGTGCGGCCCGTGCATATCGTCATTGCTGGACCGCCCGAGGATTGCGGCGAAAAGGTGTACAACCTGCGCCGGGCCGTGGAAGCGCTGACGGAGCAATTCGAAGTGATCGTATTCACCGATTCGGATGTGCGCCTCTCGAAAGGCTGGCTCACGAAACTTATCGCGCCGCTGCAGGATGGCCGCATTGGCGCCACGACCACCTACCGATGGTTCATTCCCAGTCGAGGCGCGGATGGCGGATTTGCAAGCGCACTCGCATCGGCTTGGAATGCATCGGTTGCCACAATGCTGGGGCGCCCGCGCGAGAATTTCTGCTGGGGTGGCGGCACAGCGATTCGGCGGAAGACATTTGACGACGTGAATGTGTTGGAAGCCTGGAAGGGTGCGCTAAGCGATGATTTCGCGATGACGGGTGCACTTGAGCGGGCGGGGAAAACAATCGTTTTCTGTGCCGAGTGTCTTGCCGTTACATTGCATCCCTGGACCTTTGCAAATCTACTGGAGTTCACGAACCGGCAAATCCTGATTACGCGTGTCTATTCGCCGCGCCGCTGGGCTCTAGGCGCCGCAGCGCACCTAGGATACTCGCTCACGTTGATTTTCGCCGCGATCGCAATTCTGATCACGATGGTTGGAGGCGATCCCTGGGGCCAGCTCTTTCTGATGGCGCTCGTGATCCCGCTCCTTGCGGTGATGAAAGGAGCCATCCGGACAATCGCGGTGAACGAGCTGCTACCGGATTGGAAAGCCAAGCTGCAGGAATGGAGCTGGGTGTGGGCTGTGCTTGCACCCGCGGTGCCATTTCTCTATTCGTGGAATTTTATTGTGTCGCTCTTGAGCAAGAAGCTCATTTGGCGCGGAATCCGTTACGAGCTCGTCTCACCAAACTTCACGCAAATCCTCAAGAGGTAGTTGTAAGGCCAGCGCGGTTAGTCAAATGCGGCGCCGGATGTTAGGAAAGTCCTGCCAGACTTTTACTCCGCAAAAGTGCGAGCCTTCCGTGCAGATCGGTGTGGAAATTCCTGCGCGCAGATAGCACGGCGGACCGATGTAGCGACCAAGGTCTGGGAACACAGTGCGTACCTGCTCCACTTCTTCGATTGACGCCTGATAAATTTCCTCCTGCGCGTTGAAACAAGTTCTCATCGTCCACTTGTGCAGCAGGTGCAGCAGCGAACCCGACTCCAGCAGGCGAATCGATTTGGCATTCGGAAGCAGATAGAGCGCGAACTCTGGTGCCACGCCGCGATCGACCAACTCGTTTTTCGCCGCCCACGCTTCTTCCATCGCATGCTGATAAATTTCCAGCGCGCGCGGGTTCTCGCGGATGAGCATTGGCGTAATGGCATCGGGCGAGCGTGTGTCCGCCAAAGTGAGCAATGGCCGCGAACCAGGCACCATTCGGTGGCGCTGGTCCTGGCTGTCGGCGGTGTGGCTGATCTTTTTGGCGAACGTGAAATTTGCATGCTGGAGTGCGCGCATCAACGGCGCGTGCACGCCAATATTCAGGATTTCGCGGCGGTAGGGATTTCGCGCCGGATTCAAAAGCCGGTCAAGCGCTTCCGCATCCGGGCACTCCGCAACAGTGAGCCCGATGACGGCACGATACGCGTCCGTCATGATTGCGAGCGCGCGCGGCGAATAATCGACTAGTCGCGACGTCAAGCCACCCAGCCGCGCATCAAATTCTGCCGCGAAGCCTTCGCCTTCACGCGGCGCCTGCTGCCATTCCGGAGGATCCTCCATCGGCTCGTTGTCGAAGCGGTCGAAGAATTGCGGGTCCACTTCGCGGACGCGCGCCACCATTTCGCCGACTACAAGTCGCGTTTCCGTAGGCGTATCGCTCGCCGCCTGCATGCGCCACAACCGGTGCAGCACGATACCTGAAATCGTGTGCACCATCGTGGTGAACGCGCCCACGGGAAGAACATACCGCGCCACTTCAATCGCGCGTTTCTCCGACTGGCGTTCCACTTTTTGCGTGCGCTTCGGGTGAGACATTTCGCTGACGTGCCAGATATCGCTCAGAATTTCCCGCGCCGTCGGTTCTAGAATTTTGGTCAGCTCGCGATAATGCTCCCAGGCTCGCGCAATCGCTTTCTCGTAAATGACGCGCTCAGAGCGGCCAAAAAAAAGGCTTTCGTCGGGAACATAGGCCTGCGCGCGGTCGAGGCGCACATAACGCTGACTCTGCTGCTCGGAATTGTAGAAAGGATGCGCATGAAGGAACGACCACACGAATTGGCGGCTGACGTTTTCAAGGCCGAATTCAAAATGCGCGTGTTGGAAGACGGTGTGGTGCCCGCTGTAGAAAGTGGCCGAGCCAATGGTCAATCTTTGCTTGTCCGTGACTTCTTCGGGACCGATGAGCCGCGGGGCATAACAAGTGCGCGCCGCCGCGATCGCCGAATCGAAGGGATGCGCGAAATAGTTCCGCAGCGTGACGCGCGGCAACGCCGTTTCAATATTGGATCCGAGTGGCGCATCAGGTATGGGAGACAATTGCGTGGCCATTTTCTGTGGCGCATTGTACACCGTCTCGCAGTCGGGCGAGACAGCGCCCTTAGATTTTTGCTGAGGCGCGGCAAAGCCGCTCCTCTGGCAGCCAAAAATCCTGGGAAAGTAATACAGGAATCGCTGCGACGTTACTTCTTCAGAGATGCCGCTTTATCGGCGTATTTCTTCTGGAAGCGTTCGACGCGGCCCGCCGTATCGATCAGCTTCTGCTTGCCGGTAAAGAAGGGATGGCAGTTGGCGCAAATTTCCACGCGGATCATCTGGCCCTTGATCGTCGAACGCGTGTCAAACACGTGTCCGCAGGCGCAATGCACTTTTACCGCATGGTAATCAGGGTGAATTCCTTCCTTCATTGAAAGCTCCTGTCTGCCGGCCGGTCTGCGCGAAAGCCAATGTTGACGTGCACAGTCGCGTCGCTAGGCTAGCGGGGAAACATAAATCATACCTGAAATTCGAGGTTGTGCCAATTGGATGATTCGGCGTTCTACGTGGATTCAGGAGACGAATGAGCAGCCCACGCGCGTTCGGCCACCTTCGGCCAGCATCACATAGGCTTTGCGCAGCACCACTCGGACTGGAGGAAGAATCGGGACGTGAAGCACGGCGTTAAATTGATCTGAAATCTCATCGGGCTTATCGACTGTAAGCGCGACTCCGCCGTAACTCAAGTCAACCACTTTCGCATTTCTTTGTCCCGTATCTGCGAGAACCGCATAGGCTTTCGTGCCCGCCAAAGAAACCCGCTCCCATTTACGTTGCTCTGCATATGCCGCAGGATGTGGCATGGCGCTCGGCGTAGCAGCAGACGTTGCAGGCGTGGGAACGATTCTGGGTTGCGCGATGGGTGTGGGCACTTCTCGAGGCTTTGCCGCAGGCTGCTCGTTCACAGGTGGCGCTTCCAGCGGAATGACGCGGGAATTCGCGCGACCAGCCAGCTTGAGTTCATAAAGCCGTTCGTCAGCCAGGCCCATCAACACGCTCTTTTCGTCCCCATCCTGTGGATGAACGGCGACACCGAAATCAACAGTTACGCCCACGTCAAGGTTCAGTGGGCGAATCTCAGCTTCGTATTGGGCGCGGACGCGTCGGCACAACGTGATGGCTTGCTCAGGGTCAGTCTGCGGCAACAACAGGGCGAATTCATCGCCGCCAATGCGAAAAGCAAAATCGGAAGTTCGCATCGTCTTGCGAAGGGTGGTTGCCGCCAGTTGCAGCACCTGGTCTCCTTGCAAGTGGCCGCGGCGATCATTCACTTCTTTCAGTTTGTGAAGATCCAGGATGACGATCGCGAGGTGCTGGCCGTACCGTTTTGCGCGGTTCAATTCTTTTTCGAAATATTCGTCGAAGAGCCGCCGATTGTAGAGCCCCGTTAACGCGTCCGTCGCAGCATTGATTTGCAGCTTTTTGAAATCCTCGTACTCCATCATGATCGGAACGCGGAGGAGGTTTGCGGAAGCGAGCACGTCCAGCATTGCTGTCTTCAACGAAACTCGCCGGTGCAAGCTTTCGGAAAGTTCGCGGCGATGCTGCAGAATTCGATTCCAATACTCATTGCTTTGCGCGTCGGTAAGGTCCGTCTGCGCAATTGTGCGGAAGTACTGCCGCAGGAATTGTCCGCGAACCGATTCGTCGAGCCCTTCCAGGGTCTCCACGAGGAGATCCAAGAAAGAGTCTTCGGCCGAGGGCTGCGGCTGAGAAACTTCGCCGGGCTGAGGCATCTATGGGTTCCGAATAAGGTCTTGTTACCCTGAAATCAGGGTTCCCTGCGGGGCACTCTACCCCATGCAAGGGACAGTCCAATCGGGGATATGAGTTCTGCCGAATGAGAGTTCGTAAGTCGCTGTCAGGTATAAATTTACATTATATGGGGCGAACGTCAATCGAGGATTTGGAGGCTCGAGCTAAACTTTGATGAAAACCGATTCCACTTTGTGCTCACTTCCATCTCGGAGCGGAGTCGACGGGAAAACTTTCAGCCAATCGGCTTCAGGAATTCAACA
>Ga0265338_10009238_pt1 | contig 11799 bp, 6 predicted proteins | sample 42126metaG_FD_193579 | JGI IMG/M metagenome (GOLD analysis project Ga0265338, IMG submission 193579) | Rhizosphere microbial communities from Carex aquatilis grown in University of Washington, Seatle, WA, United States - 4-21-26 metaG | ecosystem: Host-associated > Plants > Roots > Rhizosphere >... | reverse complement strand
CGGGCGGCGCCACGCACGAGATTTACCGCCTGGCCGCGGTCGACGGCAGCGAGACCCTGCCCTACAGCCTGAAGGTGCTGCTGGAGAACCTGCTCCGCAACGAGGACGGCGCCAACATCACCGCCGAGCACATCAGTGCCCTGGCGAACTGGGACCCGCAGGCCGAGCCGGACACCGAGATCCAGTTCACCCCGGCCCGGGTGATCCTGCAGGACCTGACCGGCGTGCCCGCCGTGGTCGACCTGGCCGCGATGCGCGAGGCGATGCGCGCCCTGGGCGGCGACCCGACCAAGATCAACCCGCTCATCCCGGCCGAGCTGGTCATCGACCACTCGGTGGTGGCCGACTTCTTCGGCGTGCCCGAGGCATTCAGCAAGAACGTGGCGCTTGAGTTCCAGCGCAACCGCGAGCGCTTCCAGTTCCTGCGCTGGGGCCAGAACGCGTTCGACGGCTTCCGGGTCGTGCCGCCCGGCACCGGCATCGTGCACCAGGTCAACATCGAGCACCTCGCGCGCGTGGTCATGCAGCACCAGGGGCAGGCCTACCCGGACACCTGCGTCGGCACCGACAGCCACACCACCATGGAGAACGGCCTCGGCATCCTCGGCTGGGGCGTCGGCGGCATCGAGGCGGAGGCGGCCATGCTCGGCCAGCCCATCTCGATGCTCATCCCGAAGGTGGTCGGCTTCCGCCTCACCGGCCAGCTCCCGCCCGCGACCACCGCCACCGACCTGGTGCTCACCATCACCGAGATGCTCCGCAAGCACGGAGTGGTCGGCAAGTTCGTCGAGTTCCACGGGGACGGCGTCGGCCATGTCCCGGTGGCCAACCGCGCCACCATCGGCAACATGTCGCCGGAGTTCGGCTCCACCTGCGCGATCTTCCCGATCGACGACGCCACCATCGAGTACCTGCGGCTCACCGGCCGCCCGGAGACCCAGCTCGACCTGGTGGAGAAGTACGCCCGGGCGCAGGGCCTGTGGCACGACCCGGCCCGGGCGCTGCGCTTCTCCGAGGAGCTCTCCCTCGACCTGTCCACCGTGGTGCCGTCCATCGCCGGCCCCAAGCGCCCGCAGGACCGGATCGAGCTGGCCAACGCCAAGCCCGCCTTCCGCGACGCGCTGCCCGCCTACACCGGGGCCGACAACGGCTCGTTCCCGGCGTCCGACCCGTCCGAGAACGACGACACCCGCCCCACCCACCAGGTGCGGGTCACCCTCGAGGACGGCACCGAGACCACCCTCGACCACGGGCACGTCGTCATCGCCGCCATCACCTCCTGCACCAACACCTCGAACCCGTACGTGATGATCGGCGCCGCCCTGCTGGCCAAGAAGGCGGTCGAGAAGGGCCTGGCCCGCAAGCCGTGGGTGAAGACCACCCTCGCCCCCGGCTCCAAGGTGGTGATGGACTACTACGAGCGGGCTGGCCTGATCCCGTACCTGGACAAGCTCGGCTTCAACCTGGTCGGCTACGGCTGCACCACCTGCATCGGCAACTCCGGCCCGCTGCCGGCCGAGATCAGCGCCGCTGTCAACGACAACGACCTCACCGTGGTCAGCGTGCTGTCAGGCAACCGCAACTTCGAGGGCCGGATCAACCCCGACGTCAAGATGAACTACCTGGCGTCACCGCCCCTGGTGGTCGCCTACGCGCTGGCCGGCACCATGGACATCGACCTCGACCGTGACCCCCTGGGCACCGACGGCGAGGGCAGGCCGGTGCTGCTGGCCGACATCTGGCCGTCACCGGACGAGGTGCAGCGCGTGGTCGCCAGCTCCCTCGGCGCCGACCAGTTCACCGCCGACTACGCCGACGTCTTCCAGGGCGACGACAACTGGCGCGGCCTCAGCGTGCCCGACGGCGACACGTTCGACTGGGCGGGCGACTCCACCTACGTGCGCCGCCCGCCGTACTTCGACGGGATGCCCGCCGAGCCGACGCCGGTCCAGGACATCGCGGGCGCCAGGGTGCTGGCCAAGCTGGGCGACTCGGTGACCACCGACCACATCTCCCCGGCGGGCGCGATCAAGGCCACCGCCCCGGCGGGCCTTTACCTGACCGAGCACGGCATCGACCGGCAGGACTTCAACTCCTACGGCAGCCGCCGCGGCAACCACGAGGTGATGATCCGCGGCACGTTCGCCAACATCCGGTTGCGCAACCAGCTGGCGCCCGGCACCGAGGGCGGCGTCACCGTCAAGGACGGCAAGGAGATGTCGATCTACGACGCCAGCCGGGAGTACCTCGCCGAGGGCACCCCGCTGATCGTCCTCGGCGGCAAGGAGTACGGCTCAGGCTCCTCCCGCGACTGGGCCGCCAAGGGTACCGTGCTGCTCGGCGTCCGCGCCGTGCTGGTCGAGTCGTTCGAGCGCATCCACCGCTCCAACCTCATCGGCATGGGCGTGCTCCCGCTCCAGTTCAAGCCGGGCGAGAGCGCTGAGTCCCTCGGCCTCACCGGCAAGGAGACTTATCGCATCGAGGGCATCGCCGCGATCAATGAAGGGGGAGTTCCGAACGAGGTCGTGGTGACTGCCGACGACAAGCGCTTCACCGCGACCGTGCGCATCGACACTCCCGGCGAAGCCGACTACTACCGCCACGGCGGCATCATGCAGTACGTCCTGCGCCAACTGCGGGGTTAACCCGGTCGCGATAGTGGTGACAACGAGCCGCCGATGACCGGCTTGTTGTCACCACCATGCGGCAGGACCGCGGCTGAGCCCCGGTAAGCGGGCGTTCCGCCGCCCCGGGCCGATAGGCTCAAGGCATGGCTCACGACCACGCACTTAACGGCGCCGACGGCGATGCCGCGTTTGACGACATCGATATCAAGGACGCGCTCGGGCTGCCCGACGCGCTGCCGCCGATCCGGCTGCTGCCGCTGCCCGAGCTGGCCGCGCTGGCGCGGACCGCGCCGATCGTCAGGCAGCTGGCCGCGCTGGCCGACTGGGTCGGCAAGGACGGCCGCGAAGTCGACGACGACGGCCTGCTGAGCCCGGAAGCCGCGGCCGACGCGGCCGCGTCGGTCGGCCTGGACGGCGACGACCTGGCCCTGCTGTGGGAGTACGCGTTCGCCGCCGAGTGGCTGGACATCGACGTCGAGGACGACGACCGCGACCCGGACCAGGCTGACCGGGCGATGCGCGGCGAGACCGCGGGCGACTGGGCAGCCGGCACCGACGAGGGGGTGTTCGCCGCCTGGACCTACACGTTCGCGGCCGTGCTGAGCGAGACGCTGCTGCTGTACGGCCCCGAGCCCGAGGTCGAGGGGGACGACGAGGACGACGAGCCCGAGTTCGACTTCCTCGGGCAGGGGATGGCCCTGGCGGTGCTGCTGTTCCTGGCCCGCCGGGAAGGCCTCACCCTGGATGAGTTCGCCGAGGTGCTGTGGGAGAACGCGGCCGGCGGGCACGACGAGGACGACCTTGACGCGCACGAGGAGATCGCCGAGGCTCGCGCGGAGTGGGAGGCCGAGTACGGCGACGCCGCCGGGCTGCTGCTCGAAAAGCTCAAGGACGTGCTCGGGGTCACCGAAGACAGCGCCGTCGTCGACGGCGAGGTGATGATCCAGCTCACCCCGCTCGGCCTGGCCGCGCTGCACGACCAGCTGGTCGAGGCGGGGGTGCAGATCCCGCTGCTGCCGCCGACCGCGGCCGAGCTGTCCGCGGCGGAGCTGCTGGCGATGGCGGGCGGCGTCACCGATGCCGCCTTCGAGGCGGAGGCCAGTGCCTGGATCGCCGCCCGCGGGGCCGGGCCCGCCGCCCGTGAGCTGCTTGAGCTGGCGGCCGAGTCCGAGCCGGGCGAGCGGATGCTGGCGGTCGCCGCGGTCACCGGGATCGGCGCGCCGGCCGAGCCCGCCTGGCGGATGAGCCTGGCGGTGCCGCCGGTCCGCGCCTACGCGAAGGTCGCCCTGGCTCAGCTGGCCGGCCTCAGCCCCGACGGCGACGACCCGGCCGAGCTGCCGGCCGAGCTGGAGATGACGCCGGAAGACCTCGCCTGGGTCGCCACCGACCTGCTCAGCCTGGCCATCGACGAGGAGTTCCCCGACCCCGACTACCTCGCGGTCAGCTTCCGCGAGGCGGTCCCGGTCGGCCGCGAGCAGGCGCTGTTCGAGGGAATGGCCCGCGGCGGCCACCCGGACACCCTGCTGGTGCTCAGCCACCTGGGCGAGCACCACCCGGACAAGCAAGTCGCCAAGGCGGCGCGGTCGGCCGCCCACAGGGTCGGCTCGCGCGGGTGAGCACGCCTTCCGGCATGGCCGCGATCGAGCACGTGGTGGTGCTCATGCTGGAGAACCGCTCCTTCGACCACATGCTCGGCTACCTGTACTCCGGCAGCGGCAACGTGTCGCCGTCCGGCCAGCCGTTCGAGGGGCTGTCCGGCACCGAGTCCAACCCCGACGCCAGCGGCAAGCCGGTCAGCGTCTACCCGATCACCCCGTCCACCGCCAACGCCTACTTCATGCCCGGGGCCGACCCCGGCGAGGGCTTCAAGGCGACCAACGACCAGCTCTGGGGCTCCGATACCGCCCCCGCGGCGGGCACCGCGGCCACCATGCAGGGCTTCGTCAAGGACTTCAGCGACACGATCGGCTGGGAAACCACCGAGAAGTGGAGCATCGTCCCCGGCACCACCGCCGAATGGATCATGGGCTGCTTCACCCCGGAGGCGCTGCCGGTGCTGTCCGCGCTCGCCCGCGGCTACGCGGTGTGCGACCGCTGGTTCTCCTCCGTGCCGACCGAGACGCTGCCCAACCGGGCGTTCGCCCTGGCGGGCACCAGCCAGGGGCACATGGACGACCACACCAAGACGTACACCTGCCCGTCCATCTTCGGCGCGCTGACCAAGGCCGGCGTCAGCTGGCGGGTGTTCGGCTACAACGCTCAGCCGCTGACCAAGGCTGACTTCCCCGACATCAGCCAGGCCGACGCGTCGCACTTCGGGCTGTTCACCGACTTCACCGCGGCGGCCGCGGCGGGCACCCTGCCCGCGTTCACCTTCCTCGAGCCGAGCTGGTCATCCACCGGCAACAGCCAGCACCCGAACTACGACGTGGCGCTGGGCGAGCAGCTGATCCACGACGCCTACCAGGCGCTGCGGTCCGGCCCGGGCTGGCCCCAGACGCTGCTCGTGCTCACCTACGACGAGCACGGCGGCTGCTACGACCACGTGCCGCCGCCGTGGGGCGCGACCCCGCCCGACAACGCGGCGGGCGAATTCGGCTTCGGCTTCGACCGGTTCGGCGTCCGGGTGCCGACGCTGCTGATCTCCCCGCTGATCGCTCCCGGCACCGTCTACCGGGTGCCGGACGGAGCCACCCCGCTCGACCACACGTCCATACTCAAGACCGTCGAGCAGCGCTGGAACCTGCCCGCGCTGACCTTCCGCGACGCGGCCGCCCCCGGCTTCGGCGAGGTCCTGACGCTCACCGCCCCGCGCACCGACGACGTGCTCGCTGGTGTCACCGTGCCGGTCTCCGGCAGCGCCGGCCCGTCGGCCGGCCAGGTCTCGCACCTGGAGGCGATCCGCGACGAGCTGTACGCGCGCTACGCGACCGACGGCCGCCCGGCCGCCCCGGCCACCCCGGCCACCCCGGCCGCCGCCACGCCCGCGCTGACCGCGGCCGGCGCCATCATCCAGGACCCGGACCAGCGCCCCGGGTCGTAGCCGGCTCTCGCGGCCAGGCCCGGGGCGGCGAGCACTTCCGCCACTGGCAGCAAGGCCTGACGCCGGCATCCGCCCGCTCGCTCGCCCGGGCATGGTAAACCCGGCAGGTGAGGGGGTGAGGTGATGGCCGTTGCTCCGGGCGGCGCCCGGCCCCGGCTGCCGCGACCGGGATGGCGCGGGCTGCCGGTGCTGCGGGGCATGCTGCCGGTGCCGCGCTCCCGGATCGCGCCGGATGTGCTGGCCGGGGCGACCCTGGCGGCACTGGGCGTGCCCGAGGTGCTCGGCTACGCCAAAATCGCCGGGATGCCGCTGGTCACCGGCCTCTACACGATGCTGCTGCCGATGGCGGTGTTCGCCGTCCTCGGCTCTTCGCGCCATCTCGTCGTCGCCGCCGACTCGGCCACGGCCGCCATCCTGGCGGCTGCCCTGGCCGGAATGGCGGTGCCGGGATCAGCCAGCTACGTGCGCCTGGCCGGGCTGGCCGCCTTGCTGGCGGGGGTCATGCTGGTGCTGGCGCGGGTCGTCAGGCTCAGCTTCCTGGCCAATTTCCTGTCCCGTACGGTGCTTATCGGTTTCCTGACCGGCGTCGGCTTCCAGGTCGCGGCGGGGCAGCTGCCGGACATGCTCGGTGTCACCGTGCCCGGCTCACGCACCTTGCCGAGGCTGGTGGACACCGTGCGGGCGGTCCCGCACGCCCACGGCGCGGATGTGCTGATCGCGGCCGGGGTGATCGCCCTGGTGCTGGCCGTCCGGGTGTTCGCCCCGCGCGTGCCGGGGCCGCTGGTCGCCGTTGCCCTGGCGATCGCCGCGAGCCGGCTGCTGGACCTGGCCGCGCACGGGGCCGCCGTCGTCGGCACCGTGCCCCGCGGGCTGCCCGCGTTCGCGCTGCCCGCGCTCGGCCGCCACGACGCCGCCGCGCTGCTGGGGGCGTCCGGTTCGATGTTCGTGGTCATCCTGGCGCAGAGTGCGGCGACCGCGCGCGCCTACGCGGCTAAGTACTCCGAGCCGCTCAGCGAGGCCGATGACCTGACCGCGCTCGGCGCGGCCAACGTCGCCGCCGCCTTCACCGGGACCTTCGTGGTCAACGGCAGCCCCACCAAGGCGCAGATGGTTGACAGCGCGGGCGGGCGGAGCCAGCTCGCCCAGCTCGCTGCCGCCTTCGTCGTGCTGATCACCGTCCTGCTGCTGACCGGGCTGATCGGCGACCTGCCGAGCGCGGCGCTGGCCGCGGTGGTCTTCCTGATCGCGGTTCAGCTGGTCGACGTGACCGGGATGCGGCGCATCCGCGCGGTACGGCCCGGTGAGTTCGCGGTCGCCCTGCTCACCGCGGTGGCGGTGGTCGCGCTCGGCGTCGAGCAGGGCATCATAGTGGCGGTCGTCGCCTCGGTCGTCGATCACCTGCGGCACAGCTACAACCCGCTCAACAGCGTCCTGGTGAAGTCGCCCGCCGGGCACTGGCAGGCGGACCCGGTCGCGCCCGGCGCGCGTACCGAACCGGGCATCGTCGTCTACCGCTTCGGCACCAGCTTGTACTACGCCAACGCGCCCCGCCTGCTCACTGACCTGCAGGCGCTGACCGGGGAGGGCACCGGCGAACCGCCGCAGTGGCTGGTGCTCGACCTGACCGCCGTGGAGGACATCGACTACTCCGCCGCCGCGGTCCTCACCCGCGCGGTCAGTGCCGCCCGCGCCCGCCGGATCCGGTTCACGGTGGCCGGGATCCTCCCGCCGGTCCAGGATGAGCTCGACCGCTACGGCATCACCCGGATGCTGGAACCAGGGGACTGCTTTGCCACCCCCGGCGAGGCCCTTGAGGCCTTCCACTCCCGGGCCGCCGGACCCGGCGGCCCGGGGCCGGCGGCTGCTCCCGGTTCCCGCTGAGGACGCGGGCCGCGGGCGTTACCGGCTGGACCGCGCCCCGATAACCGGCCGGGCTTGTCGTCCAGGTAGGCGCGCAGCACCGCCGGGACGCCGAGCACGAACGTGTGGTGACCGTTCGTCAGGCGCAACCCGCGGGGATCCCAGCTGAACGTCCAGTGATGGGTGTCGATCAGGTGGGTGATCGTCTTGATCAGACCCTCCTCCCGCATCGAGCGGGTGATGTCGGGGATGTCGCTGTCCAGCGCTACCTCGTAGACGAGCGCCTTCTCGTCCATCCGGCCGAGTTCGTCGATCCTGGCGTCGACCGCCAGCAGGACCGGGGCCAGGTAGAGATCAGTGATGTCACGCGGCCTGTCAGCCATGGGGAGCACCTCCGTGCGTAGGGGAATCGCGCTCTCATGCTGCTGCCGGGGCGGCCACGCTGGCAGTGCCGAAGGTCCCCGGTTGGCCCGGCCCGCGCTGCCCGGCTTTAGTTCCCGGTTTCCCGGCTAGCGAAAAAACGTTAAGTTTCGACATAGGCCGACAAATTACGGCGTCGGGGTGCGCAGCCGCGCGTAGTCTCCTTCGTGCCCGCCGCCCGGCGGCCGCAGAACCCCTACCGTGCCGACCGAAACGGGCAGCAGACATGCTTGGACCGGACTCGCAGCTGCTGGTCGTGCTGCTGATCGTGGCGAGCGTCGCGCTTCTCGTGGGGGCGATCCGGTTGCGGCGGGTGCCGGTCAAGGCGCTGTGCGGCGCCCTGTCGATCGTGACGGCGATGGCGGGCGGTGTCGCGGTAGTCAACTACTACTACGGCTACTACACCACCTGGGGGCAGCTGGCGGCTGACTTCGGCGGCGGCAACGGCGACCTCGGCGTCATCTCCGCTACCGCGCCGGCCAAGCTCTCCTCCGGTCACCTGGGCTGGACCACCCTGCCCGGGAGGCTCAGCGGTATCAGCCGGCGCGGGCTCGTCTACCTCCCGCCGCGCTACAGCCAGCCGCAGTACGCGCAGGTCCGGTTCCCGGTGGTCGAACTGTTCCACGGCAGCCCGGGGACCCCGCTGTCCTGGGACACGGCGCTGCGGATCAGCCAGGTCGCCGACACACTGCTGGCCAGGCACCTGATCGGTCCCATGGTGCTGGTGATGCCGGGCATCAACGGCCCCGGCACTGACTACCAGGACTGCGTGAACGGACCCGGTGTCAACGACGAGACCTACCTGCTCAAGGACGTGCGGGCGGACGTGCTCGCCCGATACCGGGTGAGCGGCGACCCGTTCCAGTGGGGGGCGGCGGGCTACTCGTCCGGCGGGTACTGCGCCGCCAACATGGCCCTGCGGCACCGGGCCTCCTTCGGTGCGGCCGCCATCATCGATGGCTACTTCCGGGCGTCCGACGGGCCGGCCGGGACCGCCCTCGGCGGCAACCTGCCGCTCGAGGCGGCCAACAGCCCGCTGTACACGGCCGAGCGGCTCCTCCCGAACGGTGGCCCGGTCCCTGCCTTCTGGGTGGCGGCGGGGACCCACGACAAGGTCGACTACCGCCCGGCCACCGTGTTCGCGGCCGCCCTCGACCGCATACAGCAGGTCCCCTTCGTCAAGCTGAACGCGGGCGACACCGCCAATTCCTGGCAGGCCGCCCTGCCCGCCGCGCTTACCTGGCTGTGGCAGCAGCTGGCGCCGCCGGACCTGCGGGTGCTGTTCCCGGTCAGGATCTACACCGCGAACCCGATCTCCAGCATTCCGGTCCCCCCGGTCAAGGGCCGTCACCGCCCGCCCGCCAAGCCCGGCCTCCCGGCCGCCACCCCAGCCGGCAAGCAGCGGACGACCTAGCCCGCCCCCCGGGAGCGGGCGTGGTCCGTCCCCGGGTGAGCGCGGAGCACGGTGCCCCGGCGGCCGCCCGTCCCGCCCGTGATAGTAGTTCTTAACGGTAACCGGAAGGGGCGTGGTGTCGTGCAGGCGATCGTTGTCACCGAGCTGGGCGGTCCGCAGGTGCTGGCCCGAGGGGAGCGGACCGACCCGGTCCCCGGGCCGGGCGAGGTGCTGGTCGAGGTCGCGGCGGCCGGCGTCAACTTCATCGACATCTACCGCCGGTCCGGCGTCTATAAGCAGCCGGTGCCCTACGTGCCCGGCCACGAGGGCGCGGGCACGGTGATCGCGGTGGGAGAGGGCGTGGGCGAGTTCGCGCCCGGCGACCACGTCGCCTGGAACGACTGCCCCGGCAGCTACGCTGCCCAGCTCGCGGCCAGCGCCGCCAGGCTGGTCCCGGTCCCGCCCGGTATCGACCTGAAGGTCGCGGCGGCGGTCATGCTGCAGGGCCTCACCGCTCATTACCTGTGCCGCAGCACCTTCCCGGTCACCGACGGCACGGTGGCGGTGGTGCACGCGGCCGCCGGCGGCGTCGGCCTGCTGCTCACCCAGATGATCAAGGACCTGGGCGGGACGGTCGTCGCCACCACGTCCTCCGCGGCCAAGGGCGAGCTGGCCGAGCAGGCCGGGGCCGACCACGTGACCAGCTACGAGGAGTTCACCCAGGTCGTCCGGCGCGTCACCGGCGGCCGCGGCGCGGACGTGGTCTACGACGGCGTCGGCAAGGACACCTTCGACGCGGGCCTGTCGGTGCTCCGCCGGCGCGGCATGATGGTGCTGTTCGGCGGGTCAAGCGGCCAGGTCCCGCCGGTCGACCCGCAGCGGCTGAACAGCGGTGGCTCGCTGTTCCTGACCAGGCCCACCCTGGCCGACCACATCGCCGACCGGGGCGAGCTGCTGTGGCGGGCCAGCGACGTCTTCGGCTGGATCGGCAAGGGCCAGCTCAGCGTCCGCATCGGCGCTGAGTACCCGCTCGCCGACGCCGCCCGGGCCCAGGAAGACCTGGCCGCCCGCCGCACCACCGGCAAGCTCATCCTCGTCCCCTAGCCTGGACGCCCCGCCCGGCCATAAGGGGATCAGCCCGAACGGGTGCGGCTGGCTCCGGCGGGGCCCACCCGAGCCGGCGGGCCCACCCGAGCCGGCGGGCCCACCCGAGCCGGCGGCGCCCACCCGAGCCGGCGGCGCCACCCGCGGCCGGGCGGGGCCCACCCGCGGCCGGGCGGCGCCACCGCAACCCCAAGCGTCACATCGAAGCAGGACAGACCATGATCGTGGAGGATTACTACCGTGATCACGGTAGTAATCCTCCACGATCATCAAAAGACTTCGATTCCTCCTCGGCTGCAGCGGTCCCCTGGCTGCACCTGAACCCCGCTAGCACCGCGAGTCCTTCGCCAGGTGGCCCGACCGCCTTGTCGAGATAACAGCAAGAAGCGGGCGGAGCCCGCGCTCTCCGGTGTCGCCGGGGCTGCCCGCAGGGGTTCCAGCCGGGGGTACGATGAGTGCCGCTGACCTGGGCGGAATCCCGCGTTAACCGACGCGCGTGTCGGTTAACTGGGCGACCGGGCGAGACCGGCGGGGGCCTGCGCCACTAGTATCGGATGATCCGTCGGTTAAGCCGCATGAGGAGCAGCCGTGACCTTGCTTGAGCGCATTAACGGCCCGGAGGACCTCAAGGACCTCAGCCAGGAGCAGCTGAGCCTGCTGGCGGCGGAGATCCGCGATGTCCTGGTCGAGACGGTGACCAGGACCAGCGGCCACCTGGGGCCGAACCTGGGCGTGGTCGAGCTGACCATCGCGCTGCACCGGGTGTTCGACTCGCCCAAGGACAAGCTGATCTTCGACACCGGGCACCAGTCCTACGTGCACAAGCTGCTCACCGGCCGGCAGGGCGAGTTCCACACGCTGCGGCAGACCGGGGGCCTTTCCGGCTACCCGAGCCGGTCCGAGTCCGAGCACGACCTGGTGGAGAACAGCCACGCGTCCACCTCGCTGTCCTACGCCGACGGGATGGCCAAGGCCTACCGGCTGCGCGGCGAGTACGACCGCCGGGTGGTGGCGGTCATCGGCGACGGGGCGCTCACCGGCGGTATGGCCTGGGAGGCGCTGAACAACATCGCCGTCGCCCGCGACTCCCGGCTGGTCATCGTGGTCAACGACAACGGCCGGTCCTACCAGCCGACGATCGGCGGCCTGGCCAGCCACCTGAGCTCGATCCGGGTCAGCCAGCGCTACGAGCAGGTGCTCGACCTCATCAAGTCCACCGTCACCGCCGCCCCGCTGGTGGGCAGCCCGCTGTTCGGCGCGCTGCACGGGGCCAAGAAGGGCCTGAAGGACTTCCTGCAGCCCCAGGTGCTGTTCGAGGACCTCGGCATCAAGTACATCGGCCCGATCGACGG
>Ga0265338_10009236_pt1 | contig 11801 bp, 11 predicted proteins | sample 42126metaG_FD_193579 | JGI IMG/M metagenome (GOLD analysis project Ga0265338, IMG submission 193579) | Rhizosphere microbial communities from Carex aquatilis grown in University of Washington, Seatle, WA, United States - 4-21-26 metaG | ecosystem: Host-associated > Plants > Roots > Rhizosphere... | reverse complement strand
GGCCGATCCCAGGGCAATGACCGGCACGCGCGGCGACTGCACGGCAAGTGAAGTAATTTGAAACAAAGCGGCGGCGTTAACGCTGGCAGGCTCGAACAGGACGGCGTGAAAGGGATTTTTTTTGAGCGTGGAGACGGCGGCATCGAATGCGACGGCTTCGATTGTCCACCCGGTTTCGCCCAAAACGCCGGCAACGTCGCGCGCAAAACGCCAGTCACTGCCGACCAATAAGACTTTCAGCGGTTCAGATTCCATAGTGCGACCCGGCTTCGCCTTGAGGCGCAGACCACATCACTTTGATGCCCGGCACAGACGAGCATACAAAATTTCCGCGCACCTGCAAGCGGAGTTGCATCGTGCAAATTGGATTCGGCTTTTCAACGCCGCGCTTGCGGCATATCTTGTCTTCCTGAAAAAAATGCCCAGCGTTTTCATAAAAACCTACGGATGCCAGATGAACGAGCGCGACAGCGAAGCCGTCGCCGCGCAGCTCGTCGCCAAAGGCTACGAACTCGCGCCGTCGGAAAAAACGGCGGACGTGATTCTGCTCAACACTTGCAGCGTCCGCGATTTCGCGGAGCAAAAGGCGATTGGCAAAATGCAGAACCTTGCGGCTGATGTTCGCAAGAACCGGCCTGATGTCGTGCTCGGCTTCATGGGCTGCATGGCGCAAAGTCGTGGACAGGAACTGATTGATAAATTGCCCGACGTGGATTTGGTCATCGGCACGCAGAAATTTCATCGCGCGGCGGATTACCTCGAAGAAATCATTTCCGGATCGCGCAAAAAAATCGTGGACGTTGCCGGGGAAAAAAACAGCGAGGCGACCATCCGCGAACATTTGCTCAACGGCAATTCTCAAAAATCAGTCAGCGCATTCGTCAGCATCATGCAAGGCTGCAATCAGTATTGCACCTTTTGCATCGTGCCATACACGCGCGGCGAGGAACGCAGCCGCACGATTCCCGACATCGTGGGCGAATGTAGCGAACTCGTTTCGCGCGGCGTGAAGGAAATCACCTTGCTCGGCCAGATTGTTACGAGCTTCGTCAAACGCGATATTCCTGCAATTGGTAGCGCTGACCTGCCGGTCAGCCAGGACGCGCAGCAGCGCGTCCCTACCACAAAAATTTCCCCGTTCGTTCAATTGCTCGAAGCCGTTCACGAGATTGACGGACTCGAACGCATCCGCTTCACCTCGCCGCATCCGAAAGGTTACGGCGACGATTTGATTGACGCCTACGCGCGGCTGCCGAAACTTTGCGAGAGCGCGCACTTGCCCGTCCAGAGCGGCAGCGACCGTGTCTTGAAACTGATGCACCGCGGCTACACGCGCGAAAAATTTCTAGGCATCATCAAAAAATTGCGCGCCGCAAAACCGGAAATTGGAATTACCACGGACATCATCGTCGGATTTCCCGGCGAGACGGAAAATGATTTTGAAGAAACGCTTTCGCTCGCGCGCGAAGTGGAATTCGACAACGCCTACATCTTCAAATACTCGCCACGCCGCGACACGCCCGCCGCCGAAATGCCCGACCAGGTGCCGCAAAAAATCCGCGAAGAACGAAATCAGCGGCTGCTCGAAACCATCAACGAAATCGGCGCGCGCAAATATGAAAATTTCATCGGGCGGCAGACGCAGATTCTTGTGGAAGGGCCGAGCAAGAAAAACGCGGCGCGGATGTCCGGCCGCACGCGCTGCAACAAGATTGTTTTGTTCGACGGCAACGAACGGCATCGCGGCCAGATCATGGATTTGAAGATCACGCGCGCCGGTTCATTCACTCTTTACGGCGATCCGGCGATTGTGAATTTGTGAAATGCTTAAGGATTGCAGCCTATCAAGCTGTTAGGCGGCATCGTGTGAACAACTCTTTTTGGCGCGGAATATATGCGCGATGAAGCGACATGAAAAAACGAAAAGGAACGCCCACAAGATGCCGTTACCAACAAAAACTGACCAAATCAATGGAGATGAACTGGTGTCGGTGGGCAAGAGGTAACTCATCGGAAAAACAATGCTGTAAGCAATGCGCAATAACAGAGGCACCGATAAATATGCTGGCGAGTCCTCCCAGCCAGCCAAATCCAAAGTAAGTAGGAAGGAAAGCAACCAAATGGTCGGCATGACCCATACAAAACCGGCAAAATACTGGAATCGTCTCGTCATAACTTAACGATCAATGCCGCCAAACAATTATTAGGCCGCAGTTTTTGTGGCCTATCTATTTTCATATTTTGAAACTATTCTGGACGCAAATGGCTGACAAGCACATTTTTTGACCAAAATGACGGACGGATTGTTCCCAGCAAAGGCTGCAAAAGATGTGGTTCACAACTTTTGAATTTTTCATGTCCTTTCTTGTCAATTCGTGGTTAGCTTTCTGAAAATGAAACTGTCGCTTTTGACGATTTTGCTCGGCGTGGGCATGGGTTTGCCGCAGGTCTATGGCCTGATGAACCCGGCCGGGCTGGCGGCCGCCGCGCGCAAATTTCCGCGCAACCTGCCCGCCGGCATCTTCCTCATGCTGCTCGGCACGGCGTGGTTTTTGTGGAACGTCAACCGCGAGCCTATCGCGGATTTTTCCGTCTTCAAGCCTTACATGATGGCCGCGTTCGCCGCCGTCGGGATTTTGTCGTGCTTCTTCGTGCAGGATTTTCTGGCCGTGCGCGGCCTCGCCGTCGTCTTTTTGCTGCTGGCGAAACTGATGCTCGACACGGGCCGTCCGCACTTGGGCGAAACAAACTGGGTTCTGGTCATTCAAAGCTGGGCGTATGTTTTCATCATCCTGGGAATGTGGTTCACGGTGACGCCGTGGAAATTGCGCGACTTCATAGATTGGGCGACGGCAAGCGCGGGTCGCGTCAGAATTCTCTGCCTGATCCGCCTGGGATTCGCGGCGTGCGTCGTTGATATCGGGCTGACCGCTTTTCGCGCGATGTGACCTACGCGTGATGCCGCCTAATAAAGATTTGGCGGCGCGTTTTGTAGCCTATCCCGTTTCACAATTTCCCCTTCGTGCTCGGCAACTGGCCGGCGATGCGCGGGTCGTGCCGGCGCGCGGCATCTACCGCGCGCGCGAACGCCTTGAACAGCGCCTCGACGATGTGATGCGGCTCGTCGCCGTAAAGCAGTTCGAGGTGCAGATTGCAGCGCGCCTCGTTCGCGAAGCCCTGAAAAAATTCGCGCGCAAGCCCGAACCGGAACGCACTTGAAACATCCTGTTTTTTTTCAGACTCGGAAATTTGCTTCTGCGAAAATTTATCCAGCCCGCGCCAGACGAGGTGCGGCCGTCCGCCGAAATCCACGACACAGCGCGCGAGACATTCGTCCATCGGCACATAAGCCTCGCCGGTGAATGGGTTTTTCGGATCAAAGCCGTGGCCGTAGCGACGGATTCCTTTTTTATCGCCGAGTGCGGTGGCGAAGGCCTGTCCAAGAGCAATGCCGCAATCTTCGACAGTGTGGTGCGCGTCCACTTCCAAATCGCCTTTGCATTTCAATTGCAAATCAATCACGGCGTGTCTGGCGAACAGCGTGATCATGTGGTCAAAAAACGGGATGCCGGTTTTGACGGAGGATTTGCCCTTGCCGTCGAGATTGAGGCGGACAGAAATTTTCGTTTCGTTCGTGTTGCGCGCGATTTTTGCCTGACGTGCTTTCATTGCGGCCATTGAATCAAATCGGCGTGGGAAAAACAAAGCGCAATCTTGATTTTGTAGGAGCCGAGGTGACGAGGTTCATTCTTTGAGTTGAAATTGATCAGAGCCTTCTTACGTCGGCTCCTACAAAATTCATTGCAGATGCCCGGCCCGCTTTTGCTTGAGCGCATCAATGTGCTTTTGAACGGAATCGGGTTCGGGCGAGGCGAGACTGGCCTGTTCCCAGCGGGCGATGGCGGCGTCAATGTTGCCGGCTTTTTCCTCGAGCTGCGCCAGGCTTGTCTGGAGCTGCTCGAACATGAACCGGCTGTCGAAATTCGCATTGGTCAGTTTGAGGCGTTCGGATTGCGGGACGCCCGGCTCCTGCCGCGCCCAGCTTCGCAACGCGGCTTCCCAGATGTTCCGCGCCTGCGCGTTGTTGTGATAGTTTTCAAAATAAATGCGGCCCAGTTCAAACAGGAGCTGCGCGTTGTCGGGATTGTTTCGCAGACCGTCGCGCAAAACCTGCTCGGCTGCGCCAACCTGCTTCAGCCGCGTCAGCCAGAACGCGGTGACGACGTAGGTTCGGACGTCTTCGGGATCAAGTTCGGCGGAAAGTTTCAGCCACGGCAAAATTTCCTCGACTTTGGAACTGCCGCTCAAGTCGTCCGTCGGGCCGCCCATGTCCAGGTGCGTGTGGCGGTTGGGGATGAAATTGCGGCCAAAGGCGTCAATCCAGTCGCGCGTCGGCCCCATGAAATCGGTTTCCTCGCCCGAATTGTGGCTGGCGACATCGCCGGTGTCCTCGGCAATGTGCGGCGTCTGAAAGTCGGAAGTGTTGTCGAAAATCGTCGGATAATATCCGCTGTGATAATAGGCGTCGGCCTCGACAAAAGCACTGTTCGCAAAAATGCGGCTGCTGTCGCCGAGCAGCAAACTGAAGAAATTGTCCGACTGGTGCCGGTTGTTTTCATACGATTGAAACTGCGGCTGCAAATTTGCGGCCACGCCAAAACAAAAAACCAGCAGCGCGATGAGCAGCAGAAAAAGTGTTCGCGCGGAATTCATTTTTAATTGACGGCTTTGCGCCGGAAAACCAGGCAGGCGGCGACGAGAAAGATTGAAACGTAAGCCAGCAGATAAAGCGTGGCGAGACCGACAAAATTCCAGCCGATGAGCGGCCAGTCGTGGACGATCAGATCCCGCATTCCAAACGCCCATTCCAGATGCGGGATGGCAAAATAAAGCACATAAACAAGAGAACGGAGCGGCTCGTGCATTTTTAGCGCAACCTCGTCCAAGTATCTGCCGACGCATAAAATCATCGCGACGAGGACGAAGCAGATCGTGGAGTTGGAGGAAGGCGCGGCGAAGACGAGCGAGCCGAGCAGCGTCATCGCAATCACGACGCCGAGCACCATCCAATGCAAAAAGGCAGCTTGAAAATAATGGAGCAGCGGCCAGGCGTGTTCGCGGCTTGCGGCGAGCACGCCAAAGAAGGCGTAAAAGCAAACCAGCACCAGGCCGCAGGCGAGCCAGCAGCCGAGGAATTTCCCGAAGATCAACTGCGTCCGTGTCAGCGGCTTGGCGAGCAGCGGAAGCAACGTGCGCTGTTCGCGTTCCGCCGGAATCTGCCGCGCGGTCGTGGTGATGGCGATGACGAGCGACGAAATCCAGATGAGCAGCAGGCAGAGCGCCTTGATGTAGCGTATGATTTCGTTGTCGTTGTAAATGTTGACCGACGCCATGACGACGCAGATGACGATGGTGAGAATGAACAGGACGTAAAAATCCTTGCGGCGATACAATTCCTTGATGACGACGCCGGCCAATGCAAAAATGGTTCTCATGCGGGTTGCGGTTTGTAGCCGATGACTTCCAGAAACGCCTTTTCCAGGCTCGGATGTTGCGCGACGATTTCGCTGACGCGGCCAATGGCTTTGAGTTCGCCTTCGGAAATAATTGCGACGCGGTCGCAGACGGTCTCGACTTCGCCCAATTCGTGCGACGCGAAGAAAACAGTTTTGCCCTCGTTCTTCAACCGCTGGATGATTTCGCGGACTTTCATGCGGCCTACGGGATCGAGGCCGCTGGTCGGCTCGTCGAGAATCAACAAATCGGGATTGTTGATGAGCGCCTGCGCGAGGCCGACGCGCTGCTGCATTCCCTTGGAGTAAGTTTTGATCTGGCGTTTGCTCGCGTGTTCGAGTTCGACGAGCTTGAGCAGATTTTCGATTCGTTTGTCCGTTTCACTTCGCGACAGCCCGAAAATTTTTGTATAAAAGCGGAGCAATTCCTCTGCGGAAAGAAATTTGTAGTAATAAGTCATCTCCGGCAGGTAGCCGATGCGCTGGCGCGCGATGGGCTGGCGCACGTCAATCCCGAACAGCGCCGCCGCGCCACTTGTGGGCTGAACGAAGCCGAGCAGGACGTTGATGGTGGTGGTTTTGCCCGCGCCGTTCGGGCCGAGGAAGCCGAAGATTTCGCCGGTGCCGACTTCGAGGTCAAGGCCGCGCAGGGCGACTTTTGGCTGCTGCCGGAATTCGCGGCTCTTGAATTCCACCCGCAATTTTTCCGTTTTCAGGATGACGCTCATGTCCGGATGAAACGGTTGTTAAGCACTGCCGTTTGTTTTAATTCAAATGACTGTCAAAGTCAATTGCCTCGTTTTGAAACAAAAAGACCCGAAGCCTTTGCGCTTCGGGTCTTTATGTTAACCGACCGTCCGTTACGGCAATTTATGTCCCGGCGTCAGGGTGGAGAGGCTACAGCTTATTTGTTTAGCATCGCCGACATTGCCGTATGTGTAAGTGCCGCTCGCCGGGCAGCCGGGAATGCTGCTGGCCGAGTTCAGCTTGATGTAGCCGGAGATGACTGCCGCATTGACAGCCGCGCCGCTGGATTTGCCAGCTTCCAACGCCCATTCATTGATGGCGGCATCAATCTGGCGCAGGTTGTTGATGCAGGCGTTGGCCTGCGCCGTGGCGCGGGCTTTGATGAAGTTGGGAATCGCGATCGCAGCCAGCAGGCCGATGATGGCCACGACGATCATGATTTCCACCAGTGTGAAGCCCGACTTGCGGGACGTTTTGGTTGTTTTCATTTTTTGTTTTTTACTTTCTTTCTGATTGCGGCGTGAACGAAACAACAGGCGGGTTATAATTATTACACTTTCCGTTCACTGATTGCCTGTTGCTACCACATTATAACTGCTTAAGAACGAGCAGTCCTGCTACCAAGCTAGCATCAGCACATGCCAAAATCTGTAGAGCATGGCCTTGATTTAACGTAGGGCAACACCTTACAATTATTTGGGCTGTTGGATTTCAGTCCAGCGGATGGCTTCATGCAGCAGTTGGGTGGCGTTGTCGAGAGCGAGCTTTTCCTTGATGCGTGCGGAATAGGTCTGGACGGTTTTGAAGCCGATGTGCAGTTGGTCGGCAATCTGGCGCGTATTGCGTCCGCTGCCCAGCAACTGGAAAATTTCCAGTTCGCGGTCGCTCAGATGATCTGCGGGGGAGCCGGCTGATACCGGATGTCCTTCAACAAATTTTTCAGCCATCGCGTCGGAAATTTTTTCGCTGATGTAGAGTTTCCCGTCGAGCACGGCGTGTATGGCCTGGAGGATTTTTTTTGTGGCCTCGCGTTTCATGATGTAGCCCCGTGCGCCCGCGCGCAGGACGCGTTCGGCGTAAAGCGATTCGTCGTGCATGGAAAGCACGATCATGGCCACGTCGGGGTGGCTGGCCTTGACGTTTTTGATCAGTTCGATTCCCGAACCGCCTTCGAGAGAGATGTCCACTATGACGATGTCGGGAGTGGTGGCGCCGATGAGTTCAAATGCCTGGGGCGCATTGCTCGACTCGCCGCAGACGTGCAGGTCGGGCTGTTCATTGATCAGGTTGGCGAGCCATTCGCGCACCAGCGGATGATCGTCAACCAGCAGGACTTTGCTTTTTTGCGCCATCGGTTTCGCGTGAAGTTACAGCGGCGGCAGGCAATGTGCAAGTGACACGCGTGCCATGATGCGGCAGGGACTCGATATCAAAAATCCCGCCTATCATGCTGGCGCGATAAGCCATGATGCGCAGCCCCATGCCGTTTGTGGGATGCGCGTTTTTAAGCAGGCCGGTGCCGTCGTCGGTGATGGTCAGCACGGTTTCGCCATCAGCGGAATCAAGGCCGATGTTGATGCGCCTGGCTTTACCGTGCCTGATCGCGTTGGAAATCGCCTCTTGTGCGATGCGATATAAATGGGTGATGGTGCTTGCGTCGTGCAGAAGGATCGCCCGGGGACATTCAAACTTGCAGGAAATTTTGAATCGTTCGCTGGTGCCGGTCGCCAGTTCCTGAAAATTGTCCACGAACCTTTCGGCCTGCATTTCAGAGGGATGAAGGCCGCGAGCAAGCGTGCGGGTCAGGTCAATGGCTTCCTCGACAAGCTCCACCAGCCTGTTCGCCGCCGCCGCTTCCGGCAGCGTCTTTTCCTTCAACCTTTGGCCCAGAACCTGGCCTGCCAGCGCCGTGCCGGTCAGATGCTGGCACAAGCTGTCGTGCAGGTCGTGGCCGATGCGCCGCTGTTCGCGCTCGCCCGCTTCGAGCAGTTCCTGTTCAAGCCGCCGGCGTTCCTGCATTTCCAGGGTCAATGCGGCGGTGCGCTGGCGCACATGTTTTTCCAGCTCCCGGTGCAGGACGAAAATGCGCACCAACACCAGATAGAATGTGCATATCATCACCGAGTTCCAGACCGACACAAACCAGTTGGAGTAAAGCAAGCCGGCGGTAATATTGGCGATAAGCCAGGTAATTACGCTCGACACTGAAATTGCGACCGCAAAAGAAGTGCCGACGCGCCACACGGCCAGAAGTATCGGAACCAGATAAAGCATGAAAAAGGAGATTTCATAACCGGTGATGTAATCGAAGAATCCGATTAAAGCCACAAGTCCGACACAGGCCGCCGCCACAAATGGCCTCGACCGCTTTTCATTTTTTTTCAAGCGCGCTTCCATGTAATTCCAGAATGGAACCCGGCATCAGCGCCGGGACATATTGTGCTAATGATTCCAACGCAAAAAACGGAGAATTTCGCGGCACGATTTTGTGCGTGAAAATTTATGGCACTGCGTGCGACGGTGTCAGGGTGGAGAGTGAACATTCCACTTGAGGGATCGAACCCACGCTGGTCACGGTGTAGGTGCCGCCCGCCGTGCAGTCGGGAATGCTGCTGGCGGAGTTTAGCCTGATATAGGCCGAAACAGTGCTGACGCTCGGAATGGAAGCACCGCTCGGTTGACCGCTTTCCAAGGCCCACTGGTTGATGCCAGCTTCAATCTGGCGAAGATTGCTGATGCAGGCATTGGCCTGCGCGGTGGCGCGGGCTTTGATGAAATTGGGAATCGAAATCGCAGCCAGCAGGCCGATGATGGCCACCACGATCATAATTTCCACCAGCGTGAAGCCCGGTTCACGTCTTTTTAGGGTCTTCATAAACGATTTCTTCCAAACCATGGCATGAATAAGACAACAGGCAGGTTGCAATCATTGCAAATAATGCTCACCTACTGCCTGCTCCAATCACAACATTAATTCCATTTTAACATCCACTGATGATAAAGTCCAAGCAAAAGCCTCTGGAATCTGCGTTTATTGCAGCGTCATTTTAGGGCGCGGGATCATGATTTCTTCGTCCGGGTTCAAAGCAAATCTTCCGTTTTCTTCGAGACGGTTTTGGAGTATCCTGCTCTCCGTGAATTTGACCGGACAAATGACGCAACTGGCGAAACAGGCCAGAACTGCGTCGCGCGAACTCGCCAAACTCGCCACGGCGGAGAAAAACGCCTGCCTGCTCGCGATGGCCGATGCGCTCGAAAATAATTCCAGCGCAATCAAGGAAGCCAACGCGCTTGACATGGAAGTAGGTGCGAAATTGGGTTTGTCGTCCGCCATGCTCGACCGGCTCAAGCTCGACGATAAAAGAATTTCTGCAATGGCGAATGGCTTGCGCGAAGTCGCGGCGTTGCCCGATCCCGTCGGAAGAATTTTCGATGAGCGCGTCCGGCCAAACGGCCTCAAGCTCCAAAAAATTTCCACGCCGATTGGCGTCGTGGTCATCATTTACGAATCGCGCCCGAATGTGACGGCGGATGCGGCAAGCCTGTGCTTCAAGTCCGGCAACGCGACGATCCTACGCGGCGGCAAGGAGGCCTTGAACTCAAATCAAGTCATCGCGCAAACGATGATTGACGCGGGCAAAAAAAAGCTCGCGCATTTTCCCGAACACGCGATTCAAGTCGTGCCGACGCCCGACCGCGAGGCGATTCCGATTTTGCTGTCGCTTACGCAATATATTGATTTGTGCATGCCCCGTGGCGGCGAGGGTTTGATTCGCGCCGTCGCCGACTGCTCGAAAGTGCCCGTCATCAAACATTACAAGGGCGTCTGCCACGTTTTTGTGGACGCGGATGCCGATTTGAAAATGGCCGGAGAAATCGTGATGAACGCCAAGGTGCAGCGGCCAGCCGTTTGCAATGCGATGGAGACGCTGCTCGTGGACAAGACTGTTGCTGAAAAGTTTCTTCCGCACATGGCGCAGAATCTCGCGGATAAAAAAGTTGAACTGCGCTGCGACCCGCTTTCGCTTGGCTTGGTTCAATCGGCAATCGGCAATCGGCAATCGGCAATCAAAGCCGCCGCCGAGCAGGACTATTTCACCGAGTATAACGATTATATTTTGAACGTCCGCGTGGTGGACGGCGTGCGCGCCGCGATTGACCACATCAATTTCTACGGCTCGGCGCACTCGGACAGCATCGTCACGCGGAACGAGGCGCACGCGAAACAATTTCTCGCCGAAGTGGATTCGGCGGCGGTGTATTGGAACGCGAGCACGCGGTTCACCGACGGTGGCGAATTCGGCATGGGCGCGGAGATCGGCATCAGCACCGACAAAATCGGCGCGCGCGGCCCGATGGGTCTGGACGAATTGACCAGCTACAAATGGCTGGGCCTCGGCAATGGACAAATCAGGACTTAATAAGCCACAGATGGACACAGATGAAACACAGATGGGAAAATGTTTTGTCCGCAGATTGCGCAGATTTTCGCAGAATTGTTTTCAGCGGATTAATCTGCGTGAATCCGCGAAATCTGCGGATGCCTTTATCTGTGTTTCATCTGTGTCCATCAGTATTCAAGTTGTCAAAGCCCGCATAAATAAAGGGTTTCTTGATGCGATGGACGGCCACTGTCAGCGGAACTGTCAGCATGGCGACGGGTTGAAACACAATCCGCCACTATCCGGCCAGAATTCCGCTGAAACTCGCCCACTACACCGTAACGTGTCGCGACGGTCTTGTTGCATGATTCAGACCCATGCACATGAAAACAAAATACACATTGTTCCGGCGCGGCGGAATCTATTATTCCCAAGATTCGGCGACCGGCCAGCAAAAAAGTCTGCGGACACGCGACGAGGCCGAGGCGTTGCAACTGATCAACGCCCGCAACGAGGCGCACCGCCAGCCGGTGCTGAACTTGCACCTTGCCCGCGCCTACCTGACGGCCAGCGACCCGGCCTTTGTCGAACGCACCTGGCAGACCATCATGGAGCAGATGCAGAGCCGGGGCAAGGACAGCAGCCGCGAGCGTTACGCCAGCGTGTTCAAGTCGCCCTCCTTTGATGGACTGCGGCACAAGAAACTTTTGGAAACAACCGCCGATGATTTCTTTGCCGTGTTCAAACAAAACAAAGTCGCCATTAACGAGTTTTTGAAACGGCTGCACAACTTCGCCGTGCATCTTGGCTGGATTGCCATTCCCATCATTGCGCCGTATCTCTGGCCGAAATACGAACCCAAAGACCGGCGCGGCATCACGCAGGAGGAACACCAAAGCCTTTTGGCGCAGGAGAAAAAGGCGGAATGGAAATTGTATCTGGAATTGCTTTGGGAAACCGGCGCGGCGCAGGGTGACGCCGCCGCGATGAACGCCGAGGACATTGACTGGCCGAGCCGGACGATTGGCTATTTTCGGAAGAAAACCGGCTCGCTGGCGCAGTTCACCATCAGCACGGCGCTGGAAAAGGTGTTGCAGCAGTTGCCGACCACCGGTGCGCTGTTTCCGAAACTCTCGACGTTTAAGGCCAACGAGCGGGC
>Ga0265338_10009235_pt1 | contig 11801 bp, 14 predicted proteins | sample 42126metaG_FD_193579 | JGI IMG/M metagenome (GOLD analysis project Ga0265338, IMG submission 193579) | Rhizosphere microbial communities from Carex aquatilis grown in University of Washington, Seatle, WA, United States - 4-21-26 metaG | ecosystem: Host-associated > Plants > Roots > Rhizosphere... | reverse complement strand
GTTAACACAATGAGGTAACAAGCGTTTTTTTGGCTTGACTTTTTGTTACTTTTTTGTCAAGAAAAAAGTAAGGCAGAGGAAAATTTAAAATAAAAAAACGATTCTCATTGACATTGAGTTATTCAGTGGATCTTAAGTAGACTGACAATTCTTTTTAGAATTAACTGAATTTGCTTTTTCATGCAAAAGGGAATATATTTGTATAAAAAGAATATGCCAGAAATAAGTCGGTTTTATGGAATTATTATTGCTTTGTATTACAATGAGCATAATCCACCTCATTCCCATGTTAAATATGGCGAGTATCAAGCTGAAATAGAAATTGCAACTCTTGCCGTTTTGCAAGGGGAATTACCTAAACGAGCTAAAACATTGGTATTAGAATGGGCAGATGAACATCGTCATGAATTACTCTTTAATTGGGAACTGGCTCGACAAATGAAAGAATTACAATCAATTGAACCACTTAAATAAATATGCTAGTATGCCAACTATTATCGAAGTTAAACCGTTAGAAAATTTTATATTGTGGGTTCGATATTCAGATGCTGTATCGGGTTACATTAATGTAAAGTCTTTTATAACTGGAGGAATATCTAAAGCATTACTTGATGAACAATATTTCAAACAAGTACATATAGATGAATTTGGTGGAATTTGCTGGGATAATGGTTTTGACTTTTGTCCAAATGTTGTGAGAGATTTGATAACGAAATAAATCCTCTTTTTATACTACCAAGTTGTTTTGCAGATAGACAATATGGGGTGCAAATGAGTAAAATAAATATCCACTTTAAACAATAAAAGCCCTTTCGGGCTTTCATCTTTTGAGAGATTTATCTTATTTCTTAGAGTATTCAATTGCTGCTTTTACAAAGCTGACAAATAATGGATGAGGATTCTTAACCGTACTTCTATATTCAGGGTGAAACTGTACACCCACAAACCAAGGATGATTAGGTATCTCTACTATTTCAACCAATTGAGTTTCGGGGTTAATTCCAGTAGGAATCATACCGGCATCTTCGTATTGTTTTAAATAACTGTTATTAAATTCATAACGATGACGATGACGTTCAATAATCTTGATTTCTTTATATGCTGAATATGCTTTTGTTCCTTTATGAACAGTACATGGGTAAGCACCTAAACGCATCGTCCCGCCTTTTTCGGTTACATCCTTTTGTTCTTCCATAATATCAATCACCGGATGAGGCGTGCTTTCGTGCATTTCGCGTGAATGGGCATCGGTAAGATTGAGAACATTCCGACCAAACTCTATTACGGCACATTGCATTCCCAAGCAAATACCAAAGAATGGGATATTATTCTCACGGGCATATTTTACCGCTAATAATTTACCATCAATACCTCTATGTCCAAAACCCGGAGCAACTAAAATACCTTTACAGTCTTTCAGTTTTTCTGCTATGTTTTCGGCTGTAACATTTTCCGATTGTATCAGTTTCAATTCAACTTTTGTTTCGTGAACGGCACCTGCATGTATAAACGATTCAACAATCGATTTATATGAGTCGTTCAATTCAACATATTTACCAACAAGGGCTATCTTAACTTTTTGTTTTGGATTCTTTATCTTATTAACGAATTCGCGCCATTGGTTCATATCAGGATTTTGACCTACTTCCATACCAAACTTTTTAAGGATGGTAACGTCAAGTTTTTCTTCCTGCATCAATAAAGGCACTTCGTATATTGTCGATACATCTATCGATTGAACAACACAGTCGTTCAAAACATTACAAAAGAGACCTACTTTCTTGCGAAGTTCGGCACTTAATTGTTTTTCGGTTCTTAATACCAGAATATCAGGTTGTATACCTTCTTCGAGTAATTGTTTTACCGAGTGTTGGGTTGGTTTTGTTTTCAATTCGCCCGATGCTGCCAAATAAGGAACAAGGGTTAGATGAACAAATAAACAACGACCATCTAGTTCCCATTTTAATTGACGGGCAGCTTCAATAAAAGGAAGTGATTCGATATCACCTACTGTTCCACCTATTTCGGTAATAACAAAATCGATGGTGTTTTTAGTACTGCAAAGTTTAATGCGACGTTTAATTTCGTCGGTGATATGAGGAATGATTTGAACCGTTTTGCCCAAATAATCGCCTTTGCGTTCTTTTTCAATAACGGTTTTGTAAATTCTTCCGGTGGTAACATTATTAGCCTGCGAAGTCTCAATATTAAGAAAACGTTCGTAGTGACCGAGATCTAAATCGGTTTCGGCACCATCGCGGGTAACATAGCATTCGCCATGTTCATATGGATTCATCGTACCCGGATCAACATTCAGATATGGATCGAGTTTTTGTATAGTTACGGAATAACCTCTCGATTGTAACAGTTTTCCTATGGAAGCTGAAATGATTCCTTTTCCCAAAGAAGAGGCTACACCCCCTGTAACGAAGATAAATTTGGTTTGATGCAAAGCTTTATTTATTAAATTTACGAATACCATGCAAAGGTATCATTTTTATAAACATCGAAATGACTTGTTAATAAATTTGGAAGAGTTTTTTTGTATATAATAAAACAACGGGAAACGATTTTTTTTTACGCATAGAAGTGCTACATTAAAATTATTTAGTATATTTCAACTTCAAATGTTGTTTGATGCGATTTGTGAAAGTTGCTAAATAGCTTGAGAATAGAATATTCGAATTAACAGTAAAAATAGAGTGATCTTTAATCGGAAAATATGTTCTACCGGCTTGTAAGGAATAGTAACATTTGCCATACTAAACAGTAAATTTTATACATATTAAACCTTAAAAATTATGAAAAAATACATTTGCGAACCTTGTGGTTACATTTATGATCCTGAAGTGGGCGATCCTGATGGTGGTATAGCTCCCGGTACTAAATTTGAAGATATCCCTAACGATTGGGTTTGCCCGATTTGTGGTGTTGGTAAGCCTGATTTTGTTGAATTAGAAGATTAATTAACCTTTAAAATTTATTTAATGATAGAGAATAATAAAGTTTACAAATGTAGCAAATGCGGCAATATTGTAGAAGTATTACATGTAGGTGGTGGTACGCTTGCTTGTTGTGGTGAATCAATGCAAGAATTAACAGAAAACACTGTTGATGCATCTAAAGAAAAACATATTCCTGTTGTAACTGCAATCGATGGTGGTTATAAAGTGGTAGTTGGAAGTATTGAACACCCTATGGAAGCAGTTCACTTTATTGCATTTATTGAACTGGTAACTCCTTCCGGAGTACTTCGTCAAAATTTAAAAGTTGGAGATAAACCCGAAGCTATCTTTATAACAGAAGAAAAAAATGTCTATGCTCGCGAATACTGCAATTTGCACGGTCTTTGGAAAGCATAACTAATTGAAACCATTAAAAAAAAGGTGACTCAATTCGGGTCACCTTTTTTGTTTTATCTTTGTTCTAAATATTGATATTATCATTCTATGGAATCTTCAATAAGCATACTGGGTTGTGGTTGGTTAGGATTGCCTTTAGCTGAACAGCTTGTTCAATTAGGATACTCTGTTAAAGGCTCTACCACCGATATGTCAAAGTTGAACGTTATTGAAGCTGTGGGAGCTGCTGCCTATTCCGTTTCACTTATGCCTGATTGGAATGCCGACTTTGATGTTTCATTTCTCGATTGTGATGTCCTTATCGTTAATTTTCCTCCTCATCGACGAGATGATATCATTGAATATCATCGATTACAGTTTGAAGCATTGTGCCGAAAACTAAAAGAATCGAAATGTAAGAAGATTATTATGATCAGCTCTACATCTGTTTATCCTGATGTTTCGAAAGTTGTTACTGAAAAAGATGCTGTAAATCCTGACAAAGACAGTGGTAAAGCTTTGCTTATTGCAGAATCTTTGTTACAACGTCTCGATAATATGCAAGTCACTATTGTTCGATTCGGAGGTTTAATTGGCTACGATCGCAATCCGGCACGATTTCTATCGGGTAAAAAAGAGTTAAAAGACGGTTCGGTTCCAGTCAATCTTATTCATAGGGACGATTGTATTGCTATCATAATTGAAATACTGAAACAACAAAAGTGGGGTAACGTTTACAATGCTTGCTGTGACGAACATCCAACACGTAAAGTATTTTATACTCTTGCCAGTCGTTTAAGTTCATTGCCTGAACCCCAATTCTCTGATCAAGAATTGAACTACAGTTTTAAAATCATTGATAGTTCTATTATGAAAAACGATTTGCAATATACTTTTAAATATAAAAGTCCGCTTGATTGTTTGAGATGAAAAGTAGTTACAAGATACAAGTTACAGAGGATAATTAAATATCTTATTTAAAGACAATAATAATTAACATAATGAAAGCTAAAAAGAAAGTGTATTTAATAGGTGCCGGTCCCGGTGATCCTGATTTGTTAACCATAAAAGCTTATCGCCTATTGATTCAAGCTGAAGTTGTTTTGCATGATGAATTGTTTGGCAACGATATCTTAGATGTTATACCTCAATCGGCACGATTGGTTAATGTTGGAAAAATATGTGGTGATCATCAGAATCAGGCAGAGCGTCAAGATAATATTAATGCAATGATAGCCGCCGAATTTAAAGCTGGCAAATCGGTGATTAGACTTAAAACCGGCGATTCGCTAATCTTTGGACGTGGCATTGAGGAAGTACGTTTTCTTAAGGAGCATGCCATTCCCTTTGAACTTATTCCCGGTGTTACTGCGGGAATTGCAGCTGCTAATATTTTTGCCATACCATTAACCGAAAGGTTGAAAAACTCAGCTGTTCTTTTCTGCACCGGACATACACTCGAACCGGGTGTTAAGCAGTTTCTCGATTTGGTTAACTTTCTAAAAGCAGGTAATCCGGTAGTTGTATATATGGGCTATAATAATCTTGAGAAAATAACACAGACTCTCATTGAAAACGGAATATCACCCGAGACTGGTGTCTGTGTTGCTTCAAAAGTGTCGCAAAAGGATGATTATGTTTGCGGAACCATTCATACCATTCATCAAAAACTTATTCATAAGCCCCTGCCAAGTCCTACCGTTATAATTATAGGTCAATATGTCGAATCACTTTTATAATGTATAATGAACGGAGTTGTAATATGTGGTCATGGTAGTCGGAGTGCTGAAGCATTACACGATTTTGAAACATTTGTTGAAGAGTTTAAAAAGCGTAATCCTCAAATGGTGGTAAGTCATGGCTTTCTTGAATTATCGAAACCGAGCATTTACGATGCAGTCGAATTATTATATAATCAAGGAGTTCGCACTATTAGTGCATTACAATTGTTTCTCTTCTCAGGAAAACATATCGAAAAAGATATTCCTCTTCAAATAAAAGAAATAGAAGGTAACTTTCCAGAACTACAGATAGTTGTTTCACCTGTTTTAGGAAGCGATTCAACCATTTTGGAAATAATTGCCTCGTCTGTTTATCCATTACGACATTACGACAAAAAACAAGCTCTCTTGACCGTTGGTGTAGGAGCAACGGTAGAAATGGCAAATAAGCAAATTGCCGAAGTTTCAAAACAGTTAAGCAGGCTCGTTGGTATTGACGATCTTCATGTTTCGTTTATGAGTAAATCGGCTAAACCCGGTTTTGAAGAAACAATTACATCGCTAGCTAATACTGTTGATGAAATAATTGTTGTACCGCTTTTGTTGTTTAACGGTATATATTATAATACAATTAAAGCTCTCTCTCATCACATAATGAAGCAAACAGGTAAAGCCGTTTTTGTTTTACCAACGATTGCTTTACAATCGGGTTTTCTTGACTATTTTACTGCAAAGGGTAATAAATACGTTAATAAGATTTCATAAGGGAGTTTTGAATTTCATATTCATATTGTATTTTTTAGTATCTTTATCATAAATTTAAACGTATGCTTTTACTCTTTCCATTCAGTTTAATCTATGGATTATTAACCTATATTCGGAATAAATGTTTTGATTGGGGACTGATTAAACAAACATCTTTTCGGATTCCGATAATATCTGTAGGAAATATTACTGTTGGAGGAACAGGCAAAACTCCTTTTATAGAGTTTCTAATACGCTCACTTGGTAATAGATATAATATTGCTGTATTAAGCCGTGGTTATAGACGTATTACCCAAGGAGTTGTTGTAGCATCAAAAAATGCAACAGCTGCTATTATTGGTGACGAACCGGTTCAAATACTTCATAAATTTCCACAGGTAACGGTTGCCGTTGCAGAAAAACGGGTCGAAGGAATTGAACAACTCTTGCGTTTACAAAATGCTCCCGAAATGGTTCTACTCGATGATGCCTTTCAACATCGTTTTATTAAACCCGGATTATCGGTCTTGTTGATCGATTACAACCGTCCGATGTGGAAAGACACAACATTACCGGCAGGTCGTCTGCGTGAATTTGCAAGTAGTTCGAAACGTGCCGATTTATATGTTGTAACCAAATGTCCCGATACTATTACATCGTTCGAAAAAACACTCTTTATTGAGAAAATAAAAGGGGCGAACGACGAAAATACCTTTTTTACCACAATCGATTATGGTTGTCCTAAATCGTTAGATGGTACCGATCAACCTAGGTTCTTTGAAGAACATACATCGTTTGCCGTGGTTACCGGAATTGCAAAAGCAGAACCCTTTATTACTTATCTTTCGAAAAAAGGAACTGTCTCAAAGCATTTTGCATTTGCCGATCATTATACCTTTACTCATGATGATATTGAACGATTTAAAGAAGCACATACCGTTATCGTTACAACTGAAAAAGATGCTACACGTCTCCAACAGTGGAGTAGTGAACTTACTATTGTCTACATCCCAATCGAAACTGCTTTCTTCGATAATCAAGAGAAACAGTTTGTATTCTTATTATATAAATATTTAGTAAAAGCGTAATTAATGGTGAATGGTAAATTATGAATTATAAAAGTTAATAATTTACCATTCACCATTCACCATTCACCATTATTTGAACTATCTCGCACATCTCTTCCTGTCAGGCAATAACGAAAAAGTTATGGTTGGTAATTTTATTGCCGATTGGGTGAAAGGACGGACGTACGACCAATATCCAAGAGATGTAAAACGAGGAATCTTTATGCACCGTGCTATTGATAGTTTTACCGATGCACATCCTCTACACAAACATTCACGATCGTTTTTTGTACCTAGTTATGGTCGGTTCTCTGGAATTGTAGTCGATGTGCTTTACGATCATTTTCTTTCTGTGCATTGGAACGAGTTTATTGCCGGAGATAGAATATTATATATAGAAAACGCTTATGCAACCATCGAACGTTACCGTTGTTTTTTACCTGCTCGACCCAAACGAATGCTGCTTTCGATGATCCATCACGATTGGTTAGGATGTTATGTCTCGCTCTATGGATTACATAAAGTATTGGAACGCATGTCACGACGAACAACCTTACCGGCATTTTCGCAAGATGCCATATCGATACTTCGAGATAACTACCAAGCCATCGATGCCGATTTCATGCTTTTCTTTCAGGAATTGATCGATTATGTTCAATCGGGCAACTTCTGATATGTTGGTCTTTCTTCATTTATCGGTTAATTATTGACCAAACAATTTATTTATCATTACTATTTGATTTGTTATAGTGATTTCTTTTTACTTTTGAATAATCATTACAATAGAAAGTATTGTAAATCATTAAACGTTTTAATCTGATGCAATAAACTATTTTAATACATATCAATTTAAATGAGAAGAATACTTTTATTAATCATCGTTACCGGATTTGCATTAACGCTCTTATATTCGTTAAAACCCGGCGATCAAACAAATTCTGTATTACGACCAAAGTATAATTTTATAACCAATCCTTCGGGTTTTGTAATACATCGCGGGGTGAATATCAGTCATTGGCTTTCGCAGTCGGGCGATTGGAGTAGAAACGATAAGTTCTTTAATGAAACGGATATTGTAAAGATAAAATCGTTCGGTTTCGACCATATCCGTCTGCCCATAGACGAAGAAGTTATTTGGAACGAAGACGGAACGATAAACGAAACAAACTTTGCCGATCTTAAACATTGCCTCTCTTGGTGTGTGAAACACGATATGTCGGTGATTGTTGATCTGCATATTCTTCGTTCACATCATTTCAATGCACGTAACAACGAGGGTAAAATGACCCTTTGGTCAGATACCAATGCTCAAAAACATTTTATCGTATTGTGGGATACCCTTTCCGGTCGACTTCATTCATTCCCATTAAACCGAGTGGCTTACGAAATGATGAACGAACCTGTTGCTCCTGAACACGAAATGTGGAATGTGCTTATCAATAAAGCAATCAAACATATTCGTAAACTTGAACCCAACCGTGTGTTGTTGATGGGCTCAAACCGTTGGCAGAAACCATTTACGTTTCCATTCTTAAAGGTGCCTGAAGGCGATAAAAACATTATTCTTACGTTCCATTCTTATCATCCTTATTTCGTAACTCATTACGGAGCCAATTGGTCGGCAATAAAAGATTATAAAGGACCGGTTCATTATCCCGGTCAATGCATGACCAAAGCCGATTACGACAAATATGTCGATACCACCAACCATGCACTCGTATCGCGTATTAACGAAGAAAAGGCATTTGATATATACAATAAGGAAGCCTTTCAGAAAATTGTTCAACCGGCAATCGACAAAGCTAAAGAGATGGGGTTACAACTCTATTGCAGCGAATTTGGCAGTTTACCTTTTATCGACCGCAAAACACGTTTGACCTATTATCAAGATATTACCGATGTGTTTCGTCAAAACAATATCGTATGGTCTAGTTGGGATTATAAAGGTAATTTCAGTATCGTTGGTTTCGATCATGAAAAGCAACAAACGCTTGAGGCTGATAAGGAGTTGATTGGGATATTGGTGAAGTAAAATGTTTCACGTTTTATACGTGAAACATTTTTACTCCAAATCGTTCGCCCAATACCTGTAAATCGTCAACAACGGCTTGAAGGAGCGGAATACCATTTTTCATACGATCTTCGGTCATTTCGCGTTCAATATCCCCGGGGATCAATACTTTTTGATGTTCATCAACCGGTTTGGCTTTGCGGAATGTTTCGACCCAGTTGTCCATGTGTTTCTTAAATTCATCGGCAGGGCGGAAAGCATCGATACGCATGGCACCAACAAAGTGACCTATTCCTTTTCCTACCTGTTGATCCGACACCGGCATAAATGCCAAAAAAGGAGGAACCCACGGACCATAATTGGCACCCGAGAGTACTGCCGTTAAGATATCGACCACCGATCCTAAACAATATCCTTTGTGGCTGCTGTGTAAACGGTCGCTACCTAAGGGCAAGAGCGATCCACCCGTTTTAAGGCCGAATGCATCGTTTATCGAGTTACCGTCTTTGTCTTGAATCCATCCTTGAGGAGCATCTTGCTTTTTACGTTGAAGTATCTCTAATTTACCCACAGCTGCTGCAGTAGTAGAGAAATCGGCAATGAACGGAGGCTGATGTAATCCCGGAAATGCTACTGCTATTGGATTTGTTCCCAACATACGTTCTTTCGAAAAGGTTGGTGCGGTAGTAGGTGTTGCATTCGTGAGGGCTATGCCTATCATATCGTGTTCAAGAGCCATCATTGCATGAAATCCTGCTATGCCAAAATGATTATAGTTATTAAATGATACCCATCCTGTACCTACATTACGAGCCTTTTCTATTGCAATTTTCATTGCCTTTGGTGCAACAACTAATCCTAAACCGGCATCACCATCTACAGTGGCAGTTGAAGGTGTTTCGTGTTCGATCCGTACATTCGGTTTGGCATTCATTCTTCCGGCATCCATCAATCGTACATAGCCATGTAAACGAGCTACTCCGTGCGAATCGACTCCGCGTAAATCGGCACTTAATAATACATCGGCTCCCATTTGTGCATCTTCGGCACTATGTCCCATTGCGGCTAATATGTTTTTTGTAAAGGCATGTAGGATTGGGTAGGTTATTGTTTGTTCCATGAGTTTTACTTTAGGTCTGAATGTCTGTTACAGTTGCTATTGATGTTTTATGTTGAACTTGCAGTATTATAATATGAATAGTATAATTAGATGTTTGATATTTTGGGTACGATGAGACGTAGCATGCTATGTCTCTACCAAAGGTTGTATTAATTATCTTTTTTATGTTTCCCGAATTCCTTAATCATTTCCGGTTGTTCTTCAATAATGGTTCCCAACACCACAATATCAGCACCAGACCTAAAGGCATTCTTCATGTCTTCAACGGTTCGTATTCCACCTCCTACCATTAACGGTAATGTAACATTCTGGCGGATGGCTTCTATTGTTTTTGAACATAAACAAGATTGAGCTCCGCTTCCTCCTTCAAGATAGAGCATTTTCATTCCTAACATTTCGCCGGCTAAAGCTGTAGCTACGGCTAAGTCGGGTTTATCGGCAGGAAGAGGTTTAGTGTTGCTCATATATTCAACCGATGTTTGTTTGCCGGTATCGAAGAGCATATATCCGGTAGATATAACCTCCAACGATGTTTGTTTTACCATTGGTGCCGAGAGTACTTGTTGACCTATTAGGAAATCTGCATTACGTCCCGAAATGAGCGACATAAATAATATTCCATCGGCATTGCCACACACTTGGAAGCTGTTACCGGGAAATAACACAACCGGCAACGAGCAAGCTTTATTTATTTCTGTTACCGTATGTTCTGTTGAATGCCAAAGGATACTACCTCCAACAAGAATAAGGTCGACTGAACTTTGTTCCGCCATTTCGCAAATCGATTCTAATTGGGTTCCACTTGTTTTATCGGGGTCGATTAACAAAGCCAGTTTATTCCCTTTTCGCGAAATGATGTCGTTGAATATATTCATCTTTTTTACTCTGAAACCCAAACCAGCAAACTGTTTTGAATATGTTTATACTGTATTTTGTATTGCACGATGGTATCTTTTGAAATCGTTCCTGTAAATATACCACCTTCGCTACAAAAATCAAAATCATTAACCTCTAAATGCACATTAAAATCTATACCTCCTTTTGCATAGAGCTTATAGAGAGCTTCTTTAGCACTCCACAACAGACTCAGATTCTCCAATTCGTTTTTAGTGATCTGTGCTAATTCTTTTTGACTTGCAAATTTGTGCTTTATCTTTAAAATTCTCGATTCTACCGTTTCACAATCAACTCCAATTGCCTTACCTGTTTTGTTTATGGCAATAGCTACTAATTCCTTGCAATGCGAAATAGAGATTGCCATTGCTCCTTTATTGATTTCGGGTTTCCCGTTTTCATGATAGCTAATTGTCGTAGCCTCGTTAAAAACCTGTTGAACTAGCCATCGCGTTGTTAACCATTCATAACGGCGACGACTGGCTGTAAAAGTTTGTAGTATGTCGAATTCAGTGCCGTTAAGCGTTGTGTTTTCCAATAGAAACGATTCATCGCTTATTGGGTTGCACCATGCAACAATAGCATCTCCATGTTCTTCTATTGAAACCTTTGTTGGATGCATTACATCGTTTTTTTGCTTACCTCGATTGCTTTTTGGAATGTTTTATCCGATTTCAACCATAGTTCGTAAAAAGCTTCTTCGCCTAATACATCGCGAACTATCATGGTTTGAATTTGTTCTTTTAAATCGCTCAGAGATCGACTTATATCTTTTTGATTAGCTTTTACTCCTTTCGATTCTGCAAAACCGGTAAATTGTGGAACAAGGTTTTTACTGTTTAAGAATTCATTCAACGCTATTCCGGTTTTATATTTCGAAATATCTTTACGGTTGTTGTCTAC
>Ga0265338_10009234_pt1 | contig 11803 bp, 9 predicted proteins | sample 42126metaG_FD_193579 | JGI IMG/M metagenome (GOLD analysis project Ga0265338, IMG submission 193579) | Rhizosphere microbial communities from Carex aquatilis grown in University of Washington, Seatle, WA, United States - 4-21-26 metaG | ecosystem: Host-associated > Plants > Roots > Rhizosphere >... | reverse complement strand
GTGAAACTGACCGACCTGCGGGGCATCCTGCAATACATTCCGCAATTTCGCGAGAAGACCTTCATTCTCGCGATTGACGGCGCCATCGTCACCGACGAAAACTTCGCCACGCTGCTGCTGGACGTGGCCGTGTTGCGGTCGCTGAACATCCGTGTGGTGCTGGTCCACGGCGCGTCGGCGCAAATCAAGGTGCTGGCGGAGGATCAAAAGGTCCAGGCCTCCAATCTCGACGGCTCAGGCGTCACGGATGCGGTCACCCTCAATCTGGCGCTGACTGCCGCCAACCGGCTCACGCATGAGATTCTCGAAGGCCTTTCGGCCAATGATCTTCGCGCCACCAGCACGAATGCCATCATCGCCCATCCGATGGGCATCATCCAGGGGGTGGACCATCTGTTCACCGGCAAGGTCGAGCGCGTGGACGTGGAAATGCTCCAGTCGCTGCTCGCGCAGGGCGTGGTGCCGGTCATTCCGCCGCTCGGTTTCGACGGCGACGGCAAGACCTACCGGGTGAATTCCGACGGTGTGGCGGTGGCTGTGGCGGACGCGCTCAAGGCGATCAAGCTGATTTTCATCACGACGCAGGACGGCCTGATGTACAATGGCCAGCTCATCCGGCAGATGCTGGTGGCGGAGCTGGAAAAGCTGTTGTCGCAGAACAGCGCCGGATTTCCCCCCGAAGTCCTGTCCAAGGCGCAGCACGCCGCCAGCGCCTGCAAGGCCGGCATTCCACGCGTCCATATCATCAACGGCCGGGTCGACGAGGGCCTGCTCGCCGAGGTTTTTTCCAACGACGGCATTGGCACGCTCATCTACGCCAACGAATACCAACAGATCCGGCCGGCCAAAAAGAAGGACGTGCGGGCCATTCAGCTGCTGACCAAGGCGGCGGTCGAGTCGGATGAACTGGTCAAGCGCACCCGGGCGATGATCGAGAAAAGCCTGGGCGACTACTTCATTTTTGAAATTGATAAGAATCCGGTCGCCTGCGTGGCGCTGCATGTCTATCCCGAACAGAAAAAAGGAGAGCTGGCATGCCTGTACGTCAATCCATCGCACGAAAACCAGGGCATCGGGCGCAAGCTGATCCAGTTCGTGGAAAACAAGGCGCGGGAAATGGACCTGGACGTGCTCCTCACGCTCTCGACGCAGGCATTTACGTATTTTCAGTCCAAAGGCGGCTTTGCCGAAGGCACGCCCGACGACCTGCCCCCCGTCCGCCGCGAGAAATACGAGCAAAGCGGGCGCAATTCGAAGGTGCTCTTGAAGAAATTGAAGTAGCGCGGGCATTCCGCCTGCGCCTGCCCAATGACTACACCTTCGAACGCATGCGAACAACTCCTGCTCGCGTGCAAAATGCGACAGGTTGTTCCGACCCCCTTTGTCCTCCTTGTCAGCGTCGCGGGTCAAATGGTGTGGTGGTTGAAAAAGCCCACGGCTTTTTTATGTCCCATCTGCAACAACAAACACTATGACCCCGTGAAAAGAATGCGGTGCTCGACTTCGCGTTTTGGGATCGGCCAGGTCGCGGGTTCGTTTGGTACGCCGCTGGGTTTGCACCGGGTGGTGGAGAAAATCGGCGGAGGTTGGCCGGTGGGGACGGTGTTCAAGGGACGCCGGCCTATCGGTTACACCTGGCGGGGGATGCCGGACGCCAAGATCACCACGCGCATTCTTTGGCTGGAAGGGCTTGAGCCCGGCTTCAACCGCGGCGGCAACGTGGATTCCCACGCCCGTTACATTTACCTCCACGGCACGGGCGACGAGACGACCCTTGGCCGCCCTGCGTCGTATGGCTGCATTCATCTCGCGGCAAATGATTTGGTCCCGCTCTTCGACCAGCTGCCCGGCGGCACGCTGGTCTGGATTGGTGAAACGTGAAAGGTTGAACCGTCAATTCGTTGAACCGGCACGCCGCTCGAAACATCAATTCGATTCAACGGTCTAACGATTTGCCGAGACGTGCGGACTCACATGAGAAGATGAAGCAAAAAATCTATCTGGCATTGGCGGTTTTGGCGGTGGCAAGTGCGTCACCGGCCCAAGCGTGTGACCTGTGCTCGGTTTACACCGCGTCAGAGGCGCAGGGTGGCGGCAGGGGATTTTTCGGCGGCGTCGCAGAGCAGTTCACCTATTTGGGTTCGCTCCAGTCGGGTGGTCAGACGGTGGCGAACGACGGCGAATCCATCGACAGCCTGAATTCGCAGGCGTTTATCGGCTACAACTTCAACCCGCGCTTCGGGCTGCAATTGGACCTGCCGATCATTTACCGGCAATACCGCCGGCAATTCACATCCGTGGACGACGGCCATGTTTTTTCGCCGGCGAAACGCAGCGAAACCGGCGTGGGCGATCTCTCATTGGTTGGGAATGTTCGCATGTACAAATACTCGAGCGAACGTTTCACCTTCAACTGGACGGCGCTGGGCGGGATCAAGTTTCCGACCGGTGGAACAGGCCAGTTGAATCCGGCCAACCCGGATTTTGCCACGGGCATCGGCGGTCACGACTTGACCTTCGGCTCCGGGTCGTATGACGGCCTGCTGGGCACCGGTTTTTCGACGCGATGGGAAAGGCTCTTCCTCACGGGCGAGATGCAATACAGCCTCCGCACCGCCGGGGCCTTCGATTATCAATTCGCCAACGACTGGAGCTGGTCGGGTGGTCCGGGAGTTTACCTTGCACTGGAAGACAATTATACCGTTGCGTTCCAGGCGGCGGTTTCCGGCGAGAGCAAGGGGCAGGACACGATCAACGGAGTGCCGACCGATGACACCGCCCTGACGATCATTTATCTCGGGCCGCAAATTGACTTCACCTGGTCGGACCAGTTCAGCGCGCATATCGGCGCGGATCTGCCGGTGAGCATCGCCAGCACCGGCGACCAGTTGGTGCCCGACTATCGCATCCACGCGGCGGTCACGTGGCGGTTTTGAGGTGCAAAAAGATGCGGGAGACAAACACGAAGGCGTCAAAGGGTTTGACAATGTAATCAGCGGCGCCGAGTTCAAAACAACACTGCCGGTTCCCCTCGCATAGACGGCCGGAAACAAAGATGACCGGGGTGCGGCACAAATGCCGGTCCTGCTTCAAGCGGCGGCAAAGCTCCAGGCCATTGATGTCCGGCAGGTCAATGTCCAGGGTGATCAAATCAAATCCACCAGCCAATGCCAGTTTCATCCCTTCGGTCCCGGTTTTGGCGCCCACCGCTTCACAGCCGGCCCGTTTCAACAGGTAAAGCATGGTGTCCTGGACCTCCGGCTGGTCTTCCACGACCAGGATTTTGGGTTTGACGAGGGGCAGGATCATGTCTCGGACGGTCATTTCCCGGAAGAACCCTGCCGGGCCAGTTTTTCGCGGATGGCTTTGCGGATGAATTTGGAACGATCCGAATCTTCCTTTCTCGCGCCTTGGTCCAGGCTGGGGAGGAGCTTTACCGGCACCCAGACCGCCAGCAGTTTGCCCTTTGGCTTTTTCCCTGAGCCACGCTTCATGGCAAGGTGTATATATTCAAGCTATATTAATGTCAACATTTTTTTGTGTTTTTGGCGGCAAAGCAGTATATATAGACCGCCATGCCCAATCAGCGCGCGCCAGGTCAAAAATTACTGCCCATCGCGGTGGATGAGAAATTTCTCCGGGAATTGGACGCTGGGCTGGGGCGGGCCGGCTATCGGAACCGCTCGCAATTCATCCGGGACGCCATCATTGAAAAATTGCTGCGTGCCAATATTTGCCTTTCCCCGGACCTGGCCTTGCCGCCGCAGCGGATGGGAAAGAGCCGGGGAACTTCCGCCAAAATCCGTTATCCGGCCCACCGTCCGTCCGACTATGCATTGAACGAGAAGGCGGATTCAAAAAAGGGCGGGGGTTCCCGGCGGAAGTCCGGCACCAGGTAAGACCTGGCTTTTGAATAGTTCTCCGGCGACCGGCCCGGTCCGGATCGCGTCCCGATCATTTTTATTTCCCCGCATCAGCGTGGTTTGTGCGGTCTGGGGTGAAAGCGATTCGAGTGACGGTCGCCAAGGAGGTCGGGCAGGGGATGCCCATTGAAGAAACGACCGTCACCCGAAAAAAGCTGCGCGCGTTGCCGCCGGCGCTGATAAAAACCGATTCGGGCGACAGTCGCCAAGGAGGTGGGGATGAAGAATCCCGCTGAAAAAACGACTGTCCGCCCGAATCAAAATCCCAAATTGATTTCAATTTCATCGCGCGTCAAAAATCACTTTCGCGCGGCTTCAAATTGTAAAAGACCAACCCGTCACATCCACCCCGTAATGGAACCCGGTTTCATCCTCAAAGCCAACCGGCACCCAGGTTTCGATGGTGGCAGACAACAAGTCGGCGATCATTTGACTGATCGGTCGGTTTGCTAACTGTGTGCCAGCAATCACGTTATGAAGATCAACCAAACGCCAAAACAAGCTCTCCTTTCATTGCCAACCTCTTTGTAAAAATTGCCAACCCGGCCGACGGCTCCTGGCGGTCGAAACTTCACCCTTTTAACTTTGTTTTTTTGGCTTAACTTCTTGCCGCATGACTTTGAATGAGCAAATGACGCGATTGGCCCGGCAGGCCAAGGCGGCGTCGCGCGAACTCGCCCGGCTTGCGACGGCGGAGAAGAATTCGTGCCTGCTCGCGATGGCCGATGCCCTGGAAAAAAACACCGGCGCCATTCAAGCCGCCAACCTGGCCGACCTGGAGGCCGCCGCGAAATCCGGCCTGACGCCGGCCATGCTCGACCGGCTCAAGCTGGATGACAAACGCGTCGCCGGGATGGCGAAAGGCCTGCGCGAAGTCGCGGCGCTGCCGGATCCCGTCGGGAGGATCCTGGACGAACGCGTCCGGCCCAACGGGTTGAAGCTGCAAAAGATTTCCACGCCCATCGGCGTGGTGGTCATCATTTATGAATCACGTCCCAACGTGACGGCGGATGCGGCCAGCCTCTGCTTCAAGTCCGGCAATGCCACGATCCTGCGCGGGGGCAGGGAGGCATTGCACTCGAACCAGGCCATCGCGCGCATCATGATCGAAGCCGGGAAATCGGCGCTCGCGAAATTCCCCGAACACGCCATCCAGGTTGTGCCCGTGGCCGATCGCGAAGCGATTCCCATATTGCTGTCGCTGACGCAATATATTGATCTCTGCATGCCCCGCGGCGGCGAGGGACTCATCCGGGCCGTGGCCGAATGTTCCAAGGTTCCCGTCATCAAGCATTACAAGGGCGTCTGCCACGTTTTTGTGGATGCAGAAGCGGACTTGAAGATGGCTGGTGAAATCGTGATAAACGCGAAAGTCCAGCGCCCCGCCGTATGCAACGCCATGGAAACGCTGCTGGTGGACGGCGCTGTGGCGGGGGATTTTTTGCCAATCATCGGCGCCAGGCTGTCTGAGAAGAAAGTTGAACTGCGATGCGATGAGCAATCGCTGGCGGTTTTGAATTCCGCGCTCCGCACTCCCCATTCCGTACTCCGGCCTGCGGCCGAGCAGGATTTTTACACCGAGTACAACGACTACATCCTGAATGTGCGGGTGGTGGATGGTGTGCAGGCGGCGATCGACCACATCAACCAGTACGGCTCGGCGCATTCCGACAGCATCGTCACAAAGAACGAGGCGCGGGCGAAGCAATTCCTCGCCGAGGTGGATTCGGCGACGGTGTATTGGAACGCCTCGACGCGATTCACGGACGGCGGCGAATTCGGCATGGGGGCGGAAATCGGCATCAGCACCGACAAGATCGGCGCGCGCGGCCCGATGGGGCTGGAGGAATTGACGAGCTACAAATGGCTCGGCATCGGGAACGGGCAAGTTCGAACCTGACGGCATGAACACTTCGACCCGGGCCGCCATTGCATTGTTATTCGGCCTTTTTAGCCCCAATTTATTTGGCCAATTCGTCACCCAGGATGCACTCAAGGTTGGAGATTTTCCCCCGCCGCTGGTTATGGGGAAAGTGGTTCAAGGGCCTTCGGTTGGGAGTGTCACTTGGGAGAAGTTACGAGGCAAGGTTGTGGTGCTGGAATTCTGGAATACCGCCTGCAGCCCTTGCGTCCAGGCGATTCCTCACCTGAACGAACTGGTGGAACAGTTCAACCCCAAGCCGGTCGTCTTTCTCTCGCTTTCCGATGACAATCCGGATTATCTGAAACAGTTTTTACATCGGAAACCCATCAAAGGCTGGCTCGCTCTCGATGCGCCTTTTGACCCGACGAGAACCGCCTTTCACGTTCACGGCATTCCGACCACTTTTATCATCGACCGCTTGGGAAGAATTGCGGCGATAACTCATCCCGCGAAATTGGAAGCGAAATATTTGGAAGAAATCCTCGCCGGCAAACCTTCCAGCCTGTCCGTACCGGAGCCGGATGCCGGGGAGGGCCCGCGTCCGGTCCGCGAAACCGCGGCCGGCTCAAATCCGCCGCCGACCGAGGTAACCGTCTCGATACGGGGACCATTTCCAATTCCGGCTCGCGGTGCTTTCAACTCCCGCCGCTGGAATAAAGCGCACACCGCCTTTGAAGCGCAAAAAGCCTGCCTGCAAGATGTCCTGGCCGATTTTTTTGGCGTCAGCCGAAGTCTGGTTCTGGGAGCGAACCAATTGCCGGAAGAATTATATGACATTTCCGTGGTTGCGCCGCAGGGCAAACTGCCGGAATTGCAGGCGTGTTTTGCTGAAGCGTTCAGGACCAATCTGGGTGTTTCCCTTCAGCTTGCCCATCGCGAGTTGGAAGTCTATGTGATGACTCTCCGCTCAACCAACGTTGCGGGATTAAAACCTGTGGGAAAGCCGGGCGGCGGGGGGCAGTCGGCCGGCGGCTTTCAGATGAAGGGAACTACCATGGATTCCATCGCTTCGTTTTTCGAGATGCTGTTCGGCAAACCGGTCGTGAATGAAACGAAGCTGTCCGGCTTTTGGGGGGCGGACATAAAGTGGAAAATGTCCGAAGCGGAATTGTTGCCTGAGCGGTTGGACGATGGAATCTGGCGCTTGCTTCGCACCAATGCGCCGGCCATCACGTCGGGAAATCTGCCGCCGGAACTTCGCGATAAAATTAGCCGCCACGATCTCAAGCTGCTGCAGGCCGAACTGGCCAAACCCGACGAACAACAGTTTCAGCCTGATCGAGCCAACGTCATCAAGGCCGCCCGTGAACAATTGGGAGTGGAAATCAAACCCGCCCGGCGGAATCTGCCGGTAGTCGTAATTCATTCGGCAAAATAGATGCCCACAACGCGCTGCATTGCAGCTGGCGCTGAACGTCCCCTTTATTGACTACATCACCGGAGATGCGCTGGCACGATTTCTGGTGTAATGTCCCAGCGTTGTTCCTTATGCGAAATTGCTTTTTGAAGTGTCCTGCCGGCGCCAGCCGCTCCGGCTGGCTTTTAGCCCTGATATTCCTGGTTCAATTGACAGCGCGGGCCGACCAGATCATTTACGACGATGCGCTGGAAAATGGCTGGCAGGATTGGAGTTATAATGCGACCCGGAATTTCAACAACACCGGCACCTACGTGCATACCGGAGCCACGTCCATCAGTGCCACCATTACCGGCAGCTGGGGCGCCTTGTCGCTGTGGCACAGCGCGCAGGATTCCAGCGCTTACACGAACCTGACGTTTTGGATCAACGGCGGCACGAATGGCGGACAGCAATTGCAGATCTATGCGGAAGTGAGCGGTACCACCGAAGCGGCCATAAGTTTGCCGACGCTGGCCGCAAACACCTGGCAGCCAATGAGCTTTTCACTGTCCGCTCTGGGAGTGGCCAACCAGCCGAATTTCATCCGGTTTTCAATTCAAGATCGCAGCGGGACTGCTGAACCGACGTTTTACGTGGACGACATCGTGCTGGTGACCAATAACGCGCCGCCGGCGCCGCCCGTCACCAATGCCCCGGTTGCCATTACGGTGGATGCCCAGCTGAATCGGCATTCCATCAGCCCGCTGATTTACGGTACCGCCTTTGCGTCCTCGAACCAGCTTGCAGATTTGAATTTCACCATGAACCGTTCCGGCGGCAATTCCGAGACGCGCTACAACTGGCAGCTCAACGCGCATAATCACGCCGCCGACTGGTATTTCGAAAGCATTGATGACGGGAGCGCCACGCCGGCGGCTTCAGGGGACGATTTTGTGGCCAACAGCCGGAATGGCGGGGCCCAGGCGCTGATCACGATTCCCATGATTGGCTGGTTGCCCATACTGGGCCCCGGCCGCGGCAAACTCGCCAGTTATTCCATTGCCAAATACGGCCCGCAAACCGGCAACGATTCGTCCTGGATGTCGGATGCCGGCAATGGCATCGGCACCAACAGCACCGCGCGCACCTCCTGGCTCATCACCAGCAATACCCCGACCGACGCCAATTTCCTTACCAACTCCGCCTTCCAGCAGGCCTATGTGCAACACCTGACCAACCGCTGGGGATCCGCCACCAATGGCGGCGTGCATTATTACATCATGGACAATGAACACAGCATTTGGTTTGGGACGCATCAGGACGTCCATCCGGTGGGGCCGACCATGCAGGAAATCCGGGACAAGATTTTTGATTACGCCAGCATGGTGAAATCCAACGATCCCAACGCCTTGGTTTGTGCGCCGGAGGAATACGGCTGGTCCGGTTATTTCTTCAGCGGTTACGATCAGCAGTGGTCCGGCCAGCACGGCTGGCCAAGCGTGAGCACCTATCCCGACCGCGCGGCCAACGGCGGCTGGGACTACATGCCCTGGCTGTTGTCTCAAATTCACCAGCATGACCTGGGGACCGGCAAACGGCTGCTCGACTATTTCACCCTCCATTGCTATCCGCAGGGCGGTGAGGGCGGGGACGATGTCTCCGCATCCGTCCAACTCCTGCGGAACAAATCGACGCGCCAGCTCTGGGACACGAATTACGTGGATCAAAGCTGGATCGGCCAGCAGGCGAGCAACAACATCCTGATGCTGATTCCGCGCATGAAAAACTGGGTCGCGACTCAGTATCCCGGGACCAAAATCGGCATCACCGAATACAATTGGGGAGCCGAATCCTACATCAGCGGTGCGGCGGCTCAGGCTGATATTCTTGGCATTTTTGGCCGGGAAGGGCTGGATATGTCCACGCGCTGGACGACGCCCGACCCGAGCACGCCCACTTACAAGGCGATGAAGATTTACCGCAATTACGACGGCAACAAATCCACCTTCGGGGACACCAGCGTGGCGGCCACCGTGCCCAATCCGGATAATCTCTCGGCGTTTGGCGCGGTGCGAACCAGCGACGGCGCGCTGACGCTCATGGTTATTAACAAAGACCTGACCAACGCGACCCCGTTAACGGCGGTCATCACCAATTTCGCCAGCAGCGGGACCGCGCAGGTCTGGCAATTGGCCTCCGCCGGCGTCATCAGCCATCTGCCCAATGCCGGCTTGACGAACGGGATTTTAAGCCAGGTGCTGCCGGCACAGAGCATCACCCTTTTCGTGGTGCCCGGGGCCACCCCTTTCAACTTGCGGCTGGGAACCAATCGTCCTTCCGGCCTGCAGCTCTGGCTTGATGGCCAGGCGGGACAAAGCTACGTACTCCAATCCTCCTCGAATCTGGGGAAATGGCTGGCGGTCAGCACCAACCTGCTTTCCAGCAATTCATGCAGTTTTTCCGTGCCGACCACCAATACGGCAAAAATGTTTTACCGCGGGATGCTCAAATCGCCGTGACCAGAACGTTTCCGTAAACTCTTTCACCGTTTTTTTGACGAGAGCGGTTTCAAAAATACTATAGCCGGAGCGCGGCGTTCACGCCGCTTCGATGTCGCCGGACCAATCCATGTTGAAGCGGACTGAAGCCCGTGCTCCACACGCGGTGTGGGTATCGAAATGGCTACAGTTCTAATTAAACCGCTCGAGCCGGCGGAGATGCTCTATTCTCCAGCCAGGCGGAACACCCAAATCAGGCCGGGAATTCCCGGGCGACCTTCGTTCTGAAGGTTGTGATGCCTGGTTAGGCCTTCAGGCTTCCACCGATCTGCTCACTTGGTGGGGAGTCAGCTCCAACACCTTTTCAGCGAAAAGGTTTTACCGCGAGGTATTGTGCCAATAAAAACGGGCAGGGCCGTTATCGACCCCGCCCGTGAATAAGACCCGCCGCCGTTCTTCAGTAACTGGTCTTCAGCCAGTTGTCTTTGCTCCAGGTGAGCACACCCGCACCCGCACCCGCCTGCAGCAGGGGGAGGAGGCTGGCCGGGTCGTCCATGGTGTAGGTGTAAGGCAACTGGTTGCCGCTCAGGTTCCAGGAGAACGCGATGATGGGCGCCTGGAACGGTCCCATCGGGTTGCCGGCATCGGTGCTGTTGCCTCGGACCACTGTGGTGGTGCCATCGGCGTTGAGGAAGTCGTAGATGGTGTCCAACGCCAGGATTTTTCCGGTGTAGGTGGGATCAGTCACATCCGTCTGATTGTTGCGCAAGGGCCAGAGGCAATCCAGGTACACGCACTTTTCCACCAGCAGTGCGCCGCCCTCGGTGGAGATGCTGCCGTTGACGGGCGGATTGAAGCTGTAGGTGTTGTTGAGGGTGTTCTGGTTCGCGGTGCTCATGGCGGCGGCGCGAAGATCGCGCAGGCGTTTGGCAAACAGCACGTTGGAGTCGTCCACGTAAAGGTTGTAATTGTGCACGTTGCCGGCGCGCAAACGCGGCACACAACGGTCCCACACACCCAGGATCAACTGATGATGGAACGTCATCGCCAGCGTGGCGTTGTTCGGGTCCTTGTCATTCGAACCGGCCAGGTGGGTCTTGTCGTGGGCCTGGATGATCTGGACGATGTCTTCCAGGCTGAATCCGTTTGAGCGGAGGAAGTTGTAGAACGGATAGGCCGACCGGTTGGCTTCCAGGGCGTTGATTTGCTGGCGGACCCAGCTGTTGGGATTGGTTGCGCCATCGTCGCCCACGTATTTGCACCAGGAGAAGGTCACGTTCGAGGTCCCGGCTTTCTGGTCAACGATGCCGTCGTAGGACTTGGTGAAGGTGCAGTGGTCGATCCAGACGTTTGCGACCGAGCCACCGTTGCCAATGGTGATGAAGTCCCAATCGTTTTTGTCGTAATTACCTTTCGTGGCCTCATCCCATTCCCAGTTCTCGTCGAATTTCAGGTTGCGAACGATGATGTTGTTGCAGCTCTTGATGTTGAAGTTGCAATGCCGGATGGTCGCGCCGTTGGCGGAGAAGATGGTCAGTCCGCTCTTGGGCTTGATGTCGCACAGGCTCATGCCGGTGACGAGGAGGACCGGATGCAACTGGGGCGGGTTATGCGCCCGGAACGGGGTCGAGGCCAGGGTTTGCACGGCGGACCCCACTTCGTTCCAGCCCAGGTCAAGATCGTTCATGATCTCGATGACCTTGATGGCCCCTGCAGTCTTGTTGGCAGCCGCAATGGCCGTGGCCAGTTGCAACGGGGTGGTGACCTGGGCATAGGCCGGGTCGGTCGTGGCAATCACGCCGCCGCCGGTGCAGCCCGGGCTGACCGTGGCAAAGCCGGTTAGATTGTATTGCGCATTGCCGCCGCCGCTGGAATTGACGGTGAGCGTGGCGGTGGCGCTGGTGACAGAGCCGGCGGAATTGGAGACAGTGACGGTGTAGCTGCCGGCATTGGCGGATTGGGCGCTGGCAATGGTGAAGCTGGAACTGGTGGCGCCGGAGATGTTCGCGCCATTGAACTTCCATTGGTAACTGAGGGGCGCGGTGCCGGAGGCGACGACGGTGAAGGTCACGCTGCTGCCGGCGGTGACGGTCTGGCTGGCCGGCTGGGTCGTGATGGT
>Ga0265338_10009233_pt1 | contig 11804 bp, 3 predicted proteins | sample 42126metaG_FD_193579 | JGI IMG/M metagenome (GOLD analysis project Ga0265338, IMG submission 193579) | Rhizosphere microbial communities from Carex aquatilis grown in University of Washington, Seatle, WA, United States - 4-21-26 metaG | ecosystem: Host-associated > Plants > Roots > Rhizosphere >... | reverse complement strand
GTTCGTTCAGGTTTGCCTGGCCGTCCAGCACGCGCACCAAAAGGGCATCATCCATCGAGACCTCAAGCCGTCGAATATTCTCGTCACAATGCGCGACGGCGTGCCGGTGCCCAAAGTAATTGATTTCGGCATCGCCAAGGCGACCGGCGGAGAGCGGCTGACGGATATGACAGTGTTTACCGCCTATGAGCAATTTATCGGCACGCCGGCGTATATGAGTCCGGAACAGGCGGAGATGAGCGAACTGGACGTGGACACGCGCAGCGACATTTACAGTCTGGGCGTGCTGCTTTATGAGCTGATGACCGGCCGGCAGCCCTTTGATCAGAAAGAACTTCTTCAAGCAGGGCTGATTGAAATGCGCCGGACCTTGCGTGAACGGGAACCGTCGCGGCCGTCGACGAGGATTGCGGAGCTTAGGCGGGAGGAGCTGACGCAGACTGCGACGCAACGGCGCGTCGAGCCACCCCGGTTGGCGCTTTTATTGAAAGGCGACCTGGATTGGATTGTAATGAAAGCGCTGGAAAAGGATCGGAACCGGCGTTATCAGACTGCCAATGCCCTGGCCATGGACGTTCAAAGATATTTGAACAATGAACCGGTCCTGGCACGTCCACCCAGCCGGCTATATCGTTTTCAAAAGTTGGTCCGGCGAAACCGTCCGGTTTTTATTTCTGCCGCAGCGATAAGCCTGGCGTTAATCGCGGGATTCGGCACGTCCACCAGGCTTTTTTTTAAGGAACGAGAAGCAAGGCGCGAAGCTCAGCGAGGACGCGAAGCCGAGGCGCTGCTGCGCCGAAAGGCGGAGGCTCGCGAAATCATCGCGCGCGCCGTGTCGTTGATTGAAAAAAATCAATTTGACCAGGCAGATCGGTTGGTGGGATCCATTCCTTCCTCAAACGCAGCGGATGTTGGCATGGAAGTGTTTCGTCCATTGGGCGACTGGGCGGCTCAAAAAGGCAATTGGCGGCGCGCCGCCGAATATTATTCAGTCGTCGTGGGTCTGGATAAGTTCGAACGCACGGGGGTTTCTTCCAGGGATTACACCCGATACGCCGTCGTATTGGCCGAACTAAACGAGCATTCGACTTACGAAAATTTTTGCCGCGAACCGATCAAACGATTTGGCAATATCAATGATCCGATTATTGCCGAACGTATCGTTAAGAACAGTCTGTTGCTGCCGCCTAGTCCCGCTCTGCTGGCGAGTCTGTCGCCCCTGGTCAGTCGAATTGAGCAGTCTATTCCGACCAACATTCTCTCGGTTCCTTACAACGACACAGTTCCATGGAGGTGCATGGCATTGGCGCTGATGAGTTATCGGAGTGGTGATTACTCCAAAGCGGCCAGTTGGGGCACGCTCGGAATCAAAATGGCCGAAGGCCCGAACCTGGCGCGCGTGGCCAGCATGCAGGCAATTCTAGCCATGGCGGATCATCAATTGGGTCGCCATGCTGAAGCCCGCGCTGAACTGGTCAAATCCCAGCAAGTAATTGCAGAAAATTTCAAACCCCCGTTTGCGACCGCTGACATCGCGTTTGATTGGTTCCTGGCCCGGTTGTTGGAGCGCGAAGCTGAGGCTTGTGCAGAGGGAGCACTACCCGTTTCAAAATAGCTGCTTTCCCCTACTGGCATCAGCCGCGGTCAAAACAACATTGATCTCGTGAAATATCCGAAAAAAATTGGCAGGAATTGGCCGCTGTTTTCGCAATTCAATATTAAGATGCTTGTTGGAATAAACTTTTCGCCCTGCCTGAACTGCCGTGTCGCGTTTTTTAACCGCCATTCGAAAGTTGGTTGGTATGAGCCCAGAAAGCACCGCGGCGACGGCATATTGCCATTGCGGCACTTCGCGTTGCTGATGTTTCTTTTCGTAGGTTTCATCAATGGATTATCTGCCCAAACAAACATCGCCATCAACAGGACCTGGGGCGATTGGCAGCGCTGGGGAGATCAGGGCGATGGAAGCTACAATAATCCAGTATTGCCCGCGGATTTCAGCGACATCGATTGCATTCGGGTGGCTTCGGATTATTACGCCATTTCCTCAACGTTCCAGTATTCGCCCGGAGTGATCATTCTTCACTCCAGGGATCTGGTCAACTGGAGCGTTCTCGGACACGTGGTTGATGATGTAACCCAAATAGGACCAGAACTGAACTGGGACCGGATGAACCGCTACGGTCGCGGCATCTGGGCTGGTGCGATTCGTTATCACGACGGCAAGTTCTGGGTCTATTTCGGGACGCCCGACGAGGGTTACTTCATGAGCAGTGCGAAAAATCCCGCCGGCCCGTGGGAGCCGTTGCATTGCCTGATGAAAGAAGTGGGTTGGGATGATTGCTGTCCATTTTGGGATGACGACGGCCAGGGATATTTTGTGGGAACGTGTTTCAAGGACGGGTATAAAACATGGCTGTTCAAGCTAACGCCTGACGGCCGTGAACTGGTCAAAGACTGGCGCGTTCTTTTGAACCAAGGCTCCGGGCGGGAGGCCAACAAACTTTATAAAATCAACGGTTATTACTATCACCTGTTCAGCGAATTCAAGCCGGGCACCGGTCGCTACGTAGTAATGCAGCGCGCCACGAATATCGCCGGCCCCTATCTGGAGAAACAACAACTCAATCATGCGGAAGCGGCCGCCAGAGAGCCAAATCAAGGCGGCATAGTGCAGGCTGAAGATGGCAACTGGTATTTCTTGACCCATCATGGGAACGGAGACTGGGCAGGTCGTTGCGCAAGTTTATTGCCGATCAAATGGACCAACGGTTGGCCGATTCTTGGCAAGGTGGAAAGTGACGGCATCGGGGGCATGGTTTGGTCCGGACGCAAATCGGTTCCAAACACACCGCTTCTCTTGCCACAAACCGATGACGATTTCAACGGCCCAAAACTCGGCGTGCAATGGGAATGGAATTACCAGCCGCGCGCTGACAAATGGTCATTGACCGAACGGCCTGGTTTTCTCCGGTTGCATGCGTTCAAGCCGCTCCAGCGGGACAATCTGAAAAAGGCCGCCAATACGCTCACACAACGAGTGTTCCGTACCAGCACAAACATCGTCACGCTCGCGCTGGATCTGAGCGGCATGGCCGACGGACAAGTCGCCGGGCTATGCCATTATTCGAAAGATTACAGCACCATTGCCGTTCGTTGTCAGAATGGAATCATAGCCCTCGAATTGGCGCACAACCAAACCATCGAGAACGGCCCGGCCCTCACGCCCCAAAAACTCTGGCTGCGCTCTACGTGGGGATTGGATGGCAAAAGCAATTATTCCTATAGCACGAATGGAACGACTTTCATGGTTTTTGGCGAGGCCTATCAACTTGGATGGGGGGATTATCGCGGTGACCGGATTGGAATATTCACTTACAACAACGCAGACGCGGGCTATGTGGATTGTGATAGCTTCACCTACCGGTATGATTCTCCTCTCTCGCACGGGCAGCAAATCCTGGGCAGCACAAATGCCGGTTTTGCCATGGATGTCGCGCAGTTGCCCGGCGACTATGACAAAACCACTTTTGGGCAGGCGCTGATTCCAGACATGGCGGCCGATCCCAGCGTGGTGGACATGGATGGTACGTTTTATTGCTACGCCACGACCGACGGCTGGGGACAAGGATTGGCCACGTCCGGTACGCCGGTGGTTTGGACCTCAAAAGATTTTCTGAACTGGAGTTTTCACGGTTCGAGTTTTCCGCCCGACTTTGATTTGAAGTATTGGGCGCCCAGCAGCGTCGTGCATCGGAACGGACGCTATTATTCTTTCCCGACTTTGGACGGCAAAATCACGGCGGTGGCATCGGATTCGCCACTGGGACCTTTCGTGGCACCCGATGGTCGGCATGTTACCAAAGCAACACTTCAGCCGTTTCCGGTTGAACAAAGGAGCACCATTGACGCGGAAGTTTTCATCGACGACGACGGACAGGCTTACATGGTTTGGTCCCGCCGTCGCGAGGCGAAGCTTAAGCCTGACCTGCTTTCGCCGGATGGTCCAATAATCAACATTCCCACGAAACGCCAGGGATATTCCGAAGGACCATTCCTTACGAAGCGTAAAGGCATTTACTATTACTTCTACACGCTCGGCGGCGGCGAGACTTACCAATACGCTTACATGATGAGCCGGGCATCGCCGATGGGGCCATGGGAAGCGCCGGAGCAGGACATTATCGCCACAACCGATCATGCGGCGAAAATTTTCGGGCCGGGGCACGGTTGCTTCTTTCATCCGCAGGGCAGCGAACAATGGTATTTTGTCTATCTCGAATTCGGGCGTGGCGGCACGACGCGACAGATTTACGCCGACAATATGCATTTCAATGCCGACGGCACCATCCAACCCATCAAGCTGACCAAAGCCGGCGTCGGCGTCTTGCGCCCGGATACTGAGACGTCCCCGAACCTGGCAGTGAATTGCAAAGCCACAGCATCTTCCGTTCGTCCGAACTATAGGGTGCGCCATGAGCATGATACCTCGCTGGACCGGGTGGAAACTTACGAGCCCGCGAATACCCTTGACGGTTCAAACGGCACGCGCTGGATGGCGGCCGCCGGCGATGAAGCGCCGTGGTTTCAAGTGGACCTCGGCGCGCCGCGTAACATTCGCCGCACCGAAGCGTATTTTGTAAAACCTGCCGCAGGCCAGGCGTATCGTCTTGAATGGTCACTCGACGGCCAAAAGTGGATGCTCTATGGCGAACATGACGAGGTTATTCTCTGCTCCCCGCATTGTGACGAAAAGTCCGTTCATGCCCGATATCTCAAGCTGACAATTTTAAAAGGCGAGCCCGGGCTTTGGGAATTCCGCGTTTACGGCGAACCCGCCAGCGCGCCGCGATAAATCGGCCGCGATTTACCAAAACGTTTCATGTCCGTTTAATTCACGGTCAAGAGCTTCCATCAAATAGTAATCCCCCCATGAGGTATAGCCGTTTTTACCTCCCTGTCCGCGCTTTTGCACCCCCCAGCAAGCCTCATTGAAATCAACGTAATCATCGTTACAAAGCCGAGCCAGCAACGATCGCCGCGCGCCGGTTATTTCTGCGTCCGCCGCGCGGTGCCGGGCGAGTTCCTGAAAACCGCATACGGCAATTGCTGCCGCGGATGCATCCCGGAGACGCTCGGGATGCGCCGCTTCATGAAAATCATTCCACGGCACGACTTCTTCATCGAGGCTGGCGATAAACTTCTTCGCAATGCGCACAGATGCTTCGAGATATTTCTCGTTTCGCGTATAGCCATAGCTCAACGCAAAACCATAAATTGCCCAGGTCGCACCCCGCGCCCAATACCCGTTATTCGGATCTCCCAACGGTTGCCAGGTCTTCGAATCAAAACGGTAAATGTTATTGGTGGAGTAATCCGCGCGGATAAAACACTTCAGACACATGTCAGCATGGCGCGTCGCAATTTGTTGGAACTTTGAATCGCCGGTTTCCATTCCAGCCCAATACAACAAGGGCAGATTCATCAAAGAATCAATGATGGCCATGTCGTCCGTTCGCATCCGGCCATCGCCAATCGGTGATTCGATCTCGTCCATTCGTCCCCAAGCACGGATGAAGTTTCCACGCGGATTAAATCGCTGCACCAGCAATTCGGCCGCGCGCAACCCGACATCGCGATGGTCCTTGTCGCCTGTCATTTTGTAAAGCGCTACCGAATACAGCGAGTAAAGGAAACCGAGATCATGATGAGTGTCCATGAAACGCGTGAACACCTTTTCGCGATAATATGGCGCAAGACGCAAAACTTCTTTTACGAAAAGTTCGTCCTCGGTCGAGCGCCAGGCCAGGAGAGCCATACCGGTGAAGAACGAGGACGTCCAGTTTCCGATCTCAAAGAAACCTTCTTTAAAATTGAAGTAATTTCCGTCTGCTGCCCAAGCCGCTGATTTGGGGTCTTCGGCGAGAAGTTGTATATTCCGGCGCGCTTTTCGGACGCAGAGGTCGTAGATGCTTTTCAACCGTTCGCGCCCTGTGTCATCAGTACCGGCTGTCTTTTTCAAATTTTGTTTTAGCTTGTTCATTCTTTTTCTGCATGAAATTGGGTGCCCAAGTGGATTTTCAGGCTAGGTAATAATCCCGCCAGTTAAAGTTTCCTTTACCAGTAACAAAGGCCACACCGGGGCCGGCTTGCGGCTGCTCAGAGGCGAAATCCTTCAGCGTCTTCGTTTTTTTGTGGTTTGAATAATTCCCCTAAAAAAAATGAAAATAAATGGCAGGAACTGGGCTGTGCTTTTCGCAACTCCAAATAGACTATGAATATCGGTCTTACATCGGCGATCTGTAGCAGCCCTGGCTGTGGGGAAAATGGCGGTTCCAGCAGCCGTAAGCGTGTGACGGTTTACGACATTGCCAGGAGCGTAGGCGTTTCCCATACCACTGTGGCGCGGGCTCTGCGGGATAGTAAAGATGTGGCGAAGAAGCGGCGACAAGAAATCCAGAGGATAGCATTAGAAATGGGATATTATCCAGATCCGCACCTTGCCGCATTGGCAAATTATCGCAAAACGTTAGCGCCAAGCCATTTTAAAAGTGTTGTTGCGTGGCTTAATCATTGGCAGAAACCGGATCAACTGCGCAAATTTGGAGAGTTTGAAAGATATTGGCAGGGTGCTCAGGAGGTCGCTGGCAGGCAGGGGTTTAAATTGGAGGATTTTCGCTGGTCCTTGGACTGCTCGCCCAAACGACTTGAAAGTGTGTTGTTGGCTCGCGGTATTGAGGCAATTTTAATTCCGCCACACAATGATCTGTTCGATTGGGCAGAATTTGATTGGGGTAAATTTTTTGTGCTCCGTTTTGGCATGTCCGTGCAATCCCCGGACTCCAATTTGGTGACGGCTGACCAATTCCGGGCCACCGTAATGGCGATAACCCGCATGTGTGAATACGGTTACCGACGCATTGGTTTGGCAGTTGATTTCGATTTGGATGAACACCTTGGCGGCAACTACCACGGCGGATTTATTTGGGCCCAGAAGAAATTGAACCTTTATCCACTGGTGCCGCCGTTTGCCGCGCGTGCGGCGCTTTACCGTCGAGCACCTAAGGAAGAAGCCGATGGCCTTCGCCGTTGGATCGAGCAACATCAGCCCGACGCGATTCTAACGACACAGCCTTATCTTCCTCAATTGATTCGCGATCTTGGATATCGGATCCCGCAAGACATTGCAGTAGCGGGAACCAGTGTCTGTGATATCCCGGTGGATTCGGGGATTGACCAACGTTCGGTTGAGATTGGCCGAATTGCCATGCAGATGTTGATCAAACAAATCACTGTTGGCGAACGGGGAATTCCTGCCAGCCCATGCCGTATTTTGGTGGAAAGCCATTGGCAGGATGGACAATCACTTCCTCGCCGAAATTAAAAAGGTATTCAACGCGATCCCAGATGTGCACGTTCGATTTTTAGGAGAAATTCTTACTGGGAACATGGCGATTCCCTAGCGTTTCAGGAAGAAAAAACGAAAATAGTCTCATGTCAACCCCACCCCACCCGCTTTTTCCGGCGAAACTCTTTAATTTCATGCAACCATCCCGTTTCAGATACCACCACCCCCTCGGCACGACCGTTAGTTACAATAGAACACCCATGAAAAAGACACCTCTCCCCCTTTTGCGCGCCATCGTGGCTGGCGCGCTGATGCTGGCTGCACCGGCGGCATTCGCCGACACCATCTACAAAGCTTCTTCAGGAATTGATCTTGCAACCGGGGCCAGTTGGACCAACGGGGTAGCGCCTGGCAGCGCTGATGTGGCTACGTGGGTAAGTGGGTCGCTGGGCGGTGCATTAACTATGTCGACCGCGCCAACGTGGGGTGGTATTGCCATGACGGCAGCAACGGCTGATCCGGTCATTGGGGTTCCCGGCTCGGGGTCGTTCACTTTAGGTTCCGGCGGCATTGATCTGTCTGCTTCCGCAAACAACATGACCATCAACGCTCCCATGACCCTGGGCGCTGGCCAGACTTGGAATGTGAATGCAGGCAAAACCCTGACCGTAGGGGGACTAATTTCAGATGGCGGCAACGCGTTTGGCATTTCCAAGAACGGTTCCGGCGCGCTGACCTTGAACGTTTCCAACAGTTTTGGCGGTGGTTTGACGCTCAACGCGGGCGTTGTCCAGGTTAAAAACACCTATGCGCTAGGCACCAATTCGTTAACGCTGAATGGTGGAACGCTTAAAAATTTGGCGGGAGCCAACCTTGCCGTCAGCAATAACATCGCCGTTGGCGGCGGCGGGGGCACGATTACGGTTGGCGAAGCGAAGAATTTCACGTTGACCGGCGCATTAAGTGGCTCGGGAAACTTGACGCTTGGTGGTTCGGGTGGTGGCAACGCTTCGATATTGATGTATGGCACAAATCTGATGACCAGCGGCACAATAACACTCGTGGGGGGCAGTTCTGGGATCGCGCGAATCGAAAGCACGGCGGGCTCAAGTGCTGCGCTTGACTGGGTGATTAGCGGCAATACCCCGGACACAGAAGTGTCCGGCACGTTCAACTTCGGATCCCTCGGTGGCAGCGGGAATTTCACTGCATTTAATGGCAACTCGGGAACCACCATTTATAACATTGGCGGGAATAATCATGATGCAACGTATTCGGGCGTCCTGGGTCAGAGCGGTACAGGGCAACAACTTTCAGTAATCAAGGTCGGGACCGGGGCTCAAACTTTTTCCGGCAACAACTCCTACGCCGGCACCACAACCGTCGAGGATGGTTCTTTGATCGCCAGCAACAATGTCAACGCAAGCGGCGCCAGCCCATTCGGTAATGCTGCCACTGCGATCTTTGTGGGGGATGATTTGGCAATCAACACAAACCTTGCCATACATCCGCAGTTGCTCATCAGTGGCCCCTTCACCATGGCACGCCCTGTGACGATCGGCAGCATTGGCGCCTTGGGTAATGCTTCGACGACTTTCACGCTCGGCGGAAATTCAGCCAACAACGCCACTTTCTCCGGGTCCTTCATTAGTTTGAATCAAAATCTGATGGTCACCCAAGCAACGGGTGGCTCACTCACCATTTCTGCTCCAATCAGCGACGGGGGCAACAGTCTAAGCTTGATCAAGGTTGGCGGTGGCACGGTCACGCTTTCCGGGGCGAACAGCTATGCTGGCACTACCATTGTTAATCAAGGTGTGTTGCTCATCGGCAATACCAGTCCGGCCAACGGCATCGTGACGGTTGCCGATGGCGCCGGAGCAGGTGTAGCCGCTACGACAGACTCCACTTACTGGTCGCCCAGCAGCCTGACGGTGGGCACCAGCACGGGTGGAACACTTCAGTTTAGCTTCAGCGGAGCAATCGCAGGACCGAACGCGAATACTTTGTTGACTCCGGCAAGCTTGACGTTGAACGGCACCACGGCAATTGACATCACTCGTTGTCCCCAAGTGCTGGGTTCTTATCCGTTGTTCAGCGGCTATAATGGCAGCAGTCCGTTGACGCTCGCGTCGCAACCGGCTGGCGTCCTTGGCCAAATCACCGCCAGTGGCGGAACTGTTTATTATCAAGTAACCAATACTCTCACAGATGTATGGACGGCTCAAACCAGTACTAATTGGGACTCCGGCACGGCTAACTGGACCAATAGTCTTCAAGGCAACACTTATGGCCTTGGAGATCCTGTTTGGTTTGATGACACCGCCAATGGCGCCAGTCCGCTATTGGTGAATATTGTCAGCAACGTTTCACCGAATTCAATTACGGTCAGCAATACGAGCAAAGCCTATGTCATCGGCGGCGCGGCGATTGCTGGTGCCACCGGTCTGACCAAAACCGGGGACAACACGCTCACGCTAACAGGCACAAACACCTTCACGGGTGACTTGGCGATTTTGGGCGGCACACTTGAAATCGGCGCCGGCGGCGGTGGTCAACTGGGTGCTGGCACTTATCCTGGCAATATTGATGATGAAACTTTGCTGCGATACAACAGCACGAATGCACAAACCTTGTCCGGCGTTATTTCAGGAAACGGCGCGTTAGTGGTTACCAACGGCACGCTGACGTTGAGCGGCGCAAACACCTATAGCGGCGGGACAACGCTGAGCAATGGAACGGTTGTCTTCTGCAACGGCAACGCCTTGGGCGGAGGCACGGTCACCACGACTGGCGGCACGCTCAAATGGAGTTATATCTCTGGAAATACCACATTCGGTAACAATTTAGTGGTAAATGGCCCCACCACGCTCGATGTAGCTAGTGGCAATTGGACCATGAATGGCAATATCATGGGCAGTGGCGCCATTACTCGCGGCACGGCAGCCACGCTATCACTTTTCCTCGGTGGAGATGATAGCGGCTATACCGGAACGCTCACGGTTCCGGCGAATGGAAATGCTGTCGTTCGCATCAACAGTGCGAACTCAGGCAGCGCCAACGCCAGTTGGGTTATTAATCAAAACACCAGCGGCCGGTTCTCTTTGAACTTTGGCAATGGCACCATCGGCTTTGGCTCCATGACGGGCAGCGGCTTTGTTCAACAGGCAACCGCTGGCAACACTGAACTTCAAGCGGGTGCGCTTGGATTAAATGATATTTTTTCAGGCGTCATGCAACAAGCCAGCGGCACGACTATTTTGACTTTCACAAAAGTTGGAACGGGCCGGATGACCCTTTCGGGTGCAAATACATTCCTGGGTGGAGTGAACATCAATGGCGGTATCCTGTGTGTCAGCAACATTGCGGCATTGAGCACGGCGGGTAACATCACCTTTGGCGGTGGCACCTTGCAGTATTCGGGAATCAATGGAGTTGACTATTCATCCCGCATCGCCAGCAGCACGGCGGCGATTTCCATCGATCTCCAGGGCACGAATGTCACTTTTGCTTCGGCATTGCCTTCGAGCAACATCGGTGGGCTGGTTCTGACGAACTCTATTGGTGCCACCAGCAACAAGCTGACGCTAACGGCGGTTGAAGCTTATTCGGGAAGCACGGTTATCAATGGTGGCACGCTCGCGTTAAGTGGCAGCGGAAACATTGGTTCCTCTTCCAACATTACAGTTGTCAGTGGCGCACTACTCGATGTGTCCGGAGTTAGTTTTACCCTCGGCGGCAGCCAGACCCTGGCTGGCAATGGTGTTGTGACGGGAGCGGTGACGACGGCCGGTTCGGGTTCGGCGATTTTGCCGGGCGGCACGGGCACCGTCGGCACTTTGACCTTCAGTAACAACTTGGATTTGGGCAGTGGTGCATCTCCGGTACTTGATATCAGCACCAGCCACTTGAGCGGCAATGACCAAATTGTGGTCGCTGGCAATCTTACCTTGGGAGCCAGTGACACGATTCACATCAATGCCTTGAGCGGTTCCAGCGCAATCGACCAAACGGACGATTATGTTCTGTTCAGCGTTGCAGGCACAACCACGATGGCTACCCAGCCTGCGCTGGTTTTTGATAACCCACCGCCGAGCAACGCGAGCCATTACTCTATCCAGAAGAGCGGCAACAATGTCGTGCTGCGTTATTCTTCTAATCCGTCACCCGTGGTTACAAGTGTTGTGATTACGAACACCGCCGACGGCTCGACGGTTGGTTCCCGTGGACAATCAGCCACGGTTTATGTAACCGCGCAACCAGGCAACGGCTCGTTGGGTGCTGGCAGCGTTACCGCCAATCTGTCTAATCTTGGCGGTTCTTCAAGCCAGTTACTGAACTACCTTGGCGGAAATAGCTGGTCTTATACCATTCTACTCGGCCAGGGAGCCTTGGTAGGCACTGATTCCGTGGGGGTGACGGTGACCGACTCTCTTTCGGCGAGCGGGTCATCTTC
>Ga0265338_10009232_pt1 | contig 11804 bp, 11 predicted proteins | sample 42126metaG_FD_193579 | JGI IMG/M metagenome (GOLD analysis project Ga0265338, IMG submission 193579) | Rhizosphere microbial communities from Carex aquatilis grown in University of Washington, Seatle, WA, United States - 4-21-26 metaG | ecosystem: Host-associated > Plants > Roots > Rhizosphere... | reverse complement strand
CGCGGCGTGGCGGATACGTCACCCCCATCCCCGGCCCTTCCCCCATCGAGGGGGAAGGGAGTCGCGTCGCCACCGGTCATCATCACTTCCCCCTGGCGTCGGCGGGAAGCGGATTGTCCGACAACGTGGCCATGGTCTTGGCCGACTCGTCGGGATGGATCTTGGCCAGCACGCGGGTGGTGAACTCCCCGTAGCGCTTGCGGCCTTCCTTGAACGACCAGTCGATGATGTCGGCCTCGCGGATGGGCACGATATCGTTGCGGTGCAGGCGGGGCAAAGCCTCGGGGTCGTAGTTCAGGCGGCCGACGATGCGCGAACCGTCGCGCTTGACGTCCTGCAGCCAGACCTCTTCGTTTCCGCCGCGCGGGCTCTTGAACGACACCTTCAGGCCGAAGGTGTCGGGCGCCGAGTCGGGGGTGTCGTGCAGACGCTCCCAGAACACCGGCAGCGAGGCGCGGGCCGCCTGCACCGCCGCGTTGAAGTCCTTGTCCAGGGCCGCCATCTGCTCGGCGGACAGGGGCGCGCTCTGCGGCCCCTCCGCCGCGTCCTGGGCGCGCGCGGCCGGAACCGCCAGAATCAAGGCGAGAACGACGCAAGCCAGGGCGCGCTTCACGCGGCCTCCGTCTGCTGCTGCAGCCACGCTTCCGCGCACATCTTGCACAGGTCGCGGATGCGGCCGATGTAGCTCTGGCGCTCGGCCACGGCGATGGCGCCGCGGGCGTCCATCAGGTTGAACAGGTGGCTGGCCTTGAGCACGCGGTCGTAGGCCGGCAGCACCAGGACCTGGCCCTGCGGCCCGGTCTTCCCGAGCAGGCTTTTGACCTCGGTCTCCATGTCGATGAACTGCCGCTGCAGCATGGGCACGTCGTAGCCATGGAAGTTGGCCGCCGACTGCTGGCGCTCGTTCTCCAGGAACACGTCGCCATAGCTGACGCCGGCGTTGTTGAAGCGCAGGTCGTAGACGTTGTCGACGCCCTGCACATACATGCACAGGCGCTCCAGCCCATAGGTCAGCTCGCCGGCCACCGGATCGACGTCCAGGCCGCCGACCTGCTGGAAGTAGGTGTACTGCGACACCTCCATCCCGTCGCACCACACCTCCCAGCCCAGGCCCCAGGCCCCGACCGTCGGGTTCTCCCAGTCGTCCTCGACGAAGCGGATGTCGTGCAGGGTGGGGTCCAGGCCGATCGCCGCCAGCGACCCCAGATACAGGTCCTGCATGTCGGGCGGGTTGGGCTTCAGGATCACCTGGTACTGGTAATAGTGCTGCAGCCGGTTGGGGTTCTCGCCGTAGCGGCCGTCCGACGGGCGACGCGAGGGCTGCACATAGGCCGCGTTCCAGGGCCTCGGGCCAAGCGCGCGCAGCACCGTGGCCGGATGCAGGGTGCCCGCCCCCACCTCCACGTCATAGGGCTGCAGGATCGCGCACCCCTGGCGGCTCCAGTAGGCGTGCAGCGTCAGGATCATGTCCTGGAAGGAAAGCGGCGTGTCGGAGGACATTACAGGGGCCCGAAAAAAGTCGGCGGACCATAGGGCCCGCCGACCTTCGCTTCAAGCCGATGCGCTCAAGTAGGCCGCTAGGCCGGTGGCGCAACCCCCGCTCAAGCAGCGAAGCGTTAGCGCAGGGGAAACCGCGCTCAAGCAGCGAAGCGGTAGCGCAAGGAAACTCCGCTCAAGCAGTGAAGCGGTAGCGCAAAGAAAATCAGCCGGCGGGCGGCGGCGGCATGAAGTCGGGCGACAGCACCTTGTCGATCACGTGGATCACGCCGTTGGTCACCGTCACGTCCTGCAGGATGGTCGCGTCGTTGGCTTTGTGCGGGGTCCCCGAGTAGTCGATGTAGACCGGCTTGCCGGCGGCCGACGGGATCGGGCCCTTGGTCCCGTCGATCTTCGCGTCATCCACCTTGGCGTTGATGATGTGGTAGACCAGGAACTGCTGGAGGGCCGTGGGCGGCTTGGCGTTCATAAGCTGGTCCAACTGGCCGGCCGGCATGGCGGCGAAGGCAGCGTCGGTGGGCGCGAACAGGGTCAGGGGACCCGGCGTTTTCAGCACCCCGGTCAGGTTGGTCGCGTCCAGCGCCTTGAGCAGGGTCTTGAACTGGCCCGCCGCGGTCAGGGTGGCGATGATGTCGCCGCTCGGCGCGATGGCCTGATAGGTCCCCGAGACCGCCGGCGGAGCCGCGGGGGCGGGAGCCGGTGTCTGGGCTTGAGCCAGGGCCAGGGTGGGAAGCGCGGCCGCCATGGCCGCGGCGACAAACAGTTTGGACAATTTCATCAACATCACCTCACGAGGACGCCGCGCAGGAGCACATCCGGCGCGGCGCCACTTCTATCGCGGAAAACGGCGAAAACTAGTCCGCCGCAACGCCTTCATCCACGCCTCAGTTTCCGGCCGGCTTGGTCAGGCGGCCGGCGGTCGACAGCGGCGCGCCGTACTTGGCGCGGTTGGCCCGGGTATCCGGGATGGGGCCGTTGGAGACCACTTCGGTCCCGGCGTTGGCGCTGGTGCGTTCGGCCGGAGCGCCGGCCGCCGGCGCCACCGAGGCGGCGTCGGCCCCAGCCTGGCCGGAGGGCGTCGACAGGGTGGTCGCGGCATTGCCGGCGGCCACGCCCGCGGGGAGTTGATCGGACGACGCTGGCGGGTTGACGGCGGTATCGCCCGTGGACGGCGAAGGCTGGGCGAACGCGGCGCCGGCCAGCAGGGCGGCCGTCGTCGCCGTGGCGATCATGAGACGGATGCGCATGGCTTCCTCATTGGTTTTCAGCAGGGCCCCCAAGCGGGGCCCGCCTCTACCGCAAAATACCCGCGAAGCCGGTCTTGGTTGCGCGACATCACGGCTTCGTGATCAATTTTGAACTCAACCCGTACAGTAGATTTTGGCATATTTTTAGTTTCATGATGATGCAATGACGCGTAATGAAGTCATAATATATGTATCGGCAAGTTTAACATGTCTAATTTCTGGCATTGAATAGATCTAATCGTGACTTCTTGAAGGCTGATTCCAGGGCCCGGGCGCTCACAGCCGGGTAGATAAGCTGGACCCTGAGCAGGCCTGGGCCGCGTTGGTCCGGGCGCGGCGGCCGGGCGCCCAATCCTTCGGCGCCGCGCCCGCGAAGCAGGCGCCGGCCCGCATTGCCGGCTCTGGAGGCGAAATTCGCCCAAATACCGGGCGCCAAACGCCACTTCCGCTCACAAATCGGGCGCCTACCCCCAAATGCGGCGCCAAAAGGCCGCCGATCGGGCGGCCCACGGCCCCGTCGTGTCTAGCGTCGGCCTGCCGGTCGGACAGGGACCCTTTTCGATCGCGGCAAACACCAAAGCAGAGGGGCGCGCCTTTGCGAGCGCAGGAGCGAGGCGAATGAAGCTGATCATTGCGATCGTCAAACCTTTCAAGCTGGACGAGGTGCGCGAAGCGCTCGTCGCCGCCGGCGTGGAGGGCCTGACGGTCTCCGAGGTCAAGGGTTACGGCCGTCAGAAGGGCCAGACCGAAATCTATCGGGGCGCGGAATACCAGGTGGTGTTCGTGCCGAAAGTGAAACTGGAGGCCGTGGTCGACGATGCGGCGGTCGGCAAGGCCGTCGAGGCCGTCAAGACCGCGGCCGCCACGGGCAAGATCGGCGACGGCAAGATCTTCGTCCTCAACGTCGAAGACGCCGTGCGCATCCGGACCGGTGAAACCGGCTCGGCCGCCCTCTAAGGAAGTTCAAGGGGAACATGATGAAAATTCTCGGGAAATTCGGATTCAAGCGGTTGGGGGCCCTGGCCCTTGCCGCCGCGATCCTCGGGGGCCCCCTGGCGGCTCCGATGCACGCTCACGCCCAGGCGGCGTCCAGCGCGGCGGCGGCGAGCGACGCCGCTTCCAGCGTCTCCTCGGCCCCTGCGGCCGCGGCGGCCCCGGCGGCGGCGGTCAATCCGCTCGACGCCACCCATGACTACAGCAAGGACAGCGCCAACTCCGGCGACACCGCCTGGATGCTGACCTCGTCGGTCCTGGTGCTGATGATGACCATCCCCGGCCTGGCGCTGTTCTACGGCGGCATGGTGCGCAAGAAGAACATCCTGGCCACCCTGGCCCAGAGCTTCGGCGCCACCGCCCTGATCACCGTGTTGTGGATGGTGATCGGCTACTCGATCGCCTTCACCGGCGACAGCCCCTACATCGGCAGCCTGAAGTACCTGTTCCTGGCTCCGCTGAACGCCGACATCAACCTCGCCTCGCCGCTGGCTCCGACCATCCCCGAGACGGTGTACATGTTCTTCCAGATGACCTTCGCGATCATCACCCCGGCCCTGATCGCCGGCGCGCTGGCCGACCGGATGAAGTATTCGGCGTTCCTGCTGTTCATGGGCGCCTGGCTGCTGCTGGTCTACTGCCCGGTGGCGCACTGGGTGTGGTCGGCCAAGGGCTTCCTCGGCGCCGGCGGCCTCGGCGCGCTGGACTTCGCCGGCGGCTCGGTGGTGCACCTGAACGCCGGCACCGCCGGCCTGGTCGCCGCCATCATGCTGGGCAAGCGCAAGGGCCTCGGCACCGAGAACTTCGCCCCCCACAACCTGGCCTACGCCGTCATCGGCGCCTCGCTGCTGTGGGTCGGCTGGTTCGGGTTCAACGCGGGTTCGGCGGTCGAATCCCATGACGGCCAAGCCGGCATGGCCGCCGCCGCCACCCAGATCGCGACGGCCGCGGCCGCCCTGTCCTGGATGTTCGTGGAGTGGATCGTCTCCAAGAAGCCCTCGGTGCTGGGCATGATCTCCGGCGCGGTGGCCGGCCTCGTGGCCATCACCCCCGCCTCCGGCTTCGTGAACCCCACCGGCGCCCTCTTCATCGGCCTGATCGCCGGCGTGGTCTGCTACCTCTCGGCCGTCCACATGAAGAAGATCTTCGGCTACGACGACGCGCTCGACTGCTGGGGCGTGCACGGCGTGGGCGGCGCGCTCGGCGCCATCCTGACCGGCGCCTTCTGCTCCAAGGCCATCAACTCGGCGGCCCCCAAGGGCGGCTGGCTGACGGACGGCAACTTCCACCAGATGGTGCTGCAGTTCTACGACGTGGCGATCGTCTTCGTGTGGTCGGGCGTGGTGACCTTCATCATCCTGGCGGTGCTGAAGTACACCATCGGCATCCGCGTCAGCGAGGAAGTCGAAGTCGAAGGCCTCGACATCAACCTCCACGGCGAAGTGGTCCACGGCTAAGCCCGGACCGGGAGGCTCGCTCGCGGGCCTCCAACTTCCCAGAGTTCTCCCAGGGCGGCGGGGCTTCGGCTCCGCCGCTTCTTCTTTGCGCTCAGGCCAGGGTGCAGGCCTTGACCCACCAGGTCGGATGGGCGGCCGAGAGGCGAGACGCCAAGGCCTCTGCATCGGCGCGGGTGGCGGTCAGGGCGAAGGAGGTGGCGCCGGAGCCGGACATGCGCACCAGCAGGGATTCGGGCTCGGCCCTCAGCGCCTCCAGCGCCTCGCCGATACGCGGCTCCGTCAGCAGGGCCGGCGCTTCCAGGTCGTTGCGGCAGCGGGCCAGCCACTCGGCGGCGGCGCGGGGCGTGCGCAGCGGCGGCGGCTCGGGCCGGTCCGCCGCGCCGGGCGCGCCAGACGCGTCATAGGCCCGGTAGACCGCGCCGGTGGGCGACGGGACGCCGGGATTGACCAGCACCGCCGGCAGCGGCGGCATGGACGGACCCGGCGACAACTGCTCTCCCCTGCCCTCCGCCGTCAGCAGGCGCGCGCGCAGGCACGCGGGCCCGTCGGCCCCGATTTCCGCCGCCACGCTCTCCAGCGCCAGATCGTCGAAGCCCAGGCCATGCATGGCGTTGAGCAGGCGCAGGGCCGCGCCCGCGTCGCTCGATCCGCCGCCGAGCCCCGCCGCGATCGGCAGGGCCTTGGTCAGCACCAGGGTCGCGCCCGCCTGCGGCCGTCCGGCCCGCGCCAGCAGCGCAGCGGCGGCGCGCAGCACCAGGTTATCGGACCCGGCCGACAGGCCCGCGCCGAACGGCCCGTCGATGGTCATCGACAGCTCCGCCGCCGGCGCGCCGGCGATGGTGTCGCCGACGTCGGCGAAGGCCATCAGGCTGGCGATCGGATGATAGCCGTCAGGGGTTGGGGGCGCGACATGCAGGTACAGGTTGACCTTGGCCGCGGCGAAAGCGGTCCGCGTCACGCGTATGCCGTCATCAACGCGAAGCCACCGCCGGAGGGGCTGGATCCAGACCCGTGCTGAGCTTGCGCTGGGCCGACGCCTTGAGCTCGGGGTTGGGCATCAGGCCCAGGACCCGGTTCCACTGGTACTGGGCCTCGGTCTTGCGGCCGGCGCGCCAATAGGCGTCGCCCAGGTGGTCGTTGATCTCCGGATTGACCGGCTCCAGCGACACCGCCCGCTCCAGCCGCTGCACGGCCTGCTTGAAGTCGCCCATGTTGAAATAGGCCCAGCCCAGGGAATCGGCGATCTCGCCGGAATTGGGCTGCGCCAGATAGGCCTTCTGCAGCATGACCACCGCCTGCGGCAGGCGCTCGCCGTGCACGACCCAGGAGTAGCCCAGGTAGTTCAGCACATCCGGCTGGTCGGGCCGCAGGGCCAGGGCCTTCTGCAGGTCCTTCTCCGCCTCGGGCCAGCGGCCGGCGCGGTCGAGCGCCGTAGCCCGCTCGTAGTAGATCGCCCAGTCGGTATTGGCCGGATCGGCGGCGATCAGCTTGTCGAGCACGGCCACCGCCTCGGCGAAGCGGTTGGAGGCGCGGTAGAGGTCGGCCTCCACCACCAGGGCGTCGCGATCGTCCGGCGCGACCTTGACCAGGTCCTGGGCCATCTTCAGGGCGGTGTCGATGTCGTCCTCGGCCTGGTAGCTGGCGATGATGCGCTCGCGCGCATCCACCCAGTCGGGCGAAGAGGCCGGCACGCGGCCATAGGCGGCGCGGGCGGCGTCATGGTAGTCGGTCTGGGCCAGGATATCGCCCAGGAATACCCAGGCCTCGTACTCCTGCGGGTCCAGCCTCAGGGCCAGGCGCAGATAGACCTGGCCGTCGGTGAAGCGTTTCTCGATCAGCGACATCTCGGCCGCCGCCGTCAGGGCCTGGGCGGCGCCCTGGCGCAGGCTGAGCAGGGCCGGCGGCGCCGGCTTCTTGCCGTCGATCGCGGCGAGGGCCCGGCGCATCTCGCGCAGGCTCGGGTCGCGCTTCACGGCGTCCTGGTACAGCACCCTGGCCTCGGCGATGCGGCCGCGCCGCTGCAGGAACTCGCCGTAGGGGACGACGTAGAGGGCGGAGAACTGGCCGGCGGTCAGGGCCTTGTAGTCGGCCTCGGCCTCGTCGTAGCGCTTGGCCCGCTCCAGCAAGAGGGCGCGCCCGTACTGGGCGGCGACGCGGGTCAGGGCCGGCATGGGGCCGGAAGGCGCGATGGTGGCCCGGGCCATGTCGCCGGCCGCCGCGGCGGCCCAGGGCTTCAGCAGCACGATGCCGGCCTCGAAGCCCACGCCCTTGCCCGGCGCGGTCAGGATGTCGTCCGCATCCTTGCCCTTGTTCTCGGCCAGGGCGTCGACCGTCCGCACGAGACGCGCCAGGCGCTGGCTGGAGGAGGCGTCTTGCGGGTCGGCCTTGGGGGCCATGGCCGCCGCCTGGTCCACGTCGCCGGCCATCACCGCGGCGGCGAAGGCCTTCTCGCGGATCAGGGCCTGGGCGTCGGGCGGCAGATCGCCCGACTCGGCGACGGCGCGCGCGAAGTACTGGGCGGCGTCCTGGCTGTGGCCGGCCTGCAGCGCCGCCTCGCCCGCCAGGAACAGGCCGTAGTTGGAGCCGCTGAGATAGACCGCGTTGGGCTGGGCGCTCGGGCTCGGCGCGGCGGCCTGGACTCCCGGAGCGGACATGGTCGTCGCGCACCCCGCCAGGGTCAGGCCGGCCAGGGGGGCGGCCAGGATGGTGGTCAACAGCAGGCGGGGGGAAATGCGCATGGCCTCAAGGTTCCGTCGTTTCACCGCGCCGATCAAGGCTTCCCGCGAGTCCCCGTCCGCGGGCAGCCTGAAAAGCACGTCACATATTGGGATAGTTCGGCCCGCCGCCGCCTTCGGGGGTGGTCCAGACGATGTTCTGCGACGGGTCCTTGATATCGCAGGTTTTGCAGTGGACGCAGTTCTGGGCGTTGATCACGAAGGTCGGCCGCCCCTGCTTTTCCACCACCTCATAGACCCCCGCCGGACAATAGCGCTGGGCCGGTTCGGCGTAGAGGGGCAAGTTCACGTCGATCGGGATCGCCGGATTCTTCAGCTTCAGGTGGCTGGGCTGGTCCTCGTTGTGGTTGGTGTTCGACACATAGACCGACGTAAGTTTGTCGAAACTGAGGACCCCGTCCGGCTTGGGATAGGCGATCGGCGCGAAGTCCTTGGCCAGGCCCGTGGCCTCGGCGTCGGTCTTGCCGTGCTTCATCGTCCCGAACGGCGAGAAACCCAGCAGCTGGTTCAGCCACAGGTCGATCCCCGTCAGCAGCACCCCGCCCAGGCGCGTGCCGAATCTGGACCACAGCGGCTTGGCGTTCCTGACCTGCTTCAGGTCCTTGTAGACCCACGAGCGGACGTAAGCCTCCTCGTAGGCGCTCAGCACGTCGCCGCCTCGGCCCGCCTGCAGCGCGGCGAACGCCGCCTCGGCGCCCAGCATGCCGGTCTTCATGGCGTTGTGGCTGCCCTTGATGCGCGGCAGGTTCACGAACCCGGCCGCGCAGCCGATCAGGGCCCCGCCAGGGAAGGCCAGCTTGGGCACGGACTGGAAGCCGCCCTCGGTGATGGCGCGCGCGCCATAGGACACCCGCGTCCCGCCCTTCAGGTGCTTGGCGATGGCGGGATGGTGCTTCATGCGCTGGAACTCGTCGAACGGCGACAGGTACGGGTTGGCGTAGTTCAGGTGCACCACCAGTCCCACCGACACATAGCGGTCGCCGAAGTGGTAGACGAACGAACCGCCGCCCACCTCGTCGCTGAGCGGCCAGCCGAAGCTGTGCTGCACCAGACCCGGCCGATGCGTGTCGGCGGGCACCTGCCACAACTCCTTGATGCCGAGGCCGTACTTCTGCGGCTCGCAGCCGTCGCACAGGGCGAACCGCGTCTGGATCTCCTTGGCCAGCGACCCGCGCGCGCCCTCGGCGATCAGCACGTAGCGGCCGTTGATCTCCATGCCGGGCTGGTAGTCGGCGCGCGGCTGGCCGTCCTTGCCCACGCCCATCACCCCGGCCACCACCCCGCGCAGGGCGCCGTTGTCGTCGTAGAGCGCCTGCGAGGCCGCAAAGCCCGGATAGACCTCGACGCCCAGGGCCTCGGCTTCGGCCGCCAGCCAGCGGCAGAGGTTGGCCAGGGAGCCGATGTACATGCCGTGGTTGGACATGAACCCCGGCTTGGGCATCCACGAGATGTCGAGCGCGCCGCCCGCGCTCAGCATCAGGTAGTGATCCTCGCAGACCGGCGTCTCCAGCGGCGCGCCGCGCTCTTTCCAGTCCGGGATCAGCTCGTTCAGCGCCTTGGGATCGATCACCGCGCCCGACAGGATGTGGGCGCCGACTTCGGAGCCCTTCTCCAGCACCGCCACCGAGACCTCGGTCCCGGCCGCCGCCGCCAGCTGCTTCAGCCGGATCGCCGCCGACAGCCCCGCCGGCCCAGCCCCGACGATCACCACGTCGTAGTCCATGGCCTCGCGTGCGGGGATTTCGGCGGCGTCGGTCATCAAGGGGCCCAGCGGCATTGAACGTGGAGCCGACTTATCCGAAGCTGGCGGCGGCATAAATAGTCATCAATTGCTTCTTCCTGTTATCTAATCCCGTGAGCTCCGCCCAAACCGATCCCAATTCGCCCCAAATCAGGGCCCTGGAGAGCCTGCTCGCCTTCTGGACCGACTCCGGGGCCGAGGGCGCGTTCCTCGACGCGCCGGTCGACCGGGTGGCCGAGGGCCAGAAGCCGCCGCCGCGCCCCGCGCCGCCGCAGCGGATGCCGTCCGGAGCGCCCGCCGCTCGCGCCGCGCCCCCCCTGCCCCAAGCCGCCGAGGCGGCCGCCGACGCCCGTCATCTCGCCGCCGAGGCCCAGGACCTGGGCCAGCTGGAAGCCGCCATCGCCGCCTTCGACGGCTGCGGCCTGAAATTCGAGGGCGCCAAGCGGGCCGTGTTCGCCCGCGGAAACCCCGAAGGCCCGCTGATGATCATCGGCGAGGCGCCGGGCGCGGACGAGGATGCTCAGGGCAAGCCGTTCGTCGGCCGCGCGGGCAAGCTGCTCGACCGCATGCTGGCCGCCGCCGGGCTGGAGGGCCGCGCCTTCATCACCAACACCGTCTACTGGCGCCCGCCCGGAAACCGCACGCCCTCGCCCGGCGAGCAGCTGGCCTGCGCCCCGTTCCTGGAGCGCGCCGTCGCCCTGGTGAACCCCAAGGCCCTGCTGCTGGTGGGCGGGGCGGCGGCCAAGGCGGTGCTCAAGAAGGACGAGGGCATCCTCAGCCTGCGCGGCCGCTGGTTCGACTGGCGCTCGGCCGACGGCGCGCTGGAGCTGCCGGCCCTGCCGACCCTGCACCCCGCCTTCCTGCTGCGCCAGCCGGGCGCCAAGAAGCGCGCCTGGCAAGACCTGCTGACCCTGGCCGAGCGCCTGGAGCCCTGAGCGCGAACTTTCGGGCCCGCCCGCTCGTTAGGGCAGCGCTACAAGGAGACCGTCATGGCCGAAGTGTTCTGGTTCAAGGTCAGGGATGAGGGCGGCGGGGACCTGCGCACCTATCCCAAGAAGGGCGTCGACGACGCCATCGCGCGCATGGACGGCGCAAAGGTATGGGGCTCGGCCGAGGAGGTCGACGACCAGGACCTCGACGCCGACGGCCTCTACGTCCCGCCCCAGGGGCGCCTGCACGACCTCAGCCCGCGCAACCGCGCCCTGATCGAGCGCCTGGCCATCGACATCGAAAACGGTGACGACTGGGACCGGGTGGACATCACCGGCGCCGATCTCAACCGCGCCCTGGACGCGGCGCGGGCCGAAGGGCCCGGCCAATCCGCTACCTTGGGGCGCTAGCCGGGCCCCACAGGGCGGGGTCCTCGGTTCCCAGCCGCCACAGGGCGACCCCCGGCGCGCCGGCGGCGCGGGCGGCCGCGATCTGGCCCTTCACGGTCACGGCGTCGGACATCCACACCTGGTGTATGACGCCGTTGGAGGCGTAGCTGAAATGGGCGCTGCCGCTGGCCGCATCACGCTCGGCCTTCGCGCCGTTGCGGGCGGCCAGGGCCCGGGCGTCGGGGATCGACAGCACCGTCGCCGGCCCGTTCGCCGGCCAGTCGTAGGCGTAGGACGCGACCGCTGCGATCGTCCCGCCGGGCGGGACCTGGGCGACCGCGCGCCGGACGACGGAGGCGAACCACGGGTCCGACGCGATCGGGCCGGGCGCACCGGTCTGCCAGTGCTCGTCATAGGCCATCAGGATCAACCGGTCCGCCACGCGTCCGAGCGCCGACAGATTCCAGTCGGGGTTGGCCGCCGGGACCGTCACGGCCAAGGTCCAGCCATGGCGGCGGCAGCGCTCCCGCGCCGCGGCCAGCATCGTCTGCAGGTCAGGCAGCGCGGCCGGAGGCAGGTCCTCGAAATCGATCACCAAGCCGCTGGCCTTTTCGCGAACCCCCTGCGCCTCCAGTTGATCGAGCAGGCTCGTGACGGCGGCCCGGTCATGCAGCAGCGCCGCAGCGCCCGCTCCGTCCCAGGCGCCGTTCAAGGCGTCCTGGACCATCAACCATAACTGCACGCGCCCCTTCAGCAGCGCCAGAGCGGCGTTGCCCTGCGGATCGGCGACCACGGTGAGTTTGTGATCCGGTCCG
>Ga0265338_10009231_pt1 | contig 11804 bp, 10 predicted proteins | sample 42126metaG_FD_193579 | JGI IMG/M metagenome (GOLD analysis project Ga0265338, IMG submission 193579) | Rhizosphere microbial communities from Carex aquatilis grown in University of Washington, Seatle, WA, United States - 4-21-26 metaG | ecosystem: Host-associated > Plants > Roots > Rhizosphere... | reverse complement strand
TTCTGTATCTTGCAGTTTTTCTTCGCTTAGCCGCAGCACCTGGCGGTGATAAAGCCAAAGAGGCGTGACGCTAACGAGCAAAAGAGCCCCCAGCACAATCCAGAGGATGCGCAAACGCCGCGTCGTAAAATGCTTATGGGCCGGGTTGGGCACAAGAATCCCTTCTCCGAAATGCTATCGAACTGAAACGGCGGGCACAACGGGACCTTGGTACTGGCGTTGCCCCATAAGCCACTGGGGGAGCGGGATTTAGAAAGTGTGGCGGGCGACAAGAGGCACGGAAATGAAGGGGTTCCGGGGGAACACGGAGCGAACTACCGCCGGAGCGTTAGGCGATTTTCCTCGCCGGCAATCAGGCGCTCGATATTCGAGCGGTGCTTCGCGATCACGAGGAGGGCGATCAGGACGGTTCCCATGGATACGTAAGGAGGCGGGGCATGGCGCGGCGCGTACAACAAATACACGAAGACAGGCAGGGCCGCAGCCGCCACCACCGAACCTAGCGAAGAATAGCGCCAGAAGGCAACCACAAGGACCCAAAGAACAATTCCGGCGGCCACAGCTTCGGGGCAGATGGGAAGAAAGACGCCGAGTCCAGTAGCGACTCCCTTGCCACCCTTGAAACCCAGCCAGATCGGAAATATATGGCCAATCACGGCGAGGACTGCGGCCGCCATCATCCACTTGATTTCTCCGTTGGCGATGCGGCCGGCAATCCAAACGGCGAGGTAGCCCTTCCCAGCGTCGAGCAGAAGAGTGAGGATGCCGGCGAGTGCGCCCGCATTGCGGGTGACATTGGCGGCGCCGATGTTGCCGCTGCCCGCCGCGCGAATGTCCGCGCCACGCGCTTTCACGATCAGGAATCCGAAGGGGATGGATCCGAGGAAATACGCAATCACGGGGATCAGCCAATTCATGTTCACGCGGCTTCCATCTCCTTCACAAACGCGAAACTGCCGAGACGAGTATATTCCGCGCCGGTTGGTTTCAGCTTGCTTTCCATGAGATGGAATTCCGTTCCTTGCGCAGAGCCGAACTCGTAGGATTTGAGTTCGTTGGCCGCGCGGACAATCTCCTGGACGGCGTTTGGATCGGGAAAGCGCGCGAGAGTAAGGTGCGGCGTGAACTTGCGCTCCTCATGCGGAAATCCGAGCGGCACAAGGGCGTCTGCGATGGATGCTGCGAGGGGCGGCAAATTCGGCGAAGCCTCCACGCCGCACCAGAGGACGCGCGGTTGGCGTTCGTGCGGGAAAAAACCGAGGCCGCGGAAATTCATATCGACGGGCCGCGGCGAATGAACAGTCGCAAGTGCGGCGCGGATCGGATCGAGATTGGCGGGATCCGTTTCTCCGATGAATTTTAGCGTGACGTGCATTCCTTCGGGCCGCACCCATTTCGCTCCACTAGATCCTGCTTTCAGGCGCGCAATCAATTCTCGCAGCCGCTCTCGCACTGCATCGGGAAAATCGAGCGAAACAAAGAGGCGCACGCTTCAGCCACGCCCGTGCGCGGAATAGGGAAAATAGCGGCGCACCGTATCGAGCGCGGCATACGTGGCATAAATGCGAATTCGTTCGCGATCGCCCGGAAACAAAGTGGATTTCTCGCGCACGCCGCGCTCGTCAGCGATGCCGATGTGTACGAGGCCGACAGGCTTTTCCAGCGTGCCGCCACCGGGACCGGCAATTCCAGTGATCCCGATGCCGAGCGTCGCTCCCGTGCGCTTGCGGATTCCGTCGGCCAGCGCGAGCGCCACCTCGGAGCTGACCGCGCCCTTTGCTTCGATTAGTTCGGCGGGAACGCCAACGAAGCTCGTCTTCAAATCATTGCTGTAGCAGACCACGCCGCCGCGGAAATAGGCCGAGCTGCCGGGAACGTTTGTAAGATGTTCGGCCACGAGCCCGCCCGTGCAGCTTTCGGCGACGGCGATCGTTGCGCGATTTTCCGTTAGGATGCGCGCAACAACTTCCTCAAGCGATTCGCCTTTGGTGGAATAAAGAGCCTCGCCCAGCGCGAGTGCCATGCGGCCGACAACTTCGTCGAGTAGTTTTTCAGCCTTAGCGGGATCCGCGGACCAGATGCGCGGATGAAGCTGGATTCCGCTGGGTGCCGAAAGGATTGTGGTTTCCGTATCGGGATACATGGCGTAGAGCGGCGAAACGCGCTGCTCGACATCGGATTCGGGCAGCCCTGTGATTCGCAGATCGCGCTTGTGCAGGCGCTCGCTGGGCGCGACTCGCGTTAGCCGCGGTTTTACTTCTGCTTCGAACATGGCGCGCAGTTCGACTGGCACGCCGGGAAGGAGAACGACGATGCGTCCGGCATTTTCGATCCAGATTCCCGGAGCGGTGCCGCGCGGATTGGGCAGCGGGGTGGCGCCTTCGGGAACCATCGCCTGGCGCGTATTGATTTCAGGCATGGCGCGGCCGTAGCGGCGGAAGCGTTCTTGTATCGCGCGGAGGATTTCTTCGTTGAGTATCAACTTGCGGCCGAGCAAATCGGCGACGGTCTCGCGCGTGCGGTCGTCATCCGTCGGGCCGAGGCCGCCAGAGGCGACGACGACTTCGGCGCGGTCGAGAGCTTGTCGAAACGCAGAGCGCATTTCTTCGGGCTCATCGCCGACGACGGCTTTGTGAATCACGCGAATGCCGAGCTGATTGAGTTCGGAGGTGAGAAAAAGGGAATTCGTGTCGAGGCGGTCTGGAGTGAGCAACTCCGAACCGACTGCGATGATTTCCGCGCGCATCCGGGCCGCTAACCGTTGAGAGCAAGTCCCTCGACATCCCAGTCGAGAGAGAAGAGAGCGTTGTTGGTGGTGATGTAGGCGCGATGGGAGGGAAGAAGCGCTAGGCCGACGATGTTGCCGCCGCTGAGAACAAGTTCAGCTTCGGCTTGCGGCGTGATGCGGACGATGCCGCGGCTTCCACGCAGCGACGCGGCGACGTAGAGATTGCCGTGCCGGTCGAAAGCGATTCCTTGTGGGCGGCCGAGTCCGCGAAAGTAAACGCTCACTTCTCCTGCCGGCGTGATTCGGTGCACGCAATCGTAACTCGATGTGGTGGGGCCGGAAACGAAAAGGTCACCAGGGGGGCTGAACGCGAGATGGTACGCCGCCATGGAAGGCTCGAGCGTGGCGAACACAAAAATTTCACGTTCAGGACTAATTTTGAAAATCGTGCCGCTGCGGTCGCCGACGTAGAGATTGCCTGACCTGTCGAACGCGAGGCCGGTGGCGATGCCCATGCCCTCGATCCATTCCATCGAGCGACCGTCGCCGGTGACGCGATGCACGGTGCCATCATTGCGGCAGGAGACGAAAAGATGGCCGTCGCTATCAATCGCGAGGCCCGTGGGATTCATTAGCTCGGTGAGGAACGGCTTGATCGCGTTGTTGGACGTGACTTTGTAGAGCGAGACGGGTACTTTTTGCCCGCGCTGGCCGCTGAACGTGACATAGACATTGCCCTCAGCATCCACAGCGGGGCTCGAGACAGGATGCAGATTGTCTGCGACCTGAATGCCGAGCGCGATGGGGAAGGGAGCGCTTTCGACGCCATTGGTGTGCACGCGCACGGCGCCGCCCGCTGCGCCATCCGGCACGCGGGCGATCAGGAAATTGTCCGCGGCCATAACCAGGCTGCCTTCGGCCGTGCCGAATTGCACTTGTGCGCGAGTATGGTTGCGCATGCCGAAGCCGCTGCCGGTGATGGAGACTTCGCCGCCAGGCAGCGCCGCTGCGGGCTTCACGCTTTCGATTCGTGGTGTGCCATTCATTGTCAAAGCGAGTTCACACTTGAAAGTAAATGCTAAAACCTGAAATTACAGGCCGGCCATTCGGGCGAGCCACAAAATAGCGCCAGCGTAAACGCCCGCCATCCAATCGTCAGCCATGATACCCCAGCCGCGCGGCAAAGATTCCGCCTGGCGAACTGGGAACGGCTTCCAAATATCGAAGACGCGGAAAAGTATAAGGCCCGCGAGCAAGATTATCCAGTTCGGGTGGCGCGGCCAGAGGAGAGAGCTCCATGGCGCGTGCGTTTGCAGGCCAAACCAGCCCACCAGTGGAATCAAACCGCCGAGCAACAGCGTGAGATGCTGGCCGGAAACTTCGTCAATCACGACGAATTGCGGATCCTTCGCGCCGTGATATTTTTCCACGCGGCCAGCCGTCCAGACGCCTATTAGTGCGATTACGATGAAGACAAACGCGGAAGCGAAGAAATTTGGGTCCACGCGATACCCGCCCAGCATTCTCGGCCCGTCAATTCCCCAGGCCGCGGCGTCTCCTCGCATGTGGAGGCCGAAAAACAATATGAGAACCACCATGCGATAGAAGTGGCTCATGACGTAAGCGATGACGACGCCGGCGAGTGAGCCGAATGTGCCGGGCGCTTTTGGGAAATAACCGAGTCCGCCGGCCGTGGCAAAGAAAAGAGAGAAATATGGCTTGCGCGGTTTTTGTGCTGGCGAAGTTTCTGCGGGCTTAGCGATCGCCACAGGCTCGGAGGATGAGTCAGTCCTTGGATTCGTCATTTAGATCGCGTTCCAGGGCTTCGAAAATGGATTCATCGAGTGCGGATTCGCTGATCACGTATTTTTCGCTGGCCCAGTTGCCGAGATCGTGGAGGCGGCAGCGTTCGCTGCAAAACGGAAATTCCGGAAAGTTTTCGGAGTCCGTTGGCTTGCGGCAGATGGGGCAATTTCGCTGCATTTCGGCCTACCGTGAACTCAAGATTGGAAAGAAATTATTTTCGGCTGAGACGGAGACCGGCCGGGCTATGGTTGGCGCGGCGAATTCCACGGCGCGGCCGATGAGGTCGTACTCTTTCGTTTCGGTGATTTCGACGGTGGCGAGCGTGCCGGGAGCGGGCAAATCGGCGGCGTCATTGACGCCTTCGAAATCGGTGATGTAAACCTTGCCGTCAATTTCGGGAGCCATGCCTTCGAGGCGCCCTTCCCAGATGAGGTCCAAGTCCTTCGACGGGCCTTCGAGCAGGACTTGCAGGCGCTGGCCGATGCGCTGCTTCAACTTGCGCGCTGAGATTTTCTTTTGGATGGACATCAGTTGATTGCGGCGGCGCTCGATGGTCTTCGCGTCAATTTTATTTTCGAGATGAAAACTCTTTGAGGAGTCCTCGTCGGAGTAGGAAAAGACGCCCATCCAGTCGAATTCTGCGGCGCGAACGAAATCGCATAGCTCGCGGAAATCGGTTTCCGTCTCGCCGGGGAAGCCGACGATGAACGACGTGCGAATCGAAACGCCGGGAATTTTGCGGAGGACTTTTTCGAGCATTTTCAGGAACGCGCCCGCATGGGAGCCGCGCTTCATTCGCGCAAGAACGTTGCGGCTGGCGTGCTGAAGCGGCACGTCGAGATATTTCGCCAGGCGCGGATGCGCGGCGATGGTATCAAGCAATTTGTCTGTGATGCGATTCGGATAGCAATAGAGAAAGCGAATCCAGTGCAGGTCTTCAATTTGCGCGAGGCGTTCGAGGAGAATCGGCAGGCCATCGCGAATGCCGAGGTCTTCGCCGTAAAAAGTGGTGTCCTGGCCGATCAGCGAAATTTCTCGCACGCCCGCTTGTGCGAGATTCTCCGCTTCGCGCACCACGGATTCAAAGCGGCGGCTGCGGAATTTTCCGCGAAGCTGCGGGATCACACAGAAAGTGCAGGGGTGGTCGCAGCCCTCGTTAATTTTGATGTAGGCGGTGTGGCGCGGCGTGGCCAGAATGCGCGGCGTCAGGTCATGATAGAGATACGTGGGAAGTTCAGCGGCAGTAGCAGCGGCGTCAACGCCGGAGCGGACTTCACCTTCGCATGCTTCGAGGATTTTTTCGATTTCGCCGGTGCCGATCACGGCGTCCACTTCCGGAATTTGTTGCTGGATTTCATTGCGGTAGCGCTCGACCATGCAGCCCGCGACGATCAATTTTTGCGCGCGGCCGAATTTCTTGTAATCGGCCATTTCAAGGATGGAGTCCACGGACTCCTGCTGCGCAGGAGCGATGAAGCTGCATGTGTTGACGACGAGGACATCCGCATCGCCCGCCCGCGGCGTGATTTCGTAGCCTGCGCGCGCAAGAATGCCCATCATCACCTCGCTATCCACGAGGTTCTTCGGGCATCCCAGGCTTACGAATCCAACTTTCGGCATCTCGGCGCGGTCCTCACACTCTGCTTCAAACATGCGATTCTATCATGTCTGCCGCAGCCGAGTGCGCGCAAGCGGGTAAGAGCAGCATCCTGGCTTGAGCTGTGACAATTCTTGAGATGTTGCAGAGATCAGGTAAGCGGATCAGTGACGAATTGCTGGTAGCGGCGAAGCTGCGCTGCGGCAGAATCCGAGAGCAAAGAAAAGGGAATTACGCGGCACTCCTTGGGCACTTCGGAGGCTGTGACGGAATCGCAAATTACCGCGGCCATTTGTTTCATTCCGCGCTGCCACCCCGGCTCGCTTGCATTTCGGAAAACCATGCAGTCGCGGTGCAAACCCGCAGCCGTGAGCATCGTGCGTCCCAAACTCAGGAAGCCGGGCCATCGTGACGCGATTCCGATCAGAGTGTCCGAAGGTACCGGCAGCCATTCCTTCAACGACATCGGAACGGAGTGGACGGAAAGCGCAAGGACTTCGGTTCCAACGGGAAGCAGCTTCCGCACTGCCTCTTTCTTGTTCAGCAAGACAACAGGGATCGCACCCTCGAGTTTCTCCGGAGAGCCACAAACTTCCAGGCCTTCGCCCGCGACGGGAAACGTGACAGCTTCGCGCATTTCGGCGAGAACAATCCGGCGCAACTCTTCGTCCGGCTCGATGAGCAGAAAATGATTGGGCGGCTGCAGAGCGAGCCATTGGCGAAGCCGCGATTGTACGGCGGGCAATGACGAACCAAGTTCGCGCGCGGAACGGAGTAGATTTGCAATCAGATGATCCAGAGCGAGTGCCGGAGGAAGAGGCGATTCTGGTTTTGTTTTTCGGACGTAGATGCCGCTTCCGCGGCGGGATTCGACCCAGCCTTCCTTTTCCAATTGTTTGTAACCGGCGCTGACGGTGTTGGCGTGCAGCCGGAAGCGGCGCGCGAGTTCGCGCGTGCTGGGCAGGCGCTCATTGGGGGAAAGTTCGCCGCAAAGAATGGCGAGAACGACTTGCGTGACGAGCTGCTCGCGGATGGGGACGGCGGCGTTGCGCGCGAACCAGAATCGCATGGGGGTTTATCGTACGCTCCGAGAGGGCTGGGAGACAAATTTCGGGATTCGGATAATGACGGGAGGTATTTGCTTCAGGCTACGCGACTAATGGGAGGCGCCGGACTGGCCGGCGGCTACTTGGCGGCGGACTTCGTCCAGCCAGTTGAGGACCACGGTGGGCTCCAAGAGATCAGATCTCTTTCCGCCGGGAAATTGAAAGACGACAAAGTGCTGGCCGTCGGGAGTAACGTCGTAGGAGGGAAAGGGAACGCGGGCTTCAAAGCGATCCTGGAAGAGCACCTCCTGTCTCCCCGGCACAAACGTATTCTTATCCACCGTGTAAGGAACAGCGACGAGCCTTGTCCCACTGCGAAAGAACAGGTCGTGTCCTGATTTCGACCACAGGGCTTCGTCCCCGCCATCCGTTGAAACCTGCCATTTGCCACCGGGACCCGGAAAAGGTATTACGAAAATCTGAGGCACTGTGGTTGAAGTGGAGGCGTAGGCCACCCAACGCCCGTCCGGAGAGAACATCGGCATGCCGATGCTGATTCCAGCGTGAGCAGATTGGCCGGCACTCTCCTCAGTGATGAATGGGCGGGGTTCTCCCGGTTTTCCGTCCGCACCCATGGTCAATGTCCAAACCTCGCAGCAGGACCCCGACTTCGGCGATAATCGTTCGAAGGCTAAAACCTTTCCGTCCGGCGACCAAGAGGCTGGGTATGCGTTCAAAATGGGATCGGACGTAAGAACTTCCTCTTGCCCCGTCCCGTCGGCTGGTTGCCAGTAAATAGCTTGTCCCGAACCTTTCTCCGTGGTGCGGGGGTGCGCGTAGGTGATGCGCTTGCCGTCTGGCGTCCAGATCGGGTAGCTCGCCACGACGTGATTGAGATTGATCGGCGTAGCAGTGCCGCGCACCATGTCGTAAACCCAGATGCCTGCGCCTCCCTCTTTCTGAAATGCAAGATGCTTCCCGTCGGGAGAGAAACGCGGGGAGGAAGCGCCCGGTTCATCTTTCAGCAGGACCGTAGCGTCGCCCTTGAGATCCAATAGTGCAACATTCAAGTTCTGATTCACGCCGGTGCCACTGGAATAGACGACCGTCCCCATCTGCGAAACGCTCAATTGCACGCCGCCATTCGTGAGGTCGGAATCAACACCTTCGAGGACCGGAATCGCCGTGCCCGTCAACGTCAGGGATTTCGTGTCGAATGGCGCCACGAAAACTGTGCCTTGTGATACGTAAGCGAGGTAGCCCCCAGTAAGGTAGCGGCCAAAATAAGCGTTCTCGACCAAAACTTTTGGCGTGCCGGTATCGAGAGCGGCGGCTTCCACGGTGGCGTGGCCGAAGTAGTTGTTGTCGGCAGAGGCTGTAAAAATGACGGCCTTATCACCCGGGAGAAATTGTGGCCAGCGGTGGGTGATTTCCGAATGACCTAAATCCAAATGCGTGGCAGGTTTCGGTTCGCCGCCGCTGACTGGGACGCGGAACAGAGAACTCGTGAATTGATTGGGGAAAATGATTGTACCGTCTTCGCTCCAGTCACCGCCTCGATATCCGGTCACGTCGGCCAGCGCAATGGGAGCGCCACCATGGATGGAAACCTTTTTGAGCTTTCCGTCGCCGAAAAATCCGACCCACTGGTTGTCCGGGGAAAAGAATGGAGCGGCGGCGAGGCCCGTTCCTTCGAGCATCACGGAAGAGCCCTTGGCGAGTTCGCGAAGATAGAGCTGCCCGGCACCCGTTCCAGGCTCCCGGGTGACATAAGCCATTAGCGTGCCATCAGGAGAAATGGCCACAGCAGGACCGTTAACTCTGTCGAGTTCCTGCCCCGGCGGGAGATTCAGCGAAAGCACAATCGGCTTTGTGGCGGGATGGCCCGAAGACGAGAACAATGCAAACAGCGAAATTGCGAACGCCACGCCGAGGATTGCCGCCAGCGCCCAAGGAAGGTAACGTTGCCAGGCCTGCTGGGCAGCTCGTGATGGCGCAGGGGCCTGCGATTCGTTGGAAATCGTGGATTGCGCCGAACCGGAGAGAACTTCTTCCAGGGTAATGCGCGCTTCGCCGATGGATTGGAGGCGCTGGCGCGGGTCTTTTTGCAGGCATCGCTGGAGGAGGTCGCGAATCGGCTTGGGCGTGCCTTTCGGGAGAGGGTTCCAGTTTGGCGTGTCCTTAATGATCGAAGCCAGTGCATCGGAAACCGTCTCGCCGCCAAAGACTTGTTCGGCGGTAAGCATCTCGTAGAGGACCACGCCGAAAGACCAAATGTCCGCGCGACGATCAACTGACTTGCCCTTGGCTTGCTCGGGCGCCATGTAAGCAGCAGTGCCGAGAATGAGGCCTGCTTTGGTGGTGGCCATCGTTAACGTGGGCGAATTGGAAATGTCGCCCGACGAGGATTCGTCGAGCAGCGCTTTGGCGAGGCCGAAGTCGAGAACTTTTACGTTGCCATCCTGCGTGAGCTTGATGTTCGCGGGCTTGAGGTCGCGGTGGACGATGCCGCGCTCATGCGCGCATTCGAGCGCTTCGGCGATTTGCTTGGCGATGGGCAATGCATCTTCGATTGGGATCGCGCCTTGCCTGATGCGTTCGGCGAGTGTGGGGCCTTCGACTAATTCCATTACAAGCGCGCGGATGTTGCCGCTTTCCTCGAGGCCGTATATGGAAGCGATGTGCGTATGGTTGAGGGAAGCGAGAACCTGCGCTTCGCGCTGAAAGCGAGCCATGCGTTGCACGTCGTGAGCAAATTCAGGGGAGATGATTTTCAGGGCGACGTCGCGGGCTAGCTTGGCGTCACGAGCGCGATAGACTTCGCCCATCCCGCCTGACCCGAGCGGGGCGACAATTTCGTATGGGCCGAGTCTCGTGCCAGCGGAAAGTGCCATTGTGCGAAGGGCATTATACAGAGGCGGACGTACAAAAGGCGCGGGAACTCTCGGCGTCACGATTTCGTGTGGGGCGGGGCGCGCACTGCATATTCGCGATGCACTGAATGCCGAAGGAACATGTGCGCGCGGCCGACTCCAACTATTCAGGCACGGGGTGCTCGTGTATTCTTGCGCCGGTTGCGTTTGGATGAAGAGGGAACAGCTGTGAATATGCCATCCGCCGCGGAAGTAGCTTCGATTGTGGCGAGGCTTCCGTCTGTTCCGACGGGCTGGAGCATCCTGTGCGCGGAGCGTGATCTACGCGACGGGCCGGTTGTGTGCCAGTTGCATGGAGCGCGGCTCGTGGCGTTTCACACAGTCGCAGGGAGCGTCGGCGTTTTGGATTCGCGCTGCGGGCATTTTGGCGCCGATCTTGCGAAAGGGAAGGTCGTCGGGGAGACATTGGTGTGTCCTTATCACTCATGGGCCTACCGCACCGACGGAAGCTGCGAGCGGTTGCCAGCGAATCAGGCGGCGGCTTGCGATGTTCGGCAGGGCTCCTATCCCGCGGAAGTCCGCCAAGGTCTCGTTTACTATTTCCACGGGCCTAAGGCACTTTATCCGTTGCCCTTTTTTGACGGGGAAGATTCGGATAAATTTGTCTCTTCGAAGCCGCTCGATATCCTGCTGGAATGCCCGTGGTATATGGTGGGCGCAAATTCTTTTGATTTTCAGCACCTTTACTCCGTGCACGAACGCCGGATGTTGGACGCGCCGCAGGCAGATTGCCCCACGCCTTGGTCGCGCCGGGCGACTACTCGCTCGGCCGTGGGAACCTCAAACTGGTACGACCGCATAGTGCGCCGTTTTTTCGGCGCCGAAGCGGAAATGACAGCGACCGATTGGGGCGGAAGCTTGATTTTCGTTCGCGTGCGCTTCAAGCGCGCGGCGACGTATGGAATGGTTTCGCTGCGGCCGCTTGGGAGCCAGAAGACGCTTGTGCAGGTTGTGGCGCACCTGCCTCGCGGACGCATCGCTTCGTTGGACGCGGCGCGTGTGAGGCTTCGCCGGGCGTTTATTGACATGTTCCTGCGTTCTGACGTCACGCGGCTGGATGGATTGCGCGCGGGGCCCATGCAATTGATTCAGGCGGACCGAGAGTTTTTTGCTTATCTGGAATGGCTGACTCAGGCGTCGAATGGTTTGCCGTCACCGGAGTCATCGGTGGCGCGGGGCGATTGATGGTGAACTGAGACAGGGTGATCTCGGTGTCTGCGTGACAGGTGAGAAGAAAGATGCCGCGCTGAAGGCCGCGGCGCTACATGGAAACCTTTGAACCGCGCACTGGTTTGCGCGCAAGGAAAAGCTAATTTATTGCGGCGACAGTTTGCGCGAGCGGAGCGAGTCGCGGATGGAGCGCAGAAGCGACGACATTTCCTCGATGCGCACGGGGTGGCTGCCGAAGCGCGCGGATTGGTAAAGCTGTGTGAATTGCGCGACGGGCGCGGTTAGGTCAGGCGCGGGAATCGCGGAGGCGAATTCGAGAGCGGTCTGCGAGGCCGATTTTTTCCAGCCGCGCTTTTCGAGCAAGCGCAGCAATTCGCGGTATTCGAGCGCAGCAAGCGAAGCCGTGGCCTGGCCTCCGGCACCCGCACGGAGGCTCCAGCGCGTGACAATCAAGGCAATCATGCTGCGGCCGCGCAGATAGACCAGCAGTGCCACAAGCAGGACAAGAATACTTGGCAGAAAAT
>Ga0265338_10009228_pt1 | contig 11807 bp, 8 predicted proteins | sample 42126metaG_FD_193579 | JGI IMG/M metagenome (GOLD analysis project Ga0265338, IMG submission 193579) | Rhizosphere microbial communities from Carex aquatilis grown in University of Washington, Seatle, WA, United States - 4-21-26 metaG | ecosystem: Host-associated > Plants > Roots > Rhizosphere >... | reverse complement strand
CTCATCGACGACCTGACGGTGGCCGAGAACGTCGAGGTGGCCCTGATCTATCGCGGCGTATCGGCCGCCGACCGCAAGCGCCGGGTGGCCGAGGCGCTGGACCACGTCGGCATCGCCCATCGCGCGCGTCATCGGCCGCGGCAACTCTCAGGCGGCCAGCAGCAGCGCGTGGCGGTCGCCCGCGCCCTGGTGTCCAAGCCCAGCCTGATCCTGGCCGACGAACCCACCGGCAACCTCGACACGGCCAACGGCGAGGCGGTGATGAACCTGCTCACCGAGGCCGCCGGCGCCGGCGTGACCGTGATCATGGTCACCCACTCGCTGGTCCACGCCGCCGTCGCCCAGCGCACCATCAAGCTGCTGGACGGACGCGTGGTCGCCGAAACCCTCCTGGCCGCCTGAGGGGGACGGGGGGATGTTGCGCAACTACCTCATCACGGCCCTGCGCAACCTGGCGCGCAACGGGCTCTACGCCGCCATCAGCATCCTGGGCCTGGCGATCGCCTTCACCGCGGCCCTGCTGATCGCCCAGTTCGTGCGCAACGAGTTCAGCTACGACCGTTGGATCCCCGGCTACCAGAAGGTCTACAAGCTCACCGACGTGCTGCAGTCGCCCGGTCAGCCAGCGATGAACAGCGACATCACCCAATCGGCCCTGGCCGGCCAACTGAGAGTTGCGCTCCCCGGCGCCGTGACGGCGCGGCTGGCGCAAGGCAACTATACTCTGCGCCACCATACGCAGGATGCCGGCGTCGGCGAACCCGTCTTCGGCTGGGCCGATCCCGACTTCTTCAAAGTGTTCCCCTTGCCGGCGCTGGCGGGAGACCTGTCCACGGCGTTGCAGCGGGCCGACACCGTGGTCATCACCCGCCGCATGGCCCGCAAGTACTTCGGCCGCGACCTGCCGATCGGCGACACCTTGCAGGTGCAGGCGGGCACGCCGCCGCCGCCAGGCAGCCCGCCGCCGATCCCGGGCTCCGAACCCTGGCATCCGATGCGGGTCACGGCGGTGCTCAAGGATCTGCCGTCCAACACCAACCTGACAACGGAGATCTTCGCCTCGGGCCGGTCGGCCTATTCCGTCCTCACCATCCTCGACGCCCGGCCCAGCCTGGGGAACATCAGCACCTACACCTTCCTGCGCCTGTCGCCGAAGCAGACGGATGCGGATCTGCAACGCGCCCTTCCCGTTGTCAGCAGGCCGGAGCAGAAGACCTTCGAGGGCTTCACGCCGGGGTCGAAATACGCCTTCCACGCCGTGGCCCTGGCCGAGGCCCACCTGACCGCGCCGGGCTTGACCGGTCGGACGATCAAGCCCACCGGCAGCCGGGCCGTCGCTTACGCCATCGCCGGCGTCGGAGCCCTGATCGTGCTGGTGGCGGCGATCAACTTCGTCACCCTGATGACCGCTCGCGCGGCACGGCGCGCGGTCGAAGTCGGCGTGCGCAAGGCCGCTGGCGCCGGGCAGCAGGACCTGATGGTGCAGTTCGTCGGCGAGGCCCTGATCCAGGTGACCTTCAGCGCCGTGATCGCCGTGGGCTTGGCCGAGGCCCTCATCAAGCCTTTCAGCGCCTTCGTGCAGAGGGACTTGGCGCTGGACTTCGTCCACGATCCGCTGTTGCTCGCCGGCGTGGTCGTCGCTGTGCTCGTCATCGGCCTTCTGGCCGCTGTCTATCCGGCGGTGGTGCTGTCGAGCTTCCGGCCGGCGGCCGTGCTCAAGGGCGGACTGGTCCAGACCTCGGGCTCGCCGATCGCCCGTCAGGCCCTCGTGGTGATCCAGTTCGCCATCCTGGTCGGGCTGATCGTGACCACCGCCACCCTCTATCGCCAGACCCAGTATGCCTTGAACCGTGGTCTCGGGGCCGGGGACAGCAAGCTGATCACCACCGTCTTCACACCCTGCAACAGCGCCTTCCCAACCGAGGTGCGCAAGCTGCCGGGCGTGGCCGGCGCGGCCTGCTCGTCGTTCAACGCCCTCAGTACGCCCAACACCAAGAACATCGTCGACATCCGTCTCGGCGGCGGCCGGCGCGCCAGCTTCGATGTGGCCCCGGTGGATTTCGGCTTCTTCGAGCTCTACGGCATTCGGCCCCTGGCCGGGCGGCTGTTCTCCCGCGGCCATGGCGAAGACGGCATCATGGCCGATCCCAAGACCACGGGCATGCCGCCGGTGATCCTCAACGAGGCCGCGGCCCGCGACCTCGGCTTCTCCGACCCGCGCCAAGCCGTGGGCAAGCCGATGATCTGGACCCGCTACCTGCCGCCCACGACTCCCGGCCCGAACGCCGAGCCTGTCCCGCTCACCGGGGCGTCCCAGATCATCGGCGTGGTTCCCGACATGCCGGCGACCGTGCGCGCCGCGACGGACCCGACCTTCTATTGGATCGCGCCCAAGAACCTGGGGGTGCTTTCGATCAAGCTGACCGGCCGGGACATGCCAACCACCATCCAGGCCATAGCAACCACTTGGAAAAAGACCGGCAACACCCAGCCCATGCAGGAGACCTTCCTGTCCCAGTTCCGCCTCAGCCTCTACCTCGACCTGATCATCCAGGGCGTGACCATCGGCATCTGCGCCGCCCTCGCCGTGCTGATCGCGTGCCTGGGCCTGTTCGCCCTGTCGGCCTACACCACCGAGCGGCGCACCAAGGAGATCGGGGTGCGCAAGGTGATGGGGGCGGACACCGGCAATGTGGTGCTGCTGCTGCTCTGGCAGTTCACCATCCCGGTGCTGTGGGCCATCGCCCTGGCTTTGCCGCTCGGCTGGTGGGCCATGTCGAGCTGGCTGCACGGCTTCATCTACCACGTGGACCTGTCGATCCTGACCTTCGTCCTGGCCCCCGTGGCGGCCCTGGCGATCGCCTGGCTGACGGTGTCCTACCAGTCCTACGTCGTCGCCCGGGCCAAGCCCGCCGAGGCGCTGCGCTACGAGTAGCGCCGCTTGAATTGACATACGTAAATTTCCCACGCACCTTGCGTATTACGCACGTAATCAGCGTGAGGCGCCGCGATGTTCCGCAACTACCTCGTCACGGCCCTGCGCAACCTGGCGCGTAACTGGCTGTATGCGTCGATCAGCATCCTGGGCCTGGCGGTGGCCTTCACAGCCGCCCTGCTGATCGCACAGTTCGTGCGGGGCGAGTTCAGCTACGACCGCTGGGTTCCCGGCTACCAGCGGGTCTATGAGATCATCGACAGGCTGGAGTTCCCCGACCAGCCGGCGGGCGGCGGCGACCTCACCCAGACCGTCCTTGCCAGCCAGCTCCGGGCGGTGCTCCCGGGCGTGGAAGCGACGGCGCGCCTGTGGGGCGGATCGATCGGGCCGCCGCTGAAGAGCCGCGCCCAGGATGCCGGCGTGAGCGAGCGGACCTTCGCCTGGGCCGATCCGGACCTGTTCAGGGTATTCCCCCTGCCGGCCATCGCCGGCGACCCGTCCACGGCACTCCGGCAGCCAGGCACGGTGGTCATCACCCACAGCATGGCCCGCAAATACTTCCACCACGACCGGCCCATCGGGGAGACCCTGTGGGTCCAGATCGGCAAGGAACCTCAGCCGGGGGAAACCCCGAAGCCCGCGGGGCCCGACGACTGGCATGCCATGCGGGTGACGGCGGTGCTGAACGACCTGCCAGCCAACACCAACCTGACCACCGAGATCTTCGCGTCCGGTCGCTCGGCCTTTTCTCCCATGGCGCAGGTGGACTCGCATCCGCCGAACTATGGCGGCGTGGCCGTCCTGACCTTTGTCCGCCTCGTGCCCAGGACGTCGCCCGAGGACCTGCAGCGCGCCCTGGATATCGCCACCAGGCCGGAAAACGCCCTGGCCAACAAGTTCACCCCCGGCGCCAAGTGGCTGTTCCGCGGCGTTCCCCTGGCCGAGGCGCACCTTACCGATCCGGGCAGTCTGGCCGACATCAGCAAGCCTGTCGGCAGCCGCGTCGTCGCCTACGCCATCGCCGCCGCCGGGGCCCTGATCGTGCTGGTGGCGGCGATCAATTTCGTCACCTTGATGACCGCCCGGGCGACGCGGCGCGCCGTCGAGATCGGGGTGCGCAAGGCGGCTGGAGCGAGTCGGCGAGATTTGATGACGCAGTTCATCGGCGAGACCCTGATGCAGGTCGCCTTGGCCGCGGTGATCGCCGCGGGCGCCGCTAAGGCCCTGCTGCCCGCGTTCAATGCCTTCGCCCAAAGGGGCCTGATCCTGGACTTCGTCCACGACCCGGCGCTGCTCGCGGGATTCACGGTCGTGGCCCTGTGCGTGGGCCTGGCGGCGGCGATCTATCCGGCCCTGTTGCTGTCCAGCTTCCGGCCCGCCTCCGTGCTCAAGGGCGGACCGATCCAGGCGTCCGGCTCGCCGGCGGCGCGCGGGGCCCTGGTGGTGGTGCAGTTCGCCATCCTGGTGGCTCTGATCGTCACCACGATCACCCTCTACCGCCAGACCCAGTATGCCCTGGTGCGGGGTCTCGGCACGGTCGACACCAAGCTGATGATCAGTGTCCTGGCGCCCTGCGACGGCGCCTTCCCGGCGGAAGTGCGCAAGCTGGCTGGCGTGACCGGAGCGGTCTGCTCCTCCTACAACGCCCTCAACACGCCCGACGGCTCCTGGCTGACCAACGCCCAGCGTGGAAACGGGCGGAAGATGTCGTTCGTCCAGGTCCCGCTGGATTTCGGCTTCTTCGAGCTATACGGGGTCAAACCCCTGGCCGGACGGCTGTTCCAGCGCGACCACGGCGAGGACAGCGCCCTGGCCAAGGACCCGAACGGCCAGGCCATGCCGACGGTCGTCATCAACGAGACCGCGGCGCGCGAGCTGGGCTTCGCCGATACCCGCAGCGCCGTCGGCCAGCAGATGCGCTGGGGGCGCGCCCGGCCAAAGGCGCCGCCGTCGCAGGACCCGTCCAGGGGCGAACCCTCCACCATCGTCGGCGTGGTCCCCGACATGCCGGTAAGCGTTCGCCTCGCCGCCGCGCCAACCTTCTACTACGTCGGCTGGAACCTGAACGTGGTGTCTATCAAGATGGGCGGCCAGGATATCCCGGGGACGATCAGGGCCATCGAGGCCGTCTGGAAGCGCACCGGCACGGGCCAGCCGATCGGCGAGATCTTCCTGGCCCGTTCACGGCTGAACCTCTACCTGGACCTGATCATCCAGGGGACAGCCATCGCCATCTGCGCGATCCTCGCCGTGCTGATCGCCTGCCTGGGCCTGTTCGCCCTCTCGGCCTTCACCACCGAACGGCGCGTCAAGGAGATCGGTGTGCGCAAGGCGATGGGGGCCAGGACCTTCGACGTGATGCTCCTGCTGCTGTGGCAGTCCACCATCCCGGTGCTGATCGCGGGTTCGATCGCCCTGCCGCTGGGCGCCCTGGCCATGCGCTGGTGGCTGCACAGCTTTCCCTACCACGTCGACCTGTCGGCCTGGACCTTCGTGGTGGCGGCCGTCGCGGCGGTGGCGATCGCCTGGCTGACCGTGTCCTTCCAGTCGTTCATGGTCGCCCGGGCCAAGCCGGCTAAGGCCCTGCGTTACGAGTAAGCAGGGCTTTAGCCGCGCCGGGCGAAGCCGGCCGCGCGGCGCTGGGCCTGGTGCACGGGATTGCGCGCCACGGAGGCCGCCGGCGGTCGGCCGAGATCGAAGCGGCCGAGGGCGACGCCGAGTTCGGAGGCGCGGGCCTGCAGCTGGGCCGCCGCGGCGTTGGTCTGCTCGACCATGGCGGCGTTCTGCTGGGTGACCTTGTCCATGTCGTTGACCGCTGTGTTCACCTGGCCAAGGCCGGTAGACTGCTCGCCGGCCGAGCGGGCGACGTCGGAGATGACCTCGTCGATCTTGACCGCCAGGCCCACCAGTTGCTCGAGGGCCGCGCCCGTGGCGCCAACCGACTTCACGCCCTTGTCGACCTGGTCGCGCGAGGTCGAGATCAGGGTCTTGATCTCGCGGGCCGCGCCGGCCGAGCGCTGGGCCAGGGCCCGCACTTCGGTCGCCACCACCGCGAAGCCCCTGCCGGCGTCGCCCGCGCGAGCGGCCTCGACCCCGGCGTTCAGGGCCAGAAGGTTGGTCTGGAAGGCGATCTCGTCGATCACGGCCAGGATCTCGGTGACCTTGCGCGAGCCTTCCTCGATGCCCTGCATGGCCTGGACCGCCTCGCGCACGATATCGCCGGAGCGTTCAGCCTCGGTCTTGGCCCCGGCGGCGACGCGGGAGGCTTCCTGGGCGCCCGAGGTGCTGCTGCGCACCGTGGCGGTGACCTGGTCCAGCGCCGCGGCGGTCTGTTCGAGGGTGGCGGCCTGCTGCTCGGTGCGGCGGGCCAGCTTGCCCACGTCGACCAGGATCTCCTCGGAGCCGCCGAGCAGGCCCGACACGGAGTCGGCGATCACGCCGAGGGTGTCCTTGAGGCTTTTCACGGCGCCGTTGAAGTTGTCCTTGATCTCGGCATAGCCGCCCTCGAAGCGGGCCTCGATCTGCACGGTCAGGTCGCCCTTGGACAGGCGGCCCAGCGCGACAGCCACCTCGCGCACCACGCGCTGCTGGTCGGCCTCAGACGCCGTGCGTTGCGCATCGACGGTGCGGGCCTGTTGCTCGGCCTGGGTGATGTCGGTGGCGATCTTGATCACGCCGATGGGGCGGCCGGTGTTGTCCAGGATCGGGTTGTAGGAGGCCCGGATCCACACTTCGCGGTCGCCCTTGGCGACGCGGCGGACCTTCTGCGCGGAGAATTCGCCACGGTTAAGAGCGCGCCAGAAATCCGCATAGTCGGCGCTCGCGGCGTACTGCGGGTCGACAAACATAGAATGGCGCCGACCGACGATTTCCGCCCGCGAATACCCCATTGCTTTACAGAAATTGTCGTTGGCTTCTACGATTGTACCGTCCATACGAAATTCGATGACGGCCTGAGAGCGGGAAATCGCCTTGAACTTTGCTTCCAATTCGGCGAGGCGTTCGGCTTCTTTCTTACTATTGTCGCTTCTCGCAAAAAGCATGCCGACCTCCCGAAACTTGAGGGCCAGTTAGCTCGCGAATCGATTAACGAGTCCCCTCCTGTCAGGTGAATCCGGCGCGACAATTTGCGCAGACGCGCCCGATCCAGACCGTCAGCAGCCACAACCTTAACGTGTTAAGCGCCACCCATCCGCCGGGGCGACTCGATGGCGCGCACGGTCACGGTGATGCGCTCGCGCTCGCCGGCGCGACGCTCGACCAGCAGGCGCGCCACCTGGGCGTCGTCGTGGAAGGCGTAGCCCTTGATGGCGTCGAGGATCGCCTTGGCCAGGTTGTCGAGGTCGAGCCACGGCGGGTCGCCGGTGTACTCCATGCCGATATCCACAGCGTACTCACCCCACGCCGGGCGCGCGGCGCGCCACTCCTTGCGGAAGAACTCATGGATCAGGGGCTTGTAGTACTTGGCCTGGCTGGTCAGGCCGTCGACCACGATGATGAGACCGGCGGCATCCTCGCGCGCACGGACCTTGCCCCGGCCGATCCAGCCTGCATCGTCCCCAAAGCCGTTGGGCATGCTCAAACCGGCTCGACCCGCACCGCGGTGCCGTAGGCCAGCACTTCGGTGACGCCCTCCATGATCTCGTTGGCGTCGTAGCGCATGGCGATGATGGCGTTGGCGCCCATCTGCTGGGCGTGGTCGACCATGCGGTCGTAGGCATGCTGGCGGGCATCCTCGGCCAGCTGGGTGTAGATGGTGATGTCGCCGCCGAACAGCGACTGGAATCCGGCGCCGATGTTGCCGAGCACGCTGCGCGAGCGGACGATCACGCCCCGCACCAGCCCGTTCACCACCACGATCCGGTAGCCCGGCAGGTCGTTCATGGTCGTCACGATCATCGAAGATCCTCCCCGTTCCCTTTGCGCTACCGCCTTGCGCCTACTTGAGCGCGGTCTCTGCGGAGGATAGACCGCCCGCACGGAACTGGAGAGCCCTGATGACCGGCACGCGCACCGAGACCGACACCTTCGGCCCGATCGAGGTCGCCAGCGACAAATATTGGGGCGCGCAGGCGCAGCGGTCGCTGGGCAACTTCAAGATCGGCTGGGAGAAGCAGCCGCTGCCGATCGTGCGGGCTCTCGGGATCATCAAGCGGGCCGCCGCCGAGACCAACGTGGCGCTGGGACACCTCGACCCCAAGATCGGCGCCGTCATCGTGCAGGCGGCCAACGAGGTGATCGAGGGCAAGCTCGACGACCACTTCCCCCTGGCGGTGTGGCAGACCGGCTCGGGCACCCAGTCGAACATGAACGCCAACGAGGTGATCTCGAACCGGGCGATCGAGATCATGGGCGGGGTGATGGGCTCCAAGACGCCGGTGCACCCCAACGACCACGTCAACATGAGCCAGTCGTCCAACGACACCTATCCCACGGCCATGCACGTGGCGGCGGCCGAGGAGATCGTGCATCGGCTGATCCCGGCCCTGCAGAAGCTGCGCAACGCCTTGAACGACAAGTCCCACGCCTGGGCCCACATCATCAAGATCGGCCGCACCCACACCCAGGACGCCACGCCCCTGACGCTCGGCCAGGAATTCTCGGGCTATACCCAGCAGGTGGAGAACGGCATCCTGCGCATCGAGATGACCCTGCCGATGCTGATGCAACTGGCCCAGGGCGGCACCGCGGTGGGCACCGGCCTGAACGCCCCGGTCGGCTTCGCGGAAGCTGTGGCCGACAAGATCGCCCAGATCACCGGCCTGCCCTTCACCACCGCCCCCAACAAGTTCGAGGCCCTGGCGGCGCACGACGCCATGGTGTTCAGCCACGGGGCGATCAACACCCTGGCCGCCAGCCTGTTCAAGATCGCCAACGACATCCGCCTCTTGGGCTCGGGCCCGCGCTCGGGCCTCGGCGAACTGGCTCTGCCGGAGAACGAGCCGGGCTCGTCGATCATGCCGGGCAAGGTCAATCCCACCCAGTGCGAGGCCATGACCCAGGTGTGCGTGCAGGTGTTCGGCAACCACGCGGCGCTGAGCTTCGCCGACAGCCAGGGCCACTTCGAGCTGAACGTCTACAATCCGGTGATGGCCTACAACTTCCTGCAGTCGGTGCGGCTGATGGCCGACGCGGCGGTGAGCTTCACCGACAACTGCGTGGTCGGCATCCAGCCGCGCGAGGACAACATCAAGGCCGGGCTGGAACGCTCGCTGATGCTGGTCACCGCGCTGGCGCCCAAGATCGGCTACGACAATGCCGCCAAGATCGCCAAGACCGCCCACAAGAACGGCACTACTCTCCGAGAAGAAGCGGTTGGGGGTGGGTATGTGACCAACGAGGAATTCGACGCCATTGTGCGCCCCGAGAAGATGATTTCCCCGGGCTGAGAGCGCGCCCGCAAAAGTGGAGGCCGGTTTTGCGATCCAGGCGCGCGAAAAAATAAGAATGGTGACACGCGAAAGTTATCGAGAGGGCATGGCGCGCCTGGCGGCGGCCGTGAACGTGATCACCACCGACGGGCCGGCGGGTCCGGGCGGCTTCACGGCCTCGGCGGTATGCAGCGTCACCGACGATCCGCCGACCCTGATCGTGTGTGTGAACCTCGCCAGCCGGCAGAACGAGATCATCCGCACGAACCAGGTGCTGTGCATCAATACCCTGGCCATCGGCCAGACCGAGATCGCCGCCCTGTTCTCCACCAAGGAACTGCCGATCGCCGAGCGCTTCGCCGCCGGGCGCTGGTCGACCCTGACCACCGGCTCGCCGGTGCTGGAAGGCGCCGTCGCCGCCTTCGACTGCCGCGTGGTGGAACGCCTGGAGCGCGGCACGCACTCGGTGATCTTCTGCGAGGTGCAGGCCGTGCGCTCCACGCCAGGCGCCGAGCCCCTGATCTACCTCGACCGGGGGTATCGCGGCGTCGGCGCCCTCCTAGACCAATAGGCTAGCCAATTATTTTAACGCTCGTGTAAGGCGAAATGCCCTTTAATTCGGCCGTTAACCGAGGCTTGCGATTCGGGTCATGGCCACAGCAACAGCACTGAAACCTCAGTCTCAGCGGCGCGGCGCCGAGCGTCGGCGTTCCTCGCGCCGAACCTGCACCCTGGGCGGGCGGCTGTTCTACGGCCTGGCCGGCCTGTCGATCGACTGCGTCATCCGCGATATCTCCGATCACGGCGCCCGCATCGCGGTGCCCAGCGCCGCCTGGAAGGCGCCCAAGGAGATCCACCTGCTGTCGCTGCGCGAGGGCAAGGTTTATTCCGGCCAGGTGGTGTGGAACCGCGGCCGCTACCTCGGTCTCGACTTCTCGCAGGTGCAGACCGCGGCGTCCCTCACCGACCCCATGATGGCCTCGATCAAGGCGGCCTGGGCGGCGCAGAAGAGCTAACCTACCGCCCCCGCGAAGTGGGGGAGGTAGCTACTGAGCCGCCACCTTTTTCGCCGCGCCGGCGTAGGTCTCGTGCGGCCAGGCTTCGAGGCGCTCGAGCAGGGCCTCGTGCTCGTCCCACAGGGCCTTGGGCATGCGATCGGCGAAGCGTTCGTAGAAGCTGGGGATCAGCGAGGCCTCTTCCTTCCACACCGAGCGGTCGACCGACAGCAACAGGTGAATCTGGGCTTCGGTGAGGTTCAGGCCCTCGGTATCGAGGCTGTCCTGGTTGGGCAGGCGGCCGATCGGGGTGTCGTGGGCCTCGGCCTTGCCTTCCAGCCGCTCGACGATCCACTTCAGCACGCGGCTGTTCTCGCCGTAGCCCGGCCACACGAACTTGCCGTGCAGGTCCTTGCGGAACCAGTTGACGAAGTAGATGCGCGGCAGCTTCGCCCCAGCCCGCTGGCCCATCTTCAGCCAATGCCCGAAATAGTCGGCCATGTTGTAGCCGCAGAACGGCAGCATGGCGAACGGGTCGCGGCGCAGTTCGCCGACCTTGTTCTCGGCCGCCGCCGTGCCTTCCGAGGCGGTGTTGGCCGCCAGGAACACGCCGTGCTGCCAGTTGTAGGCCTCGGTCACCAGCGGCACCGCCGTGGCCCGGCGGCCGCCGAACAGGATGGCGCTGATCGGCACGCCCTTGGGGTCTTCCCATTCCGGCGCGATGGTCGGGCACTGGGAGGCCGGAACGGCGAAGCGGGCGTTGGGGTGGGCGGCGGGCTCGGGGCTTTCCGGCGTCCAGGGGCGACCCTTCCAGTCGGTCAGCCTGGCGGGCTTGTCCTCGGTCAGGCCTTCCCACCAGACGTCGCCGTCATCAGTGGTCGCCACATTGGTGTAGACGGTGTTGGCGAACAGGGTGTCGATGGCGTTCTTGTTGGTCTTCTCGCCGGTGCCGGGCGCCACGCCGAAGAAGCCGGCCTCCGGATTGATGGCGTAGAGGCGCCCGTCCTCGCCGAAGCGCATCCAGCAGATATCGTCGCCGATGGTCTCGGCCTTCCAGCCTGGCAGCGCCGGCTGCAGCATGGCCATGTTGGTCTTGCCGCAGGCCGAGGGGAAGGCCGCCGCGATGTAGTGCGACTTGCCCTCGGGCGAGGTCAGCTTGAGGATCAGCATGTGCTCGGCCAGCCACCCCTCGTCGCGGGCCATGATCGAAGCGATGCGCAGGGCGTAGCACTTCTTGCCGAGCAGGGCGTTGCCGCCGTAGCCCGATCCGTAGGACCAGATCTCGCGGGTTTCGGGGTAGTGGACGATGTACTTGGTCTCGTTGCAGGGCCAGGCCACATCCTTCTCGCCGGCTTCAAGCGGGGCGCCCAGGGTGTGCACGGCCGGCACGAAGAAGCCGTCTTCGCCCAGTTCGTCCAGGGCCGCCTTGCCCATGCGGGTCATGACGCGCATCGAGATCGCCACATAGGCGCTGTCCGTGATCTCGACGCCCAGGGCCGAGATCCT
>Ga0265338_10009227_pt1 | contig 11807 bp, 11 predicted proteins | sample 42126metaG_FD_193579 | JGI IMG/M metagenome (GOLD analysis project Ga0265338, IMG submission 193579) | Rhizosphere microbial communities from Carex aquatilis grown in University of Washington, Seatle, WA, United States - 4-21-26 metaG | ecosystem: Host-associated > Plants > Roots > Rhizosphere... | reverse complement strand
CCCACGGACCTATGGCGTGCGAGCCACCGTGAAGTACTGAGCGGGCGTAACGGGGGACGAGGCCACGATGACGGCACCGACGCAGGCGCAGATGATCGAGACCCTGTGGGCCCGGGCGGAGGTCGAGCGTGTGATGCTCAATTTCGGCCGCGCGCTCGATACCGGCAACTGGACCTTGTACCGGAGCTGCTTTGCAGACCGGTTCCGGGTCAACTTCGAGCGCCTGACCGGCCAGCCTGAAGTGCACGTGGATGCGGATCTCTGGACGCGTTTCGCGAAAGTGATCCTGAGTCCCGTGCGACGGCATCACCAGTATTCGAACTTCAATGCGACGATCAATGGCGATCACGCCGTCGCAATCATCTACATGGTCGCGCGCCACTGGAAGCCTACCGAAGGCGGCTCCTGCGAGTACACCCAGAACGGCTGGTACGAGAACACCTTCGCCCGCATCGACGGCCAGTGGAAGATCACGCGCCTGCTGCACACCTACCAGTGGATCTCAGGCAACGGCGCACTGTTCGACTTCTCCGACCCCGAACTCATCCAGGTCATGGGCGAAGTCTTCGCCGAGAAGAATCGCGTCGCGCCCTAGCCGGTGCGGCTGAGTTCGGCCTTCGGCAGATAGCCGGCCCGGTACCAGTCGTTGATCTCCCCGCCCGTGGTCAGCCAGACCGCGGCGTGCGAGGCCACGTACTCCAGCGCGGCAGAGAGGTGCTTCATGCGGTACGGGTGCCCGGATATGAACGGATGCAGCGAGATCGACATGATTCGCGGCCGTTCGCGGCCTTCGGCGTAGAGCACATCGAACTGGTCGCAGATCATGCGCCCGAAATCCTGGGCCGTGACGCCCTTGCCGAGCACCGCGGGCACATCGTTGAGTTCGAGCGTGTAGGGCATCGTCAGCAGTGAGCCGCGCTTGACCCGCATCGGAACCGGCAACTCATCGTGGGCGTAGTTGGACACGTACTGGATCCCCGCCTCGGCCAGCAGATCGGGGCTGTTCATGCTCTCGGCCAGGCACATGCCGAGCCACCCGCGCGGTCGCATGCCCGTGGCCTTCTCGATGATGGCGAGGTTGCGATTGATGAACGCGCGCTCCTGCTCCTCGCCCATCGTGGTTGCAATGCTGGTGTTGTTATCGCCCTGCGCGCCCCACTCCCAGTTTCGCGCATTGCCCTCCTGGATGATCTGGGGGTATTCGGCGCACACATCGCTGTGCAGGTTGACCGTGCCGCGATAGCCATGGCGGTCCATCGCTTCCATGATCCGCCACAGTCCGACGCGATTGCCGTAATCCCGCCAGCCGTGGTTCAGGATGTCCGGAGAGTAGGACAGCGTCGGCGGATACACCGCGTGCGCCAGCGAGGTCGAGCCAAACGGCACGTGTTCGATGTTGACGTAGATGAGCACGGCCAGCCGCTCGCCCTTGGGGAATCGGACGGGCGCGCGATGGATGATGGGCTCGAACGCGTAGCGCGGTGACTGTGTCGACATGGACCCCTCCGGCCGGATTTTGTCGCCGAGCTTAAGCCGGCCGACGAAGGGGTCGCGAATGACTTCTGGCTATGCGCGCTATGGCCGCGACGGAATAAGCCCCCTGAACGACTTCGCGAGCGCATCGGCGCTCCTGGCCAGCAGCGCCGTGTCGATCCCGACGGCGACGAAGTTATAGCCCCATTCGATGTAGCGGCGCGCATCCGCCTCGACCACGGTCAGGATCCCGGCGGCCTTGCCGAGGTTGCGCAGGCGCGCTCCGGCCTCCTGCAAGGCCTGCTGAGTCTCCTCATGCTGGGGCTCCCCGAGATGTCCAAGGGAGGCGGACAGGTCCGCGGGGCCGATGAAAACCCCATCGACCCCGTCGACCCCGGCAATGGACTCGAGCTGCTCGAGCGCCGAGCGCGTTTCCACCTGCACCAGCAGGCAGATCTCCCCGTCGGCCTTATGCAGGTAATCCTTTATGCGGCCGTAGTTGCTGGCGCGACTCCCGGCTGAAACACCGCGCACGCCCCGGGGCGGGTAGCGTACGGCCGCAACCGCACGCCGGGCCTCTTCCGCCGATTGCACATACGGCAGCAGCACCGATTGCGCGCCGATATCGAGGATGCGCTTGATCAGGACCGTATCGTTCCAGGCAGCCCGCACCACCGGCGCGGTCGTACTTCGGCCCATGGCCTGCAACTGCGCCAGCAGGTCCGGCGGCTCATTGGGAGAATGTTCGGTATCGATCAGGATCCAGTCGAAGCCGGAGTGCGCGACCACCTCCGCCGCCACATTGCTGCACAGCGTGCTCCACAGCCCGATCTGCAGTTCACGCCGGTGCAGCGCCTGCTTGAACACATTGCGATTGATATCCACTAGATGAACTGTACCGCCACGCCGCCGAGCGCGCCGAAGTCCCCATGCACCGTGTCGCCCTGGCGGGCAAAGATCACCCGTGTAAATGAGCCCGCCAGCACCAGGTGCCCGGCTTCGAGCGTAACGCCGTGCTCACCGAGCTTGTTGGCCAGCCAGGCGACCCCGAGGGCCGGATGTCCCAGTACTCCGGCGGCCAGCCCGGTTTCCTCGATCTCACCGTTCACGTACATGATGCCGCCGACCCAGCGCAGATCCACATCCATGGGCCCCACAGGCCGGCCGCCGATCACGATGCCGGCCGCGGCGCCGTTGTCCGATATGGTGTCGTAGATCTTGCGCGGATTCTGCACGCGCGCATCCACGATTTCGAGCGCCGGCACGACGTATTCGGTGGCGCGAAGCACATCGGTCAGCAGGATGCCGGGTCCGCGCAGCGGCTTGCCGAGCACGAACGCCAGCTCGACCTCGACACGCGGGATGCAGAAGCTGGCATGCGGCACTTTGGCGCCGTCGGCAATCATCATGTCGTCCAGCAGATGTCCGTAGTCGGGCTCGCTGATCTGCGAGGAGCGCTGCATGGCCTTTGACGTCAGTCCCACCTTGTGCCCGATCAGCCTGCGGCCGCCGGCGATCTTCTGGCCCTGCACCAGTCCCTGGATCGCGTAGGCGTCTTCGAACGTGATGTCCGGCCAGAGCGTGGACAGCTGCGTCATGGGCTTGTGATCGCGCTCTGCCTGCAGCAGCATTTCCGCGGCCTTCTGTCGATCGGTTGCCGATAGCATCGTTGGATCCGTCACCTTAGCAGTTGAAGCCGTCAGGCCGTGAAGTGGTTGTTCAGTTCCCCCACGCCTTCGACGTGGATGCGCACATGGTCTCCCGCCTTCAGAAAGCGTCCGCGCGCGGCGCCGCAGCCGGCAGGGGTGCCCGTGGCGATGACATCGCCGGGGCGCAGCGTCAAGCGCGAACTGAGGTGCGAAACCTGCTCGGCCATGGAGAAGATCAGGTTGACGCTGGATGAATCCTGCATCAGCTCCTGGTTGACCCAGAGGCGAATCCCCATCTGGCCGGGCTCCGGAATATCTTCCAGCGGCGTGATCCAGGGACCCATGGGCAGCGCGCCATCGAAGCACTTCTGGCTCACCCAATCGAAGCAGAACGGGGATTCGGCCGACACGCCGCTGCGCCGAATGTGATCCCGCGCCGACAGGTCATTCACGATCGTGAGGCCGGCGACATAGGACATCGCCCGCTCGATCGGCACGTGGCGGCACTCGCGCCCGATCACCAGCGCGATCTCCGCCTCCCAGTCCACTTTTTTCGAGTAGGCCGGCAACGGGATGCGGCTGTCGGGTCCGCGCACACATGCTGCGGAAGCCTTGATGAAATGCCAGGGCTTGAGCCCGATCTCGTGCGGATCGGGCTCGGGCGGCAGATTCAGCGCGCGCGACATCTCCGCCACGTGATCGCGATAGTTGGCGCCGGCACAGAAGATCGTGCCGGGGTAGAGAATGGGCGCAGCCAGCCTGATGCCCGAGAGCGGCAGCGCGGGGGCTGATTCCCGGCCCTGCCGCGCATGTCGCGCGATCGCCTGTAGCCGGGGATGCATGTCATCCCACCGCTGAAGTACATCCAGCACACTCATCGGGCGCGCATCCGTGCCGTGCGTGGCACCGCCATTCAACGCCTCGGAAATGTCGAGCAGCCGCTCGTCCACGACGATGCCGGCTCGCGGCGTGTCGCGCGCCATGTAGGTCGCCAGTCGATAGGCGAAGCTGCTCTGGGTCATGCGGGGGCTATCTGTGATCAGTCCTGGGATGATCAGGCCTGGGGTGATCAGGCCGGAATATATTCGGCAGGCGCACGCGCCGCCCGGGTTTCGAACTCCGGGATATCCGGCACCGAACCCCAGGCGCAGAACGAGGAATTGACGGCTGCGAACTGTCGCGGCCGGTGCCCTGCCTCATCGGTGATCATGCTCACGCCGCTCGAATACTCGTAGATCATGCCGTTGGGTCCGTCGAAGTACAGGAACATCGCCCCCGAGGTCGGATGCCGGCCCGGGCCGAAGCGGATCTTCACGTTCTGCTCCCGCAGGAAATAATACGATCGCATGATGTCATCGACGGACTGCACCTGGTGGTTGATGTGCTGCACGCCGTTGCGCTGCGAGGGGAACAAGGCCATGCGGTGATGCACCGGGTCGATGCGCAGCAGCGGCGCATCGCCGATCCTGTCGCTGACGCGCGCGTTGCAGTGCGTGGTCCAGAATGTCTCATCCGTGCGAGGCGCGATCGAATGCAGTCCGATGTGCGAGAAGCCTGTGATGCCGGCATCGCGCGAGGGGAAATAGCGGCGGCCGCTGTGGGCAGGGCGTGCCACCAGCTCGATGTTATTGCCGCTGGGATCCTCGAAGGCGACCATGCCATCGACCCAGCGCTGCTCACACTCGCTGCGGCTTCCGGCCCGCACGCGGCAGCCGGCATTGTCGAGCTCTACGGCCGCCGCATCCAGCGCCGCACCTGAGTCCACCTCGAACGCCACGGCGTGTTCGCGCGGATTGCCGGTCGTGTAGACCAGCGTGTGGTCGCGGTCGTCGCTGCGCAGGTAGGCGTTATTGCGGTCCCGACGCACCAGTTCCAGCCCCAATATCCGTGTGGCGTAACGCACGGCCTCATCCAGGCTGGATGTGCCGAGGCGCACATAGCGGATATCTTTAAGCGTGATCATCGTGCGGACATTCCTCGGGCCTCTCTTCCTGGTCGCTCTAGTCGCTCTACTTTTCGGTGCGCCGCGTGGAATCCGGACGCTCGAACTTGCTGCTCATGTGACCGACGCCCACCTGGTCGCCTTTATCGAATAACCACGTATAGCCGCCGGGCGGATTGGAGAGGATTTCCCAGGAGTTATCGTCCGCGTCCCAGAAATAGAAGCTGTAGGTTCCGTGCTGCACCATCGGCTTGCTGATCTTCGTGAGCTTCCATTTTTCCGCGTCGCGGACACAGAGGCGATGGCACTCATCGACATCCGCCTCCGTTTCTACGTCGATGCCATTGTGATTCAGGAACGGCATGGGCGCTTTCTTGTTGGGCGCCATCTGCACCACCGCGTAGATATGCGGCCCGCCCAGGCGGGCCCATATGGAGACTTTGCTGGTGCGGATGACTTCCAGCCCCAGGAACTCGGTGTAGAAACGGCGGGTGAATTCCAGGTCCTTGCTCTCGAGGGTGCCGTGGGACAGGAACCTGGTCTTGAGCGTCGGTGTAATCCGCGGCTCGCCCCTGGAGGCGGCTGCCGGGTCTGCCGGCGAAGGTGCGGTGTCCGTCATAATCCAACCTCCGGTCTCAATATCACGACGCAATGCGGCTCGTGTTCAAGCTACGCCGCGCCCTGATGCGGGTCTAATGAAAGATAGCAATGCGAGACTGGCGCCGCCGACATGATGCCCCGCGTGCGCGTTTGCCCCGGTCAACCCGCCAATTTGAACAGCTTCAGCGCATTCGTGCGCCCGATCTTGAGGCGATCCGCCTCGCTGATCGTCGCCGCATCGAACCAGACTGCCGCGTGGTCGACGTTCTCGAACGGCCAGTCGGTCGAGAACAGGATGCGATCCGAGCCCACCTCGAGCATGGCATCGATCAGGGTCTGCGTACGAAAGTTACCCGAGGTCGTCAAGTGGAAATTGGCCTGGAAGTACTCGCCAAAGGTCTTCTTGGCCGGGTAGCCCTTGGGGGCCTTCACCCAGGCATTTCGATGATCGATGCGCCACATGCTGTAGGGCAAGCCCTCCCCCAGGTGCCCGAGGACGATCTGGATGCGCGGATGACGATCGAACAGCCCGCAGGCCATGAGCCGCAGCGCATGCACGGCGGTCTCCTGGCCGAATGCCCAGGTGGGTCCGAGCAGCCAGGGATGCCCGTCATAGATCTGCGCCCAGGCGGGAACCGGGTTGCGTGGGTGCAGATAGAACGGCACGTCGAGATGCTCCAGGCACTCCCAGAAGGGCTCGTACTGGGGCAGGTCGTAGTACAGCAGCTGCTCTGGCGGCCCCACCTGGCTGAAGCCGTTCACCAGCGCACCGCGGAAGTGCAATTGCTTCACGCAGCGCTCCAGTTCCCGCGCGGCGTGTTCGGGATCCTGCATGGGCAGCGCCGCCAGCGCCTGGAATCGGTCGGGTCGGCGATTGACCTGTTCGGCCAGAAAGTCATTGGCACGGATTGCCAGCTCGCGCGCCCGTTCGGCGGAGGGCACCGCCTGCACGGCCGGAGCATTCAGCGACAGCAGCATCATCTCCATGCCGTTGGCGTCCATCTCGCGCAACCGGCGGTCGTGAATATCCAGCAGTCGGTGACTGAGCTCAGGCCAATAATCGGCCGGCACGAAACCCGCCGAATCCTGCAGCGTATCGGCGATCGCGAAGTGTTCTTCCAGTCCTATCTTGCCGCGCACGCAATCTCACGTGGCTACGCAGACGTTGCGTAACTCCGTATAGAACTCCATCGAATGCACGCCGCCTTCCCGGCCGATCCCGGACTGCTTTGAACCGCCGAAGGCGGTGCGCAGATCGCGCAGGAACCAGGAATTGATCCAGACGATTCCCGCGTTGAGGCTGGTACCGAGCCGAAACGATCGCGACACATCGCTGGTCCACGCGGTGGCTGCCAGGCCGTACGGCGTGTCGTTGGCCAATGCCACGGCCTCGGCCTCCGAATCGAAGGGGCGCACGTGGCAGCAGGGGCCGAAGATCTCCTCGCGCACCACACCGGAGGTTTCGGGCAGCCCGGTCCAGATGGTGGGTTCGATCCACGCACCGCCGCGCAGCGACTCGGGCATCTTGGGGATGCCGCCGCCGCAAACCACGGTGGCACCCTCCGCCGTGGCCTGTCGGTAGTAGCGCAGCACCTTCTCGCGATGCGCGACGCTGATCAGGGGGCCCATACCCGTGGATTTGTCCGACGGGTGACCCGGCTTGAGGCTCTCGGCCCTGGCCTTCAGCGCCGCCACGAACTGCTCGAACACGGGGCGTTCAACATAAAGCCGCTCGGTACCCAGACACACCTGGCCGGTGTTCAGGAAGGCGGCGCGCGCGATGCCGGCTGCCGCCGCTTCCAGGTCGCAATCGGCGAAGACCAGCCCGGGATTCTTGCCGCCGAGCTCCAGCGATACCGCACGGATGCCATCCGCGGCCGCCTTCATGATGGCCGTCCCGGTGGCGGTTTCGCCGGTAAAGGTGATCGCTGCGACCTGCGGATGGCGAGTCAGCAGCTCGCCGGCCGCCCCCTCCCCGTGACCATGCACCACGTTGTAAACGCCCGCAGGCATGCCCACGGACTGCATGACCTCGCCGAGCAGCGTCGCCGTCGCAGGCGTCTCCTCGGACGGCTTGACCACCACGGCGTTGCCGCAGGCCAGCGCCGGCGCGACCTTCCAGGTCATCAGCAGCAGCGGCAGATTCCACGGGCAGACCACGGCGATGACGCCCTTGGGCACGCGCACCGCGTAGTTGTAGGCCTTGCGCCCCTCGGGCGTCGTCATCTCGAAGAATTCGGTCGGCACATTGCGTACGGCATCGGCAAATACGCGGAAATTCGCCGCGCCGCGCGGGATATCCAGGTGCGAGGCCACCGAACGGGGCTTGCCGGTGTCATTGACCTCGGCGTCCAGAAAGTCCTCAAAACGGCGGTCAATCTCGCGTGCCACCGCGTGCAGAAGGTCACAGCGCTGCGCCAGATTCAGCCGCCCCCAGGGACCCTGCAGCGCGGCGGCGGCCGCCCGCACGGCGCTATCGACCTCCTCCTGGCCGGCTTCGGCCACGGTGCCGATAAGGCTGCCGTCCACCGGCGAGTACTTGTCGAACCATCGCTGGGAGGCGGACTGGACAAAGCGATTGTCGATGAAATGCAGGAAGGTCGGGCTGGCCATGCCTGCGTGACGTTACGGACGCGCCCTTCCCTGGTCGAATGAAAAGACGACATACCGGCAATAAAAAAAAAGCCGGTGCCTCGCGGCACCGGCTTTTCGTGGAAGCGCCTTGTGAATCAGAACGCCAGGAATGCGCCGAAATTGAAGCCGAAGCTGGTGTTGTTATTCACGCTGCTGTCAAAGTGCGCAGTCGACTGCGCCCAGGTGACTTCGCCCAGGAGCATCAGGTTCTTGGTCAGGTCGTAGTACGCCCCGCCGGTCACCTTGTTGTTCGAGGACACCAGGAACGGATTGGCCACCCGATCCGCATCGTTGGCGTACGACAGGTTGCTCGAACCGTAGTTCACGCCGACCTTCAGCTGATCCATGCGATAGGTGGCCTGGATCAGGAAACCATCGGATTTGCGAGAATGGCCGAGGCCGTCATCCGACAGCACGAACAGCGCCGTCGTGCCCAGACCCTTGCCGTAGTAGCCGGAAGCGACCAGTTCGAGATTGCCGATGTCGACCTTGCCGAAGACATCGCCGCCGATGCTCTGGTAGCTGCCGGAACTGGTGGCCGAAGTGTTGTACTTCTGCTGCTGCTGGATGCCGGTGGCCGACAGGGACACCTTGGTGCCGCCGAAATCGCCCTTCCAGGCGAGCTTGCCGTGGAAGCCCGGAGCGGACTTCGGGGCTGCGGTACCCGGCTCGGTCAGGGAGTTGACCGGATCAAAGATACCGATGGTCACACTGGCGCCGTTGAAGACCGGCGTCGTGTAGTCCATCTGCGTCAGCCAGTCGGTGTAGATGTAGCCCCAGCCGATCGAACCCAGCGAGGTGTTCGACGGATTGGCCGAGGACATGCTGCCGCCGACACCGACGCCCAGCAGCGTCATGTCATTAAGGATCGCATCGGCCTGGAACAGGCCAATATTCCGACCCAGCGTGAAGGTACCGACATCCTTGTTGCCGAAGGTCATGTAGACCTGGCGAACGTCCAGTCCGGCACTGCCCAGCGCCGTGTTGGTGCCTGCGCCGCCGTTGGACTGCAGGTTCGGGCTGCCGCCGTCATTTGTGTTGATGCCCGGATAGAGGCCCAGGTGCGCCGCGAGGTCCCAGCCGCCCTGCGTGGTCGACACGCCGAAGGTAAAGGCTGCCGGCAGCAGGCCGTTGCCGACATTCGAAACGCTGTTGCCGCTGGCCGAGCCGGTGCACGCGCCCCCTACATCGGTAACGGGCTTGGCGTCCTTCTCGCAACTGGTGTAGATGTAATCGACATTGACGTTACCGTCGATGGAAAACGTCCATGATCCATCCGCGGTCTTCAGATCCACTGCGGCCGCCGGCATGGCGGCGGACAATGCACACACACCCGCCGCGATCGAGGCGAGCGGGTACAACTTTCTCTGGAAATAATTCATCGGCTGCTCCTTCCTAGGTTTCTTTTCAATTCGTCGCTAGTTGCGGACTCGATATCCGCTGGCGCGACCCCACCGCACCCGCCGAGATCTAAGGCAAGCTGTGTGCCAACTCAGCGCGTGGGATTAAAGCACAGAACCCAGATTTCTGCAGTCTTTTGATGTTGTTTCCATGATACAGCACTCTCTTTCCACATTGGGTGTGGCATTCCCCCCCCACCATTGGGACGAAAGCGCCACAGCCGGGACGGGAATGGGCCCAGGGAGGCTGTCTCCTAAAGCAGGTTATGCCGCATCGCCAGCAGCATCAGTTCGACGTCTCCCGAAGTGCGCAGCTTCTGGTTGATGAGCGTGCGGTTGTTGGCCACCGTCTTGACGCTCAGGGAAAGGATGGCGGCAATTTCGGTGGGCCCATTACCCGCCACGAGCAGCTGGAAGATTTCAAACTCGCGGGCCGTGAGCAGCTTCAGCGGGTGATCCTCGCCGGTGAGTTTGGATTGCGCGATCGCCTGGGCTACATCGGCACTCAGATAAAGCTTGCCGGCAGCCACCTCGATGATGGCCCTGGCCAGCACCTCGGGCGCGCTGCTCTTGGTGACATAACCTCGCGCCCCGAGCTGGATGGCCCGCTCTGCGCGCATGGCATCCTCATGCATGCTGAACACCAGGATGCGCGCCGAGGGTTCGCGCGCAACGATGCGGCGGATGGTTTCGAAGCCGCTCATGCCCGGCATGGAGAGATCGATCACGACCACATCGGGCATTTCCCTGATGTAGAGCGCGTAAGCGCGCTCCCCGCTGTCGGCTTCCGCGACAATCTGCAGGCGCGGCTCCTGCTCGAGCAGCCGTCGAAAACCCGAGCGCACGATGGCATGATCGTCCACCAGCATGAGCTTGATCGGGACTGCGCTCATGCCAGCGGTACCTGCACTGCGAGCGTGGTCCCCGTACCTCGCGCGCTGTCTATGCGGCAGATGCCACCCAGTCCGCGCACGCGCTCGCGGATGCCGAGCAGCCCGAAGCCGTGACCGGCCACCATTGGATCGAATCCGCAGCCATCGTCCCGCACCGTCAGCTCCAGCTGCGGCGCAGCCTGCCCCGGTTCCATGATGTGCGCCACGGTGATCTGCACGCTGCCCGCCTGTGCGTGCCTGGAAATGTTGGTCAGACATTCCTGCACGATCCGGTAAAGCGAGATCCCCAGTTCGCCCTTGAGCCCGCTGAGCTCTTCGGCAACCTTCAGACTCAGTGCGGTCTGCGGATGGCGCTGACGGAAGGCTCCCGCGAGCTCGCGCAGCGCGGCGCTCAGCCCCAGGCCTTCGAGCGCGCCCGGATGCAGCCGCTTGAGCATGCTGCGCACCATCTGCTTGATGCGCTCGATGGCCTCGATAATCGACCGCACGCTCTCGCGCACCGGCTCGCCGCCGCGATTGCCGATGGCGACCGCATCGGCGTGGATGGCGGTGACGCACTGCCCGATCTCATCGTGCAGTTCGCGTGCGAGGTGTTCGCGCTCCTCTTCCTGCATTTGCATCAGCCGTTGCGTCAACGAATGGTTGTCCGCGACGCTGCGTTCGAGTGTCTCGGCCATGTGATTGAAGCCGACACTGATCCGCGACATTTCGGCCAGGTCGAATCCCGGCAGGCGTGCGCCCAGCTGGCCGCGCTCGATGTCGCCGAGCGCACCGAGAATGTATTCCACCGGGCGAAGCGCGCGCGAGACGGCCCACCAGACCAGGCTGTTGACTGATACGAAGAACACAAACAGCAGCAGCAGCAGCCCGCTCGAGGTGTCCCAGCTTTCATCGATCTCATAGGTGGGATCGGGCTGGATGACCAGTTCGCCGATGGCATGACCATTGAAGGACACGGTGCGCCGGCTGGCCTCCATCGGCGGCGTCGAGGCGCGCACCAGCCAGACAAACCAGAAGGGCGCGTCGGGCTTGCGATCACCCGGCAGTTCGTTGGTATCGACCAGGTTGCCGCGGCTGTCGTAGAAATTGATGATCAGATGGCGGACGTCGCGCAGTTCGCGCAACTGGAACAATCGCACGGCGTAACCCTGGGCAAGCCCCCGGTCCTGCAGCACCGCCAGCTGCGCATCGAGGAAATGGCCTGTCAGATTCATGG
>Ga0265338_10009226_pt1 | contig 11808 bp, 16 predicted proteins | sample 42126metaG_FD_193579 | JGI IMG/M metagenome (GOLD analysis project Ga0265338, IMG submission 193579) | Rhizosphere microbial communities from Carex aquatilis grown in University of Washington, Seatle, WA, United States - 4-21-26 metaG | ecosystem: Host-associated > Plants > Roots > Rhizosphere... | reverse complement strand
ACGACGCTCGCGACGGTGCCGGTCAGCAACGGGACGGCGTCGTTCACGACGAGCTCGCTCGCCGCGGGATCGCACAGCGTGGTCGCGAGCTATCCGGACAGCGCGACCGTCGCCGGCAGCTCCGACAGCGCCACCGAGACGGTGAACAAGTTCGTCTCGACGACGCAGTTGACCGCGACGCCGCCGAGCTCGAACGTGGGTGACTCGGTGACGTTCAAGGCGACGGTGAAGATCGGGCCTGCGAACGTGACGACCGGTTCGGTGACGTTCACCGACGGCGCGACGACGCTCGCGACGGTGCCGGTCAGCAACGGGACGGCGTCGTTCACGACGAGCTCGCTCGCCGCGGGATCGCACAGCGTGGTCGCGAGCTATCCGGACAGCGCGACCGTCGCCGGCAGCTCCGCCACCGCCACCGAGACCGTCAACAAGATCGCCTCGACGACGACGCTCTCGGTCAGTCCGCCCGCGCCGAACGTCAATCAGACGGTGACGTTCACGGCCACCGTCAAGATCGGGCCTGCGAACGCGACCAGCGGCACCGTCACCTTCACCGTCGACGGCGTCCAGCTCGGCTCCCCGGTCACCGTGAGCAACGGCACCGCCTCCGCCAGCAAGAGCTTCCCGACGAAGGACAAGCACACCGTGGTCGCGACCTACTCCGGCTCGGCGTCGGTCGCCACGAGCAGCGACTCGGCGGACGTCAAGGCCAAGTAGCGCGTTTCGCCGCCGCGACAGCTCGTCGTATGGTCGTCTGGCAATGAGGGCATTCGCTGTGCTGACCGCTGCCGCCGCGCTACTGCCTGCATCGGCGGCGGTCGCCTCTGCGTTGCCGGTGCTCGCGCCGCACCTGCCCGTTCGTGAGGATCCCGCGCTCGACTCGGCGCTGACGCGGATCGGCTCCGCCTATCCCGGCGAAGTCGGGATCTTCGTCGAGGATCTCCGCGCCGGCACCTTCGCAGGCTGGAACGAGAACGAGCAGCTGCCGGCGGCCTCGATGGTGAAGATCGGGCTGATCGCCGAGGGCATCCGCCGCTTCGGCTTCGGCCCAGCGTCACCGGTCGACCGCGATCTACGCGAGATCGGCGAGTGGTCGTCGAATGTCGCCGCGAACCGCATCTTCGAGCTCGTCGGCGGTCGCGTGCCGACCGAGGCGGCGCTGCACCGGCTCGGCATGTTCTCGTCCACCTTCCCGGAGGCGTACGAGCTCAGCCCGTCCGAGCAGCCGAAGAAGCCGAAGGCGGAGAAGGCGCGGAAGCCGATGGCGGTCGGCGGCCACACGCGCGTGACGACCGCGCGCGACCTCGCGCGGGCGCTCTTCCGCCTCCAGGCGGCCGCCGCCGGGCAGGCGTGGGCGAGCGCGGCCACCGAGCTGACGCCCGCGCAGGCGCGCGCTGCGCTCGGCTATCTCGCGCTCGCGCGGCCGGGGACGAGCCTGCTCGAGTTCCCGCCAGGGTCGACCCACGCGGAGAAGGACGGGTGGCTGGACGACGTGCGCGCGACCGCGGCGCTCGTCTCGCGCGGCGGGGACGCGCGGATCGTCGTCGTGCTCGCCTACCGCCCCGGTGTGACGCTCACCGAGGCCCGGACGCTCGGCGCGGAAGTCTCGCGTGTCGCCTTCCGGTAGGACTCCGGCCGCCCTGCGCGAAACGGTGTCCCGATGAGTGCTGCGGCGAGGCTCTCGGCCTGCATGGCTGCCCTGGCGTTGCTCGCCGTCGCGAGCACGGCGACGGCGGCGAAGCCGCAGCCAGCGAAGCCGGCCCCGCGCTCCTGGCCGAAGACCATCTGCGGCCAACTCGTCCCGCTCATCCGCTCGACGACCGGCGTCCAGGTGCAGGCCAACCTTCCGAAGCAGGGGCCCGCGAACACACTCGACTGCCGCTACACGGCCGGCGGGATCGACAGTGCCTTCCTGCTCGAGTCGAAGCCGGTCGACGCGACCTGGCTCTCCCGGAGCTCGGCGGCGCTGACCAAGCTCGACGCGCAGACGTGCGGCGACGCCGGGACTCCGGCCGCCGTTCCCGCCAGCGTCGCCGGTCTCGGCAACGGCGCGGTCGGCGTCGACTTCTGCCCGGGCGACACGTTCACGAGCAAAGCGTCGGGCCAGACGGCGCTCTACGTGCTCAAGGGGACGACCGGCTGGTGGTTCGTCGCCGGCCCGCCGTTCGCGACCACCTCGGTCGCCAAGCTGGCGGCACTGGCGCGCAAGCTGCTGGCGACCTATCCCTAGCTCCGCGTGCCCGCAGCGGTGACGGCGTTCAGCGGTTGTCGCTGCGGAGCTGCTCGGCGTCCCTCAGCGTCAGGCAGCCGGGACAGACGTCCTCCCCGTCGATCTCGACCCATTCGAAGCCGTCGTCGGCGTCGCGTGGTGTGCGCGCGCAGCGAGCGCACGTCGTCGGCGTCGGGGTAGCCGGTGCTTGGTCGGGCTCCTCGGTCAACGACCGGGTCTCAGGCCAGGCGCTCGGGCTCGTCGGTGTCGATCTGCTCCGCAGCGGCCTCGCCGTCCGGGGCGTCGTCGCCCGCTTTCTTGGCGGCCGCGGCGTCCGCCTTCTTGACCTGCTTGCGTTCGCGCTTCTCGCGAAGCGCAAGCTCCCGTGCGCGCTTCGCTTGTGTCTGGGGGTTCCTCCCTGCCATACGCCTCCTTCGGACGCTGGTGATGGGGGCAGCTGCCGGACCCGCCTGGGGCCCGGCGCTGCCGCAACGTCCTAGGCGAGCGTGACGCTCTTCGCCTCGGGGCCCTTGGCTCCCTCGGCGGCCTCGAACTGCACCTTCGCGTTCTCAGCGAGGGACTTGTAGCCCTCGCCGACGATCGCGCTGTGGTGGACGAACAGGTCCTTGCCGCCGTCATCGGGGGTGATGAACCCATAACCCTTGTCGGCGTTGAACCACTTAACGGTTCCGGTTGCCATTGAAATAACACCTCCTCTTCTGCTCGAGAACGGGCAGAGGAGGCGCACTGTGCGCATCCGGTACACGCTCGGGTAGTGCCCCAAGCGTAGCAGTCTGTCCTCGGATCTCAGTACCGACGACGGCGATCGCTCGCCGAATAGATCTGGCGCCCGCAGGCAGGGCAGGCCGTCGGCGCCGGAAAGATCCGCAGAACCTTCCCGCAATGCGGACAGCGGCGCTTGCGCGTGAGGCGCTGGAGGAAGCCGTTGAGGGTGGGCATCCTGATCCGGCGACGGTACAGGAGGGGATCGGTCTGTGCGACACTGGAGTGCACGTAGACCCTGCGTCGCCGTCGAGGTGTGTCGCTCGCTTCTCCTCTTCGACTGCCACTCCGGGCCTGGGTGCATCCCGAACGCGACGCCGCCGGGCGGTAGAGAGGGGACGCCGAGATGACCAAGCCGAAGCAGCTCGGCAAGACGCCCGTCCAGAAGACGCTCGAGCAATGCCGAACCGACAAGCGCGACGCGGCGCGCCGGCTCGAGGGCGGCGCAGCCAGGAGGTGACCACGCTGGCCGAGGAGACGACGCGGGTCGTGCTCGATGGCGAGGTCGTCGTGCTGGGCGGCGACGAGCTCGAGCAGCTGCTCCAGACGCTGGCCGGACTCGAGCCGCGCGCCGCAGAGTCGGTCGCCGAGCAGATCGCAGCGCTTCGCCTCGCCGGCGGCACGATCGACCTGACGCCGACCGAGGCCGAGCTCGCCGCCCTCCGGCTCGCGCTCGAGGTCATCGCTGGCTCGAAAGAGACGGGGCCGGGGCTCGTGCGTCTCGCCGCGATCTGCGGCGTCGACGGCACCTCGGCTGCGATCGGGGCGGTATGAAGCGGTTCCTCGGCGGCGGCGAGCGCGAGGTGTCGCGTCCGCTCGACTACGAGCAGACGCTCAGCGCGCTCCATTCGCTGATCGGACGACCGGTGCTCGTCTTCTTCTCGGGTCAGGGCGGCGTTCCCTTCATCAGCGGCGTCGTCTCGGGCCGCCTCGACCGCGGCGAGCCGGACCCGCGTCTCGAATCGCTGCTGCTCCGCCAGGACGATGCGTCCATCGAGACGCTCTTCTTCCACGTCGGGTCGCGGCAGAGCGGCTTCGTGTTGCGTCCCGACGAGTTCGAGCGCGCTTTCTGGCAGAGCGACGGCCAGCTAACGGTCCACCTCGGCGAGTGCGCCATCACGGTTCTGACCCACGGCGAGCTGGGGGAGGCGCTCGAGCGTGGCTAGTGCCGCGACCACGCTGGAAGAGTCACCGGTCGGTCGTCCGCGTCTGCGTGGCGTGCTCCACCTCGTCGGCTTCGCCGTCGCCTGTCTGGTCGGAGTTGCCTTCGTCTCCACGCTCGACGGTCTCCGCCTGGTCGCGGCCGCAGTCTTCGCCGGCTCCGCAGCCGCGATGCTGGGGGCGAGCGCCCTCTACCACCGGGTCACCTGGACGCCGCGCGCTCGGCTTCGGATGCGCCGGGTCGACCATGCCGGCATCTACCTGCTGATCGCCGGTACCTACACGCCGATCGGCCTGCTCGCCCTCCACGGCAGCCTGCAACGGATCGTGCTCGCGGTCGTTTGGGCCGGCGGAGCCGCTGCGATCCTCGCCAAGATCTGCTGGGTGGGGTCGCCCAAGTGGCTCTCAGCGGTGCTCGGTCTCGCCCTCGGCTGGGTCGGCGTCGCGGCGTTGCCCCAGCTTGCGACGACTGCTGGGCCCGCGGCGGTCGCACTGCTCGCGAGCGGCGGGCTCGCGTACACCGCAGGGGCGATCGTCTACGCGCGCCGCCGCCCCGACCCGGTCCCAGCGGTGTTCGGCTACCACGAGGTCTTCCATGCGCTCACGCTCGTCGCCCTCGCCTGCCAGTACGTCGCGATCGCCTTCTTCGTCGTCCGAGTCGCATGAGCCCAGCAGAGGAGAAACGCATGCACGGCACGATGCTCTGGTTCAACCTCGACAAGGGTCACGGCTACATCCGGAGCGAAGACGACGAGCGCCTCTACGTCGCACGCGACGGGTTTCTCGCCGGCCAGCACCCCGAGGGCCGCTGCAAAGGCCGTGCGGTCACCTTCGACCGCGAGACCGGCGCCGACGCCCCGTACGCGACCAACGTGTCGTTCGTCGAGAGAGACGATCCGCGCCGCGCCCGCCTCCGCTCGAGCCGAGGCGGATCGAAGCTCTAGCGGAGGCGGCGACTTCTACGGGAGCGACGGGGCTGCGTGCGCCACCGGCCGCCCGGCTGAGCCTGGCCAGAACCGCGAAATTGCCGGAAATCCGGCCGGTGCGTGGTAGACTTCGTTGCGACGCCGCGCCGCAACGATCGGTGCAGCGACCAACCTTTGCAGGGCCGAAGCGGTCGGCTCGCAGACAATCCGCCCTCATCAGCGCAGGCCGGAGAGTTCGCCTTCCTCGAAAGCGAGGCAGACCGACGATGAGACCCCCTGTTCCGGCACGCGACGTGGGACCGTCCACGCCAGCGCCGTCCTTCACCTAGTTCATCCGTCTTCGGATCACGACGCGCCGAAGACGCGAAAGGACCGAGCCATGCTCGCACACCTCTTCAGTCTCAAGATCGCCATCGCAGTCGTGGCCGCCGCGGCGATCGGCGGCGGAGCGTACGCCTTCACGGCAACGAACACCGTGCCGAGCACGACGGCCGGCGCGGGCGTCGGGACCGTCTCCGGCTACACCGTGACGAACCTCCACTACAACCTGAACGCGACGACGCCGAGCAACATCGACTCGCTGACGTTCACGATCAGTCCCGCGGTTCCGAGCGCCGGAACCGGGAAGGTCGTCATCCAGGCTGCGCTGTCGACCGGCGGCCCGAACTCGTACACGTGTACGACGGACGCGACCGGCGTCACGGCCACGTGCGCAACGACATCACCGCAGCTCACAGCCGACAAGCTGACGAGCGTCACCGTCGTCGCGGCGCAGTAGGGAGCCGCTCGAGGGAGGCCCGACATGAGGCACGCGCGGAGGAACTGGCAGGTCGGGCTCGGCTTGTTCGGCCTGGCCGCGTTCGCGGCTGCATGGCTGTTCCTCGCGCCCACGCGCGTGGGGGGCTCGACGATCTACTCGATCACCGAGGGAAACAGCATGCAGCCGCTTCTCCACAGGAGCGACCTGGCGCTCCTGCGGACGCAGTCCTCCTATCGGGTCGGCGACGTCGTGCTCTACCAGAGCCCGATCCTCCACCGGCCGGTTCTGCACCGGATCCTCGTCATCCAGAACGGCCACTACTTCTTCAAGGGCGACAACAACGACTTCGTCGACCCGGGGTACGCGACCCGGGCCGAGCTCCTCGGCAGGCTCTGGGTTCGGGTCCCGTGGGTGGGCCGCGCCGTGGCCTGGCTCGGGAAGCCGATGCACGCCGCGCTCTTCGCGGCGCTCGTCGTGCTGCTCGTTCTGCTCGGCGGCGCACCCGTCGCACGCGGCCGGCGCCGGCGACGCCGCAGCGAGCCGGCGGCTGCGAAGGCGCCGCTCGTCCGAACCGGGCCCGGGGCGATGAGCGACGCGACGAGAGCGAGCCTCGCCGTGTTCGTGCTCCTGCTCCTCGTCACGGGGGTGGTGCTCGTCGTCGGCTTCACGACGTCGCTGCACCGCTCCGCCGCTCTGCCGGACGCCTACCGCCACACGGGCACGTTCTCGTACACGGCTCGCACCCCCGGCCCGGACGGAGCGTTTCCGGGCGGGCTGCTCAAGACCGGACAGCCCATCTTCCCGAGTCTGTTCAGCTCCGTCACGCTCGACTTCAGATATCGGTTCCGTTCGCAGCTCCCGCATCAGGTCCACGGCACGATCAAGCTCGTGGCGTCGCTGCTGTCGCAGTCCACGAGCTGGCAGCAGGTGTACGTTCTCGAGAAGGTCGACAAGTTCACGGGCGATACGGCGTCCACCGGCGGGCCCATCGACCTCAGCCAGCTCGAGGCGCTGCTCAAGCAGCTCGCGCTCGCGACGGGGTCCACAGGCGACACGTACGAGGTCGACCTTCAGCCGATCGTCCACATCGTGGGGGTCGTCGGCGGACACCAGATCCGGGAAACGTTCTCGCCCATCCTTCCGTTTTCGGTGACCCCGTCCGTCATCAAGCTCGACGTCGGCGCGCCGACTTCGCCCCCAGGCGCCACGTACGTTCCGCCGACCGGGCACCAGGCGCTCGCGTCGGCGCTCGGTCCCGTCCAGATGGGGACGGTGCAGCACCGGGTGACGAACTTCGTCACCCTCGCCCGCTACCACGTCTCGGTCTTCGCGGCCCGGCTGCTTGGGCTGATGTTCCTGTTTGCCCTGCTCGTGACGGCGGTGGTGCATCAGGTGCTCCTGCGCCGTCACCTCGGACGGCCGCTCGAGCAGCGGATCGCCGAGCACTTCGGGTGCCTGCTCGTTCCCGTCGACTCGCTGGGCGAGCAGGAGGACGATTCGGAGCCGGTCGAGATCCACGACTTCGAGCGTCTGGCGAGCCTCGCCCGTTACCTCGAGCGCCCGATCCTCCACTGCGTGGCCGGCGGCGACATCTACGCCGTCGACGACGAGAGTCGCCAGTACGTCTACCGGAAGGCCACGCAGAGGGCGGGCGTCGTGAGCCTCCAGCCGCCCGCCCAAGGTTCGGCGCCCGGCGGGCGTGCGAGACGGCGCGGACCGTGGAAGTGGAAGCGGCTACCTCTCATCGCCGGCCTCGGAGCGCTCGTCGTCGTCGTCACTCTCGCCACGAGCTTCACCGCTTCGACGAGCGTTCCCACGAGCAACGCCGGGCGCTCCACGTTGGCGCGTCAGATCTCCCAGCTCGCACCGGGCGGCTGCGGCTCGCTCGCCCTGACGACGATCGTTCTCGCCTCCGGACCGATGTTCAACAACACCGCCTCCAACGCGCTCGTGCTCGGAACGGCGGCCGTCAACACGATCAACTCGACCGGCAACCACGATTGCTTCGTCGCCGGCGGGGGCAAGGACGTGGTCAACGGCCATCCAGGCGACTTCTGCCAGATCGGTCCCACCACGGGCGCGAGGTACGTGGGCTGCGCGACCTTCTAGGCCGGATGCGCGTCTCCGGCAGGCGAGCGTCTTCGGTGCAAGAAGCGGGAGCGACGGGACTCGAACCCGCGACCTCCGGCGTGACAGGCTCCCGCGACCCCGGATCAGTGGGAACTAACGCGGATCGAGTCGCGCTCTGAGGCGGGAATTTGCGACCCAAGACGATCTCCTGTGCTGAGCCGCTCCCACGAGTACTTGCCAAGGACTTGCCAAGCCGAACGGCACACACGGGTTAGTCAGTGGCGCGGGCTCGTGGCGAGGCGTTGGAACCCCTAAACCTCCGCTCGGCAGAGTCGCCAGCAGCGGCCCGAACATAGCTGAGGGACCGGAAGATGAGGTCCAACTGCTGCTCGGTCAGTTGATCGAAGACAGAGAGCGGTGAAGCGCGGCCGACCTCCTCGACTACGGCTCGGCCCTGCGGGGTAATCCTCGCGAGTTTCCCGCGCCCATCTGAAGGGTCGGAAACTCGTTTGACGAACCCGAGCCTCTCCAGCCGGTCGATCGTATTGGTGATTGTCGCTGGGTGGAGCATCGTTCTCGAGGCAATGCGTCCGAGCGGGAGTTCGCCGGACTTGCTGAACGACAGGAGCGTAAGCACCGCCCAAAGGGAGGTGTTGAGCTTGAAAGGTGCAAGTCGGCGTGCAACATCGGCTTGCACGATTTGGTGCGCACGAGCGATCGAGGCAACGACGGCGGCGGAGAGACCATCACCCCAGCGCTCGTCGAAGTCCCGAGCGCCCGCGGCCACCACGTCTCTCAACTCCGGCTTCGGCATTCGGGGCATCATAGGAACACGAGATCTAGCGCTTCAGCGCACGCCCAAATAGACCTCTGCCAGACGTTCGGCGCCTCCGAGGTCGCTGAACGTTCCTTCGGCGACGATGGTGCCCCCATCGAGGAGGTAGATCCGCGACGCGACGTCCGAGACCACGGTGGGGCTCTGTTCGACGAGAGCGATCGCCATCCCGGAGTCGCGCAATTCGACCAGAGTGTCGAGCAAGCGATCGACAATCACAGGCGCCAGACCTGCTGACATCTCGTCGACGAGGAGCGCGCTAGGACTCGTCATCAACGCACGTCCGATCGCGAGCATCTGCTGTTCGCCGCCGGAGAGTGAACCGGCGAGCTGGGTCCGCCGTGCTGCCAGCTTGGGAAAGCGGTCGAAGACGTCCGTAACCTCGACCTTCTCTCGTCCATGCCGACGGCTTGAGAGCGCGGCGACTCGGAGGTTGTCCTCGACCGAAAGGGCGTGGAACACATGCCGCCCCTCAGGCACATGGGCGAGGCCCCGGTAGACCCGCGTCCAAGGCTGGAGACCGTCGAGGCTGCCGCCGTTCAACCACGTCTTCCCTCGCCAGGAGCGCAGTACTCCTGAGACGGCCCGCAGCAGCGTAGTCTTGCCCGCGCCGTTCGCTCCGAGAATCGCCACGATCTCGCCGGGGGCGACCGAGATCGATACATCTCGCAGGATCGGAGCGTGGACGTAGCCGGTCGTCAGCCCCCGAACGACCAACCCGTTCTCCGGATGCGGCGCGGCCGACCGGACGTTGCGGAGGCGACCACCTACGCTCGACCTCATCCTGTCCGCCCGAGGTACGCGGAGATGACATCCGGATGCGACCTCACATCCTGCGGCGAACCCTCGAAGAGGTTCTTGCCCTCCGTGAGAACGTAGACGGAGTCGCAGGTCGACATCACGAAGCTCACGTCGTGAGCGACGATCAGGACGCCGAGTCCTGCCGTCTTCAGCCGCGACACGACAGCTGCGAGGATCTGGGCCTCGCCGGCGTCCAGCCCGGTGGTGGGTTCGTCGAGCAACACCAGCACCGGGTCGCGCACCAGGACGCAGGCGAGCTCACACAACCGCGCCTTCGCGAACGACAAGTCTTCGATTCGGCGCTCGAGGACATCCTCCAGTCCGAATTCCTCGGCGGCGCGCATCGCGCGCTGCTCGATCTCAATCTCCCGCCTGCGCCACCTGGCCGGCCTGAAGAGGGAGTCGGTGTTCCCGTAACCCGTCGTAAGGTGCTGTGCCGCTAGGAGATTGGTCAAGATCGTCTCGGAGATCATCAAGCCGAGGTTCTGGAAGCTACGCCCCACACCGAGAGCGGCACGTCGTCGAGTCGCGAGCCGGGTGATATCGAGGTCGCCAAGATGGACGGTTCCGGCGGAAGGCTTGACCACGCCGGCGATGACGTTGACGAGCGTCGTCTTCCCGGCGCCATTTGGCCCGATCAGCCCGACCACATTCGAGGCGGCCACCTTGATTGATGCATTCGACAACGCTTGCACGCCGCCGAACGCGACGGAGACTCCGTTGACGCTCAGGTCGGGTCTGGGCTCAGCTGGCACTTTTGATCATCGATCGTGTTGCGGCCCAGGTTCGATAGCGCTCGACCATCTCGCGGTTGATGCCGTTGATTCCGCCGGGATACCGCGTGACGTTGAAGATGAGCAGGACCGGGCCCAGGTAGGAGATCACTGTGCCCCCGGAGAGGAACAACGTGCCCGCTTCGAAGCCCCCCGCCGACATCAGGACTCCCGTCAGGAAGCCGGGGCCAGCGATGACCACGATCAGGAGATACGTGAACGACTGGCTTGACGTGAACGACTCCGACCCGAAGTTCCGTACCCACATCGCAAAGAGGGCACCCGCTAGGCCTGCGAAGCTCCCCGCCACGCCATACGCGAAGGTGCGATAGCCGTTTACGAAGATGCCATAGGCGGCCGCGCCGCTCGCATCTTCTCGGATCCAGTACCACGCGCGTGCCGTGCGCGAATGGAAGAGGATCCAACCGAGGATCGTCGCGGCGGCGGCAAACGCCGTGCAGACAGGCAGCAGCGTGGCGCTCGAGTCGAGTGTCCATGGGCCAAGCCTCGGCGTGGGGACGGTTCCGAACCCCAGCGTGAGCCAAGACTGAGTGAACAGAAAGCGGTTGATCGCGACTCCGGCCGCGAGTGTGATGATCGCTACCTGGACGCCGCGAGCGCGTAACGCGGGTAGCCCGATGAGCGCGCCGGTGGCGAAGCCGATGGCGGCGCCGAGCGGTGTCAGGTAGATGGGCGACACTTTCCACGAGATCGCCAGTTGGCCGACGGAGATCGCGGACAAGCCGACGATCTGTGCATGCGCGAGGGAGAGGTCCCCGGTCCAGTTGACCAGGATGTGGAGGCCGATCGCGGCGACGTAGACGATCAAACAAAGACCGAGGTTGTACGAGACGACTTCGCCTGCAACGCCATGAACAACCACGAGCGCCGCGGCGATGGCGCCGCCGAAGAGGAGGACGCGCAGCGAGAGCCGCTGGATGGAGAGCGGGGACGATCGCGAGTTGGCCCGGCCTTTGGGGTGAGAGTCTGCGGCGGTACCCACGTTCTCCTGAACATCTGCCACCGCCGGGCGACGATAGTTTGATTACCGACTATCCGTCAAGTGGTCGTTCTCCAGGGGCCTGCTCGTAGAAGTCAATCACGAGGGTTTCGACGGACATCTCGCCGACCGCGCCTGCTATCTCAAGGTGGTCGGGGTGCGCCAGATAGGCCTGGAACGCCTCGTCGGACTCCGCTCTGACGACCGCGGCATCCGTCAGGTGGCTGGTCATCGGGGAGATGTTCTTGCCCACCGACACATGAATCCCCGCGACCTTCTCCTGGAGCGCCGCGAGCGATCTCATCAGGGAATCGGTCGCCTGGGGGTCGGCCTCCGCGTGCCACCGAAAGGCGAGTACATGAACGAGCACGGCAGGGAGGATGACCGGCCGCGCGTCGCTGGTCAAGACCGTCGATCACACGAAGACCGATCCTTGACAGGGGAGAAGGGCATGTAGTTAGATGCCCAAATAGTTCCCTGGCGTCACTCC
>Ga0265338_10009225_pt1 | contig 11809 bp, 12 predicted proteins | sample 42126metaG_FD_193579 | JGI IMG/M metagenome (GOLD analysis project Ga0265338, IMG submission 193579) | Rhizosphere microbial communities from Carex aquatilis grown in University of Washington, Seatle, WA, United States - 4-21-26 metaG | ecosystem: Host-associated > Plants > Roots > Rhizosphere... | reverse complement strand
CATCCCGGCCGAAGAAATCAGTTTTACTCCATTGTCGTGGTAGGGGTTGTGGGACGCAGAGATCACCACTCCCGCGGCAAATCCCTCCTGATTCACGAGCCACGCCACACCCGGCGTGGTGAGCACTTCCGCGGAAACAGGCTCCGCGCCAGATGCGGCAAGCCCGCGCGCAATGACGTTAGCGATGTGCGTGCCAGATTCGCGAGTGTCGCGTCCGATCAGGATGCGCGGTTGAGAGCCGTGCGCGCGCACATATTTTCCGAGCGCAAGTCCCACGCGTTCGAGTGTTGCGTCATCCAGAGGATACTCGCCCGGAATGCCGCGGATGCCGTCTGTTCCAAAGAGTTTCTTCGCCATGTGAGAGGGGCCCCAAACTTGAGAAAAAGAGCGAGCAAGCGATTCTATCATTCAGATTCTGTGTTGCGCCGCCACGCCGTGCGGCGACCCACCCAATTTGTCACCCTCGGGAAGCCCGTTCGCCCGTATCGAAGCGGGCACGGGCGTATGTGGGCGGGGAATGGTGTGTTATCGTACCCGGATGCCTGCCGAAGAAGATAAGGTCATAACCACGAGCTCGACCAGCGCGCGGATTATCGCGGCTGGAATTGTGATTGCTTTTTGTTACTTTGCCTCGTCCGTACTCGTCACATTGCTGGTCGCCATGCTGATGGCGTACTTCCTCGATCCGGTGGTGACGTGGATGGAAGGGCTGCACATCCCACGAGGACTGGGTTCGCTGCTCGTGGTGCTGGTCACGCTCGCATTACTTGTGGTAGTGGGTTATTCACTGGTCGAGCGTATTGACCAGTTCGGCAGCGACTGGCCGAATTACCGAAAACCACTTCGCGCCGTTGCAGATGCCGTCTCCAAGAAAGCGGAATCCGTGGAAGCGCACGTCTCGGAGATTTCGCCGGGGGAAAAATCTGGAAAGCAAGTGGTAGAGATTTCCGATCCCCATGCCGTCCGCAAAGCATTGCTCGATAAGCTGGGCTCGCTTTATGAATTTGTGCTCGCGGCGACCTTTATCCCATTTCTCCTATTTTTCATGCTGGCGGCGAAGCGACAGGTCTGGCATGCGACCATGCAATTGTTTCCGCCCAATGAGCGCACTTCGGTGAAACAAACGCTCACGGATGTCACCATGGTGCTCCGAAGCTACGTCATTGGAACGGCGATGGTGGGTTTGGTCCTGGTGATTTCAAGCTGGCTATTTTTCTGGGCGATTGGAATCGAGTTTCCGTTCCTCACCGCGCTCGTTTCCGGCGTGTTCAACCTGATTCCGTATCTCGGCGTGATTCTTTCCATGATGCCGCCGCTCCTGATCGGGCTCAAGCAATTCCACACGGTGGGGCCGTTTATCGGCATCTTCGTGATGCTCACGTTACTTCATTTGGTTGCAGCGAACCTGCTGGTTCCGGCGCTGGTGGGCTGGCGCGTTCGCCTGAATGCGCTAGCGATTACCGTATCGCTTTTGTTCTGGGGATGGCTGTGGGGAGCGATGGGACTCATTCTGGCGATTCCCATTACAGCGGTCGTGAAAGTTATTTGCGACCACGTGGAAGGCTGGCAGCCGATCGGACGCTGGCTCAGCGCTTAATTCTTTTCCTTCGCATTCATTTGCAGCAATGCAGGCTTTCGACGGCCTTGCGAAGCGCGTCTAAATCGGACGCTTCCTGAAACATTCGAATTGCCGCGATTCCTGCTGCGCCAGCCCGGATACAATGCGCGGCGTTGCCGGCATTCAATCCGCCAATTGCGATCACCGGAATTCGGATGGCGCCGCACACTTCGGTTAGATTCGCGATGCCTTGCGCTTTTCCGAACGCCTTTTTCGACGGCGTCTCGAAGAGTGGTCCAAAGAAAACGTAATTCGCCCCATCGCGTTCCGCTTGGCGTGCCTCTTCAAGGCTGTGGCACGAAACTCCGATGGAGAATTCCGCAGGCGCGTTCCCGTTGCGGCACCAGGCGATCACTTCGCGCACAGGCGCCGATTGGCGAGCCAGATGCACGCCTCCCGCGCCACCGGCAAGCGCGATATCAAGCCGGTCGTTGACCAACACTCGGCCCTGCCCCTGTGCCGCTGCCACCGCATCCCGAACAATCGCCAGGAGGGCGCGGCCCGGCAAATCTTTCTCGCGAATCTGCACCCAATCCACGCCCGCAGCGAAAGCCATCCGAATGGCTTCGCGCACACGTGCAATGGAATGAGCCGGATCAAACACCTTCTGGTCCGTCACATAACAAACGATCGGCTGTTTAGATGCGAGTGACAACGGGGGAAGTTCCACGGCGAAACGCGCCAAGAGCCATCAACACGTTCATAATGCCCAATCCAGAGACCGCTCCACGGAGAAAAAAGTTTTTCATGATTAATCCCAGCGTTGGATATTGGTACAGGAAGTAGTTGATCTCCCATATGGACGACCACGGCAGCAGGACCAACACAAGCCCGAGTTCGAGCCAGACGAGGAGCATCACCACGCGCAAGATGCGGTTCATCATCGGATTAGGATTATGGGAGATTCTTCACGGAGTGGCAACAGCAAGTCCCGCACGAGGATCCGAATCAGCGTTTCTGAAGAGTGGCAATATGATCGGCCACATCGCGATAATCAATGTTCATCGCATAGACCTGTCGAAAACTATCGAGCGCTGCGGTTGATTCGCCGGCCATTTCGAGCGCCACGCCCAGATCGTAACGCAGCGCCAGAATTGTCTCCTGCTCGAGCTGAGGCACCTCGAGCGCCCGCTTGTACCACAGCGAGGCAATCTTTGGCTCGCCCTTATCGATAAACGTAAGCGCTAGCAGCGTGGAGCAGTTCATCGCATAGGCAAACGGCTTGCCCTTTTGCACCGCTTTGGCGACTTTCTGGAATTCCCCAATGGCCTCGTCCAGCAGGCCCATTTCGCGATAAGCGATTCCAAGGTTGTAATGCGTCTCGAGATCCTCATCCTCTTCTTCGCTCAGCTCGCCCAGTTCGTTGCGAAACTCCTGGAAGACTTCGGCCAACTCGTTGAGCACTTCCGCGGACGGCGCGGAAACAGGAGTCGCCACGGGAATAATTGCCGGCGGCGGCATCTGATTTCCATTGGACGAGGACCCCAAGGCCACGACTGGCTCGACTCCCGGCACTTCCAGGTCGTCAACCTCAGCGGCCAGTTCGCTCAAGAAATCGTCGGTGGTCGCAGGGCTGTGCCTACCGCTAGATGTTACGGTCTGTGGCGTCAGCTCAAGCTCGAATTCACCATCCGCGGAAGCCACAGTTTCAGCCGCCACGGGTTTTGGCGCCGGTTCTTCCTCAACAATTTCGAAGGTGGGCTCTTCCACCTGAGGTTCAAGCGCCTCCGTCGAGGCTTCTTCAGTGAGCGCCAATTCCGGTTCAGGTTCGGTTTCCGGCTCAGCGTGGGAGACGGGCTGAATCGCGGGGTCAAGTTCGGCATCCAGCTCCAGGGCAGGCTCACTCGTTGGTTCAGGAGCGAGTTCAAGCTCAATCACCTGCGGCTCTTCCACATCGGGCATCTGAACTCGAACAGGGTCGTGCTCGGCCTGAGTCCCAGCCTCGGCAACCTGCGCCGGCTCTTCGATGGTTATTTCCGCTGATTCTTCAACATCTTGAACCATGGCTTCCCATTCGTCGGAGAGGTCCACTTCCTCCGTCGAGGCAGAAGGTTGGGAAGCAGCCGCCACTGGCGCCGGTTCCGGCTCAATCTCCGTAACTTCCGGCTCAACGGGCGCGACGGCGATTTCGAATTCCGCGGGTGCTGCCGGAGCAGCCGACACCGCAAATTCCTCATGCTTCGGCGCCGATTCCACCGGCGCAACGTTCGCCTGCGCGATCACCGCGGAACCTTGCGGCTCCGACGGCGCAACTATGTTGGCTGAAGGAGCAACCGGGGCGGGCGCTGCGGGCGGCAAGTCTTCCGCAGTCAAGCCCGCAGCCTTCTGGAATCTTTGGCGGAGTTCGGTAAAGCGCTCGGCGTTAACGGTGTCGCCCCGCTCGCGATGGATCTGCTCGAGTTGCGAGGCCATTTCGGCCGTGCGGCGCTCGTTTCCCGCGCCCAGGTAAAGATCAAGCAGCCGCTCAAGGGTCGGCGTATGTCGCGGCGCGCGCTGCAGCACATTTTCAAGCAGGTGCGTGGCTTTCTGCGTCAGGCCATAACTCGAGAAAAGGTCCACATCCGTGAGCGCCTGCGCAATGTAACGTTGTGTCTCCTCGTCAAACGATTCTTCCGACTCCGCAGGAGACGCTGAAGCAGATTCTTCGGTGAATTTTCGTTCTGGTTCACCTTGATCAAGCGCGCTTGCGTCCGCAGCCTGCATTTCCTCGGCAGACGGCGCAGCACCCCCGCTTCGCGCACGCAATTGTTCCAGGCGGGCCACGAGGCGCTCATCGTCCTTGTTTTTGTCGATCAACTCCTGGATCAACTCTTCGGCGCGCGCGTAATTTCCCGTCGCCGCGAAGGCGTCGGCGAGCTTGTTGATGGCGTCTGGAAGGCGGAAGGAATCGCTTGTGTGGCGGCAGAAATCAACGAGGAGTTCGAGAAGGTCAATCTTTCCCGGTTCCCGCTCCGTCGCGCCGGTCAATAGTTTGAGGAATTTGTCCTGCTCGCCCGCCTCAATCATGGGCTCGCGGAGTTCCTGAAGAATCGGAAGGGCCTCTTCGGCCTTTCCGCCCTCGATCAGTCTTTCCGCCACCTTCTGCAAATGGCCTGTATGCTCGTGCCCGCGCGCCAGCTGTTTGCGCGCTCGTTCGGCTGCCTTCTGTGTGTGCCCGGCCTTGAGTTCGATATCCAGCAGCAGATTCGTTACGTCGCCGCCATCATTGGCCTCGGGATGGCGCTCGAGAATGGGGATGGCATGCTCGGGTTTGCTCGAGGTGGAGAGAATCTTCGCCTTCAGAAGCAGCGCGGTGGGATTGCTCGAATCCACTTCCAGCGCACGTTCGATTAATTTCGCGGCTTCGCCGGGATCGTCGCGTTCAAACAAGCGCTGGGCGTAGTTCAGATACGTTTGGGCCGCCTCTTTTTTCTGGCCCATCACGTTGTAGAGTTCCGCCAGGCGCATTTGCACGCGCGGGTTTTCCGGCTCGACTTCAAGCAGGCGGTGCAGCACTTCCACGGCTTTCGGTGCGCGGTTGGCTTTCAGGTGCGCTTCGGCAATTTGCAGGAACAGAGGCCGCGCTTCGCTCAGGACGCCCTGCTGCACGTAGAGATCCGCGAGGCGTTCCAGGGGAGCAAGCTCCGCCGGCGCCAGCTTTGCGATCTTCTTGTAAATTGCGATGGCTTTGCTGTTGAATCCGTCGGAGAGGTACACCTGCGCGAGCCGCTCGAAATATTCGATGGCTTGCGGCATGTCGCCCTGGCGAGCGAAAAGATCGCCCACCGTCATCAGGGTGGCTTGATCTTTCGCGTCGTGCCGGAGAATCTGCTGATATTCACCGATAGCCTGGGTGACCTTGCCCTGGTTCAGGAATTTCAGCGCGCTCTCGAGCGCTTTGTTTTTATTGAATGCCATTTGAAATTTTGCGCGCCCCGACCCCGTCTTGCCCCAAGCACTGGCTGCAAGCCACTAGAACGGCTCAACCTGAAGGGTAGCACGCGATAAAAACAAGGGTCTATGCGCCGCACGGCGCATGGTGACGAAGGGGATAACAGGGAGGGGGCGACCCGATGTGCCCCCTGGGGCCTAGGTCCAGTCAATTTGGGGTCAGTTTTCGTTTACTGGGCGAACTAGGCAGGCGAAAGTGACTTCCACCGATTACCCCTGGCTGACAATCGGGTGAGCCCGTTTATTCTCCCGTTGTGCGACACTCAGCCCAACGAACGCAAAGAGCAGAAGAGCCGATGCCGTCAACCAGGCACCCAAGCTGAAGGCAGTGTGAATGTACAGCCCCATCGTTAGGCCCGCTCCGATCAGCAAAGCTGCCAGGGCACCAAACTGCGACATTCCATACATGAAGATGAATGGCAAATAGTGCGTGCCCAGGACGATCATCAATGCGGGATAGAACCAGTCCAGGCGATAAGCTGTGGCGGCGGCTACAACGGGGAGATTCAGCGGAAGCGCAAAGGCGACCTGCATGCCCAGAGCATTCATAGGGTGCCCCTTGGGCAAGGAAGAAGGGTGGCCCATGAGTCGCAAGAGCAATTGGGTCAAGGGAAAGATGAAGAAGCCGCCGACGACCAACGCGATGATTGCCGACTTGGGGGAGCGCCAGGTAGCCAGACCGGCTGACAGAAACCAAACCAGACTCGACACCAGCTGGCCAGCAAAGCCGCCGAAGAAGACACGTCGTACGTCCTTCTGGGCGTCACTAATATTCATGGAGTTTCCCTTCCAGAATGAAATATCTCATGTGACGTTCATCTATATCAGAGAGTACGAAGCTGTTGGCAAATCCTATCACCAGTTGTTGGAAAATTAAGTTGGGCGACCGACCCGCAGAAAATTAATCTAGAGGCGAGCCTTTGATTTCACAATTGATCTTCGAATCTTGCGAACGGTCGCGCGGCCAACAGTTTTATGCGCTGATCGTGTTAGCGGGAAGCGCCAGAGGAAGGTCGTTCTGTTTTGCGCCGGCGGCCCAGCATCCCGCCTCGCGCACGGGAGCATAGGAAAATCTGTGCACGGGTGATGGGCCATGACGCCGCAAAGCTTCGAGATGGTCGGGCGTGCCGTAGCCTTTGTTTTGGGCCAGCCCATATTGCGGATAGAGTTGATCGAATTCTTCCATGCGTCGGTCGCGCTCCACTTTCGCAAGAATGGAGGCCGCCGCAATGGAGACCGATCGCGCGTCGCCGTGAATCAGAGCTTTTTGCTCGATAGGCAGATCAATTTCGATGGCATCCAGCAGAAGGTAATCGGGCGCGGGAAAAAGACGCGAGACTGCGGCGGCCATCGCTTGCCGGCTCGCCTGATAGATATTCCAGGCATCAATGCGGGCGGAATCGATTTCGGCCGTGGCCCATGCAAGCGCGTGCTCGTGAATGCGTTCTGCCAGTTCGCGGCGGCGCTCTGGGCTCAATTTCTTTGAATCGTCGAGGCCGACGATTCGCCGCTTGGGATTGAGGATCACCGCGCCTGCGACCACGGGACCAAATAGAGACCCCCGCCCCGCCTCATCCAATCCAGCAACGCGCAGCCATCCGCATTGGCGCGCCTCGCGCTCGTAGCGTGCACAGCAGAGACGTCCCATCGGCCACGAATATTAGCACACGCATACCGGGAAATGAGCGCGCTCCCGAATACATGCGTCGTGAAAATAATTTAATTGTGGAAAACTTCCAGCAGGAGCCGCAAATAAAAAAGCCTGCGCCGGTGAACTGGAGCGGGCTGGATACGCGGCCTGAATTGCGGTGTCATTCGGCTTTGCTGCTGGCGCCGGGAGCCTCAAACTTCTCCACGCGCTTGATGCGCGCTGCCTTGCCCTTGCGCTGGCGCAAGTAATTGAGCTTCGCGCGGCGCACGCGCCCCTCGCGGACCATCTCAATCGAGTTGATCATCGGCGAATGCACAGGGAAAATGCGTTCGACGCCAATGCCGAAGCTGACGCGGCGTACCGTGAAACTTTCGCCGAGCATCTCGCCGCGGCGGCTCATTACCACGCCCTCAAACGGCTGGACGCGTTCCTTGTCGCCTTCCTTCAGGCGAACGTTGACGCGGATCGTGTCTCCCGGACGGAACACGGGATGGTCCTTGCGAAGTTGGGACTCCTGCACCTTGCGGATAATCGGTTTCATGGCTTCTTTTCCAGGCAGACCCGCTCAGGTGGGGCCAGCACACAACGCACAATCACGAATTATATCGAATTCGGGCTTGCCTGCCTAGACGAAATTCATCGGGCATTGATTTCGCGCAGGAGGTGCTGATCCTCGGCGCCGAGGGCCGCGCCAGCGAGCAAATCGGGGCGATTTTTCAGCGTTCTCTCGAGCGCCTTCTTTCGACGCCAGCGGCGGATTTCTTCGTGATTGCCGCCGAGCAGAACTTCCGGAACGTCCCAGCCGCGAAACGATGGCGGACGCGTGTAATGCGGGCAATCCAGAATGCCACGGCCCGTTTCGTTGCCCGCTTCCGATTGCAATGGACTCGGTCGAGCGCCTTGCGAATCTTGCGGGTGCCCAGCGGGCTCCAGTTCAGTGAACGATTCATTTACCGTGGAGTCTTCGTTGCCCAACGCCCCGGGGATGAGTCGCGTGACGGCGTCCAAAATTATCGCTGCGGGCAATTCTCCGCCAGAGAGGACGAAATCGCCGATCGAAATTTCATTCGTGGCGAGATGTTCGGCCACGCGCTCGTCCACCCCTTCGTAGCGGCCGCAGATCAGCACAATGCGGTCGAGTTTTGCGAATCTCCGCGCGGTTTCCTGGCGGAATAATTTTCCTGCCGCGGAAAGCAGCACAATGGCTGTTCCGGGCTGTGCCGCTATCGCTTCCGGCGCGCCACCAAACAGTGATTCCACCGCTTCGAACAGCGGTTCTGGCTTCATCACCATGCCTTCGCCGCCGCCGAATGGACGGTCGTCCACTGTGTGATGCCGGTCGTGGGTGAACGCGCGCAGATCGTGCACGTGAGTTTCGATCAGCCGCGCCTCGCGCGCACGGCGCACGATGCCATAATCCAGCGGTCCGCCGAAAAACTCCGGGAAAATTGTGATGAGATCGAAACGCATTGGTTGCCAGTTTACGCTATCGGCTTGCGGTTAGGAATTGCGGTTCAATTCGCGGAGGCCCTCGGGCAGAACCACTTCGATGCAGCGTTCTTTTGTATCTACGCGCACGCAAATTTCCTGCGCCAGTGGAATGAGGATTTCGCCCTCGGGGGAATCGACGGTGAGGAGCGGCGTTCCCGTGACATGTTCACCCGCGATTTCCACGTCGCGCACCGTGCCTACTACCGCGCCACTCTTCTCGCGCACTTCGCACCCAATCAGATCAGAGATGTAGTAACTTCTGGCAGGAAGTTTCATGCGTTCGGTGAAGGGAATCTGCACTTCGAACCCAACGAGCTTTTCAGCGTCCGAAATGGAGTTGGAGCCTTCGAAATGAAAGATGGCTTGGCCGCCGCGGCTGTGGCTAAGCCAGCACGAAATGACCTTCACTTGCCGCGGCGGCTGCACTACCGCGCGCGGGCGCCCATCCGATAACTCGGCGGACGTGAGGCGCTTGAGTTTGTCGGGAAAATCCGTGAGGATTTCGGCGGCCACTTCTCCGCGCCGTCCGTGAGGACGCACGATGCGCGCCACAGTAACGCGTGCCGCCGTTTGTGGTTGCTGCCGGGTCACTTACTCGAGGATTTCCAGGGTGAATCTTTTTTTGAGCTTCATTCCAGCCGCACCGAGCAGCGTGCGGATGGATTTCGCCGTGCGTCCCTGCCGCCCGATCACTTTTCCCAGGTCTTCGGCGTGAACACGGAGCTCCAACACGGTCACTTGTTCGCCTTCCACTGCATTTACCACAACTTGATCGGGATGATCCACAAGCGCCTTCGCTATAGATTCCACCAAATCCTTCATACTTCCTCCACAGCTCGCGGTGCTCAGCGGCAAATATGCCTCTTGAGCTTATATATGAATAGACCTTAAACGAGAGCTAGCTGGGGAATATGACGCGCTAGGCGGGTTTCCGGTTGCGTAGGAAACTTCGAACTGTGTCACTGGGCTGTGCGCCCTTGCTGAGCCAGTATTGGACGCGCGCATCGTCGAGCGTCATGCCTTCAGCCTTCTTCTTTTGGGGGTCATATGTGCCGACGATCTCGACGAAACGGCCGTTTCGCGGGCGGGCCTTTTCCGTGACCACGACGCGATAAAAAGGGTGCTTTTTCTTGCCGATGCGGGCAAGGCGAATCATTAACACTGTGAATTCCTCCTCAATCGAATTCCACCATTATATAGAACACGGCCCGAATCACCAATCGGTATCTCAGGAATGCCTGTTCTATCACTTCAAGCCGGCGAGCTTGCCGATGCCCCGCAGTTTCATTTTGGACATGCTGCCGTACTGCTTCATCATGCGACGCATATCGGAATACTGCTTCAGGACTTCGTTCACTTGCTGGACGGAAGTGCCGCTGCCGCGGGCGATTCGTTTGCGGCGCTTGCCGTCAATCATGTTGTGATCGGCGCGCTCGGCGGACGTCATGGAATTGATGACGGCTTCGACAGAAGTGAGGCGGCCTTCATCAATCGCGGCATCTTTTGGCAGCTTGGCGAACGGGCCGATCTTGGGAAGCATGCCCATCAACTGCTCGATCGAGCCCATTTTGCGGATCTGGCGCAACTGGTCGCGGAAATCCTCTAGCGTGAAATCGTCTTCGCGGAGCTTGCGTTCGAGTTCTTTCGGCTGCTTCGCGTCAATAGTCTTTTCAGCTTTTTCGATGAGGCCGAGGACGTCGCCCATGCCAAGAATGCGCGAAACGATGCGGTCCGGAAGGAAAGGTTCAAGGGCATCGTATTTCTCGCCGACGCCGACGAATTTTACGGGCGCGCCGGTCACTTTGCGAATCGAAAGCGCCGCGCCGCCGCGTGCGTCGCCATCCATTTTCGTCAGGATCACGCCGGTGACGCCAAGGCGTTTGTGGAATTCGCCCGCGGAACGCACCGCGTCCTGGCCAACCATCGCATCGGCGACGAACAGAAGTTCGGTGGGATTCAACTCGCGCTTCAGCATGGAAAGCTCGTTCATCAAGTCGTCGTCAATGTGCAGGCGGCCGGCCGTATCCACAAGAATTACGTCGCATGCGGCGAGTTTCGCTTCGCGCATCGCGCCGCGAACGATTTCCAGCGGCTTGTCAGTTCCCGTGCCAGGCCAGAGTGGCGTGCCGGTGGCCTTGGCGACCTGCGCCAACTGCTCGCGGGCAGCGGGACGGTAAACGTCCGTGGAAACGACGATCGGACGATGGCCATGCTCAGAGAGCCATTTGCCAAGCTTTCCCGTGGAAGTTGTCTTACCGGAACCCTGCAAACCGACGATGAGCCAGACGGATGGCGGACGCGAACTGAACTGCGGCTTGGCTTCGCGACCGAGGAGTTCGCCCAGCTCGTCGCGTACAATTTTTACGACTTGCTGATCGGGAGAAAGCTGCAGCAGAACTTCCGACCCTACGGCTTTTGCGCGAATGTGGGCGATGAATTCGTCGGCGACGCCGACGTTGACGTCGCCATCGAGAAGGGCTTCGCGGATTTCCGCAAGGCCAGCGTCTAGATGCTCCTCGGAGAGCTTTCCCTGGCCGCGGAGGTTCTTGAATGCGCGCTGGAGCTTGTCGGTTAGGGTTTCAAACATTTTCCGGGCTCGCGGATTGCCGCAATCAGGCTAGCATTGCGCACAACAAATGCAAAGTGTGAATCGCGTCGCAAATTTCCGCGCAAAGAAAATCAAGCAGAATATTCCAAGAATGAAACGGTTGCCATACATGAATCACTACCTTCCATAAGCCAGCCATCGGAAGTCCCCCGTATCTGAGGGGAATGGCGGCCACTTGTGTCTGCGCATGTGCAATACCCTGGATCAAGTGAAGTGACTCCGGCCCCGCCAAAGGCCGACGGACGCTGTTGTCGGCCCCATTCTGAAATACCAAAAGGAGATTGATTCTATGGCTCGAGTCAGATTGCTCACGTTCGTCGTTCTTGCAGCGGCATCACTTGTTGCAGCGCCATTTGCGAAAGCGCAGACCAAGCCTGCGCCAACGAAGCAGAGCGCGCAGAAACCAGAGCCGCCGGTTCAGATGAGTCCCGCGAAGACAACGCTGGTATTCGAGCCGAATCGCGGGCAGTTCGCACCCAACGTTCGATGGGTCGCGCGTGGTTCCGGCTTC
>Ga0265338_10009224_pt1 | contig 11809 bp, 9 predicted proteins | sample 42126metaG_FD_193579 | JGI IMG/M metagenome (GOLD analysis project Ga0265338, IMG submission 193579) | Rhizosphere microbial communities from Carex aquatilis grown in University of Washington, Seatle, WA, United States - 4-21-26 metaG | ecosystem: Host-associated > Plants > Roots > Rhizosphere >... | reverse complement strand
CTTCACGCGTATACGAACGGATAATCTCTTTCAGCGCCGGCTCGTTAAATGTCACTTTGCGGTCTTGCAAACCATGCATTTCGATTTGCTTCGGCACCAGGTACTTCTTCGCGATATTGAACTTCTCCGTCTCCGTGTAGCCTTCGAGCGTGATGATTTCCATACGGTCGAGTAACGGACGCGGAATCGGATGCAATGAGTTCGCGGTCGTGAAGAACAAGACCGGTGAGAGATCGTAATCCACTTCGAGGTAATGATCCTGGAACGTATTGTTCTGCTCCGGATCCAAAACCTCGAGCAACGCCGCTGACGGATCGCCGCGGAAATCCATGCTCATCTTGTCGATCTCGTCGAGAAGAATCAACGGATTGCCCTTATCGACTTTGCGCAAGCCTTGAATGATCTTACCGGGCATCGCGCCGACATACGTTTTACGGTGACCGCGGATCTCCGCTTCGTCACGCACCCCACCCAATGAAATGCGGGTGAACGACCGGTTCAACGCACGGGCGACAGAACGGGCCAACGACGTTTTACCGACGCCCGGAGGGCCGACAAGACAAAGGATCGGACCACGCAATTTTTCGGTCAGCGCTTGTACCGCGAGGTGCTCAAGAATGCGCTCTTTTACCTTCTCGAGTCCGTAGTGATCTTCATCGAGGATACGCTCGGCCTCTTCGATGTCGTGCTTCTCTTCCGCATAGTCGCGCCAGGGAAGATCGAGCATCCAGTCAATATAGTTGCGCACGACGGTCGCTTCCGCGCTCATCGGCGACATCATTTTCAATTTCTTAATCTCTTTGCGGACGCGGTCGCCGGCCTCTTTCGACCACTTCTTCTTAGCGGCGCGGTCTTCGAGCTCCTGCAACTCAGCCTGATAATCGTCTTTCTCGCCGAGCTCCTTCTGAATCGCCTGCATTTGCTCGTTGAGGTAGTACTCTTTTTGCGACTTCTCCATCTGCTTCTTGACGCGGTTGCGGATTTTCTTCTCGACTTCGAGAATCTCAATCTCACTGGTCATCAAGTTGAGGAGCTCTTCCAGGCGTGAACCCGGATCGAAGATCTCCAGGATCTTCTGCTTGTCTTCCAACTTCAGATTCAATTGCGCGACAATGATATCGGCCAATTCGCCGATATCTTCGATCGTCGACACGCGCATCAGAATTTCGGGCGGAATGCGCTTGTTCAATTTCACATATGTTTCAAACGTCGATTTCACCGAGCGGACCAGGGCTTTGGCTTCCGTCTCATTGGCGATGTTCTCGTTGATGTCTTCACAATCAACGACGAAGAAACCGTCGGTCTGCAGGAAGTCTTTAATGCGCACGCGGCGCTTACCTTCCACTAAAACTTTTACGGTGCCATCGGGCAAACGTAAAAGTTGAATGATTGTGCCCACGGTTCCCACCGAATAAATATCTTTGGGCTCGGGACTATTGGTCTTCGCATCACGCTGAGCGGCCAACACGATGTCGGTTTGCTTCGACATTGCTTCTTCCAAAGCATTGATCGATTTTTCGCGGCCGACAAAGAGCGGCATCATCATGTGAGGGAAAATGATCAAATCACGCAGAGGCAATAACGGTAACTTTTGAACTCCCGAAGACGTTGAACTCATTCACCCTCTCCTTTCGCGCGTCCAAAGACACGCAGCCTTAAACTCATTTTGGGGCCAAACAATACCGTTGGTCAAAGTCGGTTTGGTCCTGTTGTGAAGTTCTTTTTTATAGTTCGCAGAAGCGCGAAGCTCACAGGAAAGTTTTTACTAAGATTGAAAATTGTTAAGCGAGCGGAGCTATGGCGGCCAGTGCGAAGTCTTATTTGCTATGACCATCGCACCGCCGAAGTTGGTTAGTTGTTGACTAAGCGGATTCGGCTGAATCGCCGCCCGCAGTTTTCTCGTCTTTAGCCTTCGGATTATCGCGGCCGAGCACCACTTGCGGCTTCGCATGATTGGTGATGACGTCTGCGGTAATAACGACTTCTTTGACGTTAGTCTTGCTCGGAATCTCGAACATAATGTCGAGCATAGCGCTTTCGATCACGCCGCGGAGACCGCGGGCACCGGTATTGCGCTTGATGGCTTCCTGAGCAATAGCTTTGAGAGCATTGTCCTCGAATTTGAGATCAACATTTTCGTACGAGAACAGCTTCTGATACTGCTTGGTGAGAGCGTTTTTCGGCTTCATCAAGATGTCGATCAGAGCAGCCTCGTCGAGCGGATCCAAAACGGCGATCGAGGGCAAGCGGCCGATAAACTCCGGAATTAAACCGAACTTGACGAGATCGTCCGGCTCTACTTTCTGGAGCGAGAATTCCTTCTTATCTAGACGTTCGTCCTTAGACTTGATGTCTGCGGCGATACCCATGGAGCGCGTCGAAATACGGCCTTCGATGACTTTATCGAGACCGACGAATGCGCCACCCACGATAAACAGGATGTTGGTCGTGTCGACCTGGATAAATTCCTGCTGCGGATGCTTACGGCCGCCTTTCGGGGGCAAATTCGCAACCGTACCTTCAAGAATTTTAAGCAAAGCTTGCTGCACGCCCTCGCCGCTCACGTCACGCGTGATCGACGGGTTTTCGCTCTTACGCGAGATCTTGTCGATCTCGTCGATGTAGATCACGCCCTTTTGGCACTTTTCGATGTCGTAGTCGGCGGCTTGCAAAAGGTTCAAGACGACGTTCTCGACGTCCTCACCCACATAACCGGCTTCGGTCAAGGCCGTTGCATCGGCCATGGCGAAGGGCACGTTCAAGATCTTAGCGATCGTCTGCGCGAGCAAAGTTTTGCCCGAACCGGTCGGTCCGATCAGCAAGATGTTGGACTTCGAGATCTCGACGTCTTCCTTCTTGGCGCGGCCGCCCTTCATGAAGTTGATGCGTTTATAGTGGTTGTGCACGGCCACAGACAGAGTCTTCTTGGCCTTCTCTTGTCCGATCACATAGTCATCGAGGAAGGCTTTGATATCGACGGGCTTCGGAACCGAGAGTTGCACCTTGGTGCTCTCTTCGCGGTCGCGCTCTTCGGCGATAATGTCGTTGCAGAGCTCAATGCACTCGTCGCAGATGTAAACGCCGGGACCAGCGATTAGCTTTTTGACTTCCTTCTGGCTTTTCCCGCAGAAGCTGCAGCAGAGTGTTCCGTAGTTACTTTTTTCTTTATTCATGCGCCCTACTTCGTGTTCTCTTTCGAGTTCTTACGCTTATCCACCACGTTGTCCACAAGTCCGAATTCTTTGGACTCCTCAGCTGTCAAATATCTATCACGATCCATAGCCTGAGTGAGGAAGTCAAAATCACGTCCCGTATGTTTTACATAGATGTCAGTCAGCTTCCTCTTTGTCTGCACCATTTCTTTAGCGTGAATCTCAATATCGCTGACCTGACCGGAGAGTCCACCACCGGAAATCAAAGGCTGGTGAATCATGGTTTTGGAGTGCGGCAAGATAAAGCGTTTGCCTTTCGCTCCTGCGGTCAAGAGTAAGGAACCCATGCTCGCGGCCATTCCCATACAATAGGTGCTCACATCGCACTTCACAAACTGCATAACGTCGTAAATCGCCAGACCTGCGCTGACACTACCGCCCGGGGAATTGATGTAAATGTGAATATCGCGGTCGGGGCTTTCCATCTCGAGGAAAAAGAGCTGGGCAATAACCACGTTCGCTACGTCGTCGGTAATAGGCGTACCCAGCAAAATGATGCGCTCTTTCAGGAGGCGCGAGTAGATGTCATAACTGCGCTCACCGCGGGAGGTTTGTTCGACGACGATGGGCACTAGATTCATATTCACAGGTGTTCTCCCGGCAAGTTAGACAGCCTTAGCTTCCAATATGGAACTATTCTACATTCTGACAAGTCACTTCTCGGGATAAATGGCGACAAACTAGAGATTGGGGAAAAGCCTTTATTCGAGTAATACGCTGTGCTAGAACCAGCCCAAAGTTCAGTCAAACAGGAACCGTGTTTTGCTGTGCGTAAAGACTAGGCACTAGCAGGGGAAAATAAAAATGAAAGTCATTCTAAAAAAGGGACCGCAGTCCGAGCTCTCGACCTTGGTCGTATGTTTTACCAAAGACAAGAAATCCGGCAAACCTTCGGGTCCGAAAGTCGGATCGGATTTGCAAAAACTTGTCGATTCTGCGGTCACGGACACATCTTTTAGCGGCGATCGTAAAGAGTCCGTGTTTTACCGCGCTGCGAACATTGCGGGCCATACCAACGTCCTGCTGATGGGTCTTGGCGATGCGGCGAAACTCGATAACGAATGCTTTCGCGTCGTAGGCGCCCTCGTCTTTCAAGCTCTGAAGGCGCACAAAGTCACTTCGGCCGGAGTGATGGCGGATTCGCTCTTGAAGAACACAAAAGACACGGCGGGCGCTCTGCAGGCCTTCGTGGAAGGCGTCGAACTCGCCGATTACGATTTCACCGACTTTAAAACCAAGGGCAAAAACAAAGACGACAAGAAGCCGAAGCTCGAAGAGCTCACGATGATCTTCTCGAACGCGCCGGCGGCAGCTCTGCAAAAAGCCCTTCAGACCGCGGAAATTTTGGTGGAGTGCCAGAATTTCACGCGCTGGCTCGGCGACTGCCCGGGCAATTTTATGACTCCCACGCAGCTGGCCAATGAGACGGTGAAAGCCGCCAAGGGCACGGGTTTGAAAGTGACTGTTTGGGATAAAGCCCGCATTGAGAAAGAAAAATTTGGCGGCTTGCTGGCCGTCGCTAGAGGCAGCGATGAAGATCCCCGCTTTATCATCATGGAGTACAAGGGCGCGGGCGCCGGCAAAAAACCGGTGGTCTTCGTCGGTAAGGGCCTGACCTTCGACACCGGCGGTATCAGCATTAAGCCCGCGGCAGCGATGGAAGAGATGAAATACGACATGATGGGCGGCGCCGGCGTGATTGGCGCCATGCTCGCACTCGCGAAATTGAAAGCGAAAGTGAACGTCGTGGGCTTGGTTCCCTCAACGGAAAACATGCCGGGCGCTTCAGCGTGGAAGCCGGGCGATATTTTCTACGCCCGCAACGGCAAATCGGTCGAAGTGTTCAACACCGACGCCGAAGGCCGCTTAATTCTTGCCGACGCTCTCTCATATGGCAGCGAATTGAAGCCGCAAGCGATGTTCGACACTGCCACATTGACCGGAGCGATCTTGATTTCGCTCGGCAACACGCATACCGGCGTATTCACGCGCGATGTGAAACTGCGCAAACGCATTCAAGAAGCCGCCGAAAAGTCGGGCGAATTGATGTGGGCGATGCCGCTCACCGATTGGCACGTCGATGACATGAAGGGCACGCACGCGGATCTCTGCAATATCTCGGGCGGACGTCTGGCCGGCAGTTGCACCGCCGCGGCCTTCCTTGAGCAATTCGTCGAACAAGACATCCCATGGGCCCACTTCGACATCGCCGGTACGGCATGGAACGTAAACTCACGCTTCGCGTACCATCCGAAAAAGTCAGCCTCAGGAATCATCGTACGCACGTTTGTCGAACTGGCAATGAGCTACTAGCGATCGCTTTAAAAGTGGCCTCCAAAACTGGAGCCCACTTTTTGAACCTGAGAATCGAATCCTTATCTTTACCGACACGCGCATCCATGCGCTCGCCCGCGTTTGTGGCTGAAGCCACAAAACGCGTCACGCTCGCGGGAGGTCGGCAAAGATAAGGATTCGATTCTCAGGTTCAAAAAGGGCACTCTAGATTTGGAGAACGCTTGAGAGAGCTATGTAAGAACGCTCCAGACTTCATCTTAAAAAAGAATTCCCAAAACTGGAATTCCTTTTCTCTTCCTGCGCGGATCAGACGCTTTCCCGCTGGCATGTCTTTGCCCGAAAAACGCGATTGCGCGAAGCGCGAGCGGCATTTTGTACTGCAAAGACATGCCAGCGGGTTCGCGGCTGATCCGCGCAGGAAGAGAAAAGGGGTTTCAGTTTTGGGGGAGCTTTACTGAGGAACTTTCCAGTCGAAGGAAAGAAGCTGAGCGCGCGCCTGCTTGAGTAGGCTCGCGTCCAACGTGTAGCCTTCGTCGGGGGCTTCTTCTTTATAGAATTTCACCGACCACATCACCCAATTCTCGGGCCATTGGCTCGGCATCGACTCAAATGAAAGTTGGATCTGATTCTCGCCGCCGAGATCGAAGGTTTGATCCTTGCTCGCGTTGCGCAGAACATCGTCCATCGGGATCCAAATCGTCTCAAGCTGGTTGAGATTTTTTTCGGAGCGGCAATCGGCGTCGATCACCATCTTGGGCGCCTCGCCGCCTTCTGAAATTCCCGTACCGACAAAAGTTAATTGTATGCGGTCGTAAGCGCCAGAATGATCGGCGACCTGGCAACCGAACGAGCGGCCGCCGTCGCTGGTCGTGAGAATCGGATGGCCGAGTTGCAAACCGAGTTGGCCGCCGTCTTTTAGGACTTGCGCATACGCCATAAGCTGAGCCTGCGCCGTGCGGTTTAGCGCCATGTGATCGATGGCGGAATAATCGCTCATCGAACGAACGGCGGCGGGCGCGCGGTGCTCGCCAACATACACGTACACCATACCGTTCCATGACCGCTGGTTCACCCAGAGTCCCACACAAAGGCAGACTATGAAAAAGCCGATCGGCAGCAGCTGAGTTCTCTTCATCACCTTTAGTATCGGCCTGAGACGCCAAGACCTAAAGTCCAGGAACGGCGCTTGCTTCTTATCCGACACATAAACATCTCCGGAGGTAATAAATGCGCCTTTTACTTTATTTGGTCCTGATCGTACCGGCCGCCAGCTGGGCGGCGCCTGCGGGTCTTATTGCCACGGACTTGAGTCAACCCACCGTCTACTGTGAACTGCTTCTCGAAAATCCGGATCATATTACGGAGGTGCAAGACGGCCTCGAGACCACGATGTTTCAGACAGACGATCACAAGCGCGCGCGGTTGCATCAGGTGCCGACGAAAAAGACCATGGACGCCTTCGGCTTAACCCACCTGACATTGCCGGAATTGCAGACGTTAGATCTCGTCTTCACGCGCGAACAAAACACGACTTTTCTGGAACTGAAAGTGGAGGCGGCGAAGACGACGACAACGGTTGATCGCGAGCCCGTTCCCAACTTGCCCGCTCTCGCATGGCGAAGACTTGAATTTACCCCAGCCGAGTTTGACTCGGCCGTACTCACGAACTACCGCGATATTTCGCGACGGCTCACTCCAAGTGATCTCTCAGAAACGCCCACGGGAACCGTTCTCGGCGAATCTCCGGAATTCGGGCGCAAGTATCTGACGGTCACATATCTGCCCCACAGTCGATTGGCGCTGACACTCGGTCTTGACGTGGACTGCGACCGCTTGCACGAATTTTCGCGGCGAACGAACGCTCCCATGCACATTCGCACGGAGAGCGGTTGGTTGTGCCGCGTGCCCGTAATCACCGCGGTTACAACTTACGGCGGGAGAGGATGGCAAGGCGGCACTTTATAGAATTAGTTGATATGGCAGATCAATTTCTGATAGCCGTCGCTGCCCGAATTGTCGGCGTTCGGGTCTGAAGCGTAGCCGTCAAATTCGACGCCCTTTTTAACCGTCGTCAATTTTTGCGGAAGCAAGATTGCGATTGAAGCCAAGACCGGTTTCTTCTCTTGGTTGTTCACTTCGAGGTCCTGATATTTCGCATAGGGTCCGTTCGGCTTGTGGTTTCCGTCACCGAAATTCGCCGATCCGAGTTTGGCCTCGAAGCCGTCATTGTTGTCGACGACCTTAAGGTTCTTCACGGTGTCGTCATCGGCAATGTCAGCGTCGATATCGATCGTGGAGTGGTTAGCGCCATAATAGTTCGAGTAGCAATGGAGAGATCCTTTCTTGGGGGCTGCGGCGAAAGCTTGCGCCGAGGCGAGGATCAGGGCCGAAAGCAACAGGGTACGTTTCATAGGTCACTCCTTAAAGAGGGGGTTTGGAGAAACCTAAAGCAAGCCCGCCGCCAAGCCAGTGATCTTAAACGCGATTTAATAAGGGATATAGAAGAGTTGCCGCAAATTGACGGCAACTGTTCAGCTTAAGAACAAGGGCCGCCGGGACGGTAGTTCTTAAATTCCACGCCCAGCTCTTTTGCCTCAATCGCAACGGAGAGGAACGAGAGCTTCGCGAGCCAACCATACGTGTTTTCCTGCGGACAGCCTTCGAGCTTCACGTCGAGATCGGACACGCACAGGCGCTGATAGACCGCGCCGGGTGAGTTGAGCGACTCCTCGGCGCTTTTCTCGCCGTGCGCGCGGAGGAAGCCTCCCGCCAATTGGCAGCCGATCATATAAATCACCGGCTCCGCCGTCTTTCCGTCTTCGCCGTGCGTGGTGGTGGGAACGCCCTCTTGGATAATGACTTCACTGATTTCGCGCCCGCCTTTTGCGGCTTTCATTTTTTTGCGCGATTTGTAATTCCAGCCTTTGATTTCATCGGGGTTTTTCACTTGGGTGACGCCGAGGCCATACGTGCCGGAATTGTTTTTTACGAACAAGAACGGTTCGCGATCCACGCCGTGAGCTTTGTATTTTGACTTTATACGATCGTAGACCACTTGAGCTTTGGCGGCGAGGGCGTCGCGGCTTGCTTCATCATCGACGTCGAACTCCGGGAACAATTCGGTCTCTACTTGCATGCACCACGGATCGATATTCAAGATGTCGGCGAATTCCACGACAAGTTGATTGTAAACTTTAAAGAAGCGGTCCTTACGGCGGCGATACCACCCGAGTTCACGGGGCGGATTCATCGGCGTGGAGAGGCCCTTCGCCCATTCGTCGTATTCGGTGCTGAAGTCGTTATTGCTGATAATCAAATCCGGTTTGAAACCGCCGATATCGATCCCATCGCCGGCCCGCAGGGCCGTCGCCACTTCGACTGTGCTGCCTGAAGCGCTCGTCACGAGGAGCGGCGCCTGCAACGGACGCGGAATCGCAATTTTGACGTCACGGCCGGCGCCTTTGAGCATCGTCTGCAGGGCGAGGACATTATCCCAGTAGTACGGATTTTGCGTGTGCTCTTCGGTCAGCAGGAGAATTTTACGGGTGTCTGTTCCATAGTGCGCATCGAGAAAAACCTTGGAGACTTCAATCGCGTTGTCGCGGTCCGCTTGGCAGATGTTATTAAAGCCAGCCGGATAAATATTGGCGTCCACAGGCGCGATCTTGAAACCGGCATCGCGCATATCGAAGCTTGAATAAAATGGAAATGCCAGATCTTGGCTTTTCGACTTGAACCACGCCTGCACTTGGTCGCAGTGTTCGACAATTTTGCGGTGAATGGTCTGATGGTTCATACTCTCTCATTCTTAACGATCATCGCCGCGCCGACCACGGCTCCCGGAATGATCAGGAGCGTAAGGCCCGGTATCAGCAAAGTCAATCCGAGCCCGAGCGCCATGCCCAACCACTGCGCCAGGTTACCGGAGTAGTAAGCGATGCGCGCACGAAGGCCCAAACCCAAGGCGTCGAGCGAATAGTCCATGCAATCCAAAGCCACCAGCATCAACGCCGCCGTTAAGGTGAAAATATTGAATACCGGCACGAAGGAAAACACAAACAAGACAATTCCCACCGCCATCAACACGATGAATTTGATCACGCTGACTTTAAAGATGCGGAGCGAATGGGCGGTCCATTCCTTCCAAGTTTGCTCACGGTCGGGCTTCTTGCCGAGTTGTCCGAGCGTGCGCTCGGCGAGATACGAGTAGAAGGGAACGGCGATTAACGACTGCGACAAGTACATCGTGTACACGGATCCGAACAGCGCGAGCAATGCTCCTGAAAACAAGATCGGATAGTAGAGAATGTGCTGCATCCATCCGGGATGCAGTCCCATCCAACTCACGAGGATCTGCACCCAAGCCGGCAAATGCGTCCATAGCAACCACACGAGCCACACGGCCGCGCCGGTCGCGATCAAGATCGGCATGATCGCCGCCGCGGTGAGGCGGCGGTGGCCGAGAAGATAACGCCATCCCCTCACCCAGAACCAAATGCCGTTGTAAAAATCGTGGACCGCTTGGCGGGTCATTGCGCTTGAGTTTTCTTTTTCTTTTTGGGATCGACGAGGCGGCCTTGCTGACGCAGGCCTTCGCGCTTCTGGGCCGCATCGGTGAGCTTGGTCGTCGGTCCAAATTTCACTAACTCGTTTTGCAGGCGGCTTTCCGTCTGAGCGAGGTAGTCGAACGTCGAATCGACGCCGGGATCGGGCTTGTTCATGCGGATATTGCGCAGCTCATTGATCGTCTGTAATCCGCGCGTGTAGAAAGCGCGGCGTTGCTCGGGATCGTCAATTTTAAATTCCCAGATGTTGCGGTAGGCGAGCTTGAGGTCGTCCTCGGCTTTTCCCGACCAAGGCGCACGTTTGAATTCCATGGCTTGCAATAGATATGGTTGCTGCATGCTGATGGACTGTAAGTAGGTAATCGGGTCGACCTGCGCGGTCTTTTGCGTGGGACTGAGGCGGCCCATGGTAAAGAGCGTCCGCGCGAGCAGATCGGTTTGAACTTTCTCAGCGGAACCAGCGCCGCGCGTGACGACGGCCTTGAGACCGGCGCTCGCCTGATTGAAATATTCGAGAGCCTTCGCACGGTTGCCCAAACGCGAATAGGCCGCCGCCAAGCGCGCGGGAATTTCAGCTTGCACCGTCTCAAAGGACAGCTGTTTGCCCCGGCGTTTGGCGTCGATGAGCGCCGTGACCGTCTTCGTGTCCTGGCCCAAGCATTCATACGCCAAGCTGAGGCGGAAGAGCGCCTCGCCTTCGATGCGCTTGAAGCGCCCCGCCGAACTGCGCACGACTTTGCGGTAGCGGTCAGCCGCTTTCTGACACTGGGCTAAGCCTTCGTAGGCGACACCTGAATTGAAAAGCGTCACGAGATCCATTTCGGTCCCCGGTTTCTCGAGTAAAAGAGAATCGAAAATGCGCGCGGCATCTTCATAGCGCTCGCCATCGAGGGCCTGCACGCCGCGATCGAATGTGTTCTGATTGCCCATGTCCTGATCGTTCATAGGCACCGGCGCCTTCGGCTTCGAAACGCACGCCGTAACACAGATGAGGGCGAGGACGAGCGAGAATTTCTTCATGGTTTTCTCCATTTGTCTTCCAGAGTCTCCGCGACATGCTTGAGATCTTCAAGGCCTTGTACGTTGTTCCTGAAATCCGGCAGTTTCACGACAGGAATCGGCGCCGCCAACTGACTTACAAAGCGCTCAAAAACCTGCTGGCGGTTTTTAAAATACCCACTGAATTCACCATAGAATTCTTTAAGTTTTATGAAATCGGGATTATTTTCCCAATCCGCGGGCCAGTTTCGCTCGCCTTCAGCCCACTCTGGAAACCAACGATTTACGACGACGCCGGTCAGATGCAATTTTTCGTTGGCGAGATCCGTTTGGAATTCCAGCGCTTCTTTGAGTTTGGTCTCGTCAAACCCCGTCACGAGCAAAAAGCCGGTCTGCTTCGAGTGCAGGAGTTTCTTCACGTCCAGACTCATTTTGCTGACCCTGCCTTGAAGATGCGCGATATGCGCGAAGAAATCTTTTAGCTCGTGAATAAATACACTGCCCGTCACGCGCTCGAGCGCGCTTGTCACCATACGCGTTCCACGGTGGAGATTGCGTTTGATAAAGCCTTCCGATTTGTCGGTATTCGAAAACCAGCCGATGACCGAATCCTGAAAGAGAGCGTAAATGCGCTCGGGCGCTCTCAGAAAGTCGACCGCGTTTTGGGTCGGGGGCGTATCGAGAATGATCAAGTCGTAGCGCTTGCTGTCGGCGGCGCTCATCAGGCGCGCGAGTGAA
>Ga0265338_10009223_pt1 | contig 11811 bp, 10 predicted proteins | sample 42126metaG_FD_193579 | JGI IMG/M metagenome (GOLD analysis project Ga0265338, IMG submission 193579) | Rhizosphere microbial communities from Carex aquatilis grown in University of Washington, Seatle, WA, United States - 4-21-26 metaG | ecosystem: Host-associated > Plants > Roots > Rhizosphere... | reverse complement strand
TTCCTGGGACTAACGCTAAGCGAAAAAGGCATGCGAGTTCCGGCCGAAGCAGCGTTGCGGAAAGCGATCCAGCTTCAACCCGGCTACGCTGATGCCCACTACAACCTCGCGGTAGTGTATGCCAGTCAGCAACCGCCAGCTGCTGAGCTCGCGCGGTGGCACTACCAGAAGGCCATCGCCAGCGGTCTGCCGCGCAACCCGGATCTGGAAAAGAAATTCGAGACACGCCAATAGCAGTAGTAGGGCAGCCTTCCCAGGGGCGCGGCGTTTACCCCGCTTCGCTTCGGAATCTCGCGTTTCTTAGCTTTATGGAACCGCACTCTCCGAAGGACCGAAAGCGCTGCCGTGCGCAAAATCGATTTGAATTTATGCTACGCCAAACCCTTGATGAAATCAGGATCGCCACGCGGAGCCGTGGATTTTATGAGTTCACGGATGACGTCCAAACTCGGATCGCACAGAACGACTTCCAAAATGGCCTGGCGACTCTGCAGGTTCGACATACCTCCGCTTCATTACTGATTCAGGAAAATGCGGACCCGGATGTTCGACGCGATCTCGAAGCTTTCTTCGCCCGGCTTGTTCCAGAGGGCGATCCGTTGTTCGTCCATACCGTGGAAGGAGAGGACGACATGCCGGCGCATGTGCGAGCCGCCCTCACCCAGGTCAACCTGTCTATTCCTTTTGCAAAGGGACGGCTGACCTTGGGGACCTGGCAAGGCATCTATCTCTGGGAACATCGCCGTGTTCCACATCACCGCGTCATTACCGCTCATTTCATCGGAGAGTGAAGCCAAATCCGCGGGATGAGTGAGAAGAGCTGTCGAGGTGAAGGCGAGGATTCTTTTCGAAGCCGAACTGCTATTCGCTCCGTCTCCTTCAAGTCGGCGGCTGCTTTCTCATGGACCTGCCAGAATCCGACAATAAGCTTTCCAAGCTGTTTTCACGCTGTCATCTTCGTGTCAGTATTGAAAATTATGATTTTATTTGGACGTGGTTTTGGTCGGCGAACTGTTTTGGCATCAGTCGGGGCTTTGCTCGCGTTGCATTTAAACGCAGAGACCACGAATCTCAACCAGTTTGGATTTAGCGGACCGGAAATTTTCCCCATCGATAATCAGCTGACTCAACTGCGGGTGGCCGACCTGGACGGAGATGGCCTTAACGACCTGATAGTCGTCAACAATGCCCGTTCAAAGATCGACCTCTTGTACAATCAAACGGGCAAGACCAACTTAACTCTCAATACTGCCCGTTCCAGCAAACGGGAAATTAACGAATTGCCACCCGACGCCCGTTTCCGGATCGAGTCAATCGCTTCGGAGAAAAGGATTGCCTGCCTTGTGCTCGCTGACCTGAATGGGGACGGTCGGCCGGATATTGCTTATTACGGAGATCCGAAGGAACTGGTCGTGCTTTACAACCAAGGCACCAACGGCTGGAGTGCCCCAAAACGCTGGCCGATCGATGATGGGCAACTCTCACCCAATGCCCTGGCAACTGGCGACTTGAATGGCGACGGCCGAACCGACCTGGTCTTGCTCGCCGAGAATTATGTCTATTTCCTCCCACAACAGGCGGACCACTCCTTGGGCGAGCCGGTGAAAATTCCGCTATCGGCGCCGGTTAAGTCAGTGCAGGTTGTCGATATCGATGGCGATGGGCACAGTGATCTGCTGCTGGTTAACTGGGAAGACCGCAACCCATTCCGTTTTCGCTTGCAAAAGAGCGATGGCCAGCTTGGACCCGAGCTGTACTTCTCTTCAGCCCCAATTCGTTCGTACTGGGCCGATAATTTGGAGCCGAATGGAAAGACTCAAATAGTCACCATTGCCTTGAATTCAGGGCGAGCGGCCATTTCGGAATTTGTGCGAAAGCCGGCGGAATCGCTTACCGGCTGTTTTCAACAAGGGCAATTCCAAGTTTTGCCGCTGAACAAAACCAGCAAGGCACGCCGCGGGCAGCTTTGGGCGGACGTCAATGGCGATGGCTTGCCCGACCTCCTGGTCGCCGAACCTGAGAGCGGGCAGCTTTCCCTTTATCTTCAACAGAAGGATGGGGCACTGGCCGCTCCGAAGGTGTTTCCCAGCCTGGCTGGAGTCAGCGACGTCGCGGTGGCGGACTGGAACGGCGATGGAAAGCCGGAGATTTTCTTGCTTAGTTCCGATGAAAAGCAGGTTGGAGTCACTCGCCTGGATGAAAATCAACGAGTGCCTTTTCCAACTCTGATTTCACTCGAAGGCACTCCGCTCGTGTTTGCCGTAGGTAAATTATCGCCGGATTCGAAACCGACTTTGGCAGTTATCGTGGATCGCGATGGGAAGCGTTCCTTGGTGACCCGCTCCTCGGAGGGCAAGTCCAAGGTCCAGAAACTCAGCGAGAGCTTTAGCTCAAATCCCACTAGCTTGTTCTTTCACGACGCTGACCAGGATGGGCTTACGGATCTCATAGTCCTGACTCCTTACGAAAAAGTGAAGATCCTGCGGCAGGTTGCGGGTAAGGATTTCGAGGAAATCGATGTTGCTCCCCCGGGCGGTGAAATACAACAAACCTGGCTCAGCGCCGCTGATGTCGATGGCGACGGCAAAGCGGAGTTGCTGCTGACCCAGCGGAACTTTTTGCGCGCGGTGGTCCTCAAGCGCGACCCCCAGTCACAGAATAGCAGCGGTTGGAGTTTCAACGTCAAAGAGCAAATCAATGGCGCGTCCAGCAATTCGCGCCTGGTGGCGGCCGCGGCGGTGCCGAACTGTACCAATGCGGTTTCATCCTTGTTCCTCCTCGACGCGGAGCAGAAGGCCTTGACTCTATGCGAACGCGATGTCTCGGGCGTCTTTCAGGTGGTTCGCAACCTTCCCTTGCCGGTGTCTGATTTTACAGGGTTGCAAGCCTTGGCGCTGGCCGGACCCAACGCCAATGCGGTTGCCTTTCTAGGTCTGAACTACACCGCGTGGCTGCCGCTGAATGGGACTGCCTGGGAGTTAAAGGAACTCGATGGGTACGAAACTCCCATTCGCGATGGTCATCTCAATGACGTTGTCTCGGGGGATCTGGATAACGATGGCCGCAAAGATCTCGTTTTCCTGGAAACCGCCCGAAACTACCTGGATCTCGTCATTTTTGATGCAAACCATAAGCTTATCCCGGCCAATCGATGGCAGGTATTTGAAGAAAGGACCTTTCGTGGCCGGCGCAGCGATCTACCCGAGCCTCGCGAGGCAGTGGTCGCTGATTTAACGGGGCACAAGAAGAATGATTTGGTCGTGCTGGTTCACGACCGCATCTTGCTCTATCCGCAAGAATAAGTCCGGGCTCACCCGAGCTCTCGGAAGTACATGCCAACCGTCACAATCAATTCCTCGATGCTGCTCTTGCGCAGGTATTGATCCGCTCCCTTGTCCAACATCTCTCGGACGGTCGAATCATCATGTTCCATGCCAGTGAAAAGCAGGATAGGCACATCAGGTTGATTGTGCCGCAGGTAAGTCATAAAATTGAGGCCACTCTCGCCGGCAAGGTTAAGGTCGAGAATAATCAGACCCAGATTCTCCTCTTGGGCCTTCACCATCGCTTCCGAAGCATCCTGCGCGGTGATGACGCTGTAGCCAGCGTCTTGCAGCGAAGTAAACGCTATCTCGCGCCAATTCGGATCGTCGTCAATAAAAAGGACCTTTTTGTCCATCCCTCTCTGATACTGATTGCAGACAGTTACAAATCAAGTTTTTTCGTGATTCGCACTACGCCCCGGCGCGCGGACATTCCTGTGCGCAGCAACGTCCAAATGTCCGCCAGGCCCAGAAAATCTCCATTAGCCTAGCTTAAGAAAAATTCACGATTCCTCTCTTAATTCTCGCTCTACGACACCCTCAAAGATCTCGGCCTTCGACACTACAACCCGCGCTCGTTCACGATGACATTCTTTTCACCAAGCACGATTACACGAGGCTTCCAGAATTTGGCCTCGGTTGAATGCGCTTCGGTGAAACTCATGATGGTCAGGAGGTCGCCTGGCTTTCCGAGGTGCGCCGCCGCGCCATTGAGAATGATCTGACCCGAGCCCCGTTCATCGGGGATAACATAGGTTTCAAATCGGGCCGCGTTGGCCATGTTGCTGCAAAGAATTTTCTCGTACGGGAGCAGACCGACCTTATCCATCAGTTCGCGGTCGATGCTCATGCTCCCTTCGTACTCCAGATTGGCGCCGGTCACCCTGGCCCGGTGGATTTTAGATTTCAACAAGTGAACCAACATATGCTTGAGCGAAGATAGGCAACTCAGCTGCCTTTAACACCTGGCGGAATCGGAAAGAACAACTTAAGCGAGAGACCGTCGACGTTGCCACCTCCGCCATACACACTGAAATAAAAGTACTTTGCGATGGTGTCAAAACCAGGCAGAAGCGAAAAATCCATCAAGTCTTTAAAGCTTTGGATACTGGCTGGTAAATTCAATCCGCTCGGCACCATGTTGGCTGCTGCCCCGGCGGCGCTATTACCCGACGAGCTCGTATGCTTGCGTAAGGCTTCGAGCAAGGCTCGGGTGGTTTCCACCTCGTTCTCGTATCCGAATAAATTGGAGCCCGGACCTGTAACCTTCTGGGCAGCTTCGCTCAAGCCGGCCTTTTCGCGTAAAGCGGTGCGCTGTCCTTCGCTCGAACGCAGATATTCCTCGACCAAGGCCGGGTCGCTCGAAAAGGCGACATAGCCACCACTGGCGGCGTAAGAAAGGGTTTGTGGAACCGAGGCACTGGAAGATGCGCCCAGGGGCACCATCATAGCCTTTAGCGAAACTGAATAGATCTTTCGGCCCAGGAACTCCCTCTCTTCAGAGGGCGACCCGGACTCCTGGCTGGCGTAGGAGAGCACGCTCCTAAGGCCGCTGGCCAGGGATTCGGCGTTCGGCGAGCCAAGCAAAACCAAGGAAGGCGGAGATCTCAGTTCGGCAGAGGAGGTTCCTTTCGGCGTCTTTTCGTAAGTGATTAGATCGTCGCCGAGGTTGCCGATCAGATTCCTTTTTAGGTCGAAACCAGGATCCTTTTGTTTCGCCGCGGTATTTGCGGTTTCAATCAGGAAATTGATGCCATTCATCCATTGAGGGGAAATATCATTGACCATCTTTTGGAGGGTCTCCCAGGTTTTCTGCCCGTCGATGCGCCAGCGCTGGAACTTTACCACGTCCGCTGGCACAAATGGCGGAGGCCTCGATTCTCTCTGCTCACCCGCAAGGATTTTGAAAAGGCCCTGGCGGCTCGACTCCGGCACGTCGATGGATACCTGGAACATTGTTCCATCGTTGGACTGCTGAACACTGAACGCGATACTTTTCAGACCATTAATACCTATAGCGCCGAGAACCTTCGCGGGCTTGACATCAAAAGGGTTAGGGGCGTCGGGATTCTCTTTCTTCTCACCCAGATTGCGTGTCAGAACGTCAATACACGTTTTGAGATTCAGCCAACCGTACAAAGGCGCATCACGGAACAGTGCGGCCTGGTCGGTCTGAAAAGAGGCTACGTCCGCCAACGGTGGGACTGCCCCTCCAGAGACTCGCGCGGCCACTTTCTCGACCGATTCCAATGAGCTGCTGACGACCAGCAACGATTCGACCTGCCCAACCACGAGTTGGTCGGTGGTTTCTTTTGTTTTTGAGTCGTCCTCACTGCCCAGTTCACGAACCTCCGAGCTCTTGGGAAAGAACTTTCGAAGAGTCTTTGGGATATCGTTGGTGGAAATGGTCAGGATAGTGAAATCGTAATCTCGAATTTTCTGCGTCTTCAACTGCTTGCCGGCATCCACCCATTTCTTGCGCAGAGACGCTAAATTCTTCTTTAGCTGTTCGCTCTTGTCCTTGGCATCCATCAGCAGAAGCACTCCCGGGGACTGTCCCTGCTCGCCCTGCCAACCATTCTGAGTAACAGCCAAAGTCAATTGTCCCTGGAATAGACTGGTGTAGTCCTCGTGTTTGATATCAAGATCTCGTTCAAGTGGTTTGATGAACTCCTCATTCCATTTGTTAACGAAATTCTCCCGGAATGGTTTCATCGCCGGGTCGTTCCAAAGCTGCCTCTGAGGAAGCTTATCCCAAGCTGCCCGCAGTTTCGCAAAGTCGGGCGCCGTTACCATAAAAAGGGTATCGTCCGGCAACAGCTTTTCTGGCAAAGGAATCGCTGCATGGCCGCCGAAAACCGGCAACAACGCTGTGACCAAACCTAAGCAGAACCTGGAGCGAGCCCAGGTATGTCTGATTGTATGCACGTATGGCATGTTCGTTTTTGTAAAACGGGTAAATCGCGAAATCGGCTAAGAAAACAGCACAACTCGGGCCAAGTCTCCAGTTACGCTATAAGTTGAAAAAGTCAACCTGTGGTGTTGTCCTCTGGCCCAGGTTTGCCTCACTCCATGATTGAGGCTCTGCGAGTCCGGCTTGGGGGCTCCAGGTACCGATAAGCATTGCTCGGATTATCGTTTGAATAGGCAAACGCCTCGCGATGATCGAGGAAATATTTCACGGATTCGACCGGAATTGCAAATCCAAGGCCCTCGCCGAAAGTGATTTTCATGTTGGTAATCCCAACGACTTCCCCACGCATGTTAAAAAGCGGGCCCCCGCTGTTGCCTGGGTTGATCTGAGTGGTCGTTTGGAGAAAGAGTTCACCGGCCATTTGCCGCGTTTTGGTGCTCAGAATGCCCTCGGTGACGGTTCGTTCCAGTCCTAGCGGGCTGCCGATTGCGAAGACGCCTTCCCCGACAGCCAGGGCATCGGCGCTGCCGAGCAGGACGTACTTGAATTTCGGCGCCTCTTTGTCATCGATTTTGAGCAGCGCCACATCACCGAACTTGTTAATGGCAATGATTCGGACTTGCTTGTAGCTCTTACGCTCCAACTCGCCGCCAGTTTGATGATAAACCTCAACCGAGAGCTGTGTTTCTCCCTCAATGACATGAAAGTTAGTGATTAAGAACCCATCTTCGTTGATGATAAAACCAGAGCCTAGGCCACTGGGTGTGCGCACTTGAACGACGGCCTCACCGAGCTGATTTACCAGGTCTCGCACTGTGCGCGTGGCCAGAACCCGGCTCGAGCCGGAATAGAAGCCCGGTTTGTTATCTACGAGTAGTGCTGCGTCGGGTTTGGGGTCGGTTTCGGTGACAGCTTTGGCATTCGAAACCGGCTTCGGAGAGGTTCCGGAACTCTTCGAAATCTTCAAAATCTGGTTCTTGGGAATGACCAGAACGGTGTACCCGACATCGACCGCAACCTGGTCGCGCTTTTCAGAAAGCACTGTGCCCGTGACGGCTGCATTGTCCTTGAGCTGGATGATGTCGCCCTTTGCAACCTGCACCGTCATAGCGAACAGGCAGTACATCGACCAACAGATACACTTTTTTACCATGTCACGAAAGTAATGAACGCGAGCAGCTTTGACAAGGGTATGTTAAGCAAGATGACAGGAAATCCAGTGACCAGCCGTGGTTTCACGCAAAGCCGGCGGCTCGGTTTTGCAGCGCGCCTCGGCAATAGGGCAGCGCGGATGGAAGGGGCAACCGGTGGGAGGATGAATGGGGGATGGTACTTCGCCGGACAGAACAATCCGCTCGCGCTTGGCAGATGGATCGAGTGTCGGTACTGCCGAGACGAGAGCCTTGGTGTAGGGATGCTTTGGCTCGTGGCAAATCGTTCTGGCCTGCCCCAGCTCAACCATTTTGCCCAGGTACATCACCATGATACGATGGCTGATGTGTTCCACGATCGCGAGGTCATGCGCGATGAAGAGGTAGGCGAGTCCATGTCGATTTTGCAAATCTTTAAGCAGGTTAACGATTTGTGCTTGCACCGACACGTCCAGCGCGCTGACCGCCTCGTCACAAACAATGAGCGCTGGTTCGACGGCCAGTGCGCGGGCAATACCGATTCGTTGTCGCTGTCCTCCGCTGAATTCGTGCGCGTATCTCTCCGCATGTGACCTGTCCAGTCCAACGTCTTTGAGCAACTGTTCGACACGCTGGCGCCGGGCCAAGCGTCCCGGAGCGAGGCCGTGAATGTCGAGAGCTTCACCAATGATGTCGGCCACGGTCATGCGGGGATCCAATGAACCGTAGGGATCTTGAAAGATGATTTGAAAGTTTCGTCGAAGCGAGCGCAGCTTGGCACTCTTAAGGTAGGTAATGTCCTCTCCGGAGAAGAGAATTCGTCCGCTCGTCGGTTCAATGAGCCGAAGCGTAGCTCGGCCAAGAGTTGTTTTGCCACAACCGCTCTCGCCTACCAGCCCCAGAGTTTCTCCCGCGGCAATTGCGAAGCTAACGTCATCAACCGCCCGCACAGCTTGTTTGTTCCGTTTGAGCATGCAGGCCCCGACGGGAAAATAGACCCGGAGATTTCTAACCTCGAGCAGTGCCTCGGGGATCATACCTGCACTGAAACTGAGGTGGGCGTATCGAAATAAGGACAGCGCACCCAACACTTCGGGCGGACCTGCAACAACTCTACCGCTTGTCGTGCGCATTCAGGTTGCGCTTGGGAACAGCGGGGCTGAAATCGACAGCCAGGGGGCCAGGCGCCAAGCTGCGGTACGATGCCCGGTATCGGTTTAAGCCGCGCGGCCTTGCTCGCCAGGTCCGGGATGGCAGCAATCAAGGCTTTGGTGTACGGATGAAGCGGGTTCCGCAGGAGTCTATCTGCAGGTCCGCTTTCGACAATCTGCCCCGCGTACATTACTGCCGCGCGGTCAGCCAAATCCGCAACGATTCCCAGATTGTGTGTGATGAGCAAAATTGCCATGCCGAACTGGCGTTTAAGCTCGCGCAATAGCTCCAAAATCTGTGCCTGGATGGTGACATCGAGCGCTGTGGTTGGCTCATCGGCAACGAGAATCCGCGGTTTCGACGCCAGCGCCATCGCGATCATAATCCGTTGCTGCATGCCGCCGGATAATTCGTGTGGATAAGCTCTAAGTCGGGATTCGGGAGCGGGTATCCCGACGATCTTAAGAAGTCGAATCACCTCGACGTTATTGGCAGCCTCTGGCCGATGGAGCGCGAGCATTTCTTTGATTTGCCTGTCCACTCGGTGCACCGGATTGAGTGCCGTCCCTGGCTCCTGGAAAATGTAACTGACCAGGCCGCCGCGAATCGAGCGCAATTCCCGAGCTGACATCTTGAGAACGTCGCGTCCATCGATGAGAATTTGGCCGCCTCGATATTGCGCCGGTGGATTTGGCAGCAGGCGCGCGATTGATAATGCGGTAACGCTTTTCCCTGAGCCGCTCTCTCCAACGAGGCAGAGAGTTTCCCCTGCATCCAAGGAAAGGGAGACCCCGTCGAGTGCTCGAAGGGAACGGCCTTCATTCTCAAACTCAAGTTGCAGGTCTTTGATTTCGAGTAAAGGCATCCCTAAGGTAGATTAGTCGAGACTTAACGGTGACAGGTGGCACTTTTCAAAGTTGAGAACAACGATTTTGATTCACTTATAGGGACCGCAACCGACACCGTCAACCTTGGCGGGGAGGAGGATATTGATTTAAGATAGTGATTGCCAAACGGCACCAGCCTGCTAGCCTTCCCTGCCTTTTGGTGCATTGGCTTATGGTCGATGGAGCAGGAGGCAGAACGGCCTTAATTATCCTATGCCGGATTGGCACAGGTGGCCACAACAACATTGAAATCAATCCCGTGTTCCGCGGGATGGTTCGTCGGCGCGACGAGCTGCTAACCAAAGGAAAATTGTGATTAGTATTGGCGTAAAGGAATTGTTGGATGCGGGTGTTCACTTTGGACACCAGACCAAACGGTGGAATCCGAAGATGAAGCCATTCATCTTCGATGCTCGAAACGGCATCCACATCATTGACCTGAGTAAAACCCTCAATCAGCTGGAGGCTGCCTGTAATTATTTGGGTGAAACAGTTCGAAAAGGCGGCAAGGTGCTCTTTGTTGGCACCAAAAAGCAGGCCCAGCAAGCGGTCAGAGAAACCGCCAAGGAATGCGGCCAGTATTTTGTAACCGAACGCTGGCTGGGCGGTACGCTAACGAATTTTGCGACCATTAAACGATCGATTGGGCGGATGAAGCAGATCGAAAAGATGGAAACCGATGGCACCATCAATAACTATGTCAAACAGGAGCAGTCGGTTATCCGCCGCGAGGCGGCTCGATTGTTGAAGTTTTTCGATGGCATTCGCTCGATGGACAAGTTGCCGGGAGCGATGTTCGTGGTCGATATCAAGCGCGAGCATAACGCGGTGGCGGAAGCGCGGCGGCTAAAAATCCCCGTCGTGGCTATTGTCGATACCAACTGCGATCCGGACCTGGTTGATTACCCGGTTGCCGGCAACGATGATGCCATTCGTTCGGTGAGAATGATCCTGGCGACGATTGGCCAGGTGATTACCCAGGCTCACGCCGAGTACGAAGCAAAATACGCGCGGCGCAAAACGGCGGAGGAAACGGTCGCCGCCGCCGCCGCTGCGCCGGTCGTGCCTGGCACCGAGGAGGTCTTAACTCCAACTCCGCCTGCGGAACTATCGGTTGCTCCCGCGCCGCCGGCATAGAAACCGGATTCAATTGGGAATGTGGGAGGGCCCCAGCAACAGGTCCTTCCGCAAACCTTTACCCTTACCAAAAAGTTCTCAACCAAAACTATTTATGGCTGAAATTACTGCTGCCGCGGTGGCGAAACTGCGCGAAATGACCAACGCCGGCATGATGGATTGTAAGAAAGCGCTTACCGAAGCCAACGGAGATTTGGACAAGGCCGTTGATATTCTACGCAAGAAAGGCGCCGCCACCGCCACCACGAAGGGAACTCGCGAGGCGCGCGAAGGCGTGGTGGCCCAGTATATCGCTCCGGGCAGACGCCTCGGGGTATTGGTCGAGGTCAATTGTCAGACAGATTTCGTTGCGCGGAACGAAATGTTCCGAGCCTTCGCGGACGACGTGGCCAAGCGCCTGGGCGCTGATCCAAAGACGGATTTCGAGGCCGATCGTGTCGCCATGGTGGCCAAGATCCGCGAAAACATCCAGATTCCCCGCCACGCGCGAATGGAGGTCAACGGTAACGGAATGATTTCCGCCCACATTCACACCGGAGCAAAAGTTGGCGTGCTCGTCGAAGTGGGTGCCGGCAAAGAAACCACTGTCGCCGCGGACGATTTCAAGGAATTGGTCAAGGACATCACTCTGCAAATCGCCGCTGGGCATCCCTTTGTGGTCACGCGCGATCAAGTTCCCGCTGAAGTCGTGGCCAAAGAAAAAGAGATCGCCTCGGAGCAGGTCAAAAATAAGCCGCCGCAGGCGATTGCCAAGATTGTCGAAGGCAAGCTCGAAAAGTTTTACCAGACGTACTGTCTGGTAGATCAGGGATTCGTTAAGAAGAACGAGACCTCAGTTAAGGATCACGTCGCCGCGGTGGCAAAACAGTTGGGCGACGAGATAACCATCCGACGCTTTGTTCGTTTCCAGGTGGGCGAAACCCCGGCCGCCGCCAGCTGATTGCGAGTCGTCAACACCGAGGCGTTAGCCCGGTGTGCCGTAAACTGCAAACGACTGGAAACCATTCAAGCGGTTTCTACGTTTCGGCTGGAAACCGCATGGTCAGGATTAGGGTAAGCCGCGGCGATTGTTGCGCGCTTGAAAAACTGTTTGGTTTGACGTTCCGTCATACGGCTGTTACAAACCAGCCAACAACCGCGACCGACATGGATGCCACGAAAGACAGCCATAGCCCAAAGTACGGCAGGATCCTGCTCAAGCTCAGCGGTGAAGCTCTCGGTGGGGATTCCGGTGTAAGCATTTCCGCGGAGGCGGTTCAGGTCATGGC